>Ga0206807_1033_pt1 | contig 31330 bp, 23 predicted proteins | sample Alteio_BWOrgCont_57_FD_152915 | JGI IMG/M metagenome (GOLD analysis project Ga0206807, IMG submission 152915) | Enriched cells from forest soil in Barre Woods Harvard Forest LTER site, Petersham, Massachusetts, United States -... | ecosystem: Environmental > Terrestrial > Soil > Temperate forest >...
ATCGTCTCCCGTTATAAAAGCAGAGAGAAGAATACAGCCCAGGCAGAAGGCAGTTATGTAAAAGTATTTCCTGTTCATTGCAATATGCTGAACATTTGCGCATAATTATCGGCAAATGAAAAAAGGGGATTACAATTATTCAGAGATAACTGCGCCCAATGCCACAAAGAGCCTTTATTTACCGATAACACCTACCGCAACATTGGGCTTACTTACGATACCGCTTTTAAAGATTCAGGCCGGGTAAGGATAACTGGCGATATGAAAGACTTTATGAAATTTAAAGTACCCAGCCTGCGCAATGTGGAAATGACTTACCCCTATATGCACGATGGAAGGTTCAGTACACTTAAACAGGTACTTGACCATTACACCCAAAGTTTTGTAGGCGTGCCGGGTGTCGACCCTAGGGTTGTAAATGGCTTACATCTTACCCTGCAGGATAAGCAGGATGTTATTGCCTTTTTAAAAACGCTTACCGATAAAGATTTCCTCTACGACCACCGCTTTGTGGACCCGGGGATGAGGAGGAATTGAATTACCTTACCAAAGACACGTTACCTTTTTTGGTATAAGTGTTACCATCGTAATCGGTGGCAGAAAGATAATAGGCATATATACCGGTATTCATATGCTGTCCCCTGTACTTACCATCCCAACCATCTGATGGGTCTGTGCTTTCAAATACCTGGTTACCCCAGCGGTCGTAAATAATAAAGTCCATTGTTTTAATACAGTCACCGCGCACGTACAAAATATCATTCTGTCCGTCGCCATTTGGCGAAAAGGCATCGGGGACAAATAATTGGCCGCATTCCACATCAATAGTTATTACTGCAATGGCAACGCATCCATTACTATCGGTAACCGTTACCGTGTACGTGGTATTTACCAAAGGAGAAGCATTTACAACCTGGCCTGTATCGGTCCCATTCCATATATAGGTATATGGCCCTGTTCCACCGCTTGCTGTAGCTGTTAAAATGGTGCTGCCGCCCTTATTTATAGTAGCAGGTGAAGCATTTACGATTACAGTAGGGCCTCCTGTTGTTCCTATTGTTGTACTATCGGTGGTAACCAGGGTTCCACCCTGAAATACATAAACATAATACATTCCCGGGCAAAGGTTTGAAACAGTGCTTCCCGTGTCTCCGTTACTCCACCGGAAAGTATAACCTGCCGATGAATCAGAAAGAATAGCATGTGCAGAACCATTACAATTAGTACATGATGAAAATTTACTTGTTACAGTGCAAACCGGCACAGCCATACAAGGTGGTGGAGATTTATAAAGTATCATCACCTCAGCCGGGGTAAGCGCGCGATTATAAATCCTTACATCGTCAAGGCTGCCTTGCCACCATAGCGATTTGTTAGTCCAGTCCTGCGAACCTCCGATACTTAATGTCCTTCCGGCTTTATTTACCGTGCCGGTGCAACCCGAAGAATCTATCATAACTCCATCCAGGAATATTTCCTTAATATTTTTTGACTGGGAAATAAGAAATACATAATGCTGCCATGCACCGGTATATGCCCCGGGCGTAAGTATCATTCTTCCGCCAACCAGAAAATCGCCATAATCCCATATGCAATAAGGCCCACCTGTATATTCAGCGCATGCGCATATTCTATCCTGTGCCGAATCTTTTATAAGCACAATAGGGCAAGTAGAAGTATAACCCGTAGATTGTGTCCATATAGATATGCTTAATTCATCCGTAGGGTCCATTGCGGGAAAATTAGGAATATCAATATAGGTTTGGGCAGATATTGAAAAGCTATAAGCGCTGCTGGGGTTACCAAATCTGTCGGTAGTTAAAGTAGCGCCATGAACAACACCATTATTACCATGCCCTGATTGGTCGTTTGCGTTTCCGCTAAAAGGGTAGCATCCTACAAGGCCACTATCAAGGTTTACCTGGGCTACTAATGACAAACAGGTAATTAAAAGAGCAAATATGAAAATTGACTTTTTGATAATGAATGGGTTTAAATACTTAACCAAAGGTACATCTTTTTCTGTAAAATTCAAACGGTAATATATAAATGCATGAAAGCCAATTATTTTCTCTATTGAAAATACTCGCCAACAAAGTTTTCCTCTACGACCGCCGCTTTGTGGACCCGGGATTGAGGAGGAATTAGGCCTACTTACAAATCACCGTATCTAACGAAGAACCGTAAGCGCACCAAATACCAAGGCCGCCATTAATATTGGTAGGTATGGGGGCAGGTGAACCAAAAGGGTTGCCATTGTTATTCTCCTGGAAATAGTAATTGCTATAAAAAGTATAGGCCGTATAATCAATGGTACAGAATTTCACTACAACGGTTTCTCCCGTTTTAAAATAGCCTGCTTCAGCATCGGTATCATCTGTAGCTTTTGAACCGGGCAGCGCTCCACGTTGGTAAGCAAATTCAAAACGTTTACCATTAAAAAACTGGTCATCGAATGCTGATTCATTGGGCGGTATATAGGTGGTATCCTGTCCCAGGCGCTTTGCCAGCCAGCGGTAGCAATTAATAGGTGTTGCCGGGTCTTGCAATATGGCCCATATAAAGCCAAGCGTATCCTTATTGGGCTGCACCTTAAACCAGATACTATCTAAAGGAACAGGTTTTAAAATAGTTGATGATGCAGTAAGGGTTTGTCCATTGGTAACTACCGTAAGGTTGTATGTTTTACCAACCACACCTTTCACTTTACTTCCTGTGTAATAGCCAAGTGTAGGTATAGTTTCTTTCAAGGTATCGGTATTAGTACCATCGCTTACAGTAACCAGTGCACCATGTATTACATCCTGGCTTAAAATACTGCTGATGGTTGTGGTGCCGAAAAAGGCAAAGTTGTGCGAGAGATAAATATATGCAGTATTGTTCGGCTCAATATGCCCTTCTACCACAACCTGCTTTGGAGCCGGGGGCAGGTTAAGGGTAACATCTTTCGAGCAGGCTGTGAACAGCACTGTTGCAAAAATAGCGATATTGATAATTATCTTTTTCATGTTTTTAAAAATCGAAATTCCATGATATTGATGGCAAAACGGGGAAGAGTGAAACCTGCTTGGCCTGTATACTTACTGAGTTCTGGTAAAGGTTGCCGCTGATTGAAAAATAAATGAAGTATGGGTTATAGCGGTCGTACACATTATACGCCGAAAACGACCAGCTGGTATGCATCCTTTTTTCCCATGCAGGCCGGTGGTCTATGTAGGGAGTATCAATACCTTTCTTCTGCATTTTAGCTGTGCGGCGTGCAGCCTTATTCTCCTGCCGCTTTTGTTTATCTGGCGTATAAGTAGCTGATAAATCGAGCCTGTCGTAAGGTATAAGGCGGTAACCGTTCCTTTCGCCATATTCCTCCACAAGCGACCCCTCTATAATATACCAGGCATCGGGCACGGTGAGGGCTTCGCCGGTAGCATATACAAACACACCTGAGAAGGTCCACTTCTTATTCATCTCATAATTTACTACTACCGAAATATCGTTGCGGCGGTCGTACTTGGCATAAAATGTCTGGCCATTGTTCAGGTCGGGAAAGTTCTCCGTGGTCCATGAAAGGGTATAGCCAATCCACCCATTCAACTTACCTACTCTCTTCTTCAGGAAGAATTCTACACCGTAGGCTTGCCCTGTTCCCAATGTAAAATTTTCATCAGGGTCGGCGCTGGCGCTGGCTTCAGGAGTAACGCCATCTTTATATTCAATAAGGTTGGTCATGTGTTTGTAATACGTTTCAACCGAGGTTTCAAACATATTATCTCTGAAATTGCGGTAATAACCAATTGCATATTGGTCGCCGTAAGCAGGAGGAATCAATGATGTACAAGGTACCCATATATCGGTAGGCAATGAAATGGAGCTTATAGATGCAAGGTGTATATATTGGTAATTGCGGCTGTAGCCTGCCTTTATTGAGGAATTAATGTCGAGCTGGTAACGTAATGAAATGCGTGGTTCAAGGCCGGAATAAAAAGCCACACTTTGCAACGTTTTGTAATTAATAGTATCGGCATTCACTCCATTAGTGCCCTGCACGTAACGGGTAAACGGCCCGAACTGGTCGAAGGCAGAAAAACGCAGCCCGCCTTCCGCTTTAAACCTTTCCGATATATCATACTCATCGGTTGCAAAAACAGCGGCCTCATCACTGTAAAGGTGTACTACCTGGCTGGTGCTGAAGTTAACACTGGGCTCCTGTGCCGATATGGCGCTTGGGATAAAGACATGCACCGTATTCTCTACACCGAACTTTACATGGTGCTTTTTATTGGGTAGCCAATCGAAATTAATTTTGGCATGATAATCGTGTATACCGGAAAAGAGGGAGAAATTGAAACCGCTTTCCGCGCCTGAGAATTTAAAGTTGTAATCGGTATAGTTAAGCGTAGTAGTCATCAATAACTTATCGCTGAATATATGGTTCCAGTTAAGTGACGCTATGGCATTGCCCCAAGGCACTTTAGTACTGAACTGTACTGAATTATCGCTAAAGTTAAATACATCTTGCCCGTAATAGCCTGTTATGGAAAGCTGATTCTTTGCCGAAAAACGGTAATTAACACGCCCATTTAAATCATAGAAATAATAGCTTGTTCCGGCAAAAGGAGAAGAAGTGGGAATTAAGGGTGGGCGTAAAAAGGCATCGATATAGGTGCGGCGGACTGAGAATATAAAGCCTGAAGTATCTTTTTTAATAGGCCCCTGTATGGTTACATGTGATGCAATTAAGCCAATGCCACCGCTGGCATGGTAACCCGTCATATCGCCCTCTTTGGTATTAATATCAAGCACCGACGATATACGTCCCCCATAGTTCGCAGGCATATTACCTTTAATCAGCGATACATTATCCAGCGCATCGGAATTGAATATGGAGAAAAAGCCCAGCAGGTGCCCCGCATTGTAAACGGTGGCGCCGTCAATCAGTATAAGATTTTCGTCGGGCCCGCCTCCACGCACATAAAATCCTGTATTAGCATCGCCCGCGCTCTGCACACCCGGTAACAACTGTATAACTTTCAATATATCCTGCTCGCCAAAAAATATGGGAATAGTCTTTATATCCTTTGTCTGCAGGGTAATGGTACCCATCTGCGAACTGATTACATTATTGTTGGCTTTCTCGCCCACTACGTTCACTGTATTGGCGTTAATTACCGTAGAATACATTCCTATATTGACTTTAGTGTCGCTTTTAACTTTTACAACAAGCACGGTATCTTTATAACTCAGAAATGTGAAACGCAGGTGATATGTACCCGCAGCAACCAGTAAATGGTACGCCCCGTTAACATCGGTGGCCGCGCCCTGCTGCAATTCATCAATATAAACGCTCGCGCCCGGAAGGGTTTGGCCCGTACCCGCGTCTTTAACTACCCCCGAAAGTTTATATTGTTGCGCAATGCCTGCAACGGAGAGGCTTACAAAGAGAATTAGTGTGAATAGTTTGCGCATATACTGCGAAAAAAAATCTCGGCTTTTCAATTTTATTCTCCAGGGGTTAGCAGTAATCGTCCTAAAAGGCTGCAAATCTAAGGAAGAATGCCGAATAAGTATTAACAATACTTTATGTTTCTCACTATAACCCTGGTGAAAAGCAAAAAAGCCCTTTTTCAAGGGCTTTTAGCTTGTCGGGATGGCGAGATTCGAACTCGCGACCTCACGCACCCCAAGCGTGTGCGCTAACCTGGCTGCGCTACATCCCGAACAATTGGCCTGCAAAAGTATATTTTTTTGTGGTTTATGGAAGCTTCTGCAACTACAGAATTTTTAATGGCTTTTTGAATTTGAATTCCATACCAGAGGTGAGCGCAGCTCATCTTACCCTTCAGCTTGATTATTTTCATTTATTTTACTATATTTGAATACCAATTTAACCACCATGAAAAAATTAAACCCACTTATAACTATTACCCTATTTATTTGTTTTATCCAAGGCTATGGCCAGTCATGGGTACGCGTTAATTCACCTACCAGCACAACACTTGGATATTGCTCGTTCGTAAACCAGGACACGGGCTGGGTTATTTCCGCAGATTCTGTTTTTAAAACTACTGATGGAGGTATTACCTGGGTAAATCAGCCTACGCCGGGAGCACCTTCCTATGTTTCCATGAATTTTGAGAGTATAAATTTTATAAACGCTAATGAGGGGATTATCTGTAGCTTGAATATTGCATCAGATTCAGCTTATAGCAAACTAGTAGGTTCAATTTTATGGACCAACGATGGGGGTAGCCATTGGGTATTTAAAGATTTGGGCAACCCAAACGGTTCACTCAATGCAAAATTAGCAAGCTCAAGCACCGCATATGCTATAGACCAATATGGTAGCTGCAAAAGAACTACTGATTCCGGTAAAACATGGAGTGCATGCGATTTTACAGGAATTTACAGTGGAGGCAAACTATTTCCCATAAATAAAGACACTGTCTTTTTTGCGGGACTCGATAACTTTCACTTTATTGGTTCGGTAGGTAAAACTACTGATAGCGGAGCCAACTGGAGTGTTGGCCCTGTCGCAAGTGATACTACTCTGAATGCAATATATTTCTGTAATTATCGCAGAGGATGGGTAGGAGGCTATAGCGGGCAAATACTTTATACAAATAATGGTGGCTTAAGCTGGGTATACACAAATTCAACGAGTATAACTACAAGTCCTATAACTGATTTGGCCTTTAATGATACATTGGAAGGTTGGGGGCTTGTGTATCCTGGTAAAATAATACATTCAACCGACGGAGGCATAAACTGGTCTTTTGATTTTATTGGTACAAACCCTTTATTCTCGCTCTGTTTTACAAAGCCTGATAAAATTGGTTATGCCGTTGGCGATAGCGGAAGGGTTTTGAAATATCTTCCCAATACTGCAGGAATTCAAAATATAGCCAATACCATTTCAGTTAATTTATTTCCCAATCCGAACACCGGAAAATTCACAGTTGAATCTTCACTTAATAATAAACAGGCCATACTTGAAATTTATACTGTGTTCGGGGAGAAAATATATACTGCCACACTCTCGGTACCCCAAACTATGATTGATATAACCGGGCAACCTTCAGGTGTATATTTATGTAGATTGGTAACACCAACAGGTAAACAAGTCTGGTCAGAAAAGTTCAGCATTTCAAAATAAATCGTCTCACCCCCTACCGCTTTTCTTTAACTTTATTGAGATAAACATTAGTAATCTGGCAACATAATTTATAATTTGTTGCCTTAATGCTACTAAATGTGAATTTAAAAGCCGAACTTAGATACAATTGATTTAGTCGCAATGGATGAAAAGGAATAAAATACTCTATATCCTTTCAATCACTCTTATACTACGGGCTTCTTCCGGCATGGCACAAACAGTGTTCTGGACCGAAGATTGGAGCATAAGTTGTTCAAGTTTATGTACCAGTTACACTATAGGCCCCAACGGGGCATGGACCATTGCCTCGACAGGTGTAAATGGTACTAAAGCGAACATTTGGTATTTCAGCAACCAGGAAGAAGGTCTGGGCCGTGGAGGTTGTGGTGCTGTCGGTCCCGACCCTTCAATGCACATTGGGAGCGTGAAGGGCTCGCCTGCTGCTTTCCTTTTTTGCCCTAAAGGAGATTGTGGCGCGGCATATGATGCTTCCAATTCGGCAAAAGTCGTAACCAATACCATGGCTGAGTCGCCGGTTATAAACTGTACAGGAGAAAGCACCATTACTCTATCCTTTAATTATATAATGAACGGACAAACGAATCACGATTATGGTTCGGTATATTATAACACTGGTTCAGGATGGACGCTATTAGTTAACCTACCCAAAACAGCCACCTGCGGGGGCGGCCAGGGTAAATGGACTTATTATAGCATTGCCATGCCCGCCAGCGCCAATAATAATGCCAATGTTCAGATAGGCTTTAACTGGCAGAATAATGGCGATGGCGCAGGAAACGACCCATCTATAGCAATTGATAGCATTCGATTGAGCGTGGCCACTGTTTTACCTATACAACTTATTTCCTTCACCGGCGACTATGATTATTCGCATAATGTGATAGAATTTAAATGGTCCACGGCCTCCGAAACCAATAATGCCATGTTTACCGTTGAAAGGATTCTCGATAACGAAGATTCATATACACCAATACTGAATGTAAAGGGGGCAGGCAACAGTTCACAAACAAGGAATTATTCAGCTATAGACCCTTCACCCGTTAAAGGCACTTCATATTACAGGCTAAAACAAACTGATTATGACGGGCACTACACCTATTCCAATACCATTGCCATAGAAATTGACAGCACAACGAGTGTTACTCTCTTCCCTAATCCCGCCGGCTCTTTTATCAATATTAATTACTTGGCACAGGCGGAAGGTAACAACAGTATTATATATATATACGATGCGGTCGGCAGGCAAATAACATCGGGTGTAATGGTAAGTTCATACAAGGGAGCAAATACAGGCAGAATAGACATTTCAAAACTAACGGGAGGTATATATTTTGTGCAAATGCAAACCCCTGCAGGTCAACCTTTCACAGGTAAGTTTATTAAGCAGTAAAATTATTCGCACTTTTTTCTTCTTTTTTCCATTAAAACTTTCATAGATTTGCCCTTGTAAACTTTAGGGGTGCCGTTACAGGCTGAGATAATACCCATAGAACTTGCCCGGGTAATACCGGGAAAGGAAAAAGTTGAGCGCAGCACGCCGCGCACCTCCTGAAGCAAACACAATAATTATGGAGGTTCACATAAATAATCAATCAGTATCGGTTTCTGAAAACTGCGCTTTGCAGTCGCTATTGGAACAATGCGGCATGTCAGAGGCCAAAGGAATTGCCGTGGCTGTAAACAACAGCGTAAAACCCCGCAACAACTGGCCCGCTTATACATTACAACCTAACGATAAAATAACCGTCATCCGTGCCACGCAGGGCGGCTGATTAAAACCCAAATATCCTATACCTATGAAACAGGAAAAATCGCCCGTAACAGAAAATATAAGCAGGGCACCACTGCCAAAATCGAAGAAGGTGTATGTGCCCGGCAAGCTGCACGACATAAAAGTGGCTATGCGGCAAATTGAGGTGAGCGACACCGAAGATAAATTCAAAGGCACGAAACAGAAGAATGAGCCGGTTACTGTTTATGACACAAGCGGCCCCTACACCGACCCTAATGTTCCTATTGACGTTAACAAAGGTATTCAAAGGCTGCGCGAAGAATGGATATTAAAACGGGGTGATGTGGAACAACTTACCGAAACAAATTCCATATACAGTAAAGAAAGGTTAAGCAACCAGAAACTGGATGAAATACGTTTCCGGAGCCTGCACCAGCCTCTGAAGGCAAAGAAAGGGCATAACGTAAGCCAGATGCACTATGCGCGTAAGGGCATTATTACTCCCGAAATGGAATACATTGCCATTCGTGAAAACCAGCGCACCGACGCACTGCTTACCCATAATGGTTTATGGAAACAACATAAGGGAGAAAGCTTTGGCGCTAACATTCCGTTAAAATTTATTACACCAGAGTTTGTGCGCGATGAAGTAGCGGCAGGACGCGCTATTATTCCTTCGAACATTAACCACCCTGAAAGCGAACCTATGATTATCGGTCGTAATTTTTTGGTAAAGATAAATGCCAACATAGGGAACTCTGCCGTAGCTTCATCTATTGAAGAAGAGGTAGAGAAAATGGTGTGGGCCACACGTTGGGGCGGTGATACTGTAATGGATTTATCGACCGGGAAAAACATTCATGAAACAAGGGAATGGATTATTCGCAACTCTCCTGTGCCAATTGGAACAGTGCCAATTTACCAGGCTCTTGAAAAAGTAAACGGCAAAGCCGAAGACCTTACCTGGGAGATTTTCAGGGATACATTAATTGAACAGGCTGAACAGGGAGTAGATTACTTTACCATACACGCAGGAGTGTTACTTAGGTATGTACCAATGACAGCCTCTCGCATGACAGGTATTGTTTCTCGTGGTGGTTCTATTATGGCAAAATGGTGCTTAGCACATCACAAAGAAAATTTCCTCTATACCCATTTTGAAGATATATGTGAGATAATGAAAGCATACGATGTGGCATTCTCATTAGGTGATGGTTTACGTCCCGGCTCTATTGCCGATGCAAACGACAGGGCACAATTTGCAGAACTGACTACACTGGGCGAGCTTACCAAAATTGCATGGAAGCATGATATACAGACCATGATAGAGGGCCCCGGTCACGTACCTATGCAGATGATAAAAGAAAACATGGACAGGCAACTCAAAGAATGCCACGATGCTCCTTTTTATACACTCGGTCCGCTGACTACAGACATCGCTCCCGGTTACGACCATATTACTTCCGCCATTGGCGCGGCTATGATAGGCTGGTTCGGTACCGCTATGCTTTGCTATGTTACACCAAAAGAACATCTTGGCCTGCCTAACAGGAAAGATGTGAAAGACGGAGTTATTGCATATAAAATTGCTGCGCATGCGGCCGACCTTGCCAAAGGGCACCCCGGTGCTCAGTTCCGAGACAATGCATTGAGTAAGGCACGCTTTGAATTCCGGTGGGAGGACCAGTTTAACCTATCACTCGACCCTGAAACAGCAAAAGAATTCCACGACGAAACACTGCCTGCCGAAGGAGCTAAAATTGCTCACTTCTGTTCTATGTGCGGACCGCATTTCTGTAGCATGAAAATAACACAGGATGTGCGTGAATATGCAGCCGAACATGGAATGACAGGAGACGAAAAAGTTATTGAAGAAGGCATGGGGGAAATGTCGGAGAAGTTTAAGGAAACAGGTTACCAGATTTACTCATAATGATAAACAATAAGCTGATAGTAATAACTGCTGACTACATCCTACCCGATGAAGTTGCGCTTTGGATTAATGTATTGAATGCAGGTGTTTACAAGCTGCACATACGCAAACCAAACGCAAGCAGGCAGATTATTTCTCCTATGGTTGCGCAGATACCGGTTGAATTAAGAAAGAATGTTGTGATGCATCATCATACTGATATTGCGGACAGATTCGGGTTGGGCGGTGTTCATCTTCGTTTCAGAGAGTCTTCTTCCGGCAATAACAGAGCCGTATCCTGTTCAGTTCATTCATGGGAAGATGCTCGTACCATTAAAAACGATTACGACTATTATTTTATGAGCCCCGTGTTCGACAGCATTTCTAAAAGCGGGTATAAGAAGAATGATAACCTGACCGAAGTACCTGCTGATTTACCTAATAAAAAAGTCTATGCCCTGGGCGGAGTTACAGCCTCAAATGCAGGGCTCGCCTTGCAATACGGCTATTACGGAGTTGCGGCACTTGGCTATGTATGGGAGGAGCCTAATCAGGCTGTTGGCAGGGTTAAAGAGTTGTTACGTGCCATGACAAAACAAATTGCTGCAGTATGAAATTCAACGGCCCTATAGTAATTTCTTTAGCGGGAGTAGACCCTTCAGCAGGTGCGGGCATTTTTGCCGACATAAAAACATTCGAGCAATTGAAAGTTTATGGCATGGGCGTTGTAACGGCCAACACTGTACAAAATGAAAGTGAAGTAAAGCAGGTGAAATGGTTACCGGTAGAAGATATACTGGCACAACTGGATGTGCTTCTGGATAAATACACTGTGGATTATTTCAAAGTGGGCATAATAGAAAACAGCGAAGTATTTGATGCGGTGAAGAAGCATATAAAGAAACGCAACCCAAAAGCAAAAATTATCTGGGACCCTATTTTAAAATCATCTTCAGGGTTCCCTTTCTTTAAAAACAGTTTAAGTGTAGAGAATTTATTGAGTGATGTATTTCTCATCACCCCTAACCTCCCAGAGTTTGAATCGTTATTTGCGAATGAAGAAGAAGCAAAAAAGATTTCTTCAACATGTGCTATATTTTTAAAAGGCGGACACAGTAAAACAAAAACCGGCACCGATTATTTGTACCATAACGGAAAGAAAACAGAATTTGCCAGTACCAATGAAATAGTTTATCCCAAGCATGGTTCAGGTTGTGTGCTGTCATCAGCTATAACGGCCTATCTTGCAAAAGGGTATACATTGGAAGAAGCCAGTGAAAAAGGTAAAAAATATATTGAACATTACTTAGCATCAAATCCTTCACTATTGGGCTGGCATACTAAACAGGAGGTAACAAGATGATTGCCAAGTTGCATTTTATATCACAGGAAACTGAACTGCATACTCATTTGCAAACGATAGAGGCTGCCTGCAAGGCGGGTGTGCAATGGGTACAATTGCGGATAAAAAATAAACCTGAAGAAGAAGTTTTGAGCATCGCAAAAAAGGCAAAAGAGATTTGCGATAAGTACAATGCTAAACTGATTATTAACGATTACCCTGCTATTGCAAAAGAAATAGGCGCCTATGGTCTCCACCTGGGTAAAGAAGATATGCCCGTGAGCGAAGCAAGAAAAATTGTTGGCAATATGATAATTGGCGCCAGTGCAAATACCTTGGAAGACATTATTAATCATGCAAAAAACAATGCCGATTATATAGGATTGGGCCCTTTCCGTTTTACTGCCACTAAAAAGAAATTAAGCCCTGTGCTTGGCATAGAAGTATATAAAACCATAATGCAGGAGTGCGAAAAAAGAGGCATAACCACGCCGATAATTGCCATTGGTGGCATTGAAGCCAATGACATTCCACCCCTTATGGAGGCAGGCATTTATGGAGTAGCCATATCAGGGGCAATAGTAAACGCAAAAGATATTTTACAAACCGTTCAGCATATAAATTCACTTTTAAACGTAACCGAATATGTTAACCATAGCCGATAAAACATTCACCTCTCGCCTGTTTACCGGGACAGGTAAATTCAGCAGCAGCAAACTAATGCGTGATGCCCTTTTGCAAAGCGGCAGCGAATTAGTGACAGTCGCATTGAAGCGTGTAAATATTAATTCAAAGGAAGATGATATTTTGCATCACCTCGACCATAAGCAGTTTAATTTATTGCCCAACACCAGTGGTGCAAGAAATGCCAAAGAAGCTGTATTTGCTGCAGAACTGGCGCGTGAAGCATTAGAAACAAACTGGCTGAAATTAGAAATTCACCCCGACCCTAAGTATTTAATGCCCGATGCTATCGAGACACTTTTAGCGACCGAAGAGTTAGTAAAAAAAGGGTTTATAGTATTACCATATATCCACGCTGACCCTGTTTTGTGTAAACGGTTAGAAGAATCAGGCGCAGCAGCGGTTATGCCTCTTGGCTCACCCATTGGTAGCAATAAAGGATTAAAGACAATTGATTTTTTACAAATAATTATTGAGCAGAGCAATGTGCCCGTGGTGATAGATGCCGGTATAGGCGCACCATCGGACGCAGCAAAAGCTATGGAAATTGGTGCCGATGCGGTACTTGTAAATACAGCCATTGCAGTTTCAGAAAACCCTGTGGCAATGGCCAAAGCTTTTAAAATGGCTGTAGAAGCCGGAAGAATGGCCTACGAAGCCAAACTGGCAAAACCGGTTCACGCCGAAGCAAGCAGTCCCTTAACTGCATTTTTAACCAATGTATGAGCTTTTTAAATGTTTTTGAAACATATAACTGGGACGAAGTAAAGAGCAGCATTTATGCCAAGACTGCCCGCGATGTGGAGTCGGCATTAAAGGCAAAGCAGCGCACACTGGAAGATTTTAAAGCACTTATATCGCCTGCTGCATTGCCTTATTTAGAACAAATGGCGCAACTTAGCCATGCACTTACGCAAAAGCGTTTCGGCAAAACCATGCAGATGTATATACCCATGTATCTCTCTAACGAATGCCAGAATGTATGTACTTATTGCGGTTTCAGTTTCACCAATAAAATACCGCGCAGAACACTTACTGAAAAAGAAATACTGACCGAGATAAACCATATTAAAGCATTGGGTTACGACAATATTCTGCTGGTAAGCGGAGAAGCTACTAAAACTGTAGGCACCGATTACTTCAAAAAAGCTATTGAACTTATACGTCCCTACTTCTCACATATAGCGCTTGAAGTGCAGCCTCTGGAGAAAGAAGAATACGCTGAACTGGCATCGCACGGATTAAACACTGTGCTTGTTTACCAGGAGACCTACCGCAAGGGCGATTATAAAACATATCACCCAAAAGGAAAAAAATCGAATTTCGATTACAGGCTTGAAACACCCGACAGGCTTGGACAAACAGACATTCATAAAATAGGGTTAGGTATTCTCATTGGCCTTGAAGACTGGCGAGCCGACTCTTTTTTTACCGCACTGCACCTCGATTATTTAGAAAAGAAATATTGGAAGACAAAGTACTCTATTTCATTCCCAAGGTTACGGCCACATGCAGGCGGACAATTACCCAAATTGGAGATGACCGATGCCGAATTGGTACAGCTGATTTGTGCATACAGGTTATTAAATGAAGAAGTGGAACTATCGCTCTCAACCCGTGAGCCGCAACATTTGCGCGATAACCTGATAAAGCTGGGAATAACGTCTATCAGCGCGGGTTCAAAGACTAACCCCGGAGGGTATGTGGTAGCGCCTGAAACATTGGAACAATTTGAGATTGACGATGCCCGTACTCCACAACAAATGGCAGAGGTAATAAAAAAGCAGGGCTACGAACCCGTTTGGAAAGATTGGGATAAAGCCTTTACTGAAATGGCAGAACCACATGTTAACTGATTCAGAAAAAGAGAGATATAGCCGACAGTTAATACTGCAAGGTTTTGGTGCCGATGCTCAACAAAAGCTAAAGCAATCGAGCATATTGGTTATCGGTACAGGCGGACTTGGCTGCCCTGCCCTAACCTATCTCGCATCTGCAGGTATTGGCACTATTGGTATAGCCGACGACGATAAGGTCGCTTTATCGAACCTGCCAAGGCAAATACTTTATACTACCGATGATGTTGGAGAGTATAAGGTAATTGCTTCCAAACAAAGGCTGACTGCCATGAATCCTCATTGCAACATAACTATCTACAAAGAGAGAGTTACCCGCGACAATGTGTTGCAAATGATGAAAGCTTATGATGTAGTTGTAGATGGGAGCGATAATTTTCAAACCCGTTACTTGCTTAACGATGCCTGCGTCATGCTAAAAAAACCTTTGGTCTACGGGGCCATTTCAGGTTTCGAAGGGCAGGTAAGCGTTTTCAATTACAACAATGGCCCTACATATCGTTGCCTTTTTCCTGAGCCACCTGCACCCGGAGATATGCCTTCGTGCAATGAAGCCGGTGTGGTGGGCGTGCTGCCCGGCATAATTGGCACCATGCAGGCTACAGAGGCCATTAAGATTCTTACCGGTATTGGTACCGTATTATCTGGCAAGCTGCTTACTATCGATTTACTGAAGAACCAAACCAATTATTTTGATGTTGCCGTAAACGAAGCCAACCGGAATATTACAGAATTGGGAACTGAAGAATATTATTGCAATAGCTCGGAACACGAAATAAATATGTCGGTGTATAATGCCTGGAAAGAGCAGAAGAAAGTGCAGTTGATAGATGTTCGCTCAACTGAAGAGTTTTTGGCGAACAATACAGGCGGTATAAACATACCCGTTGACGAACTGAAAGAACATTTCACCGAAATAGACCCTTCTTCTGTGCTGGTGGTCCGTTGCCAGACCGGCAAACGTGCCCGCAAAGCCATTGAAGTATTGAAGTCAGAATTCAAGGCAACGCCCATTTATTTACTAAAAACCGTTTAGTTTATTTCGCCCCTACAGGGCTCAGATTTGTAATATCGCTTACTAGCATAGGGCTTCGCCCCATGCTATATTATTTCACCCCTTCGGGGCTTTTTTATTCCCTGAAAGGGTTTAATAAACAAGCGCAGGGTAAAGCCCTGCGTGCAAAAAATGTGATTAGTAAAGCTCTGAAAGGGCGAAATATTAATTTCCGCCTGCAAAGCTAAGGTTGTTAAACTAAAAGAGGGAACGGCTTTTGGCCATCCCCTCGTATCTTTCTAAGAAGAGTAGTTATTTCTAGTCTTCGTCCCTGTTGTTCCCGTAGTTGTTGTTCCTGGGAGCACCTTCAGCTCTTGGCTTCGCTACTGATACAGAAATGTTTCTGCCTTCGTAATCCTTTTGGTTAAGCTCGTCGATAGCTTTCTGGCCATCGCCGTCGTTTTTCATTTCAACGAAACCAAAACCTCTGGACCTGCCGGAGAATTTGTCTGTAATAACTTTTGAAGAAACTACTTCTCCGTACTGAGAAAATAAGTTTTTCAAGTCTTCACTGCGAACCTTAAAATTCAGGTTTGATACAAAAATGTTCATAATAAAAATAAAATTTAATGTTTAAACAGGGCGAATATATCACTTTTTCACTAAACACCGACATTTTACCCCCTTTTTTCCCCGAATGGCACCTGTTGGGGAAGGTTTTAGTACCTATTTTATGCTTTTTAGGGTGTTATTCCCAAGAATACTATTGCTTTATAAGCTTCCCGCTACCAATGGCGTCACCCTGCATAGAAGTAATACGGTAAAAGTAAATACCCGACGGCTGGTTGCTAAGGTCAATGCGTATTTGGCTATTAGCCATTAGCTGTTGGCCATTAACTATTGAAAAATATGTTTTTTTCCCTAACACATTGTAAACTTCAATTTTGCTACTGGCTATTAGCCATTGGCTATTAGCTTGGAAAGTAAATACACCCTCGCTTGGATTAGGGTAGACATTTACTTCATTTTCATTTTGGCTTATTTTCTTAATACCTGTCGGATTCATTTGGCATTTGAAAACAATTCCCTGATTATTAGTACCTCCTCCCACAGTTGTTCCATATAAATAGATTCCGTCTGACTCAAGGCCTGCTTCAGGGTTTACACCGTCTGGTTCACCATTAAAATCATAGAGTATATCATAATTGGTTCCATCTATCCTAATTGAAAAAACCGTTCCATTACCAGAACCACCTTCCTGTGTAGTACCATAAAGATATCCTCCGATTAACAAAAGGCCTTGATAAGGATTAGACGCATCTGAAAATGCATCGCCGAGAAAAGAATGAAGAACAGTATCGCCACTACCATCGTTTTTTATCCGGAATACAACCCCTCCACCATCAGCAGTAAGCCCTCCACTAGGTGTTGTACCATAAAGATAAGCTCCGTCAGTAACAACACCTGCTAATGGATTTAGGCCATAGGCTCCATCAGGAAAATTATAAATTACTGTATCGCCTGTTCCATCGGTTTTAAGTCTGTATATAACGCCGAAGTTGTGAGTGCCGCCCTCCCAGGTTGTCCCGTAAAGGTATTTGCCATCGTAACACAATGCACCATACGGATTTTGGCCATCTGTAATTTTAAAACTGTGCAGTGTGGTATCACCTGTTCCATCAGGCTTTATCCTAAATACACTGCCATCGTATAAAGTTCCCCCGATAAATTCAGTGCCATATAGGTAAGTACCGTCAGAGATTACAGAACCTGTTGATTGCCCGCCATCAGCAAAATCATAAAGGTCAGTATAGGACGTCCCATCAGGTTTAATTCTAAATACATTCCCTTGATTATGTAAACCACCACCTGTTGTAGTTCCATACAGATATGTACCATCATAATAGAGTCGGCCGAATTCCGGGCTTGAACCATCAGCCTTCTTGAAAGTATGCAAAACAGTGTCACCTGTTCCATCAGGCTTTATTCTGAATATTACTCCGCAAGTGTCTTTACCTCCATAACTAGTCGTTCCATATAAATAGGTTCCATCGTAAAATAAATCTTCTTCCGGATGGGAGCCATCCGTAAACTTAAAACTGTGTAAAGTGGTGCACTGGGCGCTTGCCAAATAAATTAAACCTGTAAATAATATTAGTAAGAGAGGCTTTTTCATTAGTTCAAAGATAGTACAAAAAATTGCTATTACGCCTTATACATTAAAGGGGGTGTTGAAAACAAAATACGATTTCACTTTTAAAACTAATTAAGGCTGCTGAACTTTGTGTTAAGACCTCACCCCTTACCCCTCTCCTTGTTCAAGTAGAGGGGAAGGAATGTAGCGGTAAATGTTCTTTGAAATAGTTTAGTAGTAAGGAGTAAGTTGTAAGTAATATCTCTGCGGCACTCAGCGTGCAATTTGCCCAGCGTATTCTGCGGTAAAAAATCTACTCTATGTCTTAGTGGTGAAGAATTTAAAATGATTTTCATTGATATTATCAATAAATCAGTATTGGTTTTCAGCCACTTGCAAACTCAATATCAATGGCTTTTTATTGATAAATCCATTGTTTATGCATTGTTATTACATTGATATTTTATTGTTTTAACCCAGAGTAGATTCTTCGTTACACTCAGAATGACAAAACCGACCTCACCCCGACCCTCAAAAGGGAGATGAAAACCATTACATTTGTAAGGAAAAGAAAAGGTTATGAAAATATCGTACAACTGGTTAAAGAAATATGCCGCAATAGAGCTGCCCCCAATGGAAGTAGCAAGGCTGCTGACAGAAATAGGGCTGGAAGTGGAACACGAAGAAGCCTATGAATCGATAAAAGGCGGGCTGGAAGGGCTGGTAATCGGCGAGGTGAAAACCTGTGCCAAACACCCCAATGCCGACAGGCTATCGGTTACTACAGTTGATGTGGGCACAGCAACTGTATTGCATATAGTTTGCGGCGCGAGTAATGTGGCTGCGGGCCAAAAAGTGGTTGTGGCCACCGAGGGCGCAACCCTCTACCCTTTTACCGGAGAACCATTCACCATAAAGAAAAGCAAGATACGGGGCGAAGCATCGGAAGGGATGATATGCGCCGAAGATGAGATTGGCCTGGGCTCTTCTCACGAAGGTATTATGGTGCTTCCTGCAGAAACCAAAATTGGTATGCCCGCCTCGGAATATTTTAAGATATACAGGGACACCGTTTTTGAAATAGGCCTTACGCCCAACCGTGCCGACGCTATTTCGCACATTGGTGTAGCGCGAGATTTGATTGCCGCCATTAACATACTCAACAAGCCAGCTACCCCACTTTCACTTACTGTTCCTAAAGCAGGCGGCTATAACGCTTCGGCTAAATTCGATATAGAGGTAACCATACAAAACCCTGAGGCCTGCAAACGCTATTGCGGTGTAACGGTTAGCAGTATTAAGGTGCACGAATCGCCACAATGGCTGAAAGACAGCCTGCAGGCTATTGGCCTTCGCCCTATAAATAACATAGTAGACATTACCAACTTTGTAATGCATGAAACGGGCCAGCCCCTGCATGCCTTTGATGCCTCGGCTATAAAAGGCAACAAGGTTATAGTGCGAAAAGCCAAAGCAGGTGAAACCATAGTTACCCTTGATGGTACTGAACGCAAACTGCATACCGACGACCTTTTAATCTGCAATGAAAAAGATGCCATGTGTATAGCAGGTGTCTTTGGTGGAATTGAATCGGGTGTGAAAGATAGCACCACCGGCGTATTTATTGAAAGCGCCTATTTCGAGCCATCACACGTGCGCAAAACAGCCCGCCGTTATGAGCTGCATACCGATGCTTCTTTCCGTTTCGAAAGAGGGGTTGATATAGGCAACACTCCTTACGCTATGCGCCGCGCGGTTGACCTTATTCTGGAAGTCTGCAAGGGTGCAACGGTATCTGCCGAGCAGGATGTGTATCCCGTAAAAGCAGGCGAAAGGCACCTCGATTTCTCAACTGACTTTGGCCGCAAGCTTATAGGGCATGATATAAGTGACAAGGAAATGGAATATATTTTGCATGAGGTTGGATTAGCTATTGTTTCCGGCAACGGAAGCGATTGGAAACTATCGCTACCTACTTACCGTATGGATATTACCACCCCGGCCGATATTGTGGAAGAAATAGCAAGGTTTTATGGATATAACAATATACCTATCCCTACTACTATTAAGCTGCCAATGGTACACAGCAAGGGCGTAAGGGCCGATAAGATATGGGATGAGCTAAGTGTAATGCTAACGGGCGATGGCTTTACCGAGGTAATGAATACTTCGCTTACTTCTTCAAAGTTCGATAATGATTCATCGGTAGTGAAGCTGGCAAACCCGCTAAGCACCGACCTTGATGTGTTACGCAGCGTTATGCTCAACAACGGACTGGTTTGTATTATGCATAACCAGAATAACCGCCGGGGCGATTTAAAACTATTTGAATTTGGTCGTACTTATACCAAGGGCGAAAAGGGATTTAAAGAAGTAGAGCATTTGTCGTTATGGATGTGTGGCAGCAAAGCAACCGAACAGTGGAACGCCAAACCCGTAACTGTCGATTTTTATTACCTGAAGGGCTTTGTGGGCCAGTTACTGGAAAAAGTGGCAGGCAAAAAAGAGTGGGAAGAAAGTGTTATACAAGACAATCATTTTTCTGAAGGGCTTGAACTTTCATATAAAGGAAAATCGCTTGTATCATTTGGCAAAGTGAACCATACTATTCTTAAAGCGCACGATGTTAAAGGCGATGTATACTATGCTGACTTTAACTGGAAAAACCTGCTGAGCCTTATTTCATCAAAGTATGAGATTAAAGAAATAGTACGCTTCCCGGCCGTATCGCGTGATATTGCAATGATTATTGAAAGCAATATACAGTTTGCACAATTGCAGCAGCTGGCCTACCAAACGGAGAAACAACTGCTGAAAGATGTAACCGTATTCGACGTTTACCAGGGCGATAAAATGGAGAAGGGTAAGAAGTCGTATGCCTTACGATTCATATTGCAAGATGAAAATAAGACCCTTACTGATAAAGAAATAGACAAGGTGATGGAGAAACTGATAAAGACCTATGAAGAAAAAGCAGGGGCTGTGGTCCGTAAAAGCTAATCTTCATACTTCCTTCATTTTCAAGGTGTAATATTGCACTAACAATCAAATACATAGAATCATGAAAAAGTTAATTGCACTGTTGGTTTTAGTTGCCATTACAGGCACATATGCAGCCAACGCACAATCAAGCGCACCTACTACGGCTCCTGCTGCTAATAAAGGCGGCGATTTAGAAAAAAAGAAACACCATCACCATCATCATGACCACGACCATGATCATGACCATGGAGGAAAAGACGGCAAGAAATAAGCCTGAATAATTTTAAGAAAAGGAGGGCCGTGCCCTCCTTTTTTATTGCTTCCAGAACCCATTAACACCATTCTTCCGGCGGGGTTCAACGGAATGTAGTAACTTTACTTTCCCAATTAAGTAGCCGAACCATGAGAAATGCGACTGCATTACTTATAATAGTACTTCTTTCAGTGGCCCGGCTTGCAACCGCCCAGTTTAATAATAATATGTATAATAATAACCCTATGGGGCATAGCCGTGTACGTGATAAGATAGATCAACGAAGGGATAAGAGGGAAGGCGGCCATGCGCACACTCATTTTTATAACGGTACCCCCAACAGTGGCTTTAGTGGCCATACTGCCTTTAGTGGCAACAGTTTCAGCAGCCATAATTCATTCAGCAATCATAACAGTTACAGTAGCAGTAACAGGTCAGGCGGAAGCAGCACAGGCCGCAGTAGCGACCATAACAGCCATGGCTCTTACGGGTCGCACAGCGCATATGGCAGCCATAATAGTTCCGGTAGCGGCAATAGCAAGGAGTCCTCAGGCAGCGGGCACAGCGGTAGCAGCGAACATAGCCACGACAATAAGCAGATGGGTAAAAAACCTAGCGGTAAGGACGAAACAGGAACGGGCACAGGCGGGAATCAGCACCATGCACACAAACGCTCTTTCACCAGCAATAACGGTAATGGTGGTTTTAGCAGCCGTAAATCATTTAATACCAGCCGCCCCGATGCATTCAGTAGCGGTGGTTTAGAAAGCAAAGGCTTCGGGGCACATAAGGTAGGGCATGGCAAAGGAAATGATAAGACTTCGGGGCACAACAACATTACCGGCCATAGCCGGAACGGAGGCAACCAGAAAGATAGCAGCCTGAAGGGTGCGCATGGAAGTAAAGACAAAAATAAAGATGATAAGAACGATAAGCACCATAAGCATCACTCGGAAACATCAAACAGTGACAGTAAATTTTAAAGAAGTTTAACAGCAAAAGGGAAGGAGGGTTTTACTCTCCTTTTTTTGTTCCTGTAAGATGGTTGTGCATCACATCGCTACTGTATGTCTGCATTACTGCTTCCAGTATGGCCGATAATGAATCCCTGGTAGCGGGGTTCTTATCCAGCAGGTTATTATTCAGCATACTGTCTTTCCTGAAATTATATAATGCGCATATTTTACTTCCCTCCATTTGCAGGCAATAGGGTGGTTTTACAACCTGGAAAACATCGTTAATATAGTTTACCGCAAAGTGATTGGCAGTACTATCGAAAGCGTTTTTACCAAAGCAGAAATAAGGATTGGGGTAATGTATATAACTTAGTATTGTAGGCAAAATATCAATCTGTTCCATTACGGTATGCGACACTCCTTTCAGGTTGGAATGCGGCATATAAAATATGATTGGTATTTCATACATACCCAGCCTGTTCGAATAATAAGGATCTTCACTGGGGCCTGCATGGTCGGCAACAAACACAAATAAAGTACTGTCGTACCACTTCATGTTCGATGCTGTTTTGAAGAACTCCCTTAACGCCATATCACTGTAACGCACGCATCTCAGTATCGGCATTTCGTCACCTTGAAGGGGAAACTTGTCTTTGTATTTATCGGGCATGCCAAAAGGATGGTGAGAAGAAAGTGAGAAAATGGCGGCATAGAAAGGCTTGTGCAATGTATCCAGGTTTTTAGCGAAGTATTGAAAATAGGGCTCATCCCAAATACCCCAGTGGCCATCAAAGTCGGCCTCATTATTATATTGCGATTTGCCATAGTAGTATTTAAAGCCTGCTTTCTTACAAAAGTCAACAAAACCCATAGTACCGTTTTTGCCACCATGAAAGAATGCAGTTGTATAACCAATATTATCGAGCAGGCCGGCGAGTGAGGTAAAATTATCGCCCGTAAAATCGGAAGTTATAAATGGATGGTCCATCCATGATGGAAGGCTGGCGGTTACGGCCGGTATACCTTCTATTGATTTCTTACCGTCAGAAAAAGCGTTATCGAATACCAGCGACTGTCCAATTAGGGAATCGAGAAATGGGGTGCATGTTTTATGCCGGTTATTCAGGGCGCCAATATATTCCTTCGAAAAGCTTTCCAGTATAATGGTTACCACGTTATACCTGCGCAAGGTATCTTTTGAAGCCTTGCGGTAAGGTGAATAAATAGTTTGAAGCTTATCGGGCGCAAAGAAATTGTATTCGGTAAGCTGTGGGGCGTCGAGTGTTTTTATAATACTGAACGGGCTGTTAATTACCAATGGAATGTCACACACCGGTACATAATCGCCGGCATCTTTCATAGAAAGGGGTTCACGCTGAAACCCGCCCCTGTAACCCAGGAATAATAAACCAATAATGACAACATAGGATATGATTGATTTGGTAACATATTTCGGGGTATGCTGCGAGCGCGGCTTCGTTTCAGTAAGCGTATATAGAAAATAAGTCAGAAATATAAGCGCTACCCAAACTATTAGCATATACCAGTAACTCTTAAGTACACTGGGCATAATATCGGCCGTATCGCTTCCCAGGCTCAGGAACTTAAAGATATCGCCGGTAGAGCGCTTATATACATAGGGGAAGAAAACAGTATCGCCTACCTGAATAAATATGGCCAGGCTGTTGCAGATAAGGTAAATACTTTTAATAACACCCCTGCGGTAAATACTTTCCTCGCTTCCCACAGGAATAAGGCACAATACTATATATAACAGGTTGGTAATTACAATGGCCGAAATATCGAACCGCAGGCCAACGAACATTATATGAAGTAAATGGCCAAATGTCATTCCCGGGAAATGCAAATGGGCATAGAGGTAAAAAATTACACGGCACAGCTCGTATGGTATAATAAGCAGTAAAAGGCGTTTGGCAAGTAACCTGGCGTTGAGAGGGATATTGGTCATAAGCCGTTTAATTATTCGGCGGCAAATTTACCTCATTTCGTTAATTACTTGTAATGCCTGGAAAAATCCAACATCTTTTGTGAGTAACCTGAGCCTTGCATTCTCTATGCTTACTTCATTGGTATCGGCTTTCATTTGCTGCGCCTCTTGCCCAATCGGGTATATTCCTATCGTATTATTTCCGGCAACCATGGCAGGGGTATTACTCTTGCCTTCGTTATACTTGGGAGCTAAAGTTTTTCCATCAGGGGCATAAACCACAGCACCGGGTATAGGCTTGTTAATAGCATCGTATTTCTTATCCTTATCGGTAAGTTCCTTCTGTTGCTTACGGTATTCGTCAAGGTTCAGCGATACAAGGGTATTGTCGCGTTGCTTTTTAAATTGTACCGCTTCTTCCCTCATCAATTGAAATACCGAGTCGTTTTCCGTGCGTTGTTCGAAATCCTGCTGCAGTTTCTGAATATCGGGCGGGTTGTTCCACGTATTGTATGGGGCCTTGTTTATCCTGTCGGAATTAATCGGGTAGTCTTCATCCTTTTCCTTTTCATACACATATTGGTATGGGTCAGGTACAGGGATATCAGGTGTAACTCCATCTCTTTGGGTTGTACCGCCGCTAATACGATAGAATTTGCTGGTCGTAATTTTAACCGAACCAAGCGGGGTTAAGTCTTTGTATTGCGAATTTACATAATCATCGAGGTTGAATACCTGCTGCACTGTACCTTTACCATAGGTTTGCGAACCCATAATTATACCACGCCTGTAATCCTGTATAGCAGCGGCAAATATTTCAGATGCCGAAGCGCTGGCGCCGTTTACCAATACAATCAGCGGGCCCCTGTAAACAACCGATGTATCAAAGTCCGACATCAATTGCGGATGCTGGTCACGTCCGCGAACCTGCACCATAGGGCCTGCAGCCACAAAAAGGCCTACCATTTTCACCACATCGGGCAACGAACCACCACCATTATCTCTCAGGTCCATAATTATGCCCTGAACATGCTCAGCGTTAAGTTCCTGTAACAATTGCTTTACATCAGCGGCACATGTTCTTGAACCTGTACGGTCGAAGTCAGTATAAAATTCGGGCAGTCGAATGTACCCCATCTTTTTGCCATCTTCATCAATAACCGCGTCATGGGCGTATTTTTCTTCCAGGTGTATTACATCGCGTATAAGAACAACTTGTTTCACCGAACCATCAGGCTTCCTGATAGAGAGCCTTACCACGGTTCCTTTTTTGCCGCGTATTAATTGTATAGCTTTCTCAAGCAGCATACCTTGTATGTCAACAGCTTCACCTGTGTCCTGCGCCACCTTCACAATAACATCTCCATCTTTAATTTCACCGCTTTTCCATGCCGGACTACCCGGTATCACCCTGTCAATAGTAATATTACCGCTCTTATCCTGTAGCTGGGCTCCTATACCTTCAAGCTGGCCCGAAATACCTATATCAAAATTCTTTCTCTCTTCGGGTGCAAAAAAGTCAGTATGCGGGTCGAAGGCATTAGCAATGCATTCAAAAAAATTACTCAGCCGGGTTTCGTCTGTTTGCTTGGCAAAGGTTGTAAAGCTGTTCCGGTTAGCCTTCAGCGTTTTATCACGGGCATCCTTCTCCATTTCTTCAAACGTCTTCACTTTCTTAAGGGTAGTGTCTTTCTTTTCCTGTCTCTTTTCCTGTTCAAGCATCGTTTCCGACAACCTAACCATAACCTGGTATTTCAAATCGCGCCTCCACCTGTCGCGCAGCGCATCCATATCTTTTGCATAATCCTGCTTACCGGGGTCGAGTTCTATATTTTCATCTTTGGTAAAATCAAATGGCTTCGACAATACTTCCTTCGTATATTCAGAATCTTCAGCAATACGTTTATTAAACGTAGAATTCACCAGGTCGTAAAATTCAAAAGTACCGGCAGTAATTTGGTCACCAACCTTATATTCATACTGGCTAATCTTCGCCATATCTTCCTTGGTGAAGAAATTCTTACTGTCAGAACGTTTCAAAAACATCTTATACACCCTTTCAGACAAAGAATCGTCAACATTGAGCGGACTGTAGTGCATATTCTTCAACCCCGACATCATCAGTTCAAGGGTAACTTTTCTTTTGTCGTCTCCAGGCTGGCGCAATACAGCGCATAGTAATAGCCCTGTAGTAAGGGCAAGCAAAATGTACAGCGATAGCCTCGTTTTATTCATGAATTCAATTAGTCTTTTCATAATTACAAATATAGAGCATTTAACGCGGGCAAGAGAGTTAAGGTTCTCATAAAATATGTTAAATAAAGGGCTCGCACAATAATTTAAATCACCACGTTAACAATCTTGTTAGGCACTACAATTACCTTTTTAATGGGATTATCCTGTATCCACTTTTTAGCAGCCTCGCTTGCCAGTACTTCCTTCTCGACCTGCTCTTTGGTAAGGGTCACAGGCAATTCCATAGTAAAGCGGGTTTTGCCATTAAATGATACCGGGTATGCAAAAGTGCTTTCCTGCAAATACTGTTCATTAACGGCAGGGAATGATTGCTTTAAAATAGAATCGGTATGACCCGATAAATGCCAGAGTTCTTCGGTAATATGTGGCGCAAAAGGCGATAAGGTTACCAATAAAGGTTCCATTATTTCACGCTTGTTGCACTTCAATTCATTCAGTTCGTTAAGGCAAATCATAAATGCGCTAACTGAGGTATTGAATGATAGACGTTCAATATCCTCTTTTACCTTTTTTATAGTGCGGTGCAATATTTTCAACTCTGCAGGGCTAGCTTTTTCATCGGTAAGCGCTAAACCCTTTTCATTACAAAATACCCTCCACAGTTTCTTTAAAAAGCCATGTACACCGCTTATTCCTTGTGTACTCCATGGTTTGCTTAATTCTATGGGGCCAAGAAACATTTCATACATACGCAACGTATCGGAACCATAATTCTCGATTACATCATCAGGGCTAACTACATTCCACTTCGATTTGGACATTTTTTCCACTTCTGAATAACAGATAAAATCTCCGCTAGATTCAAAAACAGCATCAGCGTATTCCGGCCTCCATTTTTTAAACCCTTCAATGTTTAACACGTTATCCTTTACCAATGCAATATCAACCCTCGCGCTTTGATAGGTAGACCCTTCATTCACTTTATCAGCCGATTTGAAAATATATTTCTCGCCCTCTTTCTTGTAATAAGCAAATGAAGACACCCCCTGAATCATCCCCTGATTCACCAGCTTTTTAGCAGGCTCGGTAAACTTTACATAGCCATAATCTTGCAAGAATTTTGTCCAGAATCGTACATAAAGCAAGTGCCCAGTGGCATGCTCAGCACCACCAACATATAAGTCAACATTCTGCCAGTAGTCAATGGCTTTTTTATCGGCAAACTCTTTTTCGTTATTGGGGTCTTCATAGCGTAAATAGTACCAGGAGCTGCCTGCCCATCCCGGCATGGTAGTGTACTCATATTCATATTTACCCTGGTATTTCCAGTCTTTAGCACGCGCCAATGGTGGTTCACCTGTTTCGGTAGGTTGAAACTTATCTACCTCAGGTAATACAAGAGGCAATTCACTTTCTTTTAACGGTTGCGGTATGCCGTCTTTATAATATATCGGTATAGGTTCTCCCCAGTAACGCTGGCGGCCAAAAGCAGCATCGCGCAAGCGGAAATTCACTTTGCCTTTTCCTAATCCGCGATTTTCAATTTCCTGTATAGCGCGCTTCACAGCATCTTTTACATCAAGCCCGTTTAAGAAGTCGGAGTTAATACACTTGCCTTCTTTTCCGTCAAAGCTTTCTTTGCTGAAATCCCATCCGGCAGGAGCTTCAATAACTTGTGGTATATCCAACCCAAAATGTTTTGCAAAGGCAAAATCGCGGGAATCGTGCGCAGGAACTGCCATAACAGCACCAGTACCGTAACCGAGCAATACATATTCGCCAATCCACACTGGTACTTTTTTGCCTGAGAATGGATGTATTACGTATGCCCCGGTAAATTCACCGGTTACCTTTTTCACTTCTGCCTGCCTTTCACGCTCCGATTTATTTTTAGCCGCATTGGTATAGGCCTCAACAGCAGCTTTTCTATCGGGCGTTGTTATCCTTTTCACCAAATCGTGCTCAGGTGCAAGGGTAAGAAATGTTACTCCGAAGACCGTATCAGGTCTGGTGGTGAATACTTCTATAGAATTGTTATGTCCATCTAATTTAAATCGTAATGAAGTACCCTCTGAACGGCCTATCCAGTTACGTTGGGCCTCTTTAATGCTTTCGGGCCAGTCGATAGTATTAAGGTCGTTCAGCAGGCGTTCTGCATAAGCCGTAATGCGCATACTCCATTGTGGCATAAGCTTGCGTTCTACAGGGTGGCCTCCGCGTTCCGATACACCATCTTTTACTTCATCATTGGCAAGAACCGTACCCAATGCAGGACACCAGTTAACCCATGCCTCACTTAAATATGCCAGCCTGAAATGCATCAACCTGTCGGACTTCTCTTTTTCTGAAAAGCTTTTCCATTGTTCCTGGCTGAAAGGAGCCACTTCCTCATTACCTGAAAAACCATCTTTTTCAAATGATGCAATGAGGACATCAATAGGTTCAGCCTTTTGTTTGGCAGTATTGTACCAAGCATTAAAAAGCTGTAAGAATATCCACTGTGTCCATTTGTAGTAAGACGGGTCGGATGTTTTTACCTGCCTGCTCCAATCATACGACAAGCCTATTTTATCAAGTTGTTCGCGGTAACGGGCAATATTTTTCTCTGTAGTTACTGCGGGGTGCTGGCCAGTTTGTATGGCATACTGTTCTGCAGGTAAACCAAATGAGTCGTAACCCATAGGGTGCAGCACATTAAAACCGCAAAGTCTTTTATAACGTGAAAAAATATCGGATGCTATATATCCCAGCGGATGGCCGACATGCAATCCCGCCCCTGAAGGATAAGGAAACATATCGAGCACATAATACTTGGGTTTCGAAGAATCGTTGCTAACCCGGTAGGCTTTTTCTTCCTCCCATTTTTTACGCCATTTTGCTTCTATTTCACGAAAGTTGTATTCCATAGTAATCAGTACGTCTGTAAGGCTTGCGAAGATAAGGATAAACTGTACATGTTCTACCCCTCACCCTTGCCCTCTCCCCCAAGAAGGAGGGGGGATATTCCGTGTTAGGGATTGTTATCTATCGTATTTTCAATACTTAATTACCTTTGTTCTGTTAGGAATAGATGGAAAATACCGAATACAAAGAGATTTCAGGAATAAGGAGTTGGGCAGAAGAAGACCGCCCGAGGGAGAAGCTTTTACAAAAGGGCTCGCATGTACTGTCCGATGCTGAGCTTATAGCTATACTTATTGGCTCAGGTGTTCCCGGCGAATCGGCTGTTGATGTCGCAAAGGCCATATTAAAAAGCGTTGACAATAACCTGAATGAATTAGGAAAGCTTTCGGTACGCGATTTGAAGAAGTTTAAAGGAATAGGTGAAGCGAAAGCAATAAGCATAGTGGCTGCACTTGAGTTAGCCAAGCGCAGAAGGGTGGCAGAAGTAAAAGAAAAAGAGAAGATTGCCGGCAGTAAAGATGTTTATGAATATTTCCACCATTTGGCCGATTTACGAAGCGAGGAGTTTTGGGTAATGTATCTGAACAGAGCTAACAAAATAATATCGGCTCAGAAAATAAGCCAGGGAGGCATTACAGGAACAGTTGCGGATACACGACTAATCTTCAAGAATGCCCTCGACCATTTTGCATGCAGTATAGTACTGTGCCACAACCATCCATCGGGCAACCTTGCACCCAGCAATGAAGATAAATCTCTTACACAGAAAATAAAACAGGCAGGACAACTGTTAGACATCAGTGTGCTCGACCATCTCATTATATCAGATACGGGTTATTACAGTTTTGCCGATGAAGGCATTTTATAAAAGTGGCTTATGATTAAAATAGTGACTGTAATAGGAGCCCGACCACAAATTATAAAGGCAGCGGCATTAAGCAGGGCCATAAAAAATCATTTCTCCAAGGAGATTAAAGAAATTATTCTGCACACGGGCCAACATTACGATGAAAATATGTCGGAGGTTTTTTTTAAAGAACTTGGAATGCCCGCACCCGATTATAACCTGAATGTGGGCTCAGGTTTACATGGCAAGCAAACAGCAACCATGATGAAAGGAATTGAAGCAGTGCTGATAAAGGAAAACCCAGATTGCCTGGTGGTATATGGCGATACTAACTCTACACTGGCCGGTGCATTGGCTGCGTCAAGAATGAATATACCTGTATTACATATTGAAGCAGGATTGCGTTCTTTTAATAAGGCCATGCCCGAAGAGACAAACCGTATAGTTTGCGACCATTGCTCTACCCTGCTTTTCACTCCAACTAAAACAGGTTATAATAATCTTATAAGGGAAAATCTGAACCCGGGTAATAAAAAACCGTTTACAGCAGTACACCCTGGCATTTACCATTGCGGAGATGTTATGTACGACAACACATTGTATTTCTCTGAAATGGCTGAAAAGAAAACGGACATTATTGATAAAATGCAGTTGCAGGGGAAAGATTTTATCCTGCTAACTATTCATCGTAATACCAATACCGACGACCCTGAAAGGTTAAACAGTATATTGAATGCCATAAACAAGATATGCGAAGAGAATAAGGTCGATATAGTGTTCCCGGTGCATCCGCGTACCGATAAAATGATGGGGCAAATTAAAGACAGGTTAAAGACAAATAAGCTATTGCACCTTATTCCACCCGCTTCTTTCCTTGAAATGCTTATGCTGGAAAAAAATTGCAGTATGGTGTTCACCGATTCAGGTGGGGTACAAAAAGAGGCATTCTTTTTGAAAAAACCATGTGTTGTTCTACGAGCAGAAACCGAATGGACCGAACTGGTGGAATGCGGCAACTCAATATTGACAGATGCCGATGCAAAGCGTATTGAAGAGGCTTATGTACATTTTAAAACTAAAAAAGACTTAACTTATCCTAATATATTCGGAGACGGCAAAGCAGCAGAGTTTATTTGTCAAAAAATAATTGAGAATCTCTAACCATGCAAGAACAACTTTTAATTTATACTCCAACTATTACCCCACGTGTTAAATACGTGTTCTCGCTATTTTTCGAAACGCTCATAAATACTCCCTATAATCTTACCACCGATACAGCAGAATATAAAAACCACCAGGGCGCTAAGATTAACTATTCCAATCAACCTATAGAAGAGGGCGAGATATTCATTTCAGCTAATAGCCTGCTTTTTGAAGATGATATACGCTCGCAAGTTATTACAGTTACCGAATGGGAAA
>Ga0206807_1034_pt1 | contig 31048 bp, 26 predicted proteins | sample Alteio_BWOrgCont_57_FD_152915 | JGI IMG/M metagenome (GOLD analysis project Ga0206807, IMG submission 152915) | Enriched cells from forest soil in Barre Woods Harvard Forest LTER site, Petersham, Massachusetts, United States -... | ecosystem: Environmental > Terrestrial > Soil > Temperate forest >...
GCGCGACGTGGGGATCGCAGAGGATCTGGCGCAGGAAGCTCTCGTCGCTGCGCTTGAGCAGTGGCCGCAGTCGGGTGTTCCGGAAAAGCCGGGCGCGTGGCTGATGACGACGGCGAAGCATCGCGCGCTTGATCTGCTGCGGCGCAGGCAGATGCTCGACCGCAAGCATGAAGAGCTTGGGCGCGAGATGGAAGCGCAGGAGCTGACGGTGCCGGATCTCAATGCAGCTCTCGATGATGACATCGGCGATGATCTGCTGCGGCTGATGTTTATTGCCTGCCATCCGGTGCTCTCTTCGGAATCGCGGGTCGCGTTGACGCTGCGGCTGCTGGGTGGCTTGACGACGGATGAGATTGCGCGTGCATTTCTTGTTCCGGAAGCGACGATTGCGCAGCGTATTGTGCGTGCCAAGCGGACGCTGGCGCAGGAGCATATTCCGTATGAAGTTCCGCGCGGGAAAGAGCTGCCGCAGCGGTTGTTGTCGGTGTTGGGCGTAATCTATCTCATCTTTAATGAAGGCTACTCGGCGACGGCGGGCGACGACTGGATGCGGCCTGCGCTGTGCGAAGATGCGTTGCGGCTCGGGCGCATTCTCGCTGAACTTGCTCCCCATGAGGCGGAAGTACATGGGCTGGTGGCGCTGATGGAGATACAGGCATCGCGCTCGGCGGCGCGGACGGGGCCTGAGGGACGGCCGGTGCTGCTGCGCGATCAGGATCGCGCGCGATGGGACAGGCTGCTGATTCGGCGCGGGCTGACGGCGCTAGAGCGTGCGGATGCGCTGGGCGGTGCGCGTGGTCCGTATGCTTTACAAGCGGCGATTGCGTCGTGCCATGCGCGCGCGATGACAGCAGAAGAGACGAACTGGTCGCGCATTGTGGAGCTTTATGACGAGCTTGCGCGGATATTGCCGTCACCGATTGTTGAGTTGAACCGGGCAGTTGCGGTGAGCATGGCTTCTGGTCCGGATGCGGCGCTGGAGCTGGTGGATGCGCTGACGGCCGAGCCTGCATTGAAGGGCTATCATCTGCTGCCCAGCGTGCGCGGTGACTTGCTGGCGAAGCTTGGGCGCTATGACGAGGCGCGGGCTGAGTGCGAACGGGCTGCTGCGATGACGCGCAATGCGCGCGAGCAGGAGCTGTTGCTTGAGCGTGCGCGAGAGTTTGCGGCGCGCTCGACCGCCGTCAATTGATAGCAGTGATGTGCCGGAGCTGCTGCTGAGTTGCTTTCGAGAGAAAACATCAGGAAATTTCAAAAACGCGAACACGGATGATCGAGTGTGCATCCTACCAGTGATTTGAATGTGCTGCGTCGACTCAGCCGCACATTGATTCACGAGAGAGGAAAGTACATGCTGCTGATCATTCTTATTATTTTGGTTCTGGTCTTCGGATTTGGCGGTTATCGGATGGGGCCGGGTATTGGCTATTACGGGGGCGGTGGAATCAGCCTCGTCCTGTTGATTCTCATTGTTCTATTGTTGCTGCACGTGATTTGAAGAAGTTGTCGATCAAATAATCGCGCAGCTCGATGTTGAAGCTGCGCGTGTTTTGTTTCTCATCTTCTGCGTCGGTGTTGTAGTCGACGATATAAGCGCTGCGGGTGGCCGGGTCGATGTTGATCTGGCTGCGGAAGCCGTTCTGCCAGCCGGGATGACCGATCAGGGTAAGATTTCCGTCGGTGTGCACGAAGAAGCTTTCAGCTACGGAATCATGCGCGCCTGCGCGTGAGGGGAAATCTTCGTCGGGCGTGACGGGAAGCACGGGCTTCCACATTTCTTCCAACGAAGATCGTTTGAGGATGGCGTCGTATTCGCTTTGGTGGGCGGGATCGCCGAGCAGGAAGCGGACGTACTTGAGCATGTCCAGCAGCGGCGCGTTTAGGCCGCCGTTGGCGCGGGTGATGCCGGTGTTGAAGTCGAACGGATCTTCAGTCAGCTTGCCGTCCTTCAGGTCCCAGCTATGCGAGCGGTATTTCAGCAGGTGGTTGGGGCTGCGGTCGTAGTAACTGCGGTCCATGCCGAGCGGACGGAAGATGTTCTTCTCCATGTAGACCTCGAACTGATCTCCGGAGATGCGCTCGATGATTTCTCCCAGGAAGACGACGGCGAGGTTGGAGTAGCTGTAGCGCGTGCCGGGCTGGAATTTGATGTCGGTATACGGCAGCATAGCGACGATCTGCGACCACTGCGTAGGCTCGAAGGGCTGCCAGTCCTGATCGCGCCAGGGCCAGGTGGCGTCGCGGAAGCCGCTCGAATGCGACATGGCTTCGCGGATGGTGATGGCAGAGACGGGGCCATAGGTGTCGTGGACGGCGGCCAACTCAGGGATGTATTTGGTGAGCGGATCGTCGAGCGAGAGCAGGCCGCGGTCGCGCAGTTGCATGATGGCGATTCCGGTGAAGGTCTTGGTGACGGAAGCCCAGTGGTAGGTGGTGTTGTCGTCAACGGGATCGGTCACGCTCTGGCGGCCGTAATTGTCGTGCAGTATGACTTTGCCGTTGCGGATAACGATGAGGCTGCTGCCGATGATTCCGTTGCGGCGCAGGCCGGATTCGTAGAAGGATTTGATCTGCTCGGTTGTAGTTTGTGCGGAGAGGGTGGTGGCGAGGCAGACGATGGCGATGATGAGTGGGCGCATCATGTTGCTCGGATTGTATTGGATGGCGCGGTTGCGACCTACGTGAAATCTACTTGCTGTAAAAGCTGTAGGTCGCCGTATAGGGTTGGCGGGATTCTCCAGTGGTACAGCTCTCTTTGGGCGCTGCGCCGCCGTGGGTTTCAGTCCGGCGGATGTAGTTGACGTCGGTGAATTGGCCAGATCCACTGCTGGGCACGGCTTGAATCAATAGCCACGGTACCGAATCTGCGTCGGGCGATGGCTGCGAGGCGATCGCTTTGCCTTTGACTTCACTGCCGTCCGTCAGCTTCCATGTGGGGCCCGCGAAGTGGGTGCCGATCACCGTTCCCTGCGGATCGAGGAGCTTGGCGTCGGGCGCTTTGAGTGTCCACTTGCCATCGGTGCAGGTGTAGATCTGTACACCCTCGCCCTTTGTTTCAAGGAGCAATTCATGTGTGCCGGGCGGCAGATCGATGGGGGATGCCGTCTGCTTTGCGGCAAGCGCGGCGGATGTGATGAGAGCGGCGACGAGAATGAGTGCTCGCATAACGTGACGAGGATAGCAGAGACGTGTGAAGAACGCTTGCTAATCATGAATATGGATTACTGGACCTTTTCGCTCCTGTCCGGCTCAATTAGAAATAAGTCATCGCCCTCAATTCCGCTGCTGGTAAATTTCCCAAGTAGAAAAGTCGAAGGACCCCAGGCAAAGGAAATTTGGGCTGAGATCCTTCCATTCCACTTTGAGGTGACTCATGAATGGCAAATTGATTACCGATTGGATCACAGCGATTGGGACTGCAATGAGTGCCATCGCTTCGATCGTGCTGTTCATCGTGGCGATCGTTCAGCTCCGTGGGTTGCGGTATCAGATTGAGCAGGCCGCAAACCAGGAATCCAGACGCAATACACTCGAGGTGATTCAACGTGCGGAAAGCGATGCCGTTATCCAGCAGGCCAGGGCAAGGTTGTGGGTGGCCTCCAACAATGGAACGGACTACACGAAATTGACTGATGCAGACCAGTTTGACGCTATCACGCTGTTGAATTACCTCGAAGGTCTTGCTGTGGGGATATTTCAGAATGTCTATGTAGAAGGAATGGCGCGGGACTATCTACAGGAAGTTGTGCGGAAAGCTGTTAAGGCCTTAATCAAAGGAGAATCCGGTGATGGATGGAAGGCGACCACTGGGCTGTTCCAATGTTCAGATTTTTCGATGCTATGTCAACTTTATGACAGGTGGTTTACTGCGCCATGCCCTCAATATCGCGCTGAGTGAGTGGTTCTAGCCATCGGCATCCTCACTTGCCGTTGTATCTCTGGAAGAGCTCAGGGAATTGCTGCTTGAGCGCGGCGATCTTGGGTCGGTCGCAGACTGCAATATACGGGTTGTCGGGGTTCTTGAGGGCGTAATCCTGATGGTAGTCTTCACCCGCGTAGAAGGCCTTGAGCGGCACGACCTGCGTCACAATGGGGCGCGAGAAGACGTGCGCGGCGTCAAGCTGCTTGATATAGGCGTCGGCGATGCGGTGTTGGTCCTCGTCGCTGTAGAAGATGACGGAACGATAGGACGGGCCGACGTCATTGCCCTGGCGGTTGAGCTGTGTGGGGTCGTGAGCTACGGAGAAGAATATGCGCAGCAGCTGGCCGTAAGTGATCTTCGAAGGGTCGTAGACGACGCGGACGCTTTCGGCGTGGCCGGTGGTTTCTGTGGTGACGTCGCTGTAGTGCGCGGTAGAGGCAGAGCCTCCCGAGTAGCCTGCGGTGGTGTCGACGACGCCCTTGACGCGCTCAAAGACTGCCTGTGTGCCCCAGAAGCAGCCTCCGGCAAAGACGGCGGTGGCCTTGCCGTGCTTGGCCGCCATAGTCGCGTCGTCCTGCGCGGCGGGTATAGGCGTCGTCCGCGGCGTCTCGATCTGGGCGACGGCTATGGCTATGACTGAAACGACGGCAAGCGCACACAAAAGGCGGCGGATCATGTTGAATTAGAGTGGAAACACCTCGAAAAAGTTACACCCATGTTTTGACGCCACGCAAGAGCTGTCCCCGCACGGCTGCCCTTAAAATGCGGGTATGCCCAAGGCTCGATCCAAACCGGCCACCCAGGAAGCGATTCAACCGTACTTCAGCAAGGAGGCGGTGAAGTTTCTGCGCGGGTTGAAGCGCAACAACAACCGCGAGTGGTTTGAGGCCCGGCGCCCGATCTTTGAGCGGGAGCTGAAAAAGCCGATGCTGGCGGTGATAGAGCGCGTGACAGACGCGATGGCGGAGTTCGCGCCCGCGCATATGCGTCCGGCGCAGAAAAGCATCATGCGCATCTATCGCGATACCCGTTTTTCCGCCGATAAGACGCCATACAAGACACATGTGTCGGCCTGGTGGACGCGCGTCGGCCTGGAAAAGACCTCGGGCGGTGGATATTACTTCCATTTTTCCCCCACGGAGGTCCTGATTGCGGCGGGAATCTATATGCCGGAGCGCGAGCAGCTGCTGGCGATCCGTATGCAACTGTTGGAGCGGCATGAGGAGCTGCGGCGTCTTCTGAATGACAAGAAGCTGCGCAAGGTGATGGACGTGGATTTCGATACGGCGGCGCTGACTCGCCCGCCCAAGGGTTTCACGGCGGACCATCCGGGGATTGACCTGATCAAGCAGCAGCAATGGGGAGTGCTGGCGCGGCTTCCGGGGGAGGCGGCGTTCGGGCCGGAGTTAGCAACCGAGATTGTGACGCGCTTCCGGCTGGCGGCGCCGATTGTGGATTTCCTGAACCGTCCCTTCGTGCAGGACGGGGAGAAGAAAAGGCAATATATCTTCAAGCTGATGTAGACGCGCGTCTTTGTGGAGGAATAGACTACCCAACATCCTGAACCCGAAATGCGCGCCAGCCGCCCTGGTCAAGGGGTTGGCAGAGGTTTCGCGGGCTCCCATGAGGCGGCCGAAAACGTCGGAAATCCAGAAAAATGGCATAAAAACCTGAAAAAATGGCGGAAAACCTGTGGAAACAGGGCTTTTGCCGTTGACAAAGTTTGCGAAAAGACGCAAGGTAAACGGCGGTAGGCTTTTTCAAACACCCGCATGGATATTGGGTTTTCCGGCTGTTACGCGGCGTGAAAATCCACAGCGGAAAATGGAAAAACCCGCAAGACGCGAAACCAGCAAAGGTTCTGGGAAAGCGAAATAAGAACCAGGAGGATCTACAAAAAAATGGCAACTGGAATGACCAAAACAGCCCTTGTCCGCCACTTGGCGGAGAAGCTCGAACTCACTAACAAGCAGTCGGCTGGATTTCTTGATCTGCTTGCGGAAACGGCGATCAAGGAGACGAAGAAGAACGGGCTCTTTGTAATTCCCGGACTCGGACGCCTGGTAAAGGCAGAGCGCAAGGCTCGCATCGGCCGCAACCCGCAAACCGGCGAACAGATCAAGATCAAGGCGAAGACCGTGGTGAAGTTCCGCGTGGCCAAGGCCGCCAAGGACGTCATCGCACCGCCGAAGAAGTAGTTTAGAAACAAGTCGAGGCGCATTGCGCCGCTCGAATAATAGGAAACGGATTCGTCCGTTTCCTTTTTTATTTTTGGTGACAGTTGTCATTCCATTTCTGTGACAGAAGTGAATCGCGGGATAAACGTCGCCGGAGTAGAGTCGTGACGTAAGGTAAGGAGCCTACTCAGCTTGGCGAAAGTCGATTATGGGATTGACGCGCCCGGAGTCGTTCGCAACCTCGCGCTTTGCGGCGCGGCGTTGTTGATCGTCCGCGTGTTTACAGCAACGATTCGCATCGGGCCGGTGATTATCACCCACTTTGAATGGCCGGGCGCTGCTCTCCTCTGCACGGCCGGTCTGATGCTGCTGTACTCGAAGGTGGGGAAGATGCGGCATCGCGACCGGATGATCAGCATGGCGGCGCTCAAGGGCAATGAGGAAGTGCTGGATGTGGGCACGGGTCGGGGCTTGCTGTTGATCGCCGCGGCGAAGAAGCTGCCTGCGGGCCGTGCGGTCGGCATCGACATCTGGAAAGCCTCAGATCTGAGTGAGAATCTTCGCGAACGCACGCAGAAGAACCTCGCTATTGAGGGTGTGGCTGATCGTTGCGAATTGATAGATGCGCCCGCGGAGAAGATGCAGTTTCAGGATGGCCGCTTCAATGTGGTCTTGTCGAACATGTGCCTGCACAATATTCCCCATAACGAAGAACGCCGCAAGGCCTGCATGGAAATCGTCCGCGTACTGAAGCCGGGAGGGATTGCTGTGATCTCGGACTACAAGAATACGGGAAGCTATGCGCACATCTTCAAAGAAGCGGGATTAGCCGTCAGCAGAAAGTTTTATCTTGCGGATACTTTCTTTCCCGTTTCGATTGTTTGTGCGAGGAAGCCAGCGTGACATCACATCTGATGGATGCTGGCCACATAGGCCTTGATTCCACTGGCTATGATCTGGACGCCAATGCACATGAGAATGAACGACGACAGGCGCATCACGACTGAAGTGCCGGCTGTCCCCAGCAGCCGTTCGGCGGCACTCGCATAGCGGTAGCAGATGTACACGATAAAGCAGACGATTGCGACTCCCAAAAGCGCGGCGATAAGGACTTTGGGAGAAAAAATCGATCCGGTGTGCAACTCCGCCGGCAGATGCGCTCCGAGTGTGATGGCCACCGAGATGGAGCCCGGACCAACTGTGATCGGCAGCGTGTAGGGATAGAAGGCGTGCTCGAGGACATTTTCTTCACTAACGGTTTTTGTGCTGACGCCGCTACTCCCCTGCGCGAGCAGGGTCCAGCCGGTTGCGGCCACTACCAGTCCTCCGCCGATTTGGACGGCATAGATGGAAATGCCGAAGAAGGCGAGAATCTTTACGCCCCAGAGCAGCGAGCAGACAAGCAGAAAAAAACTGTAGATCGCGATTTTTTGTGAGAGCGCAAGTTGGAGGGGACGTTCGATCCCTCCGATCATGTTGATGAAGATGGCCGCGCTGCCGAGCGGGTTGACGATGGGGAAAAGCGCTCCGACGACGAGAGTCGTGGATTCAGCGACGGCAGCGATATCGTGCAGAATGTCAATCATGTTTCTGTGCCTGCGGCAGTATAGCCCGAATGACCAGCGACGCCCCGAAGCAGATGATAACGCACTTGATCAGTAGATATGCGTTGTAGCGCCAGGCGAGGATGGCGAAGCATCCGGTATAGCCGACGTAGTAGCTTTCCGCGAGCAGGCTGGTGAGCCATTGCGGACGCGTCGCCGCTGCCGGCACAGATGCGCGAAGGCTGCGCCACAAACGCGGCACTTTCTGCTTATAAGCGAGATAGGCTTCGCCTTGCTGCACGGCGAGGAAAGCCTCTTCGCCTAGGATGAGACGGTAATAGAAGACAGCCTGCGCGACGAGAAAGAAGATGGCTCCGGTGGGCGGCATCAGGATCGAGATGGCGATCGAGAAGATGAAGGTACCCAGGTAGAGTGGGTTGCGCACGTAGCGGTAAGGCCCGGCGGCGACTACGTCAGTGCCATGCATGGATGTGTCGTGCACGATGGCTGTGCCCAGATAGGCCGTGCCCCAGACGCGCAATCCGGTTCCCTTGATGGCGCAGAAAAGTGCGACGAGCGTGACCACGATGCTTGCATGTTGGAGCGAGAGCCAGTGGGCGCTGGCGAGCGCTCCGGATAATTCGAGCCAGGTGGTCGAGACTCGTCCGGAGCCGCCGAGATAGCGCGCCCAAGGCGCCCAGAAGCCGAGGACATAGAACAGAAATCCGATAACGATACGAAAGCGGAACTCGAACTGCGTTGCCTTCACTGCGCCGCGGCTCCGTTTTGATTCTTGTAGACAACGCCGGATTTCATGACGAACGACACGTTCTGGAGCAGACGAATGTCTTTGAGCGGGTCGCCATTGACGGCGATGATGTCCGCCCATTTGCCGGCTTCGATTGAGCCGATGTGGTTGGTCCAGCTCATAAGATCGGCGGCGTTGAGTGTTGCGGTTTGCAGAGCGGCAAGCGGCGTCATCCCGAACTGGTTTACATACACATCGAGTTCATGCGCGTTCAATCCGTGCGGGTATACAGCGGCGTCGGTGCCGAGAGCGACTTTTACGCCGGCAGCGATGGCCTTTTTTGCGTTGGCTTTTTCGACAGCGCTCACGTCAATCATCTTCTGCTTGTAGAACGGAGGCAGGTTTCCATACTGCTGCATCCAGTCGATTAAATACGCGGTCGGCACGAAATAGTTCCCGTGCTGCTTCATGACCGCGATATCCTCGTCGTTCATGTAGGAGCCGTGCTCGATGGAATCGATGCCCGCTTCGGTTGCCCAGAGAATGCCCTGCGCTCCGTGCGCGTGCGCGGCGACTTTGCGGCCCAGGCGATGCGCATCGGCGACGATGGCTTTCAGTTCTTCGAGCGTGTACTGCGATGCTTGCGGATCGTCTCCTTTGGAGAGGACGCCGCCCGTGGCGCATACCTTGATGAGATCAGCTCCGTATTTGATGGTCTCGCGCACCTTGTGTTGCACCGCCTCGACACCATCTGCTACGCCGTCGGCGGTCTGGTGAAAGTCGAAGGGCAGGAGGTTGTCGTCGCAGTGGCCGCCAGTGATGCCGAGCGCCGGGCCGCTGACCTGCATGTGCGGGCCTTCGACCAGGCCTTCATTGATGGCGTCGCGCAGGTCCACGTCTGCGTAGCCGTCGGCCCCGACGTTGCGGACGGTGGTAAAGCCGGCTTCGAGCGTGACCCTGGCGTTGCGTGCGCCGATGAGCGCGCTTTTGGCGATGCTCGTCGAGAGCTCATGGTAGGGGTCGAAGTTCGTGTCCATCGTAAGGTGCGTGTGTACGTCGACGAGGCCGGGCAGCACGGTCATGCCGTGGAGGTCGATCTCTTTGTCACCGCTTTGCTTCGGAGTGGATGATGTGGGCGCAATCGCGGTAATGCTGTCGCCGGTGACGACAATGGTCTGGTCGGCGGCCTCGTTGCCGGTGTGCACGTCGATGACATGACCGGCGCGGATGAGGGTGCGCGTTGGCGCTGGCTGCGCAGTGAGGGGAAGATTCGGCAGAAGCAGCGCTGGCAGAAGCAGACAGAAAACACGGCGGGCTGTCGTTAGCATGTTTGGCGTCCAGAAGTGAAGTTGTGCGGCAAGTCTAGCAGACAGCGTGGTTTAAGCTCGGAGAATTCCCTATTGCCAAACCATAGAAGATGGCGCATGATACCTATGGCTACACAATAGGAGAGACATGGGAGACAAGACCGACGTTTGGCAGGGAACCCTGGCGCTGATGGTGCTGAAGACACTGGAGACGATGGGGCCGGTCCACGGGTATGGCATCGCGCGGCGCATTGAGCAGACGAGCGGCAATCTGCTGTCGCTGAATTATGGGACGCTCTATCCGGCGCTGCTGAAGCTGGAGCAGGAAGGTTACATTGCTTCGGAGTGGGGGCTGTCGGAGAACAATCGCAAGGCGAAGTTCTACAAGCTGACGCGCGCAGGTAGAAAGCAACTGGAGCGCGAGGCGCAAGACTGGGAGCAGGCCACGGCGATTCTTGCGCGGTTTCTCTCGCCCGCAGAGGAGGTGTGATGAGAAAGCTGCGGGCGTTGTGGATGCGGCTCACAGGACTCTTCGGTTCCGGAAACGCTGACGGAGAATTTTCGGCCGAGCTTGAAAGCCACCTGGCGATGCATGTCGAAGACGGTGTGCGCGGCGGGCTGAGCACGGAGGAAGCGCGGCGGCGGGCGCTGATTCAGCTCGGTGGGCTGGAGCAGACGAAGATTGCCTATCGTGAGCGCCAGGGGCTGCCATGGTTCGAGACGTTTTGGCAGGATGTTCGCTTTGGCGTGCGCATGCTGGCGAAGAGCCCGGCTTTTACCATCGTCGCAGTTTTGACGCTTGCGCTCGGGATTGGCGCGAATACGGCGCTGTTTTCCGTTGTGAATGGGGTGCTCCTGAATCCGCTGCCGTATCTGCATGCCGATGAGCTGGTGACGGTGCATGCGAGCAAGCAGAACTTTACCGAAGGATCGATTTCATACCCCAATTTCCGCGACTGGCAGCGGGATAACAAGACGCTGACGGCGCTCGCGGTTTCACGCGGGACGGGTTACAACATGACCGGCATGGGCGATGCGGAAGAGATCCGAGCGGAGCTTGTGTCGTCGGATTTCTTTCCGCTGCTGGGCGTGAAGCCGGTGATCGGGCGGCTGTTCGCTCCGCATGAAGATGAGATTGGACGCGAGCCTCTGGTGATGATCAGCGAGGGATTCTGGGCGCGCAAGTTTGGATCGCGGCCCGATGTCCTGGGCAAGGTATTGACACTCGATGGCCGCAACTACACGATTGTCGGTGTGCTACCGGGAAGTTTTAATCTGGCGATCAACAATTTTCGTTCAGCCGACCTCTATGTGCCTCTCGGGCAGTTTCAAAATCCCGCGCTGAACGATCGCGCCGCCGGGCTTGGCATTCACGGTATTGCAAGGCTTAAGCCCGGTGTGACGCCGGAGCAGGCGCAGGCCGACATGCAGCAGGTTTCCGAACAGCTGGAAAAAGTGTATCCGGAGGAAGACCAGGGGATTCGCGCAAAGGTAGTTCCTTTCCAGTATGCGATGGTGCGCGATGTGAAGCCGCTGCTGCTGATCCTGATGGGCGCGGTGGGCTTTGTACTGCTGATTGCCTGCGTGAATATCGCAAACCTGCTTCTCGTGCGATCGAATGTGCGGGCGCAGGAGTTCGCAGTGCGATCGGCGCTGGGCGCGGGGCGTGCACGGCTGCTGAGGCAGTTGCTTACGGAGAGCTTGATGCTTTCGCTTACTGGCGGACTGCTTGGGCTGGTGCTGGCTTCGTTGGGGACGCGCGTCATTCTTCAGCTACTGCCGCGACAGCTGCCGCGCGCGGCGGAAATTCATATGAGCGGGATGGTGCTCAGTTTCACCCTGCTGGTTTCGCTGGCCGCGGGGACGCTGTTTGGATTGATGCCTTGCTTCAAGGTTTTCCGGCAGAACCTGCAGGACACGCTGAAAGAAGGCGGACGTGGAGCCGGTGGCGCTCGCCATCGAGCGCAGAACTGGCTGGTGGTCTTTCAGATGGCGACGACGCTGGTGTTGCTGGTAGGCGCGGGGTTGATGATTCGCAGCATGGAGAGGCTTTCGGCAGTCGACACGGGGCTTCGGCCGCATGGCGTGCTGATGTTTGGCCTGCAGGCGCCTTCATCGATGGTTGGATCGAGCCCGGAGGCAACGCGCGAGTATCTGCGCGATGCGAATGCGAGAATCGCAGGTGCTCCGGGAGTAGAAGCAGTGTCGTTTTCGTGGGCGGCGTTGCCGATGCAGTCGGATGATGAACAGCTCTTCTGGCTGGATGGCGAGCCGAAGCCACAGAACGAGAACGCGATGCACTGGGGGATCCGGTACATTGTGGAGCCTGGATATCTGAAGACGATGGGGATTCCGCTGCTGAAAGGGCGATTTTTTGCATCGAGCGACGACGAGCATGCGCCGCGCGCGGTAGTGATCGATGATGTGTTCGCGCGGAAGTTTTTCGGCAATAACGACCCCATTGGAAAACGCGTTTATCTTGAACAGTTTGAGGATGGTCCGGCCACGGTGATTGGTGTGGTCGGACATGTGAATCAATGGGGGCTGGACAACGACGCGGTCAATCCGTTGCGTGCGGAAGTGTACCAGGCGATGATGCAGTTACCCCCGCAACAGCTGGGACTTGTGTTGATGGGCATGGACGTAGTGCTGCGCTCGAAGTACAACGCGGACGCGGCTTTTCAGAGCGTTCATAACGTGATTACCGATATGAATCACGAGCAGGTGGTCTACAACCCGCAGACTCTCGACTCGGTGATTGCGGGAACCATCGCTGGGCAGCGCTTCTCGATGATTCTGCTGGCTGCGTTTGCCGGAACGGCTCTGTTGCTGGCGAGTATCGGGATGTATGGAGTTATCTCTTATCTGGTTGCGCAGCATGCGCGCGAGATTGGCGTGCGCATGGCGCTGGGAGCTGATCGCAGAGACGTGTTCCGCTGGGTGCTGACGCGCGGCGGCAGGCTTGCCGTGGTTGGCGCTTCAGTCGGGATTGTCGCAGCTCTCGGGCTGACGCAGGTGATGGGCAGCTTCTCAGTGCTGCTCTATGGCGTGCGCGCGTACGACCCGTGGACGATGCTGGGCGTGATTGCCCTGCTCATGCTGGTGGCGCTGGCTGCGTGTTATCTGCCGGCGCGACGGGCTATGCGGATTGATCCGATGCAGGTGCTGCGCACGGAGTGAGTCTACTTGAGGGCCTGGCGCAGTCTTCCTTTTGCTTGTGTGAGTCTTGCTTCGGCATCGGCGCGCGAAAGGCCCAACCGCTGCATGACGATGGCTGTTTTCACTGAGCCGGCTCCGTCGAGCAGAGTCGCGGCTTTGTCTTGAGGCAATTCCGTTAGGGTGGAGATGATTCGGGCGGCACGGTCGCGCAGCTTTACGTTTGTCGGCTGCACATTGACCATGAGGTTGCCGTAAACGTAGCCGAGGCGGACCAGCGATCCGGTTGAGAGCATGTTGAGGACAAGCTTCGTTGCGGTCCCTGCCTTCATGCGCGTTGAGCCGGTGACGACTTCTGGGCCGACTGCAGGGGTGATCGCGATCTCTGCGCGCTGCGCTAGCTGCGAGCCGGGCACGCAGCTGAGACCGATCGTTGCTGCGCCGAGTTTGCGGGCGAAGTCGATGCCACCGAGGACATAGGGCGTGCGTCCGCTGGCGGCGATGCCTACCAAAGCGTCTTTTGCGCTAAATTTGCGGGCATCGAGGTCCGCCTGACCTTGTGTCGCGTCATCTTCTGCGCGTTCCACAGAGCGGCGCAGGGCGACGTCTCCGCCGGCGATCAATCCCTGCACCAGCTCGGGCGGCGTGTTGTAGGTTGGCGGGCACTCCGAGGCGTCGAGGACGCCGAGACGGCCTGAAGTGCCCGCTCCGATGTAGAAGAGGCGGCCGCCGTTGTCGAGGCGGGCTACGATCGCGTCGACGGCTTGCGCGATGTGGTGCAGCTCCTGCTCGACGGCTGTGAGCACGTCGCGGTCGGCAGCGTGCATGGCCTTCATCAGGTCGAGCGTCGCGAGCTGATCGAGATTCTCCGTGGCTGGATTGCGTGCTTCGGTTAGAAGCTGGTCGAGCTTTTCCATACTATGAGCTTACTTCGCGACGTCTGCACTGAGGATTGGATGGTCGAGCCCCTGCAGGCTGCGGCCGGGCGCGCCTTCGAGGTCGAAGACGACGACTTCGTTCTCGCCTGACTTGAGCCATGGGGCGGGCACGTAGAGGGTTTTCTGCGGACCGATGTTCCAGACGCGGCCGAGAGCGCGGCCGTTGAGCCAGACTTCTCCCTTGGTGAAGGCGCTGGTGTCGAGGAATGTGTCGGCGGGTTTGTCTACGTTAAATGTGGCGCGGTAGAAGCAGGGGCCTGTGCACGGCGTGTTGCTGTAGTTGAGTTTTTCCGGTGTGAGCATTGGAAGTGGGTAGTTGTCCCATCCAGTAATGGGCTTGCCTGCGAGCGTGACGTCTTTCGTGATGCCTTTACGCTCGCCGCGGATGACTTTGGTGAAGTTTACGCGGCCTGTATTTTCGATAAGGATGTCGAGCCGAGCGTTTTGCGCAGTGATATTGATCGGCAGCGAGTTCTGGTTCAGGCGACGATCCAGAGTGCCGACGAACTTGCCGTCAACGTAAATTTTTGCGTAGTCGTGGAGCTGGTTGAGCACGAGATCGCCGCTGACGGGGCCGGTTAGAGTCGTCCGGTAGAGGATGTAGCCGTAGGCCTGGTCGAGGTCTTCCATCGAAAGCGGCTGTTCGCTGTGCGCGGGCGCCGGTAGATTGTCCCAGAGCGATGCTGATTGCGTGAGCTTGAACGAGGGAATGGCGATCGCGGAGTCTAGCGATGGTAAAGGCAGCGGTGCGGCGCCCGTGGCTTTGGCGATGGTATCGCGGAAGAGGAAATACTTGGGCGTTGGGCGTCCGCTTTCATCGAGCGGCGAGTCGTAGTCGTAGCTGGTGACGTCAGGCTCGTAGTTCTTGCCGTCGGAGTTCGCTCCGTTCATCCAGTCGAAGCTGGTTCCTCCGTGAAACATATAAAGGCTGATGGAGTAGCCCTGGCGCAGCGTCCAGTCGAGATCGGCGGCCTGCTGCCTGGCATCGGTTGAGGCGTGCTTTGCGCCCCAGTGATCGAACCATCCATCCCAGTATTCGCTGTTCATGAATGGACCTTCGGGACGTAGCTTCTTGAGTGTTTCAAAGCCTTTTTGCGATTCGCCGGGGCCGAAGTTGATAGCTGCGGGCAGTTCTGGAAGCGATCCGTTCGGGACATGCTCGGGGCCGTCAGCGGTGTACAGCTGGGATCTCGTGAATCCGGCATCGACGAGCATGTGGTGGATCTGCTCCATGTAGGCGTGGTCTTTGTCGAAAGAGCCGTATTCGTTTTCTACCTGCACGAGAATGATGGGGCCGCCGTTCCCAATTTGTAACTGTGACAGTTCCTTACCCAGGCGCATGAACCAGCGCCGTGCGGGCTCAATGAATTTTGGATCACTCGACCGCACAATGGTGCTGTGGTCCTTAAGTAGCCATGCTGGAAAGCCGCCGAATTCCCATTCCGCGCAGGCGTAGGGACCAGGGCGCAGGATGACGTAGAGGCCTTCCTGCTGGGCTTCGCGGATGAACTCCGCTACATCGTTGTTGCCGGAGAAGTCGTAGACGCCGGGCTTTGGTTCATGCACGTTCCAGAAGACGTAGGTGGTGATGGTGTTCAGGCCCATGGCCTTTGCCCAGCGCAAGCGGTCGCGCCAATATTCGCGTGGGATGCGCGCGTAGTGCATCTCGCCCGAGATGACTTGAAACGGTTTGCCGTCGAGCGTGAACTGGCCGTTCTCTGCTTTGAAGGTGTGAGCTTCGGCGAAGGCGGCGTGGTTTGCAGCAAAAGTGGAAGCGACTAGAAATAGCAGCGCGGCAGCTAGACGTTTCATCAAACTTGATTTTCTCCGGATGATTACGAAGGGGTAGTGTACAGGGCTGTCTTAACCTGTGGGAATTGGTTCGACGCTCTACAATGGATGCCGGAGCGACTGGAGCAGCTCCTGTATGCCGAAAGTCACACGCTACGTTTGTATCCACGGGCATTTTTATCAGCCGCCGCGCGAGAATCCCTGGCTCGAGCAGGTAGAGACCCAGGATTCAGCGGCCCCTTTTCATGACTGGAATGAGCGCATCACCTCGGAGTGCTATGCGCCGAATGGCGCGTCGCGCGTTCTGAATAAGCAGAATGAGATTATCCGCATTCTGAACAACTATTCGCATATCAGCTTCAACTTTGGGCCGACGCTGCTGTCGTGGCTGGAAGAGAATGCGCCGCGCACCTACCGCATGGTGCTTGAAGGTGACCGCGCGAGCCAGAAGCGCTTCTCCGGGCATGGCTCGGCGATGGCGCAGGTTTACAACCACATCATTATGCCGCTCGCGAATACGCGGGACCGCATCACGCAGATTCGCTGGGGCATTGCCGATTTTGAGCGTCGCTTCGGGCGCAAACCGGAAGGCATGTGGCTGGCGGAGACGGCCGTCGATTCAGAAACGCTGGAACTGCTTGCCGATCACGGTATTCGTTTTACGATTCTCGCGCCGGGCCAGTGCGCGCGCGTCCGCCCCCTGGCGACGGCGTCTGGCTCCGGAAGCGCATCTAGGTGGACGGAGACAGACGCCGAGTCCCTGGATACGCGGCATCCTTATCTGGTGCGGCTGAAGACCGGAAAAGAGATCGCTGTCTTTTTCTACGATGGGGCTCGCTCGCGTGCGATCGCTTTTGAGGGCATTCTGAACAGCGGCGACAATTTTGCCGCGCGGCTGATTGGCGGATTCTCTGCGGAGCCGACGCCGCAGATTGTGCATGTTGCTACGGATGGCGAGAGCTACGGCCACCATCATAAGCATGGCGAGATGGCGCTTTCCTATGCGCTGAAGCTGATCGAGAAGAATCCCAATGTGCGGTTGACGAACTACGCGGAGTTTCTGGAAAAGTTTCCTCCGGAGTATGAGGCACAGATTGTTGAGAACACATCGTGGAGCTGCGCGCATGGCGTAGGGCGCTGGTGCTCGAATTGCGGCTGCAACATGGGCTCGGGTCCCGGCTGGACACAGGAGTGGCGCAGGCCGCTTCGCGATGCGCTCGACTGGCTGCGCAATGCGATCATCCCGTTGACGGAGAAAGTCGCGGCGCCCCTGTTTGAAGATGTGTGGGCCGCGCGCGATGCTTACATCGCGGTTGTTCTCGAAGGTTGCGGCGCGGCAGCGGGGGAATTCCTGTCGTCGCAGGCAAGCCGCGATCTCAACGCCGATGAACGGATCACGGCGCTCAAGCTGATGGAGATGCAGCGTCATGCTCTGCTGATGTACACAAGCTGCGGCTGGTTCTTCGACGAAATCTCGGGCATCGAGACCGTGCAGATTATTGCCTATGCCGGCCGCGTACTGCAGCTTGCGGCAGAAGTGTTCGGCGAGGAGGGCGCCGCCCTCGAAGCGCAATTTATAGGGCGGATGCACAAGGCGAAAAGCAACTTGCCGGAGCATGGCGACGGCGCGGCTATCTATCAGCGGCAGGTCAAGACGATGCAGGTGGGGCTGGAGCAGGTGGCGGTGCACTATGCGATCAGCTCGATCTTCGCCAACTATCCGGATGAGACGACGCTCTTCTGCTACTCGATTCGCAGGCTCACTTACGAAGTTGTTACATCCGGGCGCGGGCGGCTGCTCTTCGGGCAGGCGCGCGTTGCTTCGCGGATCACGCAGGAGCCAGAGACGGTGATCTTTGCCGTCGTCCATTTTGGCGACCAGAATATTACCGCCGTGGTGAAGCGCTTTGAGCCGTCGCAGGCAGAAGAGTACAAGGACTTTGTGCAGAAGGCGCGGTCGGCTGTGATTGGCGCAGATTTTCCTTCGCTGATACGCCTTTTTGATCGGCTCTTCGGCAGCCAGACCTATTCCATTCAGTCGCTCTTCCGAGATGAGCAGCGCCGGATCATGAAGCTGATTCTCGCGTCAACGATCGTACAGGTCGAATCGAGCCTGATCGGTATTTACGAGGATCATGCGTCGCTGCTTCATTTCCTGGGGCAGAACGGATTGCCGAAACCTCCATCGCTGAGCATGGCCGCAAGTTTCGCGGTGAACGCCAAGCTGCGGCGGGCTCTTGAAAGCGACCCCATCGATGCATTGCAGGTGCGCGCCTACCGCGGACTGGCTTCGGGCGACAAGATTGAGATCGATAAAAGCACGCTCAGCTTTATCGCCGACAAGAAGATGAAACACGTCATGGTGCGGCTGCAGAAAGACTTCAGAGACGTGGCGCGTCTGGAAGATGCGTTGATGACCGCGAAAACGCTGAATGAATTGCCGTTTGAATTAAATATCTGGCAGGCGCAGAACATCTGGTACGACACGCTGAAGCTTTCGTACAAGCAGAGATTACCCGATGGCTGGGAGGAGAAATTCATGGAGCTTGGCACGCAGATGAAAATCCGCGTGGACGAACTGGTGGTGGAGGAAGATGAAGAGGCCGAGCGCGCCGTGGAGGCGTCTGTCGCGACGTAAAGCGCGTTAGCGGCTGCGAATGAGCACGGCAGTTGCGTCGTCGGCATGGTCGGAGCCATGGCTGAATTGGCGCACCTCTTCGATCAGCCCGTTCACGCAGGCGTCCGGTTGCAGGAAGTGATCGAGGAGGCGGCAGGCGCCATATTCTTCTTCGTCGTGATTTGTGGCCTCGGTGATGCCGTCGGTGTAGAGCAGCAGGTGTGTGCCGGGTTCCAACCGGAGCGTGGTCTCGGGATACGATGACGGCGCGACGCCCAAAGGCAGCCCAGGCTCTACATCAAGGAACGAGGCGTCGCAGTTAATCAGCAGCGGAAGCAAATGCCCCGCGCTGGCAACCGTCACTTCGCGCGAGTTTGCATCGAGTACGCCATAGATCATGGTTACGTACTTGCCCATCGGGAAGTCTTCAAGCAAAGCCTGATTAAGGTGGGCAAGCGTTTCTCCCGGTGAAGGGTGCAGTTTCGCGAGCGAACGCAGAATGGCGCGCGTCGCCGACATCAGCAGAGCGGCGGACATGCCCTTGCCGGAGACATCGGCGAGGACGATGCCGTAACGCTGGTCTCCGAGATCGATGAAGTCATACCAGTCTCCGGCCACCGATCCGGCTGGGTGCCAGGCTGTTTCAAAGGCAAAGCCGGGAACGAGCGGCGTCGCTTTGAGAAAGATCGATTGTTGCATGGCGCGAGCTTCATCGGCTTCCTGCTGCATCCGTTCGCGCTCGAGCCGTTCGCGCTGGAACAGGCGTGCATTTTCAAGAGCGACGGCAATGTGACCGGCCAGCGCTTCAAGGACGAGCAGTTCATTTTCAGAGAAGGGATCGATCTCGGTGTGGCTCAAGCTGAAGACGCCGATGATCTGTCCGCCGATCTTGAGCGGGATGCTGACCTCAGAACGAGTCTCAGGCTCGCAGGCGATGTAGTACGGATCCAGACGAACGTCGGGAGCGTAATGCATCTGCCCGGTTGCAGAGACGTGGCCTACGATGCCCTGCCGACCGATTTTGAGGCAGGAGCCTTTCCTGTGCAGCTGACACCCGCGAACTCCTTGCAGGACCATGTCTTCCGTTTCAGGGTGGCGCAGCCAGATGGCAATCTCGACGCTCCCGATGGAGTTGGCAAGGTCGTTCACGACGCGGTCGAGGAGTTGTTCGAGATCGAGAGTTGAAGTGATGAGCTGGGCGGCGCGATGCACCTTCATCAGGGTCTGGACGAATTCACAGGACGATTGCATGTTTGAGGTCAGGATGCCCTGGTCGTCGATAGGACGCGATAGGGTTTCCATGTAGTTCTCCCTTGCGGACCCTGCGGGTGTGCGGTCGAAAGCTGCTGATTTGATGCGGCGGTTGTGGTTGCGATGCAATTGATCAAGTCATGCTGATCCAGCAGATCGAGTTGCTTCCATCAATGAATTCCGACTAGAGGATTCTCCCAGGTTGATCGACAGGTGTGGGAGCGAGGAGTCGGAGCTCCTGAGGTTTTGCCCTGACCCGTCTGGATCACGCTTGCGCTTCCTGAATCCAGCCTATATGAGAAACAATCCGCTGAAGAAAAGAAGGTATGGGAGCCACGAGTCGGTGCCGTTGAATACCCCTTCTTCAAGGCCGGTAGGGGAAATAAATAGCCTAACAACCTGTACCCATGGCGAGTACTAACTGCGCCAGCGCAGCGTGACCGGGCCCGACATGGGGTGGCGCATGGGCTGGCCTGTCGATGCGGCTTCGAGCCGCGCCTGTTTCAGCGCGAAGTACCATTTCGCGGGGCGGTCGGCATCGTCGATGAGCATGAGCGTGGGATCGTACTTCAGGCCCTCAGCTTGCTGGATCATTGTGACCTGGTCCTGCTCGACGAAACGCTTGCCGAAAAACGTAGCTATGTCTGTTACAAATGGGACGCGGTAGAAGATGTTCCAGGCCGCGAAGACGTCGATACGGCAGGCATTTGCAACTGTTGGAGTTACAGTTGTGATGCTGGAGAACCACTTGTCTCCCGCTCGGATCGTTTCGTAGCGGCGGTTCGGCAGCACAAAGTCAATGGTCGTGGTGATCGGTTCGCCGTAGACGCCGAGGAGTTTGTAAGGCGCGCTATTTGCCGATGGCGTATGCGAAGCCATGCGAAAGCCCTGCTCGATGGGCTCGAAGTTCTTTTCCTTTTCGTGGATGCTGGCCTGCTTGCGCCACCACCAGGCTTGGTGGACGAAGGGCCCGTGCGCCGGGTCCATGAGCCCGATGATGCCGTGATCGACGTTACAGGGCAGATCGGCGGTGAGGTGCTGGCTGCGAAAGCGTTGCCCAAATTTCGAGGCTTCTGGAACGGAAGGCAGTGCAGTTTCGTCGGCGCGGACGCGGCCCGTGCCTGGCTCCGGCACATAGACCCAGGCATAGCCGTCGCGCTCTTCACAGGGAAATGCGGTGCCGTAGATGCGCGTTGGATCGAGTGTGTCATTGCTGGTGAGCGATGGAATCTCTTTGCATTGTCCGCTGACCGGTTCGAAAGCCCAGCCGTGATACTTGCAGGTGAGCCGCTCGCCATCGAACCATCCGCAGGAGAGTGGGATGCCGCGGTGCGGGCAGCTGTCGCGCATGGCGAAGATGCGTCCGTCAGCACGGCGGCCAAGAACCATGGGAATGCCCATGAGCATGGCCGTCACCAGCTTCTTCCGCTGCAGCAAGTCGCTGCGCATGGCCGGGTACCAGTCGTTGTAAATGAGCGTGGTAACGGGACCCTGAGGGGTGCCGATGGTGGTGAGATTTGTGGCCATTGTCACTCTCAACTATAGCTCGGTGTTTGCGATGAGATGGCAGGGAGGATTTCTGACAGCGTCCCCGTCGCGGCCTCCTTTCGTGCTGCCGAGTAACGATCACGGGCCGGCTAGTATTTCGCCATTTGTTCTCTCTATGCAGTAAAGTTCGCGTACACTGATCAGCGATGACCGACGGACGACGCCCCGTACGCTACGATACTGCCCTTGCCATCCGCGAACTCACAGCTGCCGATCCGAAACTGGGGAATCTGATTCAGCGTGCAGGGCCTTACACGCTGAAACTCAAGAGCCAGCACTCGCCCTTTGAGGCGCTCCTCGAATCGATCATCTACCAGCAGCTCCACGGCAAAGCCGCGGCCGCAATTCTAAAACGCCTGCTGACGCTCTTCGGTGACTTTCACCCCAGCCCCGAACACATCCTGGGAGCGAGCGATGACATGCTGCGGTCAGCCGGTTTGTCAGGAAGCAAGAGCAAAGCGCTGCGCGATCTTGCTGCGAAGACGATCGACGGGACTGTGCCGACGCTGACCACCATTCGACGCATGCCGGATGAGGAGATTCTTGAGCGCCTGACGCAGGTGCGCGGCATCGGACCCTGGACGGTGGAGATGCTGCTGATCTTCCGGCTGGGCCGCCCCGATGTCTTTCCCCTGACCGACTACGGCGTACGCAAGGGCTTTTCGCTGACCTTCAAGAGGCTGCCGAAACTTAAGCCCTTTGATGCAACCATGTTGGCCAAACCGGCGGAGATGCTGCGCCGTAGCGAGAAATGGAAGCCATGGCGGTCAGTCGCGAGTTGGTATCTCTGGCGCGCCTGCGATCTGTATGGCAAGCCTTCACCTCCGCCGGAATAATAGTCGAGTTTGGTTGGGTAGCTTGAGCGGCAGCATTTTGTAAATGAAATAGCTGCAAGGCAAAAAGAAACAACAAGTTGTGTCTAGGTTATAAATGAGCAGAACAGTATCTGATCGTATCCCGGCCACAGGCTTCACTAAGCTTCAACTTTACGCTAATTGCCAAGCGCTTCGAGTAAAGCGTCGAAATCCTCCAGCCGCGAATATTCGATAATGACGCGTCCGCGGCCATTCTTGTCCTCGATACGGACTTTCAGTCCAAGAGAGCGCTGGAGGCGGTCCTGGGCTTCGCGCACATTTGGGTCGACGTGCTGCTCTTTCGCCTTGCCTTCGCCCTTCGCTTCCTTTTCCGGATTCAGCAGGCCCTGGACGTAGCTCTCCGTCTGGCGGACGGACATGGAGAGCGCCAAGACTTTCTGCGCGGCCTTGAGAATGGTCTCCGGGTTTTCCAGCGGCAAAAGTGTGCGGGCGTGGCCGAAGCTCAAGTCGCCGCTTTCGACTTTTCCCTGCACCTCGGTGGGCAGGCGAAGCAGGCGCAGAAAGTTTGAAACTGAGGCGCGATCCTTACCAGTGCGCTGCGCCATCTGCTCCTGTGTCAATTTGAACTCGCGTCCCAGCCGCTCGAAGGCGCGGGCCTGCTCCATTGGGTTCAGATCGGTCCGCTGCAGATTTTCGACGATCGTCATCTCCATCGCCTGCTCGTCGGAGACCTGTCGGAAGATGGCCGGGACTGTATCTTTGCCGGCCTTTTGCGAGGCGAGCCAACGACGCTCACCGGCTATCAATTGAAAGCGGCCGTTCGACAGCGGGCGCACGATGATGGGCTGGACGACGCCGGTTGCGGCGATCGAGTTGGCCAACTCCGCCAACTGCTGCTCATCGACGCGGGTGCGGGTCTGGTAGGGATTGCGATCGATCTCGCCGACCGGAATCTCCTGTGGTTTTCCCGCGGCGCCTGCGGTCGACTCCTTCGGCGCAGCTTCCGGCGCGGCCTCGACTGTGGCCTGTATGCGCGGAAGCAGGGATTCCAGCCCTTTTCCCAGGGCGCGTCGTTTCGGAGTGTCGGTTGCAGTCGTCATAGGCGTTCCTTCCAGTTAGAACTTGCTCAGGCGTAGGGCCAGAAGCGGATTTCTTTTTTCGAGCGCTTTCCCGCTGCTTCTTTGCGCTCTTTGGCCTTGGGGCTCTCGATGTTATTCCTCTTCAACAGCTCGTCGGCGAGTTCGATATAGGCTTCGGCTCCGCGCGACTTGGGATCGTAGAGAATGACCGGCTTGCCGTAGCTGGGGGCTTCGGCGAGGCGGACATTGCGCGGAATCGCGGTCTTGAGCAACTTGTCCTTGAAATAGGCACGAAGATTCTCCGTCACCTGCTGGGCGAGGTTCGTGCGGTCGTCATACATCGTCAGCAGGACACCCTCAATCTCAAGCCCTGGATTGAAGGTTTCCTTGACTCGGTCGAGGGTATGCATCAGCTCACTGATTCCCTCCAGCGCGAAGTATTCGGCCTGCATGGGCACGAGCAGCTTATCGGCGGCAACGAGCGCGTTCAGAGTCAGAAGGTCGAGCGCCGGGGGGCAATCGAGAACGACGAAGTCAAATTTCTCGCGCTGTACCGCCAGCGACTCTTTGAGACGGTGAGCGCGGTTGTCATTCTGGATCAGCTCGAGGTTCGCTCCGATAAGGTTTTTGTTGGAAGGAACCAGCTTCAGCGTCTCGATCTCCGTCTGCAGGAGCGACTCTTCAATGGTCGCTTCCCCCAGCAGGATGTCATAGGTTGACCTTCGCTCGTCATCGCGAGCGAAGCCATAGCCTCCCGTAGAGTTTGCCTGTGGGTCGCAGTCGATCAGAAGCGTGTTCAAGCCTTCGAGCGCGAGTGCAGCGGATAAATTGATAGCGGTGGTGGTTTTGCCCACCCCACCTTTCTGATTGACGACGGCCAGAACCTTACTCATGACAATAGGGAAAGACTAAAGTTCGCAGCGCACAAATACAATTGCTATGGCCTGTGAAGAACTGGACATAAATTGTGGAAGACTTTTTTGCGACGGGCACAGACGTCCTGTAACTACAAGCTGAAGCATAGGGTTAGGGGCAAAGAACGAAGGGCGAGAGCCGAAGAAGGGAATGGGGCAATCCGTGGAAAACGTCCGTGTTCCACGTGGAACATTGCAGGCTAATTTTTCGTTCAGGGGATGCTCGTTCCACGTGGAACATCGATGCTGCTACGACCGATCAACAGAAGCCTCTGCGATGAACCAGGCAGCAGAACCGGCGACGCCCAGTCGATTTGGTCGAATTCCGAAACCAGCGCTAGCGACGTATCTTCCGTGACGAAGAGAACAAAATAACCGCCAGGAGCAACGTTTCCGACTGCGATTTGGCATGCTTCCTGCATCTTGTCGACAGCCCTGAGGGTGACGGCTTTGAATGTTCGGCGGAGGCGTTCGACGCGTCCGTTGTAGACCTCGGCGTTCTCAAGACCCAATGTCCGGATGGCCTCGCGCAGAAAAGTGGCCTTTTTCGATTGCGATTCGCCTAGCGTAACGTGAATCTCCGGACGGCAAAGCGCAATAGGAATCCCGGGGAATCCGCCTCCCGAGCCAAAATCGAGCAGAGATTGAATTTGGCCAGGGAGATGCTGGGCTGCGAAGATGCACTCGATAAAGTGGCGCTGAAGAATCTCTTCCGGGTCGCGAATGGCCGTCAGGTTGAGCCGGGCATTCCATTTCTGAAGCAGATCGAGATAGATCTGAAATCTATCTGCTACGCCCGCAGCCAGGGGTTCGAGCCCCACACCTGAAACTGCGTCCTCGATTTCCGCCGCAGTCATCGGGCGACTGACTCACGGATCTTCCGCGGCTTCCAGCTGCGGGCGGCCCCTACAAAATCGCGGAAAATGGCTTGCGATGTCGGATCCAAGGCGAAAGTCCGCTCCGGATGCCACTGCACACCGAGCACAAAGTGGTCGCCGGGCTGCTCGACCGCCTCAATAGTGCCGTCGGGGGCAGTAGCGACCACTTCAAGACCGTCTCCGGGGGTCGAAATGGCCTGATGGTGGCTGCTATTTACAGTCATGGATGGAATAAACGCTTTGAAATGTTCGGTTGTCTCAGGAATAGAAACAGAATGCGCCTCGATGATCTCGCGGCCAGCCTCGTGATTAATGCGAGTCGTGAGATGCTGTTCCAGCATGCCACCCTTCCATACATTCAGTGACTGGGTGCCGTAACAGATGCACAACAGGGGCTTATGCAGGTTGAAGGCGTCCTGTAGCAGAAGCTCGTCGACGGCCTCGCGGGCGGCATCGGCCGGAGCGCACTCTGGGACCGGTTCTTGTCCATATTTCTGCGGGTTTACATCGGCCGGGCTGCCCGGCAGCAAGACTCCAGAGCATGAGGCGACCAGTTTCGCTACAGTTGCCGGCGATTCGGACAAGGGCACCGGGACGGCGATGGCACCGCCGGCTTCGACCGCGCGCGCATATTGCGGCCAGCTGCGCTGGTTGTAGTCCGGCTCGGTGGAGGTTGGTTCGGGGATAGCGATGCGGGGGGCCTGGTCATTCATACAGCGTTCTCGGGAATTTCAGTAATGGCTTCGAGCGATGGCTGCGCGGGCGCCTCCAGATACGAGTGCGCGTAATAAAGGCGACAGATCGCGTCGCTTAGCCGGTTGGTCAGCTCGTCTACCTGGCGTGGGGAGTAGTCTGCAGTGTCAATAGGTTCGCCCACGGCGAGCGTCAGGGGCACAGGATAGAACTCTGCAGTATGGATGGGCAGGAGCTCGTGCGTGCCGATGAGGGCCATCGGTACGATGGGAACTCGCGCGCGGATGGCCATAAAGGCAGGCCCATTTAGGAAGGCGTTGGGATGGCCGCTTTGCGTACGGCCACCCTCCGGAAAGATAAAGAGCGGCATGCCCGACTTGAGCGTTTTTACGGCGCTCCCGAGGCTGGAGATCGAAGCGCGCGGGTTGTCGACGTTGACAGGAACCTGTCCTGAGCGCCGCAAGTGCCAGCCAATGAAGGGCAGCTTCCAGAGGTCGTGCCGGGCTACGATGCGGAACTGGACGGGCATGCTGGCGAAGATGACCGGCGTGTCCGCATACGACAGATGATTGCAGGTGTAGACCGCTACAGGGTGCTTCCGCAGGTTTTCCTCGCCGAGAATCGTTACCGGACAGCCGCTGATCGCGACCGAAGCCCTGCCCCACGCCTGGGCGATGCGATGCTGCACCTTGCCATCTTTTTCAAATAGCGATGCCGCCAGTGACAGGCTGCCGAAGAAGGCCGTTGAGGCGAAAAAAAAGGGCGCCTGAAGAAAGAAGGACAGCAGACGGTTCGAGAGCGGCAGTGGCTTGGGTCGTGGACCGAGCGGGCGCCGGGTCATGGGGCCAACTCCGCGCGCAAAGCTCCGACCAGATAAACGGAACCGGTACCGACGATGAGGCCCATTGGAGACGTCATCTCCTGTGAACGCCTGAACGCCTCCTGAGCATCCGCGCACCTCTCATAAGCAGTTCCGGTGGCCGCTGCGGCAGCAGCAAGATCGTCGAGGGTCGCCGAACGCGGCGAGTCCACGGGCGTCAGCAGAACGCGGTCAAACAATGGGAAGAGAATCTGCGCAAGCTCTGCAACAGGCTTATCACCCAGGCATCCGAAGATCAAAGTCTTTGGCGCGTATGATTCGAGATCTGCCAGGACTGAGCGCAGCGCCCATGCTCCGGCAGGATTGTGCCCCACATCGAGCAGGATCGCCGCGCCATTGGCCGCGGTGAAGCGCTCCATGCGGCCGGGCCAACGGGTCCCGCGGATACCGTGCTCTATATTCGCAGGTGTTAATTTGTAACCGTGATTGTTACGTAATTCAGCGGCAGTGGCGATGGCCAGCGCAAGGTTGCGCTGCTGGTGTTGTCCCGCGAGCGGTGAATCGACCTCGATGTTTTGTCCTTCTACCTGCAAGGTGTAACGATTGCGGCCATCTTCAGGATGCGTCGTACGCGACGGAATATATTCTGCCGCGTTGACGCCGCGAACGTTGAGATTGGTGGCTGCTTCGCCGAGAGCGGTATTCGCTTCAGGGTGCTGGGGCAGGGTGACCAGCACGCCGTTTTCACGCAGAATGCCTGCTTTTTCGCGGGTGATAAGGGAGATCGTGGGACCGAGCCATTCCGTATGGTCGAGTGAGATGTCAGTGATGACGGAGACCAGTGGCTCGACAATGTTGGTCGCGTCGAGCCGGCCGCCCATGCCGACTTCGAGCACGGCGATGTCGATTTTCGCTTCGGCGAAAGCGGTGAAGGCGAGCGCTGTCATGGATTCGAAGAAGCTTGGAGGCGCGGGCAGCTTGCCTTCATCCACGAGCCGGCGTGCCGTGTCGTCTACGTGAAAGTAGAAGCGGGCGAAGTCGTCGTCCGATATGTCGCTGCCATCGATGCGGATGCGCTCGTTGACGCGCACGAGATGCGGCGATGTGTAGAGGCCGACGCGGTATCCGGCGGCGCGCAGGATCGAAGACAGCGTGGCTGAAGTTGAGCCCTTGCCATTGGTCCCCGCGATCAAAACAGAAGGAAATTTCGTCTGCGGATTCCCCAGTGCGGCGGCGAGCACGCGCATGTGCTCCAGCTCAAACTTGCGCCGCGGCTGGCCCGCTGGCGTGTGCAATTCCCCGGCGAGCGCGAACAGACTATCGATGGCCGCAGCATAAGACATGGTTCGATTTTAGTAGATTCTGTGCTGAGAGAATCTCATCGTAAGTATGAGTGCCCCATGTCTCGATTTTGAGACATGGGAACATCCTGCGAACCCGCATCTTTTCAAGATGTGGGGCACCCTCATTTGGGGTCGATTTCTACATAATCGAGGCCAGCCTTGTCGCCCTGGTCTGGAAGGCCTTCGATACGGATGGTATCGCCCGTGTGCAATGCAACTCCCGGTGTGGTGTGGCGCGTGCTGGTGTGGCCGTTCATCTTTGCCGAGGGCAGGTCATCGTCGGCAGCCCATGAATCGATCTGCTTGCCGTTTACCAGCAGCCGGAAGTGTGCCGCGCCGTTGTCTGTGTCGAAGTATTGCATGGCGATGGCATATCGGCCGGCTGCCCGCGGGAATGTAAAAGCAGCCGAGCAGCCGGCTGCGCGATCGCAGTCAACCGCCTTGCCGCCAGAGGCTGTCTCCCACGGCGTAACATCGACGGGCGCATAGCCATCGAGCTGCATCGATTCGGCTTCGACCCGATTAGGGTGATGGCCGGCACGTCTTTTTTCGTCTGGGATACCGGAGGTCTTGAGAAACCATTCGCAGATGGCGTCGCGCCATACGATGGCATGTCCGGCCTGATATGTGAGGCGCTGTAGCACGTCGCTGTAGCGTTCTTCATCGATGCGGCCGTGCAAGGTCTGCCATTGCAGAATGAGATTGGCTGCGGCAGCAGCTCCCTCATAGTGTGAGTCGTAGATGTGCTGGATGACGGTTTTGCCCGAGTGCAATTTGTATGTATAGAGAACGTGGTGCATGAAGAGCAGCAACTCATCCGGGCAGGTGGCCAGCGATTCGTACATAGCGGCGACGGCTTCGTGATACTGGCCGATGTAGCCCGTCCCTGTAGCAACGGTTCGGTCCATGCCGATGCCTTCGTGGTCGGCGCGGTGCCACTGGCCCCAGCCGTTGCGCTCCGACGACTCGATACCCGGGCCGTAGTGGACGCCGATGATGTCGGTCATGGTGCCAGCGCCAAGCGGGCCGGTGTAGCTCTCGTAGATGTGCCACGAGGCGAGTTGCATGGCAGCGATCGTCTTGACCACCAGCGGATCGTTGCCGAATGTCAGCCGTGTCCACTCTTCTGCGATGGTTTGCGAGGTGAGATCGGGATTCCATGCCAGCCGTGCGAATCCATATAAATTGGCCATGGCGAGTGGATGCGCGAGCCAGTTAGCGTCGAGTCCTACGTTGGCAACGCCAACCATGCCGCCGATCGAACGTTCAAAGGTTTTGCCTGCAAGCAAATCTCTGACAGGCGTGCCTGCATCCTTAGCATGCATGTCAAAATCGAGGACTTCTTTCCACATCGGAATGAGGAAGCACAGGTGGCGCTGCTGGCCGGTGTACTCCTGCGTAATCTGAACCTCCATTGCTTCGTTGCTGTGCTCAAGTGCGCCAAGCAGCGGCGAGACCGGTTCGCGCGCCTGGAAGTCAATCGGCCCGTGCTTGATCTGCAGCACAACGTTGTCATCGAACTTGCCGTCGAGCGGATGGAAGATGTCGTAGGCGGCGCGGGCACGGTCGGCCTTTGAGTAGCGCCAGTCGAGGTGATGGTTGTAAACGAACGCGCGGTAGAGGACGACTCCGCCGTGCGGTTTCAGTGCGCGGGCAAGGGTGTTGGCGGCGTCGGCTGGTGTGCGGCCGTAGCTCGATGGGCCGAGTTGTCCTTCGGAATCAGCTTTGACGGTGAAGCCGGCGAGGTCAGGGATGAGCTTGTAGATCGCGTCGGTTTTGTCGCGCCACCATTTCTGCACGCGCGGATCGAGCGGATCGAAGGTGTCGAGATGATCGACCGTCTGCGGGCTGGCGATGTTGACCGAGAGCGCCATGCGCACGCCCCACGGACGGAAGGCATCCGCGATGCGCGCCAGGTCTTTGAGCGATTCCTCGCTGAGGACATCCGGCGCGGCATTGACGTTGTTTACATTGCAGCCATTGATGCCGACTGAGGCCAGCAGTCGTGCATACTCACTGACCCGAGTGAGATCGCTGCGGACGCGCCCGTTTTCGAAGAAGATCGACCGGCCCGCGTAGCCGCGTTCGATGCTGCCGTTGGGATTGTCCCATTGATCGACCCATCGGATGGGCGCGGCCGGCGTCTCCTTGTCGTCAAGGTCTGAGATGGTTTCGAGCTGCGCTATGCGGCTCAGGAGCGCGAACGTGCCATAGAGGATGCCACGCTCATTGGCTCCGGCTATGACGATGTAGCTGTGGCCGTTATAGCGGAGCGATTTCAGCCAGAAGCCGTCTCCGGTGGCCTGTCCGGCGCGCAACTCGGGAAAGCGCGGCTGCAACTCTGTAAATGTGCCGAGAACAAATGCATTTTCATCGGGCAGTCGACTGGCCTCTGTGCGCAGCTTTTTCCCCAGCATGCTGTCGACGCCGCGTGCGAGTTCGGTTTGCGCGCTCATCGCGACGACGCTGTGATCGAGCGAGACAACGTCTGTCGGTAGTGAACTGAATTGCTCAGGGGCATTCGCACCTGTGATGGGCGTATAGCGCAACCAGGCGGCTTCTCCGGCTTCAGCCAAAGCACTGCAAGGAACCAGCAGAAGAATCGCTACCCAAAAGAAACGCAAACGAAGTTTCAAGCCAGGACGCTCCGTCGAACTAAAGCGATTTTCTAAGATACTCGCTTCGAGGATCCATTGTCTTTGGCGGGTTTGAGGCCGGGATATTCGGTAGGCGCGTACCCGGTGATCGATTTGAAATCGTTGATGAGGTGCGCCTGATCGAAGTATCCCAGGTCGACGGCAAGCTGTGCCCAGTCGTGGTGCTGGCCGGAGTGCATCTGTTCCAGCAATTCATGCAGGCGATAACGGCGGATTACCCATTTCGGGCTGACCCCGACATACTGGCTGAAGAGTCGCTGCAGCGACCGCACGCCGGTGCCTGTGCGCGCGGCAAAATCCTCAACTGTGAGAATGTCGTGTTCGTGGAGAATGCGCTCGACCAGTTGCCGCGCCTGGTCCGCTTTTTCGTCGGGCTGCGGTCTACGCGCGAGAAGAAATGCATCAGCGGCAGTCGTCATCGCGTCTTCATCCTCGGTTGCGAGAATGGCTCTTTCAAGCTCATTCACATCGGGCCCGAAGACCCGAACGATGGGGACTGCGCCATTGGCTATTAACGACAGGGGCTGTCTGAAAAAAGGAAAAAAGCCGCCGGGTGTGAATTTAATGCCGAAGACGTGCGACTTGCCTTCGAGCGTCCGCGAGAACTTGCTGGTCGATACGCCCCAGACCTTCGACTCAGGTTCCTCAAAGACGACATGGACGTTCGGATGCGGCAGCGATTCGACCATACGAGGTTCGAGGCCGCGCAGGTCCCAGCTCACCATCCAGTAGTGGTCGATCCAGCAGGCGAGTTCCGGTGCAGGGCTGCGCCGGGCGTGGCGGAATTTTCCCGCGGTCGGCGGTGGCCGGCGCAGGACACCGCGCGGCTGGCCCAGCGCCGGATCGAATG
>Ga0206807_1036_pt1 | contig 29738 bp, 20 predicted proteins | sample Alteio_BWOrgCont_57_FD_152915 | JGI IMG/M metagenome (GOLD analysis project Ga0206807, IMG submission 152915) | Enriched cells from forest soil in Barre Woods Harvard Forest LTER site, Petersham, Massachusetts, United States -... | ecosystem: Environmental > Terrestrial > Soil > Temperate forest >...
ATCAGACGGCAAAATCGCCAAATGGTTTAATGGCTGGAATCGATTCTTAATCGGAGGATAACTGGCTTGCAAATGCACCACGTATTGTCCCGATGCCGAGTTCGTTCACAACTTCTAGTCTGGTCGGCAGATCAAGAACCGTTTTTACGCGGTCGCGATGTCTGCAGATAAACCAATCCGGCCGAGAGAAAGAGTCATGGTCGAATTCACTTAGGGCTGAGATGGTGACGGTTTGAGAAGTTGAACCCATTCGGCGATAGGGAGTCCTGTCTGCCAGATTTCTGTGGAGACCCCATAGCGAAGAGCGGTGTCGTTGCGGATGCCAACCTGGGACTGTTTCGCTTGGGTAACAAGGTCGCGCGTGTGATTCGTCAACAAACCGATGCCAGCAACAATCTTGGTCTTGGGTTCGACCTGACCGGCTGTCCAGTCTGCCTCCATTTCCTCTAGCGTGATGCCGCGAAGGTCAACGACACAAAGGATGAAGTGATCTGGGTCGTCGGAAGCTTTGAGGGCTTGGGCCGGGGTCAGGCGGACTTCGCCGGTGGTGGTGGCCTTAACCTCCAGCATATAATCCGCGAATTTGAATTCGTGTCTGCCCGCGTCAAGCGAGGGAAGGTCAACGTAAACATCGTAATCATAACCGCAGTCGATCAGTTCGGTATGGATTAGGTTCGCTTTAAGGTAATGTTGAATAGCGGCTTGAACGGCTAAGCCGAATTTACGGTTTCTTTCCTTCTCCTTTTGCCGCTGCCTATAGACCTCATAGGCGGTTGTAAGCTTGGTATAATCGGCCGGGTCCGAACCAACCGCTTCGACCAGCTTGGCCAATCGCGTCTCTAACTGCTGGCGAATCTCCTGGGATGGAGCAGTTGCGAGCAGCCGCAATTCGAGCTCATTGAACCCGAAGAAAGTTGTGAGTAGGCGTACGCCTGGGTCGTTATTGACCAACCAAGCGGGGTTAAGCAGCTCTCTAAGATTGCCAGAGGTCGCCAGAACGTTTTGGGTGCCCTGGTCACTTCTCGCGGGCACCCAAGCTTTGGTACGGAGGTAGGCGATCCAAAGTGCGGGGGTGATGACGACTTGGAACTCATCTTTGTTCCGACGGCCGTAAACCTGTTTAGTTTGTTGCCAAACCGGGTCAAAGCGAGCTGCATACGATACGGTGAGGCCCAAAAGCATTTTGGCGAGTTCGGGATCACTCTGGCTCCGTTGAATAAGTTCATTTGGAAGAAGAGCGATTTGGCTGAACTGCTCTCCGGAAATGATTACTCCCTCGGTGTCGGCCCCTGATGCAGTCATTGCTTTGAGCCGTTCATCGCGCAGTTCTTTGGGTGAATCTTTGCATAAGGGGTCCGCGAACGCGATGTCCCAAGCAGTCAGTGCCTCGATGAGTCTTTGGCTGCCGCCGAAACCGGCAACGTATTCCTCTGAGAGGATACGGTCGTCTTTGTAGATAGTGGCGAAAGGTTGGGCCTCTTTGTGCCAGGTGGAGACCGGTGCCATCATTTTGCGCTGAGCTGCCCAGCGGACCGCGGATCCGTCTGAGGCGATAAGCGAACACTTTTGGGCAAGCGCGGCCGCACCAGCGCCTTGGGAGTTCCAGAGGTATGCCAGGAAGTCGATGCTGGCTTCGCGGAAATTGGTCTTGGCGTTCGGGATGGACTTTGAGTCAGGGAGTTGGTTAGAAAGCTCAGCCAGGCATTCGTCAACTACCGCAGTGTTGCCAAGGGTTTTTTGTATAGCGGTTTCGAGCAAACTCTTAATGGGCTCGGCCCCGGGTTTTTCCCCGGCCCCAGCCAGTGTCTGGAGGAGTAGGCGATTGCGCACATCAAGATTGATCTTGGCCGAAATGTCCTTGAGCTTTTCATCGATGCCGGCGTCCCGGTGGAGGGCTGCTGGAGATTTCAGGATTTCATTTTGATTTGGCAGGAGGTTAGTGAGTATCTGCAAATAGTTGTGTTTTGCGGAAACCCTACCAACGAGGGTGAGGAAGCGCGTCAACCACTCGATGGGCGGGGTTTTAGTTTTGAGTTCGCTGAGCTTTACGGCGCCGTCGCGGGCATAACTTGCCAGGTTGGTTAGGGCAAGGCGCTGGATGCTAATACCCAGCGACATCCATTCGGTGGCAATCGCCGTCCAAACCGGACCGATCTCAAGCGCCGCTGGCAAAGGGTCCTGAAGCTCAGTAGCGGCTTGCCAAACGGAGGTGAAGTCGAGTTCGTCAGCCGCTTGATTGAGGTCGAACCTAGGGACGACGAAATCGGCGGTGGATGATGAGCCAGCGGCTCTTTGGAGTCCATCGGTCGCAGTCATCACGATAGGAGCGTCAGCAAGCGTTTGGGCGGTCCTGCGAAGCTGTTCTCTCCACCAAGACTTGAGTGGGTCCTTCAAGGCATCTCCGAAGACCACCTCGGGCATTCCCAAGCGGGCGAGTTTGTGTGCGTCTTCCCACTTTTGCTCTAGCGCCAACCTGACCAAGGGTGGAAGGAGGGTCAGTGCGTCCGCGATTTGCGCCTGGTCGGATTCCTTCATCAAGATGGAGTCGCGTTCCTGGGATAGGTGGAATCTGCCATCTATTACTATGCTTGTCGGCAGGAAATGGGAACCCCGAATGGGAAAGCGGCAAAAGAGTCTTGGGAATTCGATCGAAGGCTGGAGAAAGCGCCAGCCAGCGCTTGTTTGTTCAAGGAGAATCAGGAGGCTGGAAGGGGCGTCGGGCTGGCCAAGGATGCGGACGGCCTTGAACGTCCTGCCTACAATGCCGTTTTCGACCGTAGCGACCTCGCGCTCCTGGATATGGAGCTGTTCGAAATTGGAAGTGGTCGCCTTCTTCGGCTGAAAGCGAATGGTTTCCGCTGCGGTAGTGAGGGTCACGCCGCCGAGGTGGTGGCACGTTCCGTAGAGGTAGGGGAGAGTAGCGGAAAATGCTGCGATGCCGAGTTCGGCCGCATTCGATTTGTCGGTAACATAGACGAAACGTGCGGTAGGGTGGCTGTCGAGATGGGCAAGGGCAGTCGCGTGCTCAATGGCGGCGGCACAGCTAATAGTGTTCCCGTAAATGGCATCTTCATCGCCCGCGCGATCAAGATGTAACGTGACTTGCTCGTATTCCCCGTTTTCTCCCACGATCCCTTCAAATGTAACCTGGGGTGACAGAACGTGGGTGAGAAGGAAGCCGGTTCCGAAGCGTCCGGTGGTTTCATTCGATTCAAATTCTTTGTTGGAGCCGCCGGAGAGGAGCGCGGCTAAGTCCTGTGTGGAGAAAGGCTTGCCGTCGTGCTGGTAGATTACGGTTTGGCCTATAAAGGAGATGTCAATGGTGACTTCGTCGCCCCCCGGTCTGGGGCCTGGGTCGTGCGCATTCTGGGTTAGCTCGAAGGGCCACCTTGCGCCTGAACGCTCAACATTGCCGCGCGCTTGCTCGACGAGTGTGCGCATTTTGCGGGCCTCGTTTTTCTGGAGCTGATATTCACGGTCGTGACTGAATTTGCCGAGCAGCGTTTTGGACATGGAAATTGATGGGTCGGCGGCGTTAGAACATGGATCGGAAGTGTCTTTGGATGGCATCTCTGGCTTCCGTGCGAACCCATTTCATGAGGCTGTGAGTGATAGCAACCGGGGAGAAGAGACGAGGGGCGTTGACGCAATCCATCCAGAGGCGCGATCCGCGCAAAGTTTCAAACTCAGTCCGTTTGGTCTTCATAAGCCAAGAGTCACGAGTATGATATGACAACGGCCGACAGGGGGACGACAGGAAAATGTGATAAATCTTGCTACTTCTCGTGGAGGGTCACCAAAAAGGATCAAGAATTCTCGTCTGCCCGTTCCATCACACAGTCCGCCGGCGCTTATTTTCCACCCAGATTAAATTTTGGCTTGGACAGCCGATGTCCACCCCCTTTCTGGTAAATTGGCTGATGATGAAAAACAATAGCAAACTCGGCTGAAACGACACCGGTGACGGCTTGGTCGTCGATTTGACAACGCTAAATTGGCTCGCAGGCGTGAGCGCCAGTTTTCGCTATTTGTTTGAACTCAAATCCCTTTGCAATAGACTTCTAGCCAAAACAGACATGAATTCAAGAAAAACGCCACCAATTTCCGCTGGCCGAAACTACCGTTTTTCGGGTCACGAAACGTTTTCATGTCGTTACGCATGGCTGCCAAAAGCGGCTCAAGCCGTCTCCAAAAAGGCAAATCAAGACATTCTGACTTCAGCCCGTGAGGACGACGCCATGGTGCAGCTTGGAGTTGGGAAAAACATGGTTCGCTCAATCAGATTCTGGGCAGAGGCAGCGGAAATTTTGGAATCAGACGGAACTGGCCACAAATTGTCAGTTTTTGGTTCCCAATTGCTGGTAGGCACAGATGAAAACCCTCCGCTCGATCCATTTTTGGAGGATATTCAAACGCTTTGGCTCATTCATTGGAAATTGGCCACTAACCCAAAAGCGTCAATCTTCGCATGGGATTTTCTTTTAAACCGTTTTCAAGAGCCTGAACTTTACGCCTCGACCGTCCATCGGGCGTTTCAAAAAGCTGTCACTCAATTCTCATCAAAGGAAATTACACCGGGATCACTGGAGCAACTTTACGAGGTTTTTCTTCATTCGTATGTGCCGACAAGAGGCACCAAAGGAGAAGTCAGAGAGGACAATCTTGACTGCCCCTTGGCAGAATTGGATTTATTGCAGCACACCGGATTTACCAAATCTTCGATTCATTCCGGCCGGCTTGAGCCGAAATACACATTTAGGCGAGAGGAAAAACCGGAAATTAGCCATGCTCTCTTTGCTTTCTGTTTGGATGAGTTTTGGAGAATGAGATTCATGACCGAGCAACAAATTGAGCAATCTATTCCCTTTCATATGATCGTGTCCGCAGAAGGAAGCCCCGGTCAAATTTTCAAGATTCCCGAAGCAGACGTTAGAACACGTTTATTTGCTCTGGATGGCCAGACCGACGGATTTTTTCATTTTGAAGAATCGGCTGCAATTCCGCGCGTTGTTCGGCGGGCGAAACGTGATGAAGTGTTTAATTTAAGGGAAATATATCAATCGGAGGTGGTTTGTGGTTGAAAGGACAATAGCATCAACTCATCGATATTCGAATCGGTTTTTGCGTTCTACCGATTTAGTTCGGGATTTTAATGATCCTCACGGACTTGATGGATACTGGCTCACTGACTTCGGACGCAACTGTCTGAGCAGAATTGCAACGGGACTTGAGCCGAATTCGGGTCACCGCGCCTGGCGTTTAACAGGGGATTTCGGTTCGGGAAAATCATCGTTTGCGTTGCTATTGGCAAACTCATTTTCTGGATCTCAACGGCAGCTTCCGAAAGGCCTCAAGCAGAGGGTGTTTAATGAAGTTCCTGAAATAAGGAAGCTTCAATTCATTCCTGTTTTGGTTGTTGGAAGTCGGGAAGCTTTGGCACCAGCAATTCTGCGCGCGTTGAATGAAACTCTCAACGAGCTTTTTTCGAGAGGAAGCAAATCCTCGCTAAGCCTTGAAATTGAAAAAGCACTTTCTCGCAAAATGCGCGTTGAAGACAAAGAAGTTTTGGATTTCATACAACGCGCCAATTCAAAAATTCTTGACAGTGGTAAAGGCGGGGGAATGCTGTTGATTTTAGACGAGGTTGGCAAGTTTTTGGAATTTGCCGCAATCAATCCTGAACAGCAGGATGTTTATTTTCTGCAATTGCTTTCAGAAATGTCTGTCCGTAGTGGTAAGAAGCCAATCATCACTGTTTGTTTGTTGCATCAAGGCTTTAATGCCTATACCGAGCAACTTACCGAGACCACGCGACGGGAATGGAACAAAATAGCCGACAGATTTGAAGAAATTATTTTCCAGCAACCGCTTGACCAAATTGCACTGCTCATTTCATCGGCGATTGCCGTGGATTTGCACAAGATCCCTAATGCGCTAAAAAGGCAATCTGAAGATTTACTCGCACAAGCGATTCATTTTGGATGGTTCGGAACGTCCGCCAGCCGTGAGACGTTAAAGCGGCTTCAGCACCATTTCTTCCCACTAGATCCAATGCTGCTGCCGATTTTGGTCCGCACATTTCATCGGTTTGGTCAAAATGAGCGATCACTCTTCAGTTTTCTTTGTTCATATGAGCCTTTTGGATTGAGAGCATTCTCAAACTCTTTGCTTTCCGACAATTCAAGACTGTATCGGCTTGCCGATTTTTTTGATTATTTGCGAACAAATTTTGGTCACCGTTTGGCGGTTGCCAACTATCAAGCTCACTGGAATGTAATTGAATCAATTATTGAAGCGTTTTATGCCGATAATCCCCTAGAACTTGAAGTCATCAAAACCGTCGGCGTTCTGAATTTGTTAAGTAGCGATGACTTTCTCCCAACCCAAGAAGCAGTTTGTTGGGCAGTAGCAGGCAATTCGGCTTCTGGACGCCTTGAAGTTGTAACGATTCTAAAAAAGCTGGAACGTAACCGAGTCCTGCATTTCCGTGGGGACGTGCGCGGATATTCCTTGTGGCCTTATACAAGCGTTGATATTGAATCGAGGCTGTCTGAAGCCAAGCGTGCACTACCAAAAGTTTCCAAAGTCGCCCAAGCGATATCTGACCAACTTGATTCACGCCCAATTGTCGCAAGAGCACATTATATTCAAACGGGTAATTTACGTTACTTTGACGTTGTTTATTGCAACCCCGACGAATTAAACGAAAAAGCTTCATCGTATGTCACAGCAGCGGATGGTGTCATATTCGTCCCACTTTGCGAAACCGATGTCGACCATAAAAAATTGTTAATTGCGGCTGAGACGATTGTTCCACGAATCGACCGCATAGAAATAGTGGCAGTTCCTCGCCCTTTGTATCATCTGAATCAGGCGGCCCTGGATGCTCAACGCTGGGAGTGGATTCAACACAACACCGCGCAGCTCAATAATGATCGTTTTGCACGGGAGGAAGTTGAACTAAATTTGGCTGAGGCCAGAAATCGCCTTCAAATACAGATTCAAAGCTTTATCGGGCTCAACAGAGTAAGCGGTCGTTCAACGCTTTCATGGTTTTACCGGGGGGACGTTCTCAGATTTGAAACCGGGCGCTTGTTTCTTAATTGGCTTTCTTCCCTGTGTGACGACGTTTTTAAAAAAGCTCCAAGGATTAAAAACGAACTGATCAATCGGCAAACCATAAGCTCTGCCGCAAAGGCAGCCAGAATGCGTCTGATTGATCTGATGTTTCAAAATTCACATAAGGCAGATTTAGGAATGCCAGCTGACCGCAAACCGCCGGAAAAATCAATGTATCTTTCCGTTCTGAAAGAGGCAGGATTGCATCAGGAACACAAAGGACAATGGAAGCTTGGCTACCCATCTCCTAATCACCATTCACGTTTGCTTCCGGCGCTCGATAAAATTCGTGACTCGATAGTAAGTCAACCTGACACAAGAATAAAGATCGAGAACTTGATGCAGGAGTTGCGCCAACCACCTTATGGTCTGCGAGACGGACTATTCCCGGTTCTGCTTGCCGTTGTGGCAATAACTGACGAACAAGAAATCGCATTCTATGAAAACGGAACTTTCCTTAGAGAAGTAGGAAAAGACGCTTTTTTGCGAATGACCAGAGCTCCACAAAACTTTGATATTCAATATTGCAAAATCGAAGGTGTTCGGTCTGAGCTTTTTCAACGACTGATTGAAGCGTTGGAAATGAAAAAAAACGAATCGAGAGAAATTGAGCTACTAGATGTGGTTCGCAAACTGTGCCAATTTGTTGCCCAACTACCCGAATATGCCAGGAACACCAACCGATTGAGTAAATCTGCGCGAGCCGTCCGAGACATTATTCTCCAGGCACAAGAACCTGTGAGAATGGTTTTTCATGATCTCCCATTAGCCTGTGATTTTCAGAAGTTTGAAATCGGCAAACCTGCTTCCCAAAGCGATGCCTTAAAGTTTGTCGCAAAACTCAAAGATGCTTTGGATGAATTAAGAATGCTGTTTTCAAGCCTTCAACAAAGAATGGAATTGAACTTAAGCAAGGAATTCGGATACGGTGATCAGTCTGCCACTCAATATCGAAAAAGGCTTTCGACTCGATGCCAACAAATGCTTCTTCAGGCAACAGAATCAAAATTGAAGGCATTTGCTTTTCGCCTTGCCGATGATTCACTTCCCAACCCAGACTGGTTTGAATCAGTTGGGAGTTTGGTGGCGTTACGCCCTCCTAGCCGGTGGAAGGATGAGGATGAAGACACGTTTGATCGCGAATTAAGCAATCTCGGCGGAAGATTTAAAAGGTCCGAAAGTGCGGCGTTTTCCTCTTCTAAAATTAGCGGCAAGGTTTCGACTGGTGTTCGCATCGCGGTCACACGTGCAGACGGCTCAGAACGTCAGGAAGTCATTCATTTTGATGTGGAAGAACAGGCAAAGGTTAAGGTATTGCAGGAAGAAATCAGCGCTTTGATTTCAAAGGATAAACGCCTCGGCGTTGCAGCCGCCTCACAGGCACTCTGGTCTCAAATGAAGCCAACGGAGGAAAATTAATGAGTCAGATCACTAGGCATATTTTAAGCCTTTCCGGTGGCAAAGACAGCACGGCACTTGCTATTTTAATGCGGAATTCTGTCCCGGACATGGAATATGTGTTTTGTGATACGAATAAAGAGCTGCCAGAAACCTACGACTATCTAAACCAGGTTGAAGCTTATCTTGGCAAAAAGATCACGAGAATAGAGGCTGCGCGAGGTTTTGACCATTGGCTTACTCTATTTCAAGGATATTTACCTTCCATTCAGGCGCGTTGGTGCACTTCATATTTAAAACTTAAACCTTTTGAAGATTATGTCGGGGACGGCCCAATAATCAGCTACATCGGACTGAGGGCGGACGAAAATCGAGACGCGCGTATCAGTCATAAGCCGAATATCAAAGTTGTTTATCCATTCAAGGAACAAAACATAGGCTACGAAGGAGTCCAGAAGATTCTGGTAGAGAGTGGAATCGGTATGCCCCCATACACAAAGTGGGGACGGTCAAGGTCAGGTTGCTATTTTTGCTTTTTTCAAAAATCTATCGAATGGGTTAAACTTTTGGAGAATCATCCCGACCTGTTCAATCTCGCTCAAGAATATGAGGATAAGAGCCTGGATGTTAAAGGCGGTCATTTTCAATGGAATGACGACATGCCTCTTCGTGAAATGCGCTTGCCGAAGAATATTGAACAAATCAAATCACGTTACGAAGAAGCCAAAAAGCGACGCTGGGCCAACAGGCCCAATAAAAAACTTGTAGAAACTTTGGCTAATCTTGAAGACGAAGAGCGGGAAACAGGCGGATGCGCCATTTGCCACCTTTGAAACAACTTTATGGACGACATCATCCACGAAATAAAACTCTCCGATATAGAATTAAGCTCCAACAATGTCCGCCACATGAGTACCCCAACTAATGAGGGTATTGAGGAGTTGGCGGCCAGTATCAAAAAGCACGGTCTCCTGCAGCCGGTGGTGCTCGTTGGAACAGTTGACTCAACCAAGCCATACGAGCTCATCGCCGGCCAGAGGCGTTTTCTTGCTCACAAGTTTCTAAAGGCGGAAACAATTAAGGCCGTTTTCGCAGGAAACCTCGACAAGACGAACATCATTCTTAGATCGCTCATTGAAAATATGCAGCGTGTCGAACTTGATTATGCCGACACTTCAGACGCCATCACCCACCTCTTTAATAAATTTGGGAAAAACGAACGAAAAGTTGCCCAGGAAACCGGCTTATCGCTAAGAAGAGTTCGAGAATATATTTCTATTGATGCTCTTGCTTCTGAAAAAATCAAGGAACAACTCAAGAAAAAGAAAATAACACCCATTGATGTTAAAAGAGCCTTGCGCGCTGCAAAGAACAACATTCCCAAGGCGGAACGCCTGATTGATTTGATCATCGATGTCAAGCCAACGCCTGACCAAAAAAAGCGTATTCCAGACTTTGGAGCAAGGTTGGAAAATGCGTCCGCTGAGAAAATATTAGAAGAAGCCATGAGAGTTCCAGTGCAAAAGAGTATAGTGCTTACTCTTTCAGATGCCGTTCGCGAAGGCTTAAACCGCGCAACGGCGGAGTTGAAAATAGAACCAGATGAACTGGCTGCGAAGGTCCTTCAAGAATGGCTAACGACCCAAGGATTCACTAAGCAATAATGCAAAAGGACTCTGACAGGGCGATAGCAAATCTGATTGCAAGCACACGCACAAAAAAGCGTAGTGTATCGCTTCTTGAGTTTCACGGATGGCTGAATCGAGCCATTAAAGAACTTGGCAACCTACAAGCAGTAGCGGATAGGATTTCGATTTCAACAAGAATGCTGAAGCAATTCCTTGTGATTGATAAACTGGACAAATCCGTAATAGCTCGTGTCAAAACAAGAGAGCTTGATAGTGTTGATGCGCTAAATTATCTGGCAAGCTTCTCACATAATGATCAGCGCGTGCTTCTTCCGTTGCTGCTTGAGAAGAAATTGCCGAGTAAAGATTTGCGCTCTGTTTATCAGCAACGTTCCGTGCTGCCAAATGCCACCATTGAAGAACTCATCGAACGCGTCAAATCAGGCAAAAGCAGAAGGGTTTATGAACTCCAATTTGTTTTAAGAGGCGGACTCGCAAAAACGAAAATATCTCAATGCGTCGGGGCTATAACCGGGCAGAATACCATAGAGTCAATCGAATTTGACGGCCCGATAGGGAAAATAATTCTGACAAAAGAAGGCTTGGCTTTGCTACGTGAATATAGCCGTGCAAATGAAATTCCATTCAAAAAGGTTCTGTCTCATTTACTTTATCGCCAATGAAAAGTTCTACACAAAAGCGCTTCAAGAAGCTTCTCGGCCAAGGTCACGACATATCACCTTTTAGAGAACTGTGTGCAGGACTGAAAACCACCAGAGAATGTCCACCTATTTTCACAATAAAGAAAAAGGGCGGGAAAAACAGGAAATTGGGAGACATATTACCATTTGTGAGAGGTCTCAGGCTCTCTGCTAGACTTATCTATATTTTACGTGACAAGCTCAAAGACCATAAAGTTGAAGTCAACTGGGGTCACATTGAGGATGACAGCCAAAGGCTTTGTTCTCCAGAATGCGATATTATCATTCACTCCGGCGGCATAGCCGAAAGATGGAATGGCCATAATCACCATTCAGTAATGGATTTCCATTTCATCAAGCGAGAAGCCGTGAAAGCGATCATCAGTTGCAAATCAATTGTCAGTAATATTGATGACGATTTCGCAAGAGTAGTTAAGACGGACTTTAAAATAAAGCATACGTTTCTTTTTGCAGAAGCGGTGAAAGAGGCGAAATACAAATCGCTATTTAATAAAGCAAAAGCGGCTGGATATAAGGGCCTATGGCCTTTATATCGATTGGATTCAAAAGGTGCCTTTGTAGAAAACCCACAAGATTATTTGGACTTTCTCTACGAATTAAAAAAAGTCCTATGAAGCCTTTCAATTGGCTACGCTTTCTTCGTCAATACGGTCCCGTTCCCCGTAACGATAACATGTATGACGAGACGATTCAGAGATCGGCGAGGCATCATTGCATAGCGCCAATTGTTTTTGAACATCCCACAGAGATTGAAATTATTAACTGCTTCAATCAAGCAACCACCGACCCAGTGTCTGTAATCCTCACCGGCACGGCGGGTGACGGTAAAACTCATCTTTGTCGCCAAGTTTGGAAGGCACTCAAAGGCGACGACTTGGCTTGGGCGTCAGACAACCCCTACCTGACCATCCAATTTCATTATCCGAAGGACAAAACGTCTTGGCCAGGTTCCGAAGACCAGGATTTATACCGGTCTGTAAAAATTCACTTCATTCGCGATTTGAGTGGCTGGGCACCACAACAGGGCGCGGCGTGGGAACCTGAAAAGGAGGAATTGCTCCAGAAATTTAGCCGTTCGCTCTTTGATGGCGAAACCGATGACATTTTTTTGATCGCAGCCAATGACGGACAGTTAGTTGAGTCGTGGCGGCGATTAAAGGAAACAGATGATGTGAAGAAGGCTCGTCAAGTGTTTGAAGACTTGCTCGTCGAAGATCGTCAAAAGCAAGCCGGCGTGCGGTTGAGGTTTTTTAATCTGAGCCGGGCAAGTTCCGCAGACCTTTTCGACCGAGCGATCGAAGCATTTATCAAACACTCTGGGTGGGACGAATTGAGACAAGGTGTTCCTGCGGAAAATGCCGTGTTTGGGCCTAAGTGCCCCATTCGATACAACTACGAATTGCTGCAAACACCTTTGGTTCGTTCACGGCTCCGCTCGTTACTCGAACTTTGCGACCACAATGGGCTGCATGTTCCAATCCGCCAAATCCTTTTGCTGCTCACCAATGCGGTTCTCGGCCACCCCGACGCCAAGGATCATCTGATGATCCCCGCCGACGTGCCAAAAATTATCGCGGCAGGGACAACCTCAAAAGCCAGTCTTTACAACAACATCTTCGGCGGCAATCTTTCCGAAATCCGTCGGCAGGCAATCACCATTTTTGATTATTTGGAGCGTTTTCAAATTGGTTACGAAACCTCGAACCGGGTGGACAACATTCTCATTTTTGGTCAGGACGACGCAAACCTTGGTAGCCATTTCAGTGAGTTCGTTGCCAACGACCCGTTCTACGGTGCGGATAGTCGTTTTTACGCCGCCAAGCGTGAATACATCGAAGGGAGTGACGAGAACGATGACGTGTCACGGGAATTCTTGCAAATGTTGGTCAGCCAGCGGCGCGGCCTATTTTTCAAAATTCCGAAGCAGTCGGAGAGCGAGTTGAACTTGTGGGAGCTTACAGTATTCAAGTTCGCGGGAGAGTATCTGGATTCCGTTACTGAAGTTCTCAGGCACGGGGCGATTGTAAAGCGTCCAATCTTGTCGCAACTCGTTAAGGGATTGAACCGGGTTTTCACCGGGATGCTCATCAATAGTGACCGTGAAATTTACCTCGCAACCAGCGGCAATTATTCGCAGGCCAAAGTAAGTCGGATTCTCATTGAACGCATTTCGGTCGAACCGAGCAAAGGTGAGAAAGTCATGTTGCAATATGACGAATCGAATGGGCGTGTATTGCTCTCTGTTTTCTTCGCTCTCGATGTGTCAGTGGATTTCAACCTCACTTTGATCCGCTACGAATTTCTCTCTCGTATCGCATTGGAGGGCGCATTGCCAGCAAGCTTCTCCAAAGAGTGCTACGAAGATTTGTTGGCATTCAAAAGTCAACTCATCGCCGCTTACATGAAACGCCAGTCAAGAGAATCTGCGCCGGCTGGCTCAACGATCAGCTTAAATCTTCTCGCGTTGACAGAGCGAGGGATGCCGGAGCAAAAATCCGTGGAGGTTGTTCCGTGATACCACAGCAATTGCCGCCGCCAGACAGCTTCGACCAAACGTCGTCTATGTGGGTGGATGAAGCTATTTGGGGGCAACGGTTGTATGATGAGCAGACGCCGTGGTTTGTGTTTCTCGAATTCTTAAACGTGTTTCAGCACGAGGTGGATAAAGGACGTGCCTTTGAAGAACCGAATGGATTAAACACGTTGAAATATCGCGCTGCCCACCGGCTTCACTTGCGAAACATTCTTTTTAATAATCCGCACCTAATGGAAATCCGGCTCACCTGTCCAAATGATGACAGCCAATGGGCTGAGTGGTTCAAGCGGATGAAATCAGCGGCAGGCATTCCCCACGCGCAATTCGCCTATCTGAAAAACCATTTTCACTCGTTTGAAGATTTTTGCGAGGTTGTTACTCTCGTCCGTTCGACAAGTATTGAAGTCAACAGTAACAAGCGATGGACATCGAAATTTGTTTTTCCATACGGGCGAGACTGTCTTTATGAAGACCTGGACAACAATGCGACCACAAATGACCGTCGCTTTTTCGGCAGGACGGGCGAAGTGCTTTACTTGATGTTTTGCCGGACCAACTGCCGGCACGAATTGCTGGCTGCTTTGAAAGAGCGATTTTCAAAGTTGGACTCAATATGGAATGGCATTCTGAAATGTTTTCAACCTGTGGATGATGAACAAATTGGTGGGGATCGTGCAAATGCCTTTCTGCCCTACTTGAATCATCCCTGCTTCGATGATCTCGCTGAGGATTGGCTCGCCATTTTAAAGCTAAATATCCCCGGTTTTGACGTTTTCCCACATCTCGTCACTCTGGCTGGACTTCACTTGTTGAAATACCAATTGATTATTTCTCGTCAGCTTCTTGGTTCGGCTTCGCCGTTGAATCTGGTTTGCGAAGTGGTTGCGCCTCGAAAGACCCTTGTCCGTGAAATTTCGTGTGACTTGTATCAGGAGAATAATCTCCTGCCTGCACAAGCTGTCGAGGCTTTCATCGCTAACATTGAGAACTCGGAGGAATGGCAACAAGCGCTCGCAGATAATGGCGCATTTGAAAAATGTCAAAATATTTTACGCGAGCGGGTGCGCTGGAGTGACGATTACGAAGGCCCGAACGATCCGCAACAGTTGATTGTCGCGCTTCGGCAGGCAGCGATGAAACGCCACCGGGCGAACCAAGGCGCTAATCTTCATCGAAATTATGGACGGGAAATCGGACTTGTTTCCAAGCGTGGCACGGTTAAATTGCGTTATGCGCCAACGGACGCACTTCTGAAGACGCTATTGTTCGCAAACGTCGAGAGGCGCATCGAGCTTCATCAATTCCTCAATAAATTGTATCGTCGTTATGGTTTCGTCTTTGGCGATAAGGAAGCCGAGCAAGTGTTGCCGAAGGATGAATTTGATAAGAAGGCGTTTCAAGCCAATTCACGCCGCCTCGAACAACGCCTTGGCAGTGTCGGTTTGCTGCGCCGTCTTTCGGACGGTTGCGCCTACGTCGTCAACCCGTACCATGCGGAGGCCAAATGACGAGCGACCAACTAATAGGCAAAGTTGCTGCCTGTTATCTCCGTGACCGGCTCACCGAGGATGATTCCACTGGAGTCGCGCGATATTTGTTGGACTGCCTGACTGCCGAACAAACGGCGGCCATAGCCAAAACGATTCTTGAGGATTTGAGCCTGTCGCAACTGGTCGAAATCAAATTGCCCGTGCATTTCGTCGGCAATCACGGTTTGCCGCCAACTGTTCTCACCGAGGAACGCACGACCTACTTCCGAAATGCCGCCTGCGAAAAATCCGCGCTGCTCGTGGCGAACATCGGCGACGACGAAGAACAATCACTCAAGGAGCTAGTGCCAATCGGTGCGCAGCAGCTTCAAGCGCATCCTGAACTCTGGGTGAACATTGCTGCCGAGGGATTGCCAATCACAGATCAGCATCAAAATTGGTGGATCAAGGCGTTGCAAGGTTTGCTTGAAGTGCGTTCGTTCGCGCTGGACCGCTTGGCAGATTACATCTTACAGACTCGACAAGCGATTGAAGAAGGACAGCCGATGTTGTTCGCACTCGGCGTTGCCTTTCCAGCACTCCACGTCCCCAAGGACAGTGCGTTCTTTTGCAACTTGAATGACAAGACAGCCGGCCATCTTTCTAAGTGGAAGGCGCTCTACGCGCAAGCCATCAAAAGACGGGCCTGTTATCTCGTGAAGCAAACGCCTTCGCAGGCGCTGCTTTTGGAGGAAGATTTGCTCGGTTCATTCAACAAGGTGCAGGACATCATTCCTGAAGCGCTGCATCTTACCATCAAGACATTCATCCAAGCCAACAGCGGCTGGAACAAAGAAGCCGCTGAACTCGCAGGATGCGAGTGGGAATTGGTGAAACCACTTTTTGACGGGCTGAAAAGGGAGCAATTCAACCTCGGCAAAGCGACGCTCGAATTCTATGACGAGCGCGATACTGATTTACTGACGGCAGAGGAACGTGATTATCTGGCACGTCTGCGTGACAACAAACGCAGCGAAGCGCAAGACGAAGACGAAGATTTTTACCGCCGACATCGCAACGAGTTGAAAGAGCAGCCAGCTCTCAAGGCAAGGTGGGACAGGTTTATCTTTGGCACGCCTATCGAAACCGAGGATTTCCTTTTGGGCATCGCGTTATGCTTGGAATGGTTGTTCGACCAAGACATGCCGTCGTCGAAGCGTCGGCTGAAAATCACTTGTGACCGCCGCAATAAAAGAGATCTCAAAGAACTGAATGAGGATGTCGGGCTATTTTTTGTCCGACGCTATCGTGGCTTGAAGGCTCTTTTTGGAAACCGCGTTTCCTGGGACGTTGGTGACTTGATGAGCTTCGAGGCGTTGAGCGACCAATGGCGGCGCGCAACCAAGCCTTACAGGAATCACTCGGTTGCCAAGTCTGCTTTGCAATTGAAGTTCTACTTGGATTTGGAGGTTGAACTTTCAACGGGCGCAACCGAGACATATTCCAAACAACTGCTCTGGACATATAATCCAAATGCCATTGCCAGCGAATTTCCGGGTGACTGGTCGCGGTTAGCGGAGCACCCGTTAGCTTGTTGTTGCGTCAATCGCGAGCCGGTGAGCGGCAAAGGCCGCTATCAATCGCTTGATCTTCGCAATGTCCGCACCCTGTACCCGGCGTATGGCCAAGACCGTGGATCATTTGTCGCAACTTACAAAAAGGATGTTGACGTTTCGCTCATTTGGCCCGTGAATCTCTCGAAGGCGCAAGGGCAAGGACTTATTTCCGAACAGATCGCCACTAAGCTCTTGGGACTTTTTCAATCATTCCAGCAGAGTTATCAAAGCGCGATCAAGGGCTTCATAGAGGAAGGTTTGGCGCACAACCAACTGGTGAAACAAGCCGAGGATTACGGCGCGCTTTTGCACGCCATCAGCAAAGAGGCCAAGGGCGACAGTAACCGCGAAAACCTGCTCCGACCGCTCCTGCAAATCGGAACAGTGATTGTGAACGGCGGCAGAGTCACTGGCATCGTTGCTCCGTGGCAACCCCTGCGTCTCGCGGCAATTGCCAATAAGGCGATTCAAATCGCGTCGCTTGTGCGGTATTTATTGACTGCCGACAGCGTGTTCTTCGGCGATCCGCCGTTGTTCTTCAAAGAACTCGAACAGGAGTTGTCTCATCCTTTCTACCCGGAAATCGTCTTGGGTTGGCACGACAAAAAGCCCGAACTTCTGTCGCTGACTGACCACCATCTCGATTACAGCCTTCACGAATCTCCCGTCATAAGTAACGACGGGTTTGACGATACGAATGAAAGCCCGTCCGAGACTTCGCTGCTCATCCTTGATTTGACCAAACGCTTTTTGTCCCTCTATCCCCATGAGCGCGCCAATCTCTCGCTCGTCCTTTATAATTGCGATTCCGCTCGGCTTCCCTACGCGCTCGTGGACAAAATGAACGAGCTTCACGAGGACGAGGAAGATATGCGCTGCCAAATCATCCTACGCCATCGTGACGGGGCGAAACTGCGCGACCTTTACGAGAAAATTATTGAGTCGTCAGATGTGGACGCCGATTCATTCGTATCAAGCGAGGCAGCCAAGGACTTTATGGCACGGCTTCGCATCGGCATCATGGCCGACCAAGCACCCGTGCCAGACCCGAAGGACGGCCCACCAGCGGACATTGTATTCTTACAAGATGTAATTGCCCGGCATGCGGGTCTGGAATGGTATCTTGAGGCGTGCAATCCGATGGCTTCCGCGACACTCATTCCGGCGCGGTGGTCCCGGCGGCGTCCCTCCGCAGCCGACGACATGAAGTCGGTTGTGTATCTCTGCTGCCCGATTCAGACCAAAGAGGGTTGGTCGTTTATCACGGCGCTGACGACTTTCCTCAAGGGCGATTGGGATGGAGTCGAAAACAAGCGTCTGCTCCCCGCCCGCAAACTTGATTTTAATGACAACCAAACAGCGAGCATCTTCAAAGAGATTCACAATCTCGGAAATTGGGTGGTGAATTACGACGAGTTGCTTGACCGCCGCCAACTGCTGAATCAAAACGTCAAAGTAATTCGCTACAAGCAGGGCGTGACGCAAGGACGCAACATTCTAATTTCCTCAACCGCGCCATTGAGTTTGCTTCGCACGATGGTTTTTGGACGTGTCAAAGATTTGAATCTTGAATTGACTGACGCCGAGTGCCGGGAACTTGCGGAAAAATTCATCAATGACGCAAATGAAATTTCCGGCGACATCGTGTTGCGTGCAGCCAAACGAGGACGCAACGCGAGCGAATTGATGGGCGTCGTCTTGAGCCGTTACATGATTCGACACGAGCTCGGCACAGAACGGCGGTTTGGCTGGTATTTCCTCGACGACTATGCGGAGTGGCTCGGCCAGCGCGAGGAGCAGATTGCCGACATTCTCGCGCTCACGCCGGAGGAGACTCCTGATGGGAAACTGCAACTCGCCGTCATCATTTCCGAGGCGAAATATATTGATGTTGCGAGTCTCGCCACGAAACGCAAAGAGTCACAGAAACAACTTCGGGACACCGTGCGTCGCATCAATGACGCCATCTTTGGTGATCCGAAGCGTCTCGACCGCGATTTATGGCTCTCTCGTTTTTCGGATTTAATGCTGAATGGGATTCAATTTCCTGCAAACTCGCCGATTGACCTTGCCGCATGGCGTAGGGCCGTGCGTGAAGGCGAGTGCGCCATTCACTTGCGCGGTTATTCGCATATTTTTGTTTCCGGCCCATCCGACTCGCCCGAATGTTCGGACTTCGCCGCTGTTGCGGAAACCGACCAGTCTTATCAAGAAGTTTATTCGCGGGCGCGACTGCGCGAACTGGTCTTGGGCTATTGGAAGAGCTCGAATCCCACGCCAATCCGAAAAGCTGTCGCGAACACCGACATTTGGAAGGAACAAACCTATCAACGGCCTTCGGATCGCGTGCAGATTATTCAACCGCGTCCATCAAGCGACGAGCCACCAAGCGATGGTGGTGTGTCGGCAATCACCGCGTCGCCAAAACCCAAATCGCCAACGCCGTCTCAACCAACCAATCAATCTATGACTGCGCCAACCAACGGAGGTCAGCCAATCGTCACAGCGACTGCCGGCGCTGGCCTATGGGCCTATCCAAAAGTCAGCCAGTTGCTCACAGACTATCAAGGCGGCACCCAGGACAGCGCCGCAGATGCTGAATGGCTCAAACAGGTTGAAAACTTGTGTAAGGGGGCACTGCAACAATTCCAGCTTCAATCGAAGCTTCTCAATAGCACCCTTACGCCCAATGCCGCGCTCTTGAAATTTCAAGGCAGCGCGAATCTCACCGTTGAACAAGTACTGAAGCGGCGGTCGGAGTTTCTCACGACGCATAAGCTAAATGTCATTTCGGTTCGTGCCGAACCAGGTGTTGTTGCCATCGCCATTGCCCGACTCAACCGTCGCGTCCTGCATCTCCCTGAAGTTTGGAAGGGTTGGAATCCAGATTGCTCAAACGGCAACCATGACTTGCTCATTGCGGTCAAAGAAGAAGACAGCAGCCCCTTGTTCCTTTCGCCGAAATCAAATGCACCGCACACGTTGATTGCCGGTTCAACTGGCAGCGGAAAATCGGTGTTGATGCAGAATATCATTTTGGGCATCGCCTGCACGAACACGCCGGACCAAGCCAAGATTGTCCTCATTGACCCGAAACTCGGTGTGGATTACTTCGCCTTTGAAGGCCTGCCGCATTTGCAAGGCGGCATCATCGATGACCAGGACAATGCAATTCTCAAACTGAATGAACTTGTCGGCGAGATGAACCGGCGCTATGCCGTCCTTAAGGAAAACAAAGTCTCGAATATTTTCGACCTGAACAAAAAGCCAAACGCGACCGAGCGATTGCCATTCTTGTGGATCATTCATGACGAATTCGCCGAGTGGATGATGACGGAGGAATATGCAGATGCCGTTTCTGATGTTGTTGGCAGACTTGGAGTAAAAGCACGCGCGGCGGGAATCTCGCTCGTCTTTGCTGCGCAGCGGCCCGATGCAAATGTGATGCCGATGCAACTCCGCGCCAATTTGGGCAATCGTCTTGTGCTGCGCGTGGACGGTGAAGGCACATCCGAAATTGCTTTGGGTGAAAAAGGCGCGGAGCGATTGCTTGGCAAGGGTCATCTTGTCGCGAAACTCGAAGGCGAACCATCGTTGATTTTCGCACAAGTCCCGTTTGTTGATTCAAATTTCCTAGCCGAAATGGTTGACGCATTGAAAAGCACAAAGTGACAAAGCAGCAACGCGAAGGGTATGCTGACTGGCCCGCTAGTTCGGGAAAATCTATTTAACAGGATTTTTTCTGCCTATTCCAATTCCCACTCGCTTCTTCGCATCGAGGATTTTTCGCGTTTGCAATGTAGCAGCCTGACCAAAAGGCCCATGCTCGAAAGCAATCTTGTAAACAATTTGGATTGCTTCATCCGACCGGTCGAGAAGCCTGCTCAACCGTTTAATGTTATCAGTTGTCGGGGCGAGACTTAAAATGACATCAAGCTCGCCATCTTTGTAGGGCTTATTTGTTCGGACAGGCATAATTATTTTAATTGTTGGTAAGCATGCTGCAGTTCTTTGACGACGGAATCAATTTCTGAATGTGTTGTCGCATGGGCTATACTGAAGCGAATGCTTTGCTTTGCTTTTCCAATGGAACCCGTCATAGCAAGAATAACATGGGAAGGCGCGATTGCATTTGAAATGCAGGCTGATCCCGAGGACACGCAGATTCCTCGTGAATCAAGGAATGTCACAAGGGCATCCGAATCAATGCCGGAGAAATGAATGTTGCTCGTAGTCGAAATCCGACTGTCGCGACAACCATTTATGGACGTATTTGGAATATGCGCCAATATTGTCTTTTCCAAATAATCTCGCGAAACAAGACATTTTTCTACCCTCTCGCTGAACTCCTGACGAACCAAATCAGCAGCACGACCAAACCCAACCAAAAGGGGAACGTTTTCAGTTCCGCCTCGGCGTTCATTTTCCTGATGGCCACCCAATAACATTGGCGAGAATAAAACACTCCGTCTGATAAATAGTGCTCCAACCCCCTTTGGTCCGAAAATCTTGTGTGCGCTTATCGTGAGATAATCCACATGAATGCGGGTGACATCAATTGGCACCTTGCCTACTGCTTGGACTGCATCGCAGTGAAACGGGACTCCTTTGGACTGGCAGACCTCGGCAATTTTCTCGACAGGAAATAGCACGCCTGTTTCATTGTTCGCCCACATTAACGATACGACTGCGGTTTGATCGTTGAGCGCATTCTCCAAGTCGATGATGTTTAGCAATCCATCTCGATCAACTGGCAAGTAAGTGACGCGATAGCCCTCCTTTTCCAATGCTTGGCAATGATTCAAAACCGACGAATGCTCGACGGCTGAAGTGATAATGTGGCGTTTCGTTGGGTTTGATTTGAGAACGGACTGAATAGCGGCGTTGTTACTCTCCGTCGCGCAGGAGGTGAACAATATTTCTTCAGGCAACGCGCCAATCAAATTAGCCACTCGGCCACGTGCCATCCCAACTATCGTCTTGAGCTTTGAGCCAAACCGATACGCACTCGATGGGTTGCCCCATTCGTCACAAAAATACGGGCGCATTGCCTCAAACACTTCAGGCAATACCGGCGTCGTCGCGTTGTGATCAAAATAAATCACTGGCGGATTCTGCCTTCATTTTCAAAGTTGAGCAAATCAAACACGCACTCAAACGAAACGCTAGAGATGAATGGTTTTCTTCCGGCGCGTGATGCCGCCGGGCGAAGAGTTTGAAGCGATAATCCGCGTGGGCGCGTTCGACCAATTCGGGGAGACGCGAACACGCCAATTCTGGCAAGCACAGCACCTCATCAAAACATTTGGTTCAGGCAATCGGTCGAATCAAGGCTGGCTGATCGCGCCACCAGGACTTGAACAGTTACCGCAATTGCCATTGAATGAGCCGCCGCGCCGCGAATGTCTCGAATGGGAGACCGATTTGTTCGGCTTCGCTGTCAGCGGACATCCGCTCGAATTGTTTGCGGACGTTGCTTGGGACACTTATTGCCCGGTGAATCGTCTTGGTAAACTCGTCGGCGAAACTGTTACGACATGCGGCCTCGTCGTGGAGCAACGCACGCACCATCAAATTACGGGTGAAACCATGAAATTCCTCTCGCTTGCCGACCGGACGGGAATCGTCGAAACCGAACTGTTTGCGGATACGTACAAAAGCTATGGTCTCGCCACTGTCCGCTATCCGGTGTTGGAAATTGAAGCGCGGGTCGAACCATTTGAGAACGGCCGGGGTTTCTCACTTCGCGTATTAAGAGCCGGGGCACCGCGCAAGCAGCCGGTTACGCCGTGACCAACGCGCGGTTTGTTTCGCTGCACGGGCTTGCCGTCGCCCCGTCCCCTCCTGACGACGCCCGTTCCGCTTCTCAAACCGCGCGCTCGTCACGAGCTTGCATGATGCTGGACCGCAACCACGGCGGGCTTCCGTCTGCGGCTCGGCGGCGGTCGTTGCGCTCCGGCTACGATTCGCTAGGCGCTTCTCTCCGGCCTCCGCTCCACTTGTCCCGCTCGCCGACCACAGACCGCAGCAGCAGTAATTATCACGAGCCGAATTCCATTCTTGTCATCGTGAATTGCGATAATTTCCGATCAGCGTGGCGTTTGACGAACAATTTATGTTCGCCCCCCCTCGATTACCTTCAAGAAAGCCAAAATCTGCTGGAATCGATTCTAGTTTTGGCCTGGCCAATCTTTGCGAGCAGCAATATTTAAGAGAAGTCCGGCATCCGCCAAACGCGATAAGCTTTCGACCAATTCCTCGAAATTGTCTCCCAGCACCCAAGGATAGGCGACCGTCACCTGGTTGGCACCCTTGGCTTTCGCCTCGGAGCAAAGCTTAATGAAATCAGCAAATTTCTTTTCGTATCCCGGCGGTGCTTTCATCAATTCCTCTCTCCCGGCGTATGAAATCCCGGTTTGGCAAAAACAATTTCTCGCGCGTTGATATTCACAACCCCGAAAGAAATACCATGGACAATGCGTCGCTGCAAATCGCTTCACGATCAAATGGCATTTGCGGTAAAATCATTCACCGTCGCATTCCAAACTCCACGCCCGCCCGAGTCCGCCGTGACCAGCGCGCGGTTTGCTTCGCTGCCCGGGCTGCCCGTCGTTCGTATGCCTCTCGACGCCGCCCGTGCCGCTTCTCAAACCGCGCGCTCGTCACAAACTTGCATCGTGCAGGACCGCAGCAGCGGCGGGCTTCCGTCTGCGGCCCGGCGGCGGGACGTTGCGCTTCGGCTTCGTTTCGCTAAACACTCCTCTCCGCCTCCGCTCCACTTGCCCCGCTCGCCGACCGCAGACCGAAGCCCATTTCATCGCCGAGGCGGGCGTGATGCCCGGCGCGATTCCGCTTGTTGCTCCAACAATTCCCTTGTGCGGCCAACTTCCGCCGCCAGTGCGGATTCCTTGGGCAACGTGGTTTGGTATTCCCGCACGAGCATTTTGGATCCCAAGCCTTCCATCGCGTAGTGCGCCAGCGCGTCGTTTTTGCCGGTGCAGAGAATCAACCCCACCGGCGGATTTTCGCCGGGCTGTATCCAGTGTTCGCGCGCGAAATTAGTGTAAAGGTTCATCTGGCCGAGGTCGGCATGGACGAGTTCGCCGATTTTGAGGTCAATAATCAGCAGGCAACGCAATCGCCGATGGAAGAATACCAAGTCCACCCGGAACCATTCGTGCCCGATCCGCAGCCGCTTTTGTCGGCCTACAAACGCAAATTCGTTGCCGAGTTCGAGCAAAAAAGCTTCGAGGTGCCTGATGAGTGCATCTTCCAAATCACTTTCCGAGTATTCGTCCTTCAGGTTGAGAAATTCAAGCAACAGCGGATTGCGGATTTCCTCATCAGCGGAGGCAACGTCTTCCGGTTTGGGGGTCTCACCCTTGAGCAACATCGCCGCTTTGTCTTTCGACAGCACCGTGCGCTCGTAGAACTGCGAGTTGATTTGCCGATCAAGCTGGCGAACCGACCAACCGCCCGCCAACGCTTCGCGGGCGTAGAACTCGCGCGCATGCGAATTCCGCACCCGTAACAACCGGACGTAATGTGTCCACGGCAGCGGGAGAGCACGGGCGATCGGACTGAGGCGTTCAACCGCACCTGGCGAGGATATTCCAATCACCGATTGGAGAATTGCGGATTTTCCAATCACTGATTGGAAATTCTCCGGTAGGGGAAAGGTCAGATGAAATTGCCGCATGGCCGCGACTTGCGCCGGGCCGAAGCCCCGGCCAAAGCGTTGCGTCAAATCCTTGGAAAATTTCCTGACCACTTCCTCACCGTAACCCGCTCGTTTCTGGCCTGCCTGCTCGTGCTCCACAATGCGTCGGCCAATTTCCCAATACGTCGCCGTCATCAACGTATTGACGACGCGGGCGGACGTTCGCCGCGCTGAATCCAGCAACTCGACCACATCGGCCAACACGTTGCCGTAGTCAGCCGCCTGGGGCTGAAGCGTTGTGCCGGTTTTCAGTTTGTCGTCCGGTTGGCTCATGGGGCTTTTCGGCGCCCGCTGCTTTTTGCGGGATGGCAATCCACTTTCCGGGCCATTCGGCTTGTCGCCGTGATAGCGATGAAAACCACCGGGGATGATAGGGCGGCGGCGGAAAGTTCAAGGATACTACGGGTCGTGGCTTCCGTTCCTCCTTGAGCTTTCCGCCGCCGCCGGGTTTTTGCCTCTAGGTTTTCATCGCGGGGAATTGTCGCTGGGCGATGGGATGTTGGCTGACCCTCGCGGGTTTGCATTTGAATCCTGTTTGGGGGACATTTGCGGGTGGAGGATTGCAGTCGGAGGCGAAACTTGTTAGAAATGGCACCTGCAATCGAATTTGCAGCAATGTATGACATAACGATAAAACAATAACTTTTGCGTCGCAACGGCCCAGTCCCACGAGAAAACTGCGAATTTTTAATGGACGAGAGAGCCGCCGAAGCACGCGCCCAATCGGGCGCGGCTTGGCGTGCCTCTCTCAAAGGCGCTTCGCAGTGCCTCTCGTGGGGGCGCGTTGAGTTCGCGCCCCTACTTTTTCCCGCCAACGGTGAACAACTCTTCGTTGGCATTTCAGATCGGCGGGTATTTAATGAAAGGGTAACGTGGGAAATGTTGCCGAGACGGATTTGCGAGTCGTGAGCATGAAGATCCAGAAATCTTTTTATCGAAACGGACAGATCTATGAGCAAGTGCCCGTGCGGAACGGTCGCAGGCACGGAATCGTCCGCGTATGGCACAAAAATGGCGTCCATGCCTCGGAGGAACCGTTCCAAAACGGATTGCTTCACGGAGTCTGCCGCCATTGGAACGAAGCCGGACGGCGGCTCGGCGAATACCGCATGATTCACGGCACGGGCCTCCAGCGGGACTGGCACGACAACGGCAAACTCCGAATCGAAGTCTCGACCATTCAAGGCGAATTCTGTGGACGCAACCGAATCTGGCTGCGCGACGGCACGCTGCTCACAGAACGATTCTATCTTCACGGGCTGGCCGTCAGCGCCGAGGGGTATCGCACAGCTGCGGCAAAGGATAAAACGCTGCCGAGGTTTCGCGGCAAACCCGCCAAGCTGACGGGCAAAAACCGAGTAAAGCCCCTTCACATTCACCGCGTCTTTGTGGGTTCGCTCTTGGAGAAGCGCAATCAACGCGAAGCCCGGAAATGGCTGGCGAAGAAGACCGGCGACCAAACCGCGCGTTCGCTCGGACGATTCAAACGAGAAAATGACGCCGCGAAATTTGTGGAGGCGCTTTACCGGGCCGGCGCCGTCGAAGTGATCGCGGCCGACCACTACCGCAACAAGGCCCGCGACCAGTTCGCGGATTGCCTGCTGGTGCAGCTTCCAAAAAACGCCGCGAGGCGCAAAGCTGTTCGCCAGGTCTGCGGCCAAGTGCGAACACGCAGACTCGGCGCGGTGCAGCCGGACAAAGATATTGGCGAGAGTCATCTATTTCTTTCGCTCGCTTGATTCAGAGCACAGCCAGGCAATCGCGCAAATCGTCCACCACGAGCGCGCCGCAAGCCGGGCGCTCATCCAGCAGACATTCGCTGACGGCATCACCCACCAGCTTTTCCACCGCATCGCGCATGGGCCGTGCGCCGAGTTTCGGATGAAAGCCTTTGCGCACCAGGAACGGCAGCACGGTTTTGTCGAGTTCGAGCGCGTAGCCGCGCGCCTTGAGAAATTGAATTTCCCGCGCGAGAAATTTCTCGGCAATCTCCAACTGATGCTCGTAACTCAGGCGATGGAACACGAGCTTCTCATTCACGCGCGCGAAAATTTCCGGGCGCAGGGTTTGTTGCGCCCGCGTGAGGACGTGGCGTTCGAGCGTCGCGTCGTTGGAATGTTGCAGGCTCATCAATTCCGCCGAGCCGATGTTTGACGTGAGCCAGATATAATAGCCGCTGAAATCCAGCGTCTGGCCCGTGGCCACCGTGATCCGCGCGGCGTCCAGCAGTTGCAGCAAAATGTCGAGCACGCGCGGATGCGCCTTTTCCGCCTCGTCAAACAGCAGCGAGCCTTCCGCCGCGCGATCGCGCACCCCGCCCAAGTAACCAGCTTCCCCAAGCCGCGCGCCGAGCAGCAGTCCAAGCGCTTCCTGATTTTGGAATTCGCTCATGTCGAAGCGGAACAATTGCCCCGCGCCGAAAATCTGGTTCGTCAGCACGACGACTGTTTCGGTCTTGCCGACGCCCGTTGGTCCGAGCAGCAGAAAACTTCCGCGCGGACGTCCCGGTTTGGTGAGTCCGAGTTCGCCGCGCCGCACGACGGAAGTGATGCGTGGCAGCGCGTGGGACTGGCCGCGGATTTCGCGCGGCAACAGCGTGTTCAATTCGTGGAGTTTGGTGAGCTTTGTCGAGTCCGGTGTTTTGTTCATCCCTTACCCATAGCAGGGACTTCATTACATTTTGTGTATCACATACATCTTCGTTTCCCGCGTTTGTGGGATTGTGGCCGCGTGTTCGGCGGAAAAGCCGCTGACCGAAAAAAATAAAACAACGCGTATGAAGATCATCAAACACATCCAACCGAAAAACCGTTCGCGGTTGCCGTCACTTCTCGTGGCCGTCGCCGTCTTCGCCCTTGACACCATCCCGGCTTGGGCGCAGTCCACCACGTTCAGTTCCACCGACCTCAAGACCGGCATCAGCAACAGTCTCGCCGTAATCATGATGTTCGGCTTCGTCCTCGGCATCTCCGCCGTCATTTACGGCGGCTTCGCCATCCGTCGCGGTGACGTTGACCAGGGCAAGATGTCCATCATCGGCGGCGCGATCATCGCGGCAGCACCGGCGGTGGTCTATGCCTTCTACACCATCTTCGGCCTCAATACCAACAGCGCCGTTGGTGTCGGCACGTTCTGAACCTGGACCGCACCCCCCGACCGCTCACGAGCATGAAAACCGAACTGCGATTCACCGACACCAACGCCGCGTCTGATTCCAAAGGCCGCACCTGGGGTCTCGAAGGCGGCTTGTTCTGGTGGCTCGTGGGCGGCGTCGGCGTTGCCATCACCGTGTTCTTCGTCCTGCTGGTGATGATCAAAACCTCTTTGCTGACGGCCTTCCTCGCCGCGCTCGTGCCTCTCGGTATTTGCCTCGCCTACATCTTCGGATTCCGGCAGGGAAAGCCACCCGGTTACGACCGCGATTGTTTTGAACATTGGTTTTCGGCCGGTGGTTTCGCCCCAGACGTTCAGGCCGCCCGCAATTTTCGTCACCCGCTTTTGCAGGAACAGCCATGAATCCCGGAGAAGCCAGCAACCTTGATTCGCACCGTTATGTGTTGCTCGCGCGGCTTCAGGCCGCCGACGGCTCCTTGCGCGCCAGCCTGCATCAGCATGGCACGGACGCCCTCGTGCGCGCGCACTCGGAACGTGCGCTGGCGCATATCCGCGAAGCCCACATCGCCGTAAGCGAGCAAACCAAAATTCGCACCGTGCAGGAACTGGCTGACCAGCTCGCACGCATCGAACAAATGAGCGAAGACCTGCGCGCCCAACAGACGACCGACGACGAATCCGCAACCTCAATCCATGTCTGACCTATGTTTGAATGCGCTCCCAACGGTTTTTTCGTCCGAAATTTGATCGTCTTCAATCTGCTCCGGCGGGGCGGTTACGTGGCGAAGGGGTTTGTCTTTGAAGCGCCCGACCTCACCAACAGCCAGGTTGCCGACCTTAATGATTTTCAGGATCAACTCTGTCTCCTGCTCGCCTCGCTTCACGAGAATCAGCGGCTGCAAGTGCAATACTTCTGCGATTCCGATTACAAGAGGGAATTGCTGCGCTACCAACAGGAGACGGAGAAGTTTTCCAATGTCTGGACCATACGCTCCCGCAACGAACGCTTTGCCCGCTACTGGCAGGCCATGTCCGAACGCAAACTCCGCCGTCAGCGTGTCATTTTCTACATCTCGCGCTCGCTGGAAAACGTGCCGAAATCCTTCCAGTCCGCCGCCGCCCGGCGCAACTACTACCACACGCTGCTCGACCAGCTCGAAACCGAGTTCGACCACGTCCACCGGCTGTTGCTGGAAATCTTCGGCTCCAGCGGCGCGCGCGTCCTGCCGATGAATGACCTCGACCATTTCCGGCATTATAAACGGTTTCTCAATCCGTCGCTCAACGACCGTTTCGATTACGACCCAGCTGACAGTTTTGAACCCGAACTTTCGATTCAGGAAAACTGCTGGCATAGCGAAGGCAATGGCCAGTCCGATTTCGGCTTCTTCCTTGACGGCCATTATCACTCAATCATTGTTCTGACCCGCTGGCCGCGCACGACGTATCCCGGCATCATCCAGCGGCTCACCAATCTTCGGCTGCTCGATTACACCATCACCGTGAATGTTGATCCGCTCCCGATTTCACAGGAAATCAACAAGGAGGAAAAAGAGCACGACCGCGTGGCCGGTGACTACGCCAGCGAAAAGAAAATCTCCCTGCTCACCGTGATGGAAAAAAAGCAGAAGAAAATCCACGCGTTGATGCAGGGACAAACGATTCCATTCCGCGCGATGTTCGCCATCCGCGTCTGGGACAAGACCCGCGATGGCCTTAACGCCAAGGCCGGGGCCATCAAGAACGCCATCAACTCGATGAACTCGGCGCAATACTTCGAGAGCAATCTGCCCAGCACCTCAAGAAGTCTTTTCTTCCAGACCTGGCCGGGCTGGACCTGGGGACGTTACGAGCATCGCAAACTTTATTCCGAGCACCGTTTCCTGGCGGACATGCTGCCGGTGTCCAGCACCTTCACCGGGCACTTGGCAACGGCGGAGGCGATTTACGACGGGCCGCAGGATAATCTCATCGGCATCGAAACGTTCTCCGGTTCAACAGACAATAAATCTCCCCAGCACGCCGTTCTACTGGGCATGTCGGGTGCGGGCAAGTCCGTGACCGTTTGTGACCTCCTCTCGCAGACCGAAGGATATTTTGGTTACACCGTCATCATCGAAGAAGGGCTTTCCTACGGCATCTACACCACGACGGTCGAGGAAGGCGCGCGGCCCATCATCATCCATCCCGACGGCGACCTGACCATCAATTACCTCGACACGAAGGGACTGCCCCTCACGCCCGACCATCTTTCCGCCGCGACTGCATTGGTCGCGCGGATGATTGGCAATTCGAGTCAGGAGGACAAACAAATGCTCCGCCAGGCGCAGATCGCCAAATATCTGAATCTGCTTTACGAGGATGCGTTTCAGGACTGGCAGAAAAAGCGGCACGACCAGTTGCTCGACATCACCCG
>Ga0206807_1039_pt1 | contig 29295 bp, 29 predicted proteins | sample Alteio_BWOrgCont_57_FD_152915 | JGI IMG/M metagenome (GOLD analysis project Ga0206807, IMG submission 152915) | Enriched cells from forest soil in Barre Woods Harvard Forest LTER site, Petersham, Massachusetts, United States -... | ecosystem: Environmental > Terrestrial > Soil > Temperate forest >...
GCGGTGTCAGTGCGGATAAAAGCAAAATCAATGCGCTCCCCCACAATCCGCATTTCAAACGCAGGATCAGATGCTGTTTGGCGCTGATCGTTTCGATTGATCCCAGCAGGTAGCCCAAGAAATTGGCAGCAGCGAGCAATGAGGCCTGGGTCAGATTGATCTGCCCTTCTGCGATCATATGCGGCATCTGGGGCGTTAAGGCAAATCGGCCCATGCCCAGAAATCAACACTAACAGAAATAAGGGAAAGGTTCGACAATGATGTGGAACGCTTTTCCAACCTGATCACCGGACAGCAGGCCACCATCGATGCCCCCTTGGTCATGGACCTGATCACCCAGGCTGCTAAAGAAGCTACACCGCATGCCAGAAGAATATTGGATGTCGGCTGCGGGGCAGGGAACAACACAATGAAATTGTTACAGCAGATCAATCCATTGGACTGCGACATGGTCGATTTAAGCCGGCCGATGCTGGAGCGTGCCCATCAAAGAATCAGCGCCATCAATAAGGGAGAAGTGCGTTTATTCCAAAATGATATCCGCACCGCTGATTTGCCCGAAGGCAGTTATGATATCATCATCGCTGCGATGGTGTTGCATCATTTGCGTGATGACCAGGACTGGGAGAACACGTTTAGGAAATTATATAACTTAACAGCCCCCGGCGGCAGCATCTGGATCGCTGATTTCGTGTCGCAGGAAAACAACTCGATGCAGCAGATCATGTGGAACCGCTACGGGAAATACCTGGAATCAATGGGCGGCCCAAGCTATAGAGAACGCGTCTTTGCCTATATCGACAAAGAAGACACGCCAAGGCCCGTGACCTATCAAATGGATTTGCTGCGCCGGGTGGGTTTTAGCGAAGTGGATATCTTGCATAAAAATTCATGCTTCACGGCCTTTGGAGCGGTCAAAAGGGGATGATCTGCTAAATAACCTTTGAATTAATCTTATAAAAGCAGTAATCTAAACCCTATGCTTAATAACAATGACATCATGAAAAAGCTTCGCGTTGCTCTCAAGCTCAGAGATACCGATATCATCGATATCCTGAAACTGGCTGAGTTTGAAACAACGCCCTCGGAGCTCTCGGCTATTTTCCGCAAGGAAGATCATGACAATTACATGCCCTGCGGGGACCAGCTATTGCGCCGCTTTCTCGACGGTCTTATTATCCGCAACCGCGGCAAAATGGAGAAGCCTGCTGTGGCCGTCAAACCACAGGCGGAATGGATCAAATGCAAACCCCTGCGCGTAAAGGAAGGTAAGTCATGAAAAAACCACTTTTGGTCATTCTTGGCATCATCATCGCACTATTCGTTATCATAGCCATTGTCAGCCTCTTATATTTGGGGCCCATCGTCAAATACGGTATTCAACAATTCGCCCCTCAGATCACCAAGGTTTCTGTGACCGTGGATAATGCCAATGTCTCACTTTTAGGGTCTGCATCCATCTATGGTTTGACTGTCGGCAATCCTCAAGGTTACACAAGCCCGCAGGCGATAAAATCAGGGAGCATGAGCATAAGCCTTGACCCGCTTTCAGTAACGAGTAGCAAAATCATGATCCATTCTGTACATGTTGAATCACCTCAGATCACTTTTGAAGGCGGCATCTTCGGGAACAATTTAAGCCAGATCCTGAAAAATGTGAACGCTTCTTCAACAAACCAGCAGCCCGCGCCTAAAACAGAGATCGACGATTTTCTCATCACCGGAGCTACGATCAATATCATAATCTCCGGGGTCATCAATAAAACCGTACCATTACCCGACATTCACCTGACAGATCTCGGCAAAGGCAGCAACGGCCTGACACCAGTCGAACTTATCACCGCCATCCTTAAAGCGATTTTAACAGGCACCCTTCAAGCGGTTACAGGAGCAGGGGGCAGTGGCGGCATCAGCCAAACGATCAGCAGCTTAACCAGCTCTGTGGGCAGCTTATTTGGTAAATAACCAGGGAACTTTTCTCCTTCCGGCATTGTCTAACCTATAGAACCCGGTTAGAAAACAATTTTAAAAGGAGCAGCACATGTTCAGATTACCTCATTCCCATATTGGACCAGTAGACGGTTTTTTATTTGTCACCTTTATCGCAGCCATTGTATTCGGCATCGCGTATTTATTAAGCAGAAAAACCGAGACACGTTGACTTTTTCATAAAACCAGATCAAAATGGGCATATATGAAAAGATTAATGTGTTTCTTTTTTCTATTTATTTTCATATTCTCCATTGATTGCCGCGCTTCTCAACTGACATTGGTCCAGGGCAGCACCAGGCGAGTCTTAACAGATGCTCAGCTAAGCGAGAACCTTCACCTGAACCGGCTAGAAGTTGATGATCCGGTTTATCACAAACACAAACATTACGCCGGCTATTGGCTTTCAGACATTCTTGCATATGCAGGCATGCATCTAGATCAAAATACTGCCATAACCTTTACTGCATTAGATGGATTTAAAGCCGGCATAGATACCAACGATATCATGCGATCAGGTGCCAAGGCATTTATAGCCACCCAGGATATGGATAACAAGGAAGGGTGGGAAGAATTTCAAGATGGCAAAGAACTGGTTTCTCCAGGGCCTTATTATCTGGTTTGGCAAATCCCAACACAAGGTGTCCCGTCCGGCATAAAATTACAGTGGCCTTATCAAATAGCCGAAATCTCCATCCGGAATTCCGACGAGACCGAACAAATACTCTTTCCGGAAAGTTATATCAAACCAGAACCAGTCACACGAGGGTACAAAGTCTTCACCCAAAACTGCATGACCTGTCATTCCATCAATCTGCAGGGGGGAGCGGTCGGTCCGGAATTAAACGTGCCCAAAAACATAACAGAGTATGAAAGCCGAGATTTCCTGAAACAATTCATCAGCGATCCCAGCTCCTTCCGGGCCAGAAGCCGGATGCCAAGCTTCAACAAAATATTAACTCCCCAAGAGATAGAGGATGTGTTAAATTATTTGGCCTGGATGGAAAAACACAAAATTCCTTAGAATACACATTTACATTTTTATGCTCTTTTTTCGTACGATACTAATGTTCTCTGCGCTTGCTGGGCTGGCTAATTTATACGGATGCGCCACATCCCAGCAAAACCAAACAATCAAACCAGGACCAAGCCAGGTCCGTGTGAGCGGTGATGTTACTGTAAGCACGATACATCATTAACCCTGAAATAACCGGGACACCATGAGATTTCTATTAGCCTTTATTCTGCTCTCAGTTTTTTTATTAAAAACATCCTATGCGGATGATAATGCAGCGCCAAACCAGGACAGCTTCCCTTTTGACCAGCCGTGCTTAAAATATGATCAGGCCAATTTCAAAACAGGTACAGCACTCCTTGAGGTGATGAAGCAGGCTGATTTCCCGCAGTATTGCGTGCTTTATTCATTATCCAATTATCAAGTTAAAGAAAAAAATGATGAAGGGTACTTAATTACCGGATCAAATTCAAATCCCGAAACGACTACCGTGCTCTTAAAGAGTGATAAGCCCTATAAACCAGATCAATCATTCACATCATCCGACAATCCAAAACCCTCAGGCCAATGGGCCTATTTTATAAGGACTGAAGAACTGGCCCAGGGAAACGGGACCACCAAAGAAATTTACGTTTTCCAGGAAATTGATTTTTAAAAAGGAATGATCTGACCCATGCCAGACGACAGCCAAAAAGATATTCTTCACGGAGTGACCCTTGAAATGATCCTGACCCGCCTGCATGCCAGACACGGCTGGGAAGGCCTGTACAGCCGCATCAAGATCAACTGCTTCGCCAAGAATCCCAGCATCAAATCCAGCCTGACCTTCCTGCGCCGCACGCCCTGGGCCCGTGAAAAGGTCGAGAACCTATACTGCTATTTAAAGCCTGAAGACAGGAAGGACAAGTAATGAGACTTAAAAATAAACGCATCTTGATGTTTGTCGACCATATCTATGAAGATATGGAATTAATGTACCCCAAATATCGTCTGATCGAAGAGGGGGCAGAAGTGGTGGTAGCAGGTCCCCGAGCAGCCCAAGTCTATAAAGGCAAACATGGCTATCCCTGCACCTGTGACGCCGCGATCGCGGATATGAATGAAAAAGATTTCACCGGCCTTGTGATCCCCGGCGGTTTTGCCCCAGACCAGTTGCGCCGCGACCCCAAGGTTTTGGAATTAACCCGCCAATTTCATCAAGCCAATAAATTAGTCGCCCATATATGCCACGCAGGATGGATCCCCATTTCAGCCAAGATCGTCCAAGGCTATAAATGCACTTCAACACCAGGTATCAAGGACGATCTGATCAACGCCGGTGCCATCTGGGTGGATGAACCGGTTGTCATCGACCGCAACCAGGTCACCAGCCGCCGTCCTGATGATCTGCCGTATTTTTGCCAGGGGATCATCAAGGTCTTAAATTAAAGCATGAAAAAGCAACGGAACAAAGTTTCAACATCAGAAAACAGAACAGGCGGAGTGATCCATGCCAAAACACCAGAATCCCGCGAACTGGTAAAACGTGTCAAGAATGCCATGCGGATAACGGCAGAACTTAATAATTTAGTTACTGATGATCTTGACAAAGTGCGAAAGATTTTTAATAAGCTGCTCGAAAAGAAAGTTGACGAAACCTTCAGGATCATTCCGCCTTTTTATACAAATGACGGGCACAATATCCGGATAGGAAAGAATGTTTTTATCAATTATGCCTGTTCATTCATGGACATAGGGGGGATCACCATAGAAGATGATGTATTGATCGGCCCCAAAGTGAATCTCATTACCGGCGGGCATCCTCTGACACCTTCTGAAAGAAGAAAGCAAATCCTTTTCAAACCGATTTTGATCAAGAAAAATGCCTGGATCGGGACAGCCGCAACCATCATGCCAGGTGTGACGATCGGAGAGAATTCAGTCGTGGCAGCCGGGTCCGTTGTCACAAAAAATGTTCCGCCCAATTGCGTAGTTGCAGGAGTACCGGCAAAAATTTCAAAAAAACTAAAAGAATAGCGCAATCAAATAATGATCGAACAAACCCAACTTCCAGATCCGGAATATCTCCTCAAGCTCCTCCAAACGCGCATGCCTTTTGGAAAATACAAAAACCGCCTGCTCATTGATCTGCCGGAAACCTATGTATGCTGGTTTAACCGCAAAGGATTCCCGGAAGGCTCTCTGGGCGTGATGCTCAAAAGCATTTACGAGATCAAACTCAATGGACTGGAAGCAATGCTGGAGCCCTTACGAAAAAAAACTGGGACACATTGACTTTCATAAAGCCCGACGCATCTCGTTTTTTTTCAATCATCTATTGTCATATCGCCCAATTTGCTTAGAATAAAGACATGTCAAAACAACCTCGCAGCCTTCTCGGTCTTGCAGTTTTATTTATTTCATTTTATTTATTAACAAGCTCATCCCTTAAAGCAGCTACTACATCTTCAAATCTCACCAGTCAGATCGGCGCAGAGTCCAATTCATTTGAGCGCCGCAGCAAGCCCGGCACAGCCGAAGAAACCTCTTTGCCGCAGATCCAGTTGCCTGCAGAGAACGAGCCTGTAGAAGCCAGTGAGGCGGTTAAAGAATTCTTTGTGAAAAAGATCCAGCTAGAGGGGGTCAACGCCATCTCTCTCAAGCAATTAGATCCGATCCTCGCCAAATTTGAAAACCAAAATTTGAATCTCGTTAAACTTTACAGTATTGCCAAAAACATCACCCAGTATTACCGCCTCAAAGGATATATCACTTCCCGCGCCTATGTGCCGCCGCAGGAGATCACCGATGGCATAGTCATTATTAAGGTAGTTGAAGGTAAAATGGGCAAGGTCTTTGTGCATGGCAACAAGTATGTAAAAACTAATTGGCTGACCGATTACATGACTTTGAAATACGGTGAAGTACTGCAATATTCCAGGCTGATGCGGGGCTTGATTGGAATGAATGGCAACCCCGACCGTCAGGTTACCGCTGCCTTAAGCCCCTCGACAACACCTGAATCCAGCGATATCACCCTCGACGTTAAAGAACAAAACCCGCTGCATTTTGCCTATACCGTGGATGATTACGGCACCAAGGTCACCGGCAAGATCCGCCAGGGACTGGTGTTCACAGATACCAACGTGCTGGGGCGTGACGATGAACTGGACAACACCCTGAACATCTCGGACACCGCGGGTTTTGTGGGAGAGGCCGTGAATTATTCTTTTCCCATAACCCCCAACGGCGGCCGTTTGAATTTCTCTTATACTTACTCACGCGAGGCGCTCAATCAAAAAATGGAGCCCCTGGATGTCAGAGGGGGAGCCAATACCTGGGGCATCGGCTATGTCCAGCCGCTTGTTGATGAACTTAACTGGAAATTGAACATCGATTCCGGAATTGACATTAAAAATGTATGGTCCATGGTCAGCGGCCAGGGCAATCCCACGGACCGTGTGCGCGTCCTACATGTGGGGCCGGACCTTCAGGTCCGCGACAGCTTAGGCTCAACAGAATTCAAAGATGACTTTAATTACGGCGACCCTGATCTCATTGACGGCAATGGCAGCAGGTTTTACATGGATGATTTCAGTATGAACCGTCAGCAAAAATTCTTCTGGGATTCCGTCATCGTAGAACGCTTCCAGGCCCAGATGACAGGCAACTCACTTGTTTCAGTTGAACAACTGGAAGCCGGAGGATTCGACACGGTCCGCGGCTATGATGAAAACGATTCGCTGGGGGATTATGGATTTGTAGAGAACACCGAATGGCACATCCCGCCATATTTTCTCCCCAAAAGCTGGACGATCCCCTGGCACCATCAGAGCATTTGGGACGCTGTTCAGTTAGTGACCTTTCTTGACTGCGCCTCAGTGCATTTGCGCTATCCTGCGGCCGGTGATGCCAGCGAAAGAAACCTGATGGGCGCTGGTGAAGGCATACGGATAAGCTTGACCAAATCAATCAATGCCCAGATCGACTGGGGATGGCCGATCGGCGACAAGCCGGTGGATGGAAGCAGGTCCGGACGTTTGCATTTTGGGGCCTATATACCTTTTTAAAAGGACAATATGAAAATAAAACCCGGCAAGGTCCTCATTCTTTTTGTCATCATCTGCTTCTTTAATCTTTCACTGGCCTACGCCCGTATCCCTCATGGCGTAACCGTTGTCAGCGGGGAAGCCACCTTTAAACGGGTCGGTCATCACACGCTTGATGTCATCACCAGCGGCAATACCATCATCGATTGGCAGAATCTCAATCTGCGTGCCGGACAGACGATCGATTTTATTCAAAGTTCAAGCTTATCAACAGTTTTAAATAACATCCTCTTTGGCCCGTCAGTCATTTCAGGCAATATCTATTCAAACGGCAGCCTGATCTTTTCTGACGCGCAGGGCATTGATTTCACCTCAACCGCCAGGATCCGTGCTGCCTCTGTCATCGCCACATCCTTAGGGCTATCCTCTTCAGATTTCTTAAGCGGACAATACAATTTTGACCAACAAGGCAGCACAGTTGGCATGGTATCTAACGAAGGCAGGATCCTGGCTGTTAATAACGGATTTATCCTGTTATTAGGCGGGGCAGTTGCCAATTCAGGCACCATGACCGCCAAGTTAGGCACCGTGGCTATGGCCTCTGGCAGCCAGGCAACGGTCACCGTGTCTAATGATCAATTGCTCTCGGTGGTGGTCGATCAAGCAACCCAGTCCCAAATAACAGGTGTCAGCTCTGCTGTATCTAATACAGGGAAGATCAACGCCCAGGGCGGCACGGTTGAACTGACAGCCCAGACCCTATCCAATATCTTTGATAATGCCATTAATCAATCAGGCATCATCAACGCCACCTCAGTATCAACAAAGAATGGTCATGTGATCTTAAACGGCGGCCAAGAGGGGACAGTGATCGATTCAGGAGATATCAATGTCTCCGGCGATCAAACCGGCCAAACAGGCGGGACGGTTGAGATATTAGGCGAAGACATTGGATTATTCGGTAATGCCCAGATCGACGCTTCAGGTGCCAATGGAGGCGGCCAGATCCACATCGGACGTGATACCAATGATCCCGATGGATTTGAAGCGAAAGAAACGATCATTGATCCCAATGTCACACTCAACGCCAGCGCCACCCAAAACGGCAATGGGGGATTCATTGAAACTTCAGGTGATTATCTTGATGAAGAAAGCTTTAATATAAAAACTTCAGGTGCCGATCAAGGTCATGCAGGAACCTGGCTGCTTGATCCTTATGATCTTACTATCTCTTCAGATACTGATAATAACAACTCCGGCAGTTCCCCCTTTGAGCCCACAGGTTCTTCTTCCATATTGAATGTAGGCACATTAGAGACTGCATTGGGCAATGGGGATATTACTATAGAAACTGGAAATGATTCCGGCCCCGGCAATGGGGATATAAATGTTGATTCTGATATCACTTCCGTTTCTTCCAATACGCTCACCCTGCAAGCTTCAGGGAATATCAATTTAAACGCGAATATCTCCCTGGGAGGAGATCTGACCTTAACAGCAGGCGGCAACATCACTCAACTGTCAAGCACCGGGATCACAACCACTGGTGACATTACAGCCACGGCCAATAATATTTATTTGAATGGAACTGACAATGATTTTACCGGCGATCTGAACTTGAACAGCAATGGCGATCCAATGGCAGTGAGCATCACCAATTCAGGATATACCGATCCGGGTTCGGATTTAAACTCTTTGATCAATACGAACGGAGCCCAGTTTAGCAGCTTTGCCCTTGATTTACCCGGTTATAATCCCAATGCGGGTGGAGATACGTCGCTTTCAGATTTTATCAACACCTATATTTTTCCTGATATTTCCATTTCACCCACATTTGATCTAAGTCTGATCCTGCCAAATTACGCCAGTGCTCTTGAAATTGGCGATGACTCCGCGTCTATCAGTAATTTTATTGACATGAGCAGAATAAGCGGAACGCCAGATATACTACATAATTTAACAGAAGAGACAGGTGGAAATTTGTCATTAAAATTAAACAAAGCACCTTCAGCCATCCTTTCATTTAATAATGTAAATCTCAATACAAATAATGGCAGCCTCACCGTTCAAACCAACCACGGTAATAATATTATAGAGATCAATGGAAGTCTGACCATTTCAGAGAATGATACCGTTTCTGTAGAGGGCCTGAATTCCACCGCCCTGATCGAAACACCCGTGATCTATTCAACAACTCAAGGTCACGCGCTTGTCCTCAAAAATGTCACCGGAGTTGATGGAGGAAGCTTCGCGCTCAACTTAACAGATAATCAAAACCAGGTAGCTGGTTTGACCATCGTGTCCGGAGTTGCTGCTTTTAACAGTTTCAGCTTAACATTACCGAATTACACTGCAGCTGATGACACAGACCTTTCTGCTTTTCTAAATGATAACGTCTTAAATAACGTCGCAAGCCCAGCTAATTTTGACCTTACCCTTAATTTACCAATCTATGCAGGAGGCATTGTTGCCGGCCCTGGAGGGGACATTGATCTTTCCCCTTTAAATGGTTCCATTCATAACCTCACGATCAAAACAGCGGGAGATATTAGTTTTGATAACAATACTAACAGCATTTTCACCGCCAACAATATTGATCTTGAAACTACGGAGGATGGCGGTTTTATTATTATAGAAAATGATCCCGCAAGTTTAAGCACCAGCGGTATCGATATCGATCGATCTTTGACGCTGGTCGGTTCCGGCGTAGGTTCTATTATTTATGTGGAAGGTAACGAAGGAAATGTTGATACGCCTGTCTTAAATTTGACAGGAAATGGCAGTGCGATGGCGCTGATCAATGTTTCACCCAACAGTAGTTTTGCCTTAAATGTGACCGATGATACTAACTACGTCTTAACATCGATTGAATTTGAAAACTCTGGAAAATTAGACAGCTTTAGCCTAACGGCATTAAACTACGCCCCAGGCAGTAGCGACACCACCATAACATCTTTATTAAATAGTGAAATTCTAAATAACGTCGCAATTCCCGCCTCATTTGACCTTGACCTTGACTTGCCGCAATACACCACAACCCTTGACTTTGGACAGAGCGGGATCAGTTTCGCTCCTCTCAATAGCACGCTGCATGATCTAACCGTTGATACAGCAGGATCCCTGAATTTACTTTCGCCTTCATCGCCCATAACAGCTAACTCGGTTTCTTTGACAACCACCAGCGGCAACATTCAAGCATCCTATACTCACGCTTCGACCATGACTCTGGCTGCCACCCAATCAGATGCTTCCATATTAGCTGCCGCGCTAGAAACCCCTGTTTTAAACACAACAACCAATGGCGGAATGATTACCTTGGATAATGTAAGAGGGTCAAGCACCGTTGGGAGCAGTTTTACGTTAAATATGACTGAAAATTCAAACGCCACGCCAGATCTCGTTTACGGGCAAAACTCTGACGGATATCTTCCGGCATATTCCAGTTTTAGTTTAACAGAACCATATGCTGACCCTGTTAATGGTTCCCTGGAACACTTCATTAATATCGATATCCTGACCAACGCCTATTCACCTTCTAATTTTAATTTAACCCTGGATTTACCGAGCGATAACCATCCTATTGAAATTGGTGATACGGCAGGGGGATCATATATTGATCTTGGTCTATCTCCTTTAAATGATGTTATTAATAATTTGACCATCGAATCTGCCGCGTCGATCTATTTCATTAATAATGCCCCAGTTTTAATAACTGCCGGTCAGGTTGATCTGCTAACCACAGGTAATGCCTCTGACATCTTGGTTGATACCTCATTTATAACGGATCATATAACATTTAATACGTTGGATATAACCACGGATGGCGGAGCGATAACGATCAATAATAACGGCACCCACGCCTTTGACTTGAACATGACAGAGAATACAAACAATACACCCAATTTGACCCTGGGAGGGACAGGTACCGCACCAACCTTCAGCAGTTTTTCCTTTACAGCGCCTAATTTTGATCAAGCTCCAGGCGCCCTCGAGAATTTTATTAATAATACGATATTGCCCTATGCCGTTTCTCCTTCAAATTTTAATTTGAGCCTTAATTTACCTGCTGATACAAATACGATAGAAGTGGGAGATGACACATCCGGAACCTATATCAACCTTAATGCTTACCCTTTAAACAATACAATTGGCAATGTAACTGTCAAATCAGCCGGGACGATCAATTTTACGAATAATGGCGGCGGAACGCTTACTGCCAATAATGCAGACCTTGAAACGACCGGATTTTCAGGTCAGGTCAATGTTGAAGCAGTAAATGCGGATGACATCATTAACCTGACATCTGCCCTTACGATGAAGGCAACAGGAGGGCCGTCTGCCTCAGTTGCAGCCAGCAATTCTGGTTCCGGACAGATCAATACTCTCATTGTCAATACCGAAACCAATGGTGGAGAAATTGTTGTTAACGGCATCACTGAGAACTTCGCAATGAATATCACCGAAGATTCCGATAATACACCTGATCTTCTGGCCTCACTTCAAATGTCTTTCACCGGCCTGAATGTAATAGAACCTAATTACAATTTTGGTAATATTGTTGAGGGAAATATTTCTTTAACAAATTGGTTTAATTTCATTTTCTCCAATCTTGGCGTTACAGGAGGTGTCAGCCTTACTGCCAATGTCGCCAGCGATCCGCACACGATCCAGATGGGCTATGGGGCCAGCGGCAATTTTATCGACCTTTCCCAATTGAATGGTGGCACCTATACAGGAGCGGATTTTGGGGACCTTGTCATTAAATCCGCAGGGGAGGCAGACCTTGTTGCGGATAGCGACCCCATCGTTGCCAATTCTGTCGATCTGGAAACAACAGGGATCCTATCTAATGTCAATGTAGTCACAAGCTCCGGCAATACGGTCACATTGACGTCAGGTTCAACACCGCTTACCTTGGCAGCGACCGGCGGGGGAAATATAACTGTTGATAACAGCGCCTCAAGCACTGTCTCAGCTTCAACGGTCAATGCCATCACATCAGGCGGTACTTTGGACCTGAATTCAGTTACTGGCGGCTCTACAGGATCTTTTAGCCCTTATGCTTTGAATGTGACAGAAAATTCCGGTATTGTCCCAACACTTGAAACCACTGCACTGTTAAGCAGTTTTTCTTTCACCGCCCCTAATTTGACCTGGGATCCGGATAGTTCCATTGAAACCTTACTCAACACGGTTTTGAGCAATGAAACAACTACAGATCCAGGCTCCAATTTTGATCTGACTTGGGATACGACTGCCTTAAGAGATGATCTTAATTTAGCAAATCTTAATACTAGCAGTCCCGTGCTAGATAATTTAACCTTAACTTCTTTCGGCACGGTCAATTTAAGTTCTCCGTCCGTTGCTGGCAACCTGGTTGTCACTACTTCTAACGGAGATATTACTGAAAGCGGCGACGGGGTGGGTGTCGGCGGCACAACAACATTAACAGCAGGAAATGATATCGATCTAAATTTAGACAATGGCTTTGGTTTTCAGACCGTAACTGCCACCGGGATCAATATTACATTGAATGATATTAATGGCAGCGGATTGGTTTTAGGCAACATAATAGCCGGCGGGAATTTGACCGTGACTGCTGCCAATGAAATAACCCAGACTTCTGGCGACACTATTAATATGACCTCTGGCACAGCGGGCGCTGATACAGCCAGCTTCACATCCAACACTTCTGGTAATATTGTTTTAAATAATAATAATGATTTTAACCAAGATCCTGTCAGCGTCACAGGTGAAGAAGCAGTCACCTTAAATGATGTAGATCCTATCGGTCTTGTATTAGCCAACATTGTTACTGGTGGAAATTTAGATGTAACAGCTGACCATGGTATCAGTCAGATAACAGACACCAACATCCAGACGGGCCAGCCTGGCATATATACAGTACAATTTGTCGTTGAAACATCAGGCAATGTTATTCTGAATAACGGCAATGATTTTGGTGGAGACACGGTGAGTGTAATAGGAACAAGCACCAATGAAGTTGAGCTCTCGGACTATAATGTTACAAAACTAGTGATCGGTGATATCACCACCTCAGAAAGTAGTGATGTAACTTTACAAGCATTGGGACAGATCATCATCAATGGCAATGTGTCATGCTATCAATTGTCCTTGAATAATGAAGATGGTGGTCACGGGGTGACACAAAACAGCTCATCAATGATAACCGCCTACGATACTGCCAATAACAATGGGATCTCAATTATCACAGTAAATAATCTTTCCCTTCTTGGTCACATGTACACTTATGGATCAAATGTTTATTTAGATTCACCAGGGGGGAGCATCACAGGTGCTGGAATCATCGATACTACCACCTATAGCGATGGTAGCAACACTCCAGGTCTTGTCAATCTTGTGGCAATGGGTCAAATCAACCTGCTAGGCAATAATCTTTTTGGGAATTTACATATCTTTACTGATTCGTCTATCACTATTAATGACGTCAGCACTCTCGGCCTGTCGTTAAATAATATAAACGCTTCAGGAGACATAACCATTACAGCTTTAAATAGAATAACTCAAAACGTAAGCACCACCATCAGCTCTAACGATTCAACCACCGCCAATACGGGAGTAAACATCACTTCAACCCTAGGAAACATCATCCAGAACGGTGCCATAACCACGGAAGGTTCACAAATCAGCATGACAGCTGGAGAAGACCTAACACAAAACGGAACAATCACAGCAGGGAGCGGCTCTAACTGGGGAAATATATTGCTCGACACACAAGGGACTTCCGGGAATACAGGGATCCTGACCCAAAACGGAACTGTGGAAGGAAATGACCTGACTTTAACAGCGACTTCTGATAATGCCGCGACCGGAGCATTATTACAAAACGGAAGCTTGATCTCACATGATTCAGACAGTTCTAACACTGGTATCGGTCTCTACCAGGGCTATGGACCGGGAATAACGCAGAACGAGGCAGGCACTATGAATACTGCTGGCTCGTCTGTTTTTATAGGAAATAATGCATTAGGCTCTGGAGAAAGCATTACTCAGGCAGGAAGTATAAATACAGATGGAGGAGATGTTCAATTTTCCTTAGCGGGCACAGGAGAGATCACCCAAAATAACACCGGCAGCATTACAGCAAACCAGGTGGAATTATTTTTAACTCATAACGAAAGTGTAATTTTGGACGGTACTAATAATACTTTTAACGCGCTGGCCGTGGACAATACCGATGCCAATTCACCGACCGATCCCATTTCGACCGCATTAAATGCGGCAGATCAGGGAAATTTAGCTTTCGGACTTTTCTACAATGATCCATCACACCCGCCCACTTCACCAGATTCGATAAGCAGCTTAACACTTACGACGAGTGGAAACATCACTCAATTAACAAGTGATGATGATGGTGATGCTCCGGAGACAACCACCGTCACAGGCCCGGCTTCTCTCACAGCAGGCGGCTATATCGGGACCCTGGCTACACCGTTCAAATTCAATTCATCCAACACATTAAGCCTCACTATTAACGGAGAATACAACGGCAATTCCGGGGTATTTACAGGAAGCTCAGGAAGCCTGCAGCTGCCCGCCACACCGCCTGGAGATATTATTTTCAATGGGGTGGTTGTTTATCCTTTATCTGCGTCAATTGACCAAGAACTATTTGGAAATATGCTAGAATTCTGGATCCAACAAAAAGTTCATAATGCAGACACCTGGAATTACTGGATGAATGTACAACCCGACCAAATACTCCCAATCCCTGGAGCGCCGTCATTATTATTAAATCTGCTAAATCCCGGTCCTTTCCAGGATGCCATTAACCAAAGCGAACAAGAAATCGATTCCGCCTTTCAATAAGTTTAAATTACGTAATGTCAGATTCCCCAAAAAAGCTGATCAAGCATATTGAGCAATTACGTGATTGCCGACTGTGCCCCCAAATGCACCCGCCGGTGGTGAGTGGAGGCCCTGTTGTCAGCCGTGTCATCCTTGTCGGCCAAGCTCCGGGGGATAAAGAGCCTAAACTTGGCCGTCCATTTGCCTGGACCGCAGGCAAGACCCTTTTCCAGTGGTTTAAAGAGGGGACAGGGATGGATGAAGCTCATTTTCGTTCATCGATCTACATGGCTGCTGTATGCCGCTGCTTCCCAGGCAAAGAGCCCAAAGGCGGCGATCGTGCCCCCAACCCTCAAGAAGTCAAAAACTGTTCCCGGTGGTTGAAGCAAGAACTCGACATATTAAATCCTTCACTCGTGATACCCGTCGGAAAACTGGCCATCCAGCAATTCCTCCAATTTGATAAATTGACAGACGTGATCGGCAAGCAATTTAAAGTGACGTATGAAGGCCATACTTTTGATATAATCCCCTTAGCGCATCCTTCAGGCGCCAGTCCCTGGCATAGGATGGAACCCGGAAAAACGTTGATCAAGCAAGCCTTAAAACAGATCAAAAAGCATCCGGCGTTTAAAGAATTAACATGATCCCAAATTCTAATAATGAAACATACTGACTTAATTAAAGAACAATTCAATAAGCAATCCGCCACCTTTGGCACCATGACAGGGCATTATGAGGCGCTAGATCTGATCATCAAGCTCAGTCAAACGACCGCTAATGACACCGTGCTGGACGTGGCCTGTGGTCCTGGCATTGTGGCCTGCGCTTTCGCCAAGAAGGCAGCTCATGTTCATGGCATCGATCTTGTCCCTGCCATGATCGAACGCGCCAAAGAGTCTCAGAAAAACCAAGACTTGACCAATATGAGCTGGGAAATCGACAATGTCGATCCGCTGCCATATCCGCATTGCACCTATTCGATCGTCGTCAGCCGTTTTGCCTTTCATCATTTCACTGATCCAAGAGCGGTCCTTAATGAAATGACCCGTGTGGTCAAGTGGGAGGGGCGTGTAGTTGTGGTGGATGTCATGATGAGCTCTCAACCCCAAGCCCAACTTTACGACCACATGGAGAAATTACGCGACCCATCCCATACACATGCCTTAACTTCCAATGAATTACAAAACATGTTCAGTGAAGCGGGTTTGAATCTGGTCGAAGAGCATAAATATCGCATGGAGGTTGATGTTGAAGAACTGCTGAAAGCTACATTAACACCACCCAAGGAAGCCGAAGAATTTAGAAAGATCGTTAAAGCCGATATCGGCTATAATAGACTTGATATAAACGCCTTAATGAGCGATGATAAGCTTAAATTCTCTTTTCCCATTGTGATCATGGTAGGCATAAAACAAACCCCCGAAAACTACGGCCTCAGTTGCTGTGGGTAAGTTTTAAACTATAAGAAAGGTTGTTATGAAAAACGATAATTTAGAAATTTTAGCCCGCATCGAAGCCCAGCTTGCCAGTCTTGAAAGAAAGGTAGATTCCTTGATGCATTCTTCTCATCAACCTGTGGAAAGAGAGAGAGATAGAGGACCGAGAGAATTTGGCGGCAAAGGGAAGATGAGCTACAAAGCCGTCTGTGCAGAATGCGGACAAACCTGCGGCGTTCCCTTTAAGCCGGTGGGCGGCCGTCCTGTTTTCTGCAGCGAATGTTTTGCCAAACATCAGGGTGACTCCTCAAGCGATTCAAGATTTAATAAAAAAGAACCCCGTGATTTCAGAAAACCAACTCCCGGCAAAAAGCCTTACTTCAAGAAAAGATAATTAAAATGATGTCAGAAATAAAATCCATCACCGCCAAGATCAAAGCCTTCCGCGATGAGCGGGATTGGAAACAATTTCACAATCACAAAGACGTAGCCTTATCGCTAGTCCTGGAAGCCACCGAAGTCCTGGAACATTTCCAATGGAAATCCCCGAAAGAAGTCGAAGAGCACGGCAAAACCAACAAAGAAGAAATCGCCGACGAATTGGCTGATGTGGCGATCTATTTATTGGAACTGGCCGACAACCTTAAAATAGACCTGCCCAAGGCGATCGATCAAAAAATAAAGAAAAACGCCCTAAAATACCCCGTACATAAAGCCAAAGGCAGACATACTAAATACAACAAACTCTGATATAATAGTTCCATCGGTTTCCCCCAAACCGAAGTTAGTTAATTAATCCAACCAAGCTTCCCCCCAAGCATCAAGTCGGTCTCTTTGACTTGACAACTATACGCTAACAGCGTATACTCTAACTGTAAGGATGAATATGCAATTTATTGAATTTCCTTATTTTACAAAGTGGGTAGTAAAAAATCTAAGTGATGATGAGTATCAAAGAATACAAGAGGAACTGATCAAAAACCCGCGAAAGGGGGATATTATCCCTCACGGGCACGGACTTAGAAAGTTGCGCTGGAGATTTAAAAATAAAGGTAAAAGTGGAGGAGTCAGGATCATTTATTACCTTTGGTTAAGTCATGAAGAAATTTTGATGATTTATATATATCCTAAGAGTGAACGGGAAGATTTAACTAAGGAGCAATTGAAATTTCTAGCCAAAATGACAAAGGAGCATTTGAGATGAAAGATAAACAATTCCAGGAATTAATTGAGAGCGTCAAACATGCAGGGGAGTATATGCGTGGCAAGCGAAAACCTTCGCGAATTTTTCGCTACACCCCGGCAAATGTACGAAAAATCCGCCTTCAGTTAGGGCTATCTCAAAATCAATTTGCTTCAGCCTTCCATATCAGTGTTAACACATTACAAAACTGGGAACAAGGCCGTTGCGTACCAGAAGGCCCTGCCCAAGTACTTTTAAAGATCGCTGACAGCAATCCAAAAGCGGTTCTGGAGGCAATCTCATAACTTGATAGAAAGTTCATGATTCAACCGTATAAATCCACCAACCCATCTCTTTGGTCCTGCCCAGCGTGCTTCGATTAAAATAAATCTTCATTGTTCCATGATCAGCGGTTTTGACCTCAAACCAGTGCTTGCGTGCGTATTGTTCATCGCTGCCATGGCGGCAGGCACCGGTAGTTCGCCAGCTGCGCAAAGTATCAATAACAGTGACACCTTTTGTCCGCGCCAGATGAATTCTTTGGGCAAACCAGGCGCGCCAATAGACATGCTGCGTGTGTCATAGCTTTCGATCACTGGTTTTATAGGCTCGCTAATGAATTGTTTAGGCATAAGTATTATTATACCCCGATTAAAATTTCTTGAAAAAATTTATTAAAAGGAGTAATCTTGCCTTAGAAAGGGTAATAATTATGTCATCAAATAGTGTAAAGCTTCACAGAGTGCTTCGCACAACGCCTGAAAAGTTATATAAGGCTTTTCTTGATCCGGATGCCTTGGTTAAATGGATGCCGCCAAATGGCATTACATGTAAGGTTTACCAATTGGATCCACGTGTTGGCGGCGATTTTAAAATGAGCTTTAATACATTCGGTGGCGGCATTATCCATACCTTTGGCGGAAAATACCATAAATTGCTGCCTGGACAGAAAATCCGTTATACATCCCAATTTGATGATCCCAATCTGCCGGGTGAGATGCAAACGACCATAACCCTTAATAAGGTATCTTGTGGAACTGAGTTAAATATCCTGCAAGAAGGGATACCAGTAGCTATTCCAACAGAAATGTGTTATTTAGGATGGCAGGAGTCGCTAATTCTTTTAGCTAAGCTTGTTGAGGTAGAAATTTCTTAAACAAAGAAAGGAGAAACCATGGGTGAAGGAGCTGACTAGCAGCTCAAATTGAAAAACCGGATAAGATCCGGCCCTTCAAAACCAGCCCCAATAACTTCCTATAATATATGTTATGTTAAGTACATACACAGGAAAAGCACTGTTTCTACTCAATATAGTTCAACTCCTTCGCATGCGTTTCCTGCAGCCCTGCTAGCGCTAAGAACGCCAGCGCAACACAACAAAATCCTATCACTTCTGCACTGTTAATAATACCTATTGCACCCTTCAAATATTGGAAGGCCAAAGTTACCGGAACCACCGCTCCGCGGACAAAATTAGGCACTGTTGTGGTTACCGTAGCCCTGATATTAGTCCCGAATTGCTCAGCCGCAATTGTCACAAACAAAGCCCAATAACCGCAGGCAATTCCTAACAATAAGCATGTAATGTAGAAAATCCCGGCACTTGGATGAAAATTTAACAAATAAAGGGCAATACATGCACCGTTTAAACCCATAAAAATAGCCATGGCTTTTTTTCGGCTGGCCAGCCATTGCGATAAAACACCGCTTAATAAACTTCCTATAGATATACCAATATACGTGTACATAATTGCATGACCAGCGGTTGGCATTTCGCTCATTCCTAAAGCTTTGCCGAATTCCGGTGAAAATGTCACCAAAATACCGATCACAAACCACAAAGGAATCCCGATCAGGATACAATTCGCATATTTTAAAACGCTAGGCCAAGACTTAAAAATCAGCAACAAAGAGCCACGTTTAATTGACCTTTCCTTAATCGCCCCAAACATCCCGGATTCGCTGGCCCTGATGCGCAGCAATAAAAGGACAATGCCCATGGCGCCACCGATAAAATAAGCCGTGCGCCAGTCAAAAAGGTCCCCAACCATGGCCGCAACCACTGCCCCTAAAACCCCTACAACAGAAACCACCACCGTACCGTAGCCTCGAATTTCCTTGGGCATCGCCTCACTGACCAAGGTTATCCCTGCCCCCAATTCCCCTGCCAGCCCAACACCCGCAATAAAACGCAGCAAAGCGTAGAGATGAATATTAGTCACAAACCCATTGGCAATATTGGCTACCGAATACAAAAAAATAGACCCTAAAAGCACCGACAAACGTCCCCGCTTATCCCCCAAAATCCCCCAAATTAATCCACCGATCAACATCCCAAACATCTGCATATTAAGCAGCAAAACACCCTGAGCCAAAAGATCCGCATCCGGAATGCCGATGCTTTTAAGACTTTTAACGCGGACAATACTAAAAAGGATCAAATCATAAATATCAACAAAATACCCCAATGAAGCAATAAGGATCGCACCACTAATGACCTGCTGCTGAGTTTGCTGGATCTTTTTAATCATATTAAGCGTCCCATGCGAGCAAATGGCTATTATGTTTAAGCCAACGCTCGTCCTGTTTATAATCAGGAATCATATGGGAAACTTCAGCCCAGAATTTACGCGAATGATTCATTTGTTTTAAATGCATCAGCTCGTGAATAACAACATAGTCCACCACTCGTGCCGGCGCCATAATCAAACGCCATGTAAAATTCAGCGTATCGCGATACCCACAAGATCCCCATCGCGTTGTCGCTTCATTAACACGGATTGACCGGTATTTTAACCCTGTTAATTGAGCATAATACTCAACCCGTTGAGTTATATACTCCAAGGCTTGAGACCTATACCAATATTCTAAATGATCACGGGCATTGCCTAAGACCTGCTTTGAGATCATCAAAGCCCTGTCAAAAACAACCGCTTTGGGAAGATCATTAACAGCAACCAGCGTATAGGCTTGACCTAAAAAAAGAAATTCTTCACCAGGCTCAAATTTCCTGATCAATCTTTGACTCAATCGCTGCTTAAAGATCTCCTGCTTGGATCTGATCCATGAAACCTTTGTATTGATTAATCGATGAATATGCGCCTCCGAGGCAAAAAAAGGTGCGCGCACGATCAGCTTGGCATCATTAGTGATCTGCAAACCGATGGTCTTGCGGTGACTGCGGATGATTTGATCGATCTTTATTTCAGGCAATTTGAATTGGATTACTTACGAGAGACTATTGATTTAGCTGCACGGGGCCGGGATTTTAATTCAACGTATTTAACGGCCACGTGATAATTCCCTCCCTTATTGCGGGAAGAACGAATGACTTTGCCAAAACCGTTAAAAATATCAAGGATGCCTGACATCACCAATTGAAGTTCGATGACGTCTCCAGAGGCATATGGCAGCGCGCTCACAAAAAGAAGACCGCTCAAAGACATATTTTCCGTTGTGGCTAATTGCCACATGGAATCCGTCTTGCGGTTATTGTGTTTGATCAGGCGGTGACGCACCGTAATGATGCGCTTGGCCCTGACACTGTCGCGACGTTCTTCAAAATTTGCCATAGAAGTATTCTAGGATCTTTAAATCTTTCGTCAATAGCTTTATTTACTTATAATACTGACGAGTTTTTTATAGTAAATAAGATCCGCTATGTTATATTATTAAAGAATTTAAATTAATGTTTGGGATTGACTATGCAATTAACCACCATGCGAAAAATAGATTCTCTGATAGGCCGGCCTGTCTGTTTTTTTTGCACCTTGTTCCATAAATTAGTCTCGCTTGTTAAAAAACCTTCCGATCCAGCTTCAAAACCCGTTAAGAAAATATTACTTATTAAACTCTCTGAAATGGGCGCCCTTGTTCTAACCTTCCCTCTTTTAACCTATTTAAAAGAGAAATACCCCGATGCATCCATTTCTTTTCTGGTTTTTGAGAAAAATGCTTCTGCCATAAAGCTGCTTAAAGGCACCATTGATGATAAAAATATTTTCTCCATTAAAGATGAATCATTGATAGCCCTTTTGCTCAGCACTTTAGGAACAATTACCAAGATCCGAAAAGAAAATTTTGATATTGCCATAGACCTTGAATTTTTCTCAAGGTTTACCAGTTTGCTCATCTATTTTTCAGGAGCAACAAAAAAGGCTGGCTTCTACCGCTTTCATTTTGAAGGTTTATACCGCGGCGATTTACTGACCCATAAGATCCAATATAATCCCTTAATCCATTGCAGCCGGTCCTATTTGTCATTAGCCAAAACCCTGGCACTGCCCTATATCGACAATCCCCCCATCCCCGAACAGATCTCGGAAAAAGAAATGGTCTTCCCCCATTTCGATCCTGTTGCAGAAGATATTGAAGCCATCCGTGCCAGGTTACTCGCCCTTAAGGCACCCTTTAAGCATATTTATTTAATAAACCCCGGCGACGGCATTTTACCCCTTAGGGAATGGCCGCTGGAAAACTTTATTAAAATTTCAAAAAGAATCTTACAAAACGAAGAAAATATGATCATTATCATCGGCAAAGATAACATTAATGATAAAGATACCCAGTTACACAGCGCTTTAAACAGCCCCCGGTGCATTAATCTCGTCAATAAAACAAGCATGAAGGAATTGCTTGCCCTTTTTCACATCTCACAAGTCATGATCACCAATGATTGCGGCCTGCCTCATTTGGCCTCGTTGACACCGCTTAAGAAACTTGTCATTTTCGGCCCTGAAAGCCCTTCGATCTTTGCCCCTGTGGGCAAGAACACCCATATTATTTATTCAAATTATCCCTGCTCTCCCTGCCTTTCCGCGTTAAATCACCGGGATTCATCCTGTCAGGACAATCAATGCGTCAAAATAATCACCGTGGACCAGGTGTATAATTTAATCACATGAGGCCCTTCCTTCAAAAAACTTCAAGCTACTTCTGGCTTGCAGCATCTCTGCTTGGGCTCATTTTTTTCCCTGTCTTTATCGCCACTTTTGGAGCACACACCGACGGATTTTATATTATCACCAAAAAAGGTGATTGGTTGGGCAATCCCGAAGGCGCCATCATATTCATGCAGGGGCGCCCCCTGTTGACCTTTCTTACAAGCTTTATCGGATGGTTCACCCATAGCGTTGGGGATTTTACCGTATTAAGAATCCTTTCATTCCTTACGAAAATCTGGCTAACATGGCTGATTTACACCTTCTGTTGCAGGATCAGGATAAAAGCATTCTGGGCCATCCTGACTGCCTTTTGCTTTGTGCTGCTGCCCGGTAATATCATCAACGTTATCTGGATCGCCAACGGATTCCCGTCATCATTGGCTTTGACTTTCGGGGTCATCTCTTATTTATTGCTGACTAGTGAAAACCCTATTAAAAAATCGCAGTTGGCATACTCAGCCATCTTATTCCTTATTTCGTTATTGATTTACCAGCCTGTGGCCATGATCATTTTCAGCCTTATGTTCATTAAAGTGTTGTTTTCAGAAGACGCTTCCTGGGCATCGACGCGAAATACGATCATCAAAGAGATCTTTTTTTACGGATCCATCATGGTTGTCTATTGGCTTTTAGTTAAATTTTTTATCATCCCCCTAGGCCAAAATACCCTTCATCTTTTGGGAACAAATATGGGGACGTATAAAATGGAGCTGGCTGCAAATCTCTCCTCAAAATACTCATTGATCATCGATCTGCTGCGCTGTTCCCTGATCGGAACCTGGGACACCATTCTTTATAAAAACATCAAACAAGAATGGGCAGTGATCATTTTATTTTGGATTGCAGCCCTTGGGATCCTTATTGTCCAAAAGAAGCCGCTCCTTAGAGGTTCTGCCGGCATCGTGCTGCAAAAAACAATTGCCTGCGTGATATTGTTCCTGCTTTCTAACATCCCCTCATTAATGGCCGTCAATTCAACAAGTATCCTGGGCTACAGGACATTCCTTCCGTCGGGCCTGATAGGATTATCCCTTACCATCTATTATTTCAAATATTGCCATGAGGCATTAAGCAGCCGGCAGGCGCAAAAAATCAACAATTACCTTCTAGGCCTTTACGTACTCTTGATGGTCCTGGCTGCCGCATGGGTCATCCGTCAAAGCGTCCACAACTACACCCGGGAATATTCCTTCATCGACAAAGCGGCCTCACACATTGATTACGAGAAAACCGATCAGATCATCATCGTATTCAACCGTCCCGGTGATACCGTCATTGATCATGATCTTCCCTTTGAGTTTGGATTAATGGCCACTAACTCCAATCATATCCGCTATATCTTTGATAAATACAGCTCAAAGTTTAACAAGCATGTCGAATTCAAAGAAGTCTTCATCGATTGGCCTGTTTATGCGGATGACCACGGTGAGATCGTTGACCTGACGTCGTTGCGTAACAGCAGCAGGAATAACTACGCCATTGCCGGTAAGAAGATCAAGATCAAAACCACCGCATCAGATGATGAGAATGTTTCAGTGCAGTTGGTCGGCGGGAACCTTGATTATCCAAAATTACTGTTTAAAGAAACGATCGGATCTGGCGATAATTACTGGCATGTCAATCCTGGGCAGGCTCAAGCAGGTTTCAGCATCTCTTTTATCAATGCCCCTGAAATTCCAGTCGCCTACAAATTAGGCGCCAGAACAGTAAACACGCAGGGTCAATCCACCGCCTTCTCATGGAGCATTCAGGGATCTAACGATCAAAAGCACTGGACAGATCTTACTGCCCAAAAATGGGATAAACCTGAAGAAAATACCGAGGACACGTCTTTTATAATACCTGATTCACCTTCATTTAATCACCTGCGATTTTTATTCAATAAGGATAACCCTGAAGATATACTCCTCATAAAAACCCTGGAATTATACAGCTTTGAAACAGGGTCAATTCACCCTGCCCCTAAAACAGCTCTTAATTAAAAAGAATTTAAAAAGCTCAACAACTGTTGCTGCTGACATTTTGCTCTTGCCGTGCTGGCGGACCTTAAAAGTATACGGCAATTCCTTGATCACAATACTCCCGGATCTATAATTAGAAAGCACATCCAGAAGGATTTTGAAACCTTGTCCTACCAGTTTTGGGATACAATCTACAAACACACGCCTGCGCATCAAAAAGAAACCGCTTAAAGGATCAGAAAGTTTATGACGCACAATCTTCAAAGTCACCCAGGTCGCCATCCGGCTCATCAGCAAACGCTTCTTGTCCCAATCGCCGGCACCTTCTGTCGTCAGATACCTCGACCCAATGACCACATCCGCCCCTGCTTCACCCGCCTTGAGCATGAGAGCTAAAAGTATTTCATCATGCTGCAAATCCGCATCAATGACCGCCACAAACTGAGCGTCACTTCCCACGACCCCTTCTATGACAGCAGATGACAAGCCTTTTCGGCCAATACGCCTGATACCGCTGATACGTTTATCCCTGTGGTGAAGCTCTTCAACCACTTCCCATGTCTTATCTGCTGAGTCGTCATCAACAACGATGATCTCATAATCAATCCCTGCCAGGACATGAGAAATCTTTTGCGCCAAAATAGGCACATTATCACGCTCATTATAGGTAGGGATAATAATGGAGAGCTTTTTCATCATCACATGAATCTTTTATAAGGGATGTCAAAAGTTTCAGAAACTTCCTTGATGGTAAGATGCCCTTCGGTCATGTTCAAAGCCGTGCGGATCTCATGTGAATCCCTCACCCATTTTTTGTAGCCATCATTGGCGATCTTGAGGATGTAGGGAAAGGTAGCATTGGTCAAGGCATAGGTGCTGGTGCGGGCAACGGCACCTGGCATATTGGTCACACAATAATGAACCACCCCATCCACCACGTAAACAGGGTTTTCATGGGTGGTGGGTCTTGAAGTTTCAACAGACCCTCCCTGATCAATGGCCACATCCACGATCACAGATCCTTTTTTCATCTGGGAAACCAATTTACGGTCGATCAGGCAGGGCGCCTTGGCACCCCGGACCAACACGGAACTGATCACCAAATCCGCCTTCATCACCGCTTCACGGATATTATGGGCATTGCTCATCAGGGTGTGGACATTCGGAGGCATGATCTCTTCTAAATACCGCAGACGGTTTAAATTAATATCCAAAACCGTTACATTAGCACCTAATCCAGCCGCCATTTTACAGGCATTCGCACCAACCACCCCAGCGCCGATAATGGTCACCTCCGCCGGATAAACACCAGGAACACCGGCCAGCAGGATCCCCCTGCCCTTCATCGGTTCTTCTAAATATTTGGCCCCTTCATGCACTGCCATACGTCCAGCCACTTCCGACATTGGCGTCAGACAGGGTAATTCACCGTCTTCTGTCTGTAAAGTCTCATAAGCCAGCGCTGTAATTTTGCGCTCCAGCATGGCCAGGGTCAGCTCACGGCTGGCGGCGAAATGAAAATAGGTAAAGACGATCTGGTCTTTTTTAAGCAGGCGATATTCTGATGGCTGCGGCTCCTTGATCTTGACGATCATCCCGGCCTGGGCATAGATCATCTCAGCGGTATCAACAATCTCTCCACCCACCGTCTCATAATCAAAATCAGAGATGCCACTCCCAAGACCTGCATTCTTTTCAATGAGGACTTGATGGCCGGCACGCACCAGAGATTCAACCCCTACAGGCAAAATACTGACACGGCATTCGTTGTTTTTTATTTCTTTGGGGACACCAATGATCATTTTGGACCTATCATATCCTGCGGACGGACTAAGGCATCAAATTTCTCAGCTGTCAACAATCCTAAAGCAACGGCCGCTTCTTTTAATGTGATATTATCCGCAAAAGCTTTTTTAGCCACCTTGGCCGCATTATCATATCCGATATGCGGATTAAGTGCCGTGACGAGCATCAGGGAATTATCCAGATGCTTTTTAATATTAACACGATTAGCTTCTATACCCACCACACAATGATCCGTGAAGCTTTCACAAGCATCAGACAATAGCCTGATGGAATTAAGCACATTAAAAATGATCACCGGCTTAAAAACATTTAGTTCAAAATTCCCGTTAGATCCAGCTACTGTCACTGCGGTATTATTACCAAAAACCTGCACACAAACCATTGTCATGGCTTCGCACTGCGTTGGATTGACCTTGCCCGGCATGATCGACGAACCGGGCTCATTCTCTGGCAAATGCAATTCTCCAATCCCTGAACGCGGACCTGAACCAAGCCAGCGCACATCATTGGCGATCTTCATCAGTGAAACAGCCAAGGTATTCAATGCTCCGCTTAACTCAACCATACTGTCATTGCTGGCTAAGGCTTCAAATTTATTACGGGCGGTCTTAAAAGGTTTGCCCGTGATTTGAGCAATCTTCTCGGCGGAACGGACAGCAAACTCCGGATGCGTATTAAGACCTGTACCAACAGCAGTGCCGCCTAAAGCCAATTCATACAAATGAGGCAATACCGCATCAATACGCTCAAGGCCGCTATTAAGCTGTTGCACGTATCCGGAAATTTCCTGACCTAAAGTTAACGGTGTCGCATCCATTAAATGGGTACGCCCGATCTTGATCACATTCTTGAATTCAATTTCTTTCTTGTGCAACGCATCGCGTAATTTCTTGATCATCGGTATCAGCCGGCGATGAATCTCTTCGACGGCGGCAATATGCATGGCTGTTGGGAAGGTATCATTTGAAGATTGCGCTTTATTAACATCATCATTAGGATGAATAGGCTTCTTACTGCCCATGACCCCGCCCGATAACTCAATAGCACGGTTGGAAATCACTTCATTAGCATTCATATTTGTTTGTGTACCTGAACCCGTTTGCCAGATGACAAGAGGAAAATGCGCATCTAGCTCACCCTTGATTACTTCATTGGCTGCCTGAAGGATCAAATCTGCTTTTTCAATAGGAAGGATCCCCAATTCCTGATTGGTCATGGCCGCGGCTTTCTTGAGAATACCCAGCGCCCGGATCATTTCCTTAGGGAACCTGTCCCCGCCGATCTTGAAATTCTCAATAGAACGCTGTGTCTGAGCGCCCCAGTATTTATCCGCAGAAACTCTGATTTCTCCCATGCTGTCCGTTTCTAAACGATAATCCATATCCATTCCCTTTTAATTATGCAATAAATAATGCGTCAGCATTCTTACACCCGCACCCGTTGCCCCAAAGCTGAAATACATACGCCCTGATCCTTCGGCATACGAACTTCCGGCAATATCCAAATGAGCCCACGTGGTGCCTTCGGTGAATTGATGCAGGAATTCTGCCGCGGTACAAGCTCCCCCGCCTTTGATGCTGCTGGTATTTTTCAAATCCGCAATGGGTGACTTGATATATTCTTTGAGTTCAGCATAAACAGGCAGGCGCCAGGCGCGGTCATCCGTTTCTTTAGCAGAATCAATCAGCTGCCGTGCCAACTCATCACAATTAGAAAATAAACCCGTATGATCAAAACCCAAGGCCACCACACAGGCCCCTGTCAAGGTCGCCAGATCGATCATCTTGGCCGGCTTGTAATTCTTAACAACATAAGCAAAAGCATCTGCCAGGACCAACCGGCCTTCAGCGTCGGTGTTCCCGATCTCAACAGACTTGCCTGCGTAGCCTGTGATCACATCCCCTGGCTTATACGCAGCAGAACCAATGGAATTCTCAGCGATCCCTAAAACGAATAATAAATTCTTTTTGACACCTAAATTCAGAACATTCTTCAAAATACCGCATACTGCGGCAGCACCAGCCATATCGATCTTCATCGTTTCAATGCCGCCGGTTGGTTTTAAATTCAAGCCGCCGGTGTCAAAGGTCATACCTTTGCCGATAAAAGCCGTGTACCCTTCACCCTTCTTGCCGCCCTCATAACGGACAATGACAAGTTTAGGCTCTTTATTACTGGCTTGATTGACCGCCAGATGAAGGTTCAGACCTTTTGCCTTTAATTCTTTACGGTTCAATACTTCCAGCCTGATATTCTTATTGCCTTTGACAAGGTCACGGACAATTTTTTCCAAATATTCTGAAGTGACTGTATCTGCGTTATCATTCACCAAATCGCGGGTCAAACTGACTCCCTGACAAATGGTCAGAGCATCAGTGAACACCTTTTTGGGTTCAGCAATAATGGTGATCTGCTTATCCTTGATTGACCTATCATTCTTATCTTTTGACCTGTATTTATCCCAAACATAGGTACCGATAGCCGCTCCCTCGATGATAGCAATGATAGAAGCGTCATTTTTAATATGTGGAACAATCTCAACTGACCTTGCTTTTGAAAGGTAGGAAGACAATAACGCCTTGCGGACCTGTACCCGCAGATCAGTCAAAGACAATTTATCTGCTTTACCCAATCCGACGAACAAGAAGACCTTCGTCCCCTCGAGAACAGGGTAGACCTCTCCCTTTTCCAGTTCATTCTTAAAACGGTCATGCTTTTGGCCAGAAGCCAATAAAACCACTATTGCGTCTTTGTCATGTTTCGCTTGGAGATTAAATGAGATCACAGATTAGCCTTTCTTATCTTTTTTCAATAGGGACATAATCAGTCTTAGGCGCGCCGATGTATATCTGGAAAGGCCTGCCGATCTTAGTCGTCGGGTCCTGGATCATTTCTTTCCAGTGGGCGATCCAGCCAGGCATACGTCCAATGGCGAACATTACCGGGAACATGTTCAAAGGTATTCCGATAGCGCGGTAAATAATACCGCTGTAAAAATCAACATTGGGATACAGTTTTCGGGCTATAAAGTATTCATCTTTCAAAGCAGCTTCTTCCATACGTTTGGCCAAATCGAGCAAAGGATCATGAATGCCCAATTT
>Ga0206807_1040_pt1 | contig 29108 bp, 21 predicted proteins | sample Alteio_BWOrgCont_57_FD_152915 | JGI IMG/M metagenome (GOLD analysis project Ga0206807, IMG submission 152915) | Enriched cells from forest soil in Barre Woods Harvard Forest LTER site, Petersham, Massachusetts, United States -... | ecosystem: Environmental > Terrestrial > Soil > Temperate forest >...
ATGTTCGGAGCGGCTGAGAATCATTGCAAGTTCACGACAACCCGCAGATTAGTAGGTGGCGGTGGAGTTGTCGCTTCGAGAGAAGTACTCGGGGACGGGACATCGTCCAGAAAGATTGACTGGACGATCCCCCCGCCGCCGTAGGGAAGCGAGTTGCCGGCAGTGGCATTGGACCAAAGAGACACATCCCCACGGAATAGAAATTGAAAAATATGGGAATAACCGTACGCCTCATTGATGGAGTAATAGACCGAAGAGCCATTGGTCGAAGTAATTCCCAATTGACAGTTCCGGGGCATGTTAAAGCAAGCCGGACTGAACACGGTCAGATAATGGAAATTCGTGTCGGTCACGCTGATATTAATGGTGCCGACCGGGTTGGCGGTGAGTCCATTTACGACACCATTCTGTGTGCCATTGACGTCCTGGGCGGCACTCATAAGGCTATTCACCTGATAGTAACGCTTGAGATAACTAATATTTTTCCAGCCGGAACCGGTCGTTACGGAAACGTTTGAAGGTAAATTAAGGAGATTCGATTGAGAGCCGCCCCAATCAAAAATGACATACCCTCTCGTACCGAACATATCGTCAGCCATTTGGCCAAAACCGTAATTGTCCCGTTCGCGCATGTTCAACTGACCCGTCGTGTATTGGGCTCCGAGATAGGCGGGCTGACCGGAGGCAACGGCGTTTAAATTGATATTTACGACCAGATCAATTTGCGAACCCTCAGATTCGGATCCGGCGCAAAGAACGTTTTGGGTCGTATCGAATGGCATCACCGCAACCTGTTCTGAGGTTGGGCTTTCGCCGCCGGAATTGATGGCGGTGACGGCAAAATAATAAGTTACCCCGTTGGTCAAACCGGCGATGGTGAAATTGGTCCTCACCGTCGTACCAGCAGTATTGAAATAAGGGCCGCCATTCAACAGCGAGTATTTAATGTTGTAAGATGTGGCGCCAGGCACCGGCAACCAGGTCAAATTGGCGGCTGCATTATCCGGCGCGGCAGATATGCCTGATGGAAAAGGGTAAACCGGATTGGCAATGGTGATGGAACTGCCGGAATTGCCATAGCCGGTTTGCTCGCGAATATCTTTTATATTCACCAGGTGCCAGCGTTGTGGGCCATGAGAATTTTCATCGTTGTGCCAGAGATAGATATCGCCATTGGTGGTCTGGACCAGGCTCGGAGTGTAGGCATTTCCGGCCATGCCTTGAACCGGCTGCTCGTAGGCACTATGCCAGAGTGTCGCCTCGCCAAATTCACCGATGAACAATCCGTCATCATAGTAATGCATGGCCTGGCAGGCTTCACCCGCGCTTCGGAAAAATTCGCCGTGATATCCGTATACGATATTTCTGCCGACGCTTTGAACCACGTCGCCACCGTAATTCACGCCGTTGTCGATCTCATAAGTTCCGGTTCCGTTCAGGTCGCCGGCGGGGGCTGCGCGCCATAGCCAGTTGGTGGTTCCCAGCTGAATACCGCCGAGGTGGTATCCGTTGTTCAACGAATTGTCCAAGGACACCAAAACGTTGTTGGTGCTGATGGTCAGAGCATTGTTTCCAAAGCCGCCGAACCGAGGATACGGGTCGTTGGTATTGGCGCTGGCGATGGCCAGTAAAGAAGGAGTGTTCCAGAGAGGGTTGTTATTATTATCAAATCCGGCCAGCGTTTCCTTATACCAGGTGGGCGACCCGGTAACGGTCGCGTAAGCATTGCCAGCGGTATCAAAAGAATTCCATCGGTTTGAGTTCGCATTGAAAGGGATCAAGCCGGTGAACCTTAACTGATTGGTCAACTCACATACCTCCAGCACCGGACTGGTGTGAGCGGCGTAATTGGTGTTGTTTGCGATCATTCCATAGGTTCTGCCATTGGGAAAAGTGGTAACCTGGAGAATCCCCTCCTGCGTTGCGCTGATATGGTTCGTATCAACCCCAATTTTCCAGTTGTTAACCAAGGTCCAACAGTTGGAAAACGGTTTCGTATAATCGACTTTGAATTCGAGAAATTGATTAAATACCCGGGTGGGATCGGTTTGGTCGACGCAGGCGCTGTACGAGAACGGTTGATACATGATCTGCTCGAGATAATTCAAAGTGCTCGAGATGTGCAGCGTGCGATGCGCCCCTTCGTCACCGATCCAGAACGAGCCATCCGACGCACAACATAAAAAAGTCTGGTCCACGCCCTCGTAATTAAACCAGAATTTATTGGTGGTCACCGCGATACCGTTGGCTTGATATCCGCCTGGCACTCCGTAAGTCCACAGCAATGCCCCGGTTTTATCAAAAGCTCGCACTTGTTGGTTTGTGCCGCCGTCTGCAATCAAAATGATATTGGAATTTGTGGGGTTTACCGCGACATCGAGTGGTTCGCTCACCGCCGAAATCGTATGTGCCAGCGCAGGCAAAACATTCAGATTGGTGTAATCATACACTGCGTTGCTGGAGACAACCCACAGGCTGCTGTCGGATGAAAAGTATATGCGTTGCGGATGGCTGACAGTAAAATCGGCAATAATCGATCCCGACCGTTTTTGCATCAGATAAACCTTGTTATCGGGAGCCACAGCAGCGGCGAGGAGGTTTCCGTTTTGCTGTACGCTGAGGCCGCTGAGGCCAGGCTGCCTCCCCACGTAAATACCATTGGCATACGGGTTGGCGGCAAACCCCGGACCATTAGTGATCGCAACGCCGTTGGTGAAATAGGCAAGGCCCAGATTGGTCACGGTGGTTGCCACAATGCAGCCCGGATAGCTGTTGTTGACCAAGTTAGTGGGATTGAAAGTGGCGCTGCAGGCACAATAGATCCAATTTGAATCGGCGGTCACCCAGGTCCAATTTCGATCATAAATATTGACCGGGTTATTCCCCAGTTGACCGGATTGATTGTAAGACCAAAACCATTGAGCCAGAATGTGTTGAGGATTAAGCGTAGAGAAAGTCCGGAAGGGATACTTGCCTTCATCATATCCGGATACACAGTAAGCGTTGGTCCCCACAATCGCCATGTCCTGAAGAAATTGAAATCCCTGATGGCAGGCCGGGCCGTATGGCGTATCGGACGTATTCCCGATGGCGCCGTCCCAGACATATTCCATATTGTGCTGGAGAATTTTAACCTCGTAAGTGCTGTTGGGAGCCAGGGTGCCACTATCGGTATAGCCATTCCAATTTGAAGTATAGGTGCCGGCAGAATAATATCTGGCTTTGCTCCAAAGCGTGCGGATCAATGTGCCGTTCGTGGCATACACGCCTGCGCTGGTGGTACAGGGTTCGTCCAAGGAAAAGGAAAAAGTCAGGCCCTGGCCTAGCGCAAGACCGGGTGATTTTATGAACCACGCCATGACCAAAACGCAAAGCCAGCAAAACCTAATCGTTTTTGCCAGATTCATAGCGGACGAAGATAAGATGAATGTGCCCCGGTTTTACAAATTAATAAACGACGTTACATTATCTCAGCTACCCGAAACAGAAAAGCAGGAACAGTGCCATATCAACTCGCTCAGTGCCTCGATTTGAGGTATCGTTGACGCGAGCGGTTATCTATCGTTAAAGATTCTACCATAAATATGCCAATTCCATAGTGCATATCATGCGGGCCTTTGGAGGAAAAAGTCTTAAAAACGGACAGATGAGACTGATTTAGACGCCTGGTTTCAATTGTGAAGACTGGCGTGAAGGGGCTAGTTTTTTCGAGATGAAGAAGGGGAAAGAGAAGCTGATTGATCGTGGAGAGCCATGAAAACACATTGATTTAATATGGCGTCGACCGGCAAGTTTTCTTTGGCAAATGATTGGTTGGTTATCACTTTTTCAATGTACGGTCTCAAAACTGGCAAGCAGCCGGAAACGGCATTCAATATATTTGTTTCCTCCGAAGGAACGACTTGAGAAGCAGTCGCGGCAACGGCAATGAACTGTGTCGGCACTCGAGCAATGACGGCCGAAACAATTTTCGATGCCCGGGCCGGGGCCGTTCCAACCGTAGCCATGGTTATCAAATATACCTGATTCGGCTGGAGGGAAACGGCGGTTGCCGCCGCCAGTGGGGCCATATCCGGGGAAGTGCGGGTGATTTGAGCCAGGGTGCTGGGGATCGTGCATGGATTCATTTCCACCACGGCAAGAATCACATTCGTTGTGGTTGATTCCTTTTGATCGTCGGGGCTTTTCACCACCAAATTCGCGGCGCACAGAGGTATCTCTGGCGGAGGAACCCCGGTTAAAGCCCCCTGAACTGCCGCAAACGAGCCACGGTTGTCGGCCAAAGCGGAGGCAGCGATCATCAGCCCAAACAAAATCAACGTAACAGGAATATTCAAAATCAACGGTCTGCCTCCTTGGCGGATATTTCCTAAAAATTAAAAAGAATAAATCAATACGCGTTGTCTCGGCGCATAAAGGTCAGCGCCAAAATCCGCATATCCAGCCAAAAGCTCCAATTTTCGACATACCAAATGTCGTGGCGGATGCGTTCATCCAAACTGGTATCACCCCGCCAGCCATTCACCTGAGCCCAACCGGTCATGCCGGGGAGACAGCTATGCCGCGCATTGTAATGAGGAATTTTATTTTTGAATTTGGAGATTAAACCGGGGCGTTCCGGTCGCGGTCCAATAAGGCTCATGTCTCCGTTTAGAACGTTCCAGAATTGAGGCATTTCATCGATATTATATTTCCGCATAAACGTTCCGATCCGCAACCGGCGCGGATCATTCTGTTTTGTCCATTGAGGTTTGCCACCCGCCTCAGCGCTCATATGCATGCTGCGAATCTTATAGATATAAAATAACCTTCCGCTACGGCCTAAACGTGTTTGTTTGTATATGATAGGCCCGGGTGATTCGAGATAAACCATCGTTCCGAACACGAGGAGGAACGGTACTAATATAATCAGTCCGACAATGGAGCCAATAATATCCACAACCCGCTTAAGCAACCAATTTTCGTATGATTTCAGAGGCAGAGATTCGACTCCCAGCACAGCCACGCCACCGATGTTATTGGGTCGCAGGCTGGAGATCAGGACATCGAAGAACTGCGGCACGATTTTAAATTGGACATGCTCGTTCTCGCAAATTTTGACAATTGCCGAAACTCCTTCCTGGCTAAGAGTTTTCGGATTCAAGATCACAGCCATGTCGGCAGCGTGCTTGCGTAAAATGCCGGGGAGTTCGTGAATCGAACCCAGGCGGTTTTCCGGCAGTCCCTCGGCTCGATTGTTTACCTGAACCCAGCCGACAAATCGCAAGTCCAGACTTTGCTCGATTCCCTTATGCATACGCTGCCGGTCGGCGCCGCCACCGATGACGACCACCCGGCGACGTAGAATATCGGCAAACGCATTTAGCCGCAGCACCCGGCTCAAAAAAATACGCCAACAGGCCACATTCAAGAAAATCGACACCACGCCCAATAAAACGAACATACGGGAGATCGGTGGATTAATGCGTAAAATGAGGCCCACTCCAATTAAAATGAACATGCACGCGCAGAGAACGGCCAAAAACCGGCTAAGAGTTTTGGAGGGAAACAGCAATCTTTTATAAGAGTATAATTTGCGGCCCTCCAGGCTGACAAATACCAATAGCGAACCCATGAGAATTTGCCTCCAATAGTCGTAAATATTGAATGTTTGGTGGGTGGAACCATACACGGGAATCAACGTGCTTTGAAAGCGGAGCCAAAATGCCAGGATGAAGGCAAACATGATCATCACAAAGTCCCCGACGATCGCCAAAATCGACACCATATGCTCTATTGTTTCCCGGCGATACCGACGCAAAGTGAAGGCCGGTTCTTTGACCGTCGCCTCTTTTTTAAGAGGGAAAGGGAAAAACCAATTATCCAGAAAAAATGCTCTGATTGTGTTCATAGGTCAAAATTTGTTATTCACTTAAAATCGTTAGTGTCGCTGGGTGATAAATCGGCTCACGGGTCTGGGCCAAAGAGGTTTTGAAACAGTCTTCAAATCGGTTGGCAATTCGGGTAACATCAAAATTTTCTTCGGCATAGGCGCGTGAGGCCGCCGAGCAACCCTGCCGCGCTAACTGATTCTCCCGGAAATGATGCGCGGCTTGAACAAAGCCCTCGGTATCCGCCGGTTCCACGCAGAGTCCCGCTCTGCAGGCGGTGATAATGCGCGCCGCCAGATTGCCGGAGGGCATGGCGGCCAGAATGGGACGTCCAGCGCATAAATAAGTGAGAACCTTTGAAGGCACCGAAAAAATTCCAGAGTCGCTCTCCAGAATTGCCACCAATACATCAGCCGTGGCATTGATATTCGGCACGGCGGAAAACGGCTGAAAAGGTAGAATATCGAGATTGGTCAAGTATTCGGATTCCTTGCATTTGGCCAGGTAATCGGCACCGGGACCTTCGGAAATGACAATCACCCGCACCTGCGGATCTGGCAGGAAAGCCACCGCCAGTCTTCGCAAAATGTCGGGATTATGCTTCATAGCCAGGGTGCCGGAATAAAGAAAGGTAAACTTGCCATTCAGGTCGCGAGCCGTGCTCCAAGGATTTTCGCGGGGGCGTTGCGGCAGTTCGTTTAGCGGTGCCCAGTTGGGGATAATGACCACTTCCTCCGAAGGAATGCCAAAATTCTTTAGAATGGGCACGAAATCTCCGGTAATCACCACAATCCTGGAAGCCAGACGAAAGGTTCTTTTTTCCAGGAGACGGTACCACCAGCCCACAAGGTTGCCGATGACCGGCAATTTCTTTTGCGCCAGACGGGTAACCGCAAGGCTGTAAAAGTCCTGAACCCAAACGATAAACCGGGTATTCAGTTTTTGACAGGTCCGGGCGATTTCCAGTTGTGGCTCGGTTGGGGTATTGGCAGAAATGACGATCTCGGGGCGCTTCTCCCGGATCAAATTGGCGAGGTCCTTTCCGTATTTCAATTCCATTTGCCGACGACGAAAGAAACGATATTTTTCTCGCCGATAGTTAGGATCCATCGGCACTTCGATGAGTTCCAATTGCTCCGAATCGTCCGGCTGCCTTTGCAAGTTTCCGCGGGGCGTCAGCAAGCCTCCCGCAAAGGCATGGACTACCGAATGCCCGCGACGGGCCAGTTCACGACTCAGTTGAATCTGAAAAGGATGTCCGGCGTAATCATGAATCAATAGTCGCATAGACGACAAAACTCAAATTTCGCGCCCAGCGGGTGTCATCCATTATGGATTGCGCATTATCCCCCCTTAAATGAAAGAGCTTATAAAAGCCTTACCACACCCCTTTAATAACACCTTTAGTGTACTCAAAATTTACAATATGTCAAGTATTTGTAATAGTGCCATCAAGCACAATGAAATTAATTAGATATTCTAATTTTATTGGGTTAGATATTCAACCATGGCTTAACGAAACAAGGGGAACACGGTGTGAGCCATCCAAAAACGGGCAGGCGAGTCTGGTGGAAAGTTACGGCAAATGGCCGCGTGGAGGGGTGAAGTAAGAAGAATGGCCGGGAAGGATTGAGAAATCCCTGATCAAGCGGGACTATCGTCAACAGTATAATATTCTTTATATTTGTAACCGTATTCGCTGGATTCAGGCCGCACGGCATTAAAAACGAGGCCCAGCACATTTACTTTCCGCATTCGAAGCAGATCAAGCGCAGCCCGGGCGACACGCGCGGAGGTGAAACCGGCGCGAACGACCATGACCAAGCCGCTCAAATGGGGCGCGAGACTGCAAACATCATCGGTGGCCATGATGGGAGCGGTATCGAATATGTAAAAATCATATTTCCCGGCGATATTTTCGAGGAACCGGGTGGAGTGTTTGGCCAACAATTCTCCGGAATTGGCGGCCGGCTTGCCGGAGGGTATTAGATAAAGATTAGGCACCGAACTTTCGACCAAAGCTTTGGACCAATCACATTGGTCGGTCAGCACCTCAGTCAAGCCGGGAACTTGAGGGAGGTTGAAGTATTTATGCAGGGTGCCCCGGCGCAAATCGGCATCAACGAGCAGGACTCGCGCGCCTGCCCGCGCCAGGGTTATGGCCAAATTGGCGGTGACGGTGGATTTGCCGTCATTTGGGATGGCGCTGGAAATGGCGATGCTGGTCGGCTGTTTCTGCGAGTGATCCATGAAGACAAGGGATGAGCGCAAGTTCCGGAATGACTCGGCGAAAGCAAAGCGGCCATCGTTTGGTTGAAGAATACAAGCGAATTTGCCATTCCCCTGGGTTTTCTCCCGGGGAATCTGGGCGAGGATGGATTCATCAAATAATTCGGCCAATTCATGGTAGTTGGTCAATCGGTCATCAAACCGATCCAGCACCATCAGTACGACGATGCCGGCAATCAGTCCGAGGAGGATGGCGAGCGCATAATGCCTGGCTTTCTGCGGGGAGACCGGGGCAGGAGTTGAGGCAGCCTCGAGAATCGTGACGCTTTCCTGGCCAACCTGCTCACCGACGTTCAGGGTCTGCATCGCAGACGTCAATTGGTCATACATGTTTTGCAGCCGGCTGTCATTGCTCTTGATGGCCTGATATTCGTCGAGCTGCCTGCTGACTTCGACGGCTTTGAGCGCCCATTCCTGAATGGAGGATTGCAAATTTCTAATTTCGACTTCCAGCGTATGCCGGGTATTTTCCAGGTTTTCCTGGCTTTGTCCGCGGAATATTTCCAGGAGCTTTTCCTCGTGTTCGATTTCCTTGTTGATTTCAATAATCCGGGGATGTGCCGGGCGCAGGTTTTGGCTCAGCTCATTCAGACTTTCTTTCAAAAAGAGAATGCGTTTCTTGCTTTCCAAATATTGTCCCGCAAATTCATCCGTACCCGAGGCAACCCCATTGCCGGGGGAGACGTTGCCGGCTGCGGTGGTTACCGGAGCGGCGGGGCCGCCGGAGGAATCGTTTCCGTTGGCAGTCGCGCCGGTTTGGGTGGCGGGATCGGTTGATCCAGCTTTGCTGGAGGGCGCGGCCTCTGACCTTTTTAAATTCTGGTCGAAAACACCGTTTTGCCGTTGCAGATTCTCGTCCAGTGACAAAGAATTCAGCAGGTTCAGTTCCGACTGATCCTGGGAGAGTTGCTGCGTCAATTGAGTGAGATATTCCGCCGCATGATTTCCACCGTCCGGCTGGAGAAAAACCACACTGTTACTGGCCTGAAAATCCAGGAGCTGCTGATGGCTGGCCTGAAGTTGTTCGACCAGTTGGGCGATTTCATTTTGCATGCCGGACTTGGTGGCGTTGGCGGCGTTATCAAGCAATTCACGCTTCAAATTAATGTACTCCTCCATGCTGGCTTCCAAATATTCCCGGGTATATTCAGGGCTGTTGCCGACGGCCTGGAGATTAAAGATGCTGGTTTTGGGGGAGACGGTGGCGGTAATGGCGACCGGGGAGGGAAACAAACCGGCGTTGGTAGCCTGCATGACCTGTAGGCGAAGCAAGACTTGATTCTTCACGGAGTCGCTCTTCATCAAGGCGATTTGCGTGCCATAAAAGTTGTCCAATTCCTCCGTATAGGCCTGAGCATCAGGAATTGAAAGCTTCAAATTAACGATCATGCGCCCAACCGACAGGAACATGGGAGGGGCGTGCCGGGACAGGACAAATTGAACAGCCACGCCCAGACCAATGGTGACAAGCAATATCCAGAATTTGGAACCAAGCAGGATTTTATATCGGTGTAATTTGTTAGAAACCCGGGTAATAAACATCAGTCGCTGGCGAGGGCCGGACTGGATTTGATCTTCTTCTTCCATGAGAATTATTAAAAATTTACCAATCGGGCCGGCACAAAAACCAGATCACCGGGTTCAAGCATGATGTCGTCGGCTTTACCTTTTTGAACTTCTTCCATGTTGATAGTAAACGTTTTGGCTTTGGCACCCCCGTCTTCTCCTTTGCGAAACAGCTGAATGTGTTTTTCATCCGCAAATTCGCCATAACCGCCCAACATCAGAATCGCCTCACCGGCTGTCAGCTGTTTGTTAAAAAGAATATCAACCTTCCCACTGGCATGAATCGCGCCGGAAGCCCCGGCGACATAGGCCTCGCCGCGTACTTTATTCACGGAATCCAACCCGATAACAACCGTGGCGTGGTAATAATAGGTTTTTTCCAGCGACTTTTTAAGTTCAGCGGCCAGTTGCCGACAGGTTTTTCCTTCGACCGAGATACGTCCGATGTAAGGCGCATTCAACTCGGAAGAATCCGTTACCACCAGATTCGTCGCCGGATATTGGTCTTCAAGAATTTGCAGACTAATCACATCTCCCGGCTCAAGCACGTGCTTATCGTCCATGACATAAGCCGTCACCAACGGTGGGGCCGAATTGGTGACCGCAGCATGGGTGATGGTTTGTGCCGCTGCCGGCACTGCCAGCGTAAGACAGAGCAGAAATTTTAATAGGTTTTGCATTCGGTGAACTCAGAAATTATACGACAACTGGAGGCTAACGTCATTTTGAACATAGCTGTCGGAAGCGACATTTGAATTGCGATTCCAAAATGCATATTCGATCGCACCCGACAGTCTTTCGGAAATCTGGTATTTCATATCGACGGTAACGCCGTAACGGTTAAAGGTATCGCCCGCCCCGCCGTACTCCCGCCCGTGTTCAAAGATGAATTGGGCTGAAATCGGCAGATCGTGAATCAAGTTAAAGGTGGCCTGGCAATTCACAAAATAAAGCTGCAATAAATCAACCCCGGTATCTTCTCCGAGGCGGCGACCGCCGGAGATGGAATAATTAAACCAGAGATTGACCCGATGGTTCAGGCTGACGTTGGCGTAATAACCCAAAATATTGGACAAATCAGCCGTGGTGCCGGAAGAGGTAAAAAAATAGCCCGCAAATCCGGCAGCGGCATCCAGCGATATATGGTCTGAGAGCGGCGCCTGGACAAAAGCGCCAACGTTAGCCTGAGCGTTGTCGCTAAAGACATTCTGCTCGTAATAGGTTAAACCGGTGCCGGCTTCCACCCCGGTGGTCACGAGGCTATTGGTGAGAGCGGCTCGCGAATACAAGTAATCCGAGTTATGGTCGCTTGATTTGAAGTCAGAGCCGACATAGTTGACCCAATCATGATCGTAACCCGCAGTAACGATTAATTTATTCAAATCCCAAGTGGCATCCGCTCCGCCGGTGTTTTCAATTTGCACAAAATTTCCGGAACCGCTAACGGTTGGTGATTGCGAAACGTCCTCGGACATGGAAAACCGGTCATGCACATCAATGGCGACCCCGCCAACGAACATCTGGAAAGACAAGCTGGAATCGGGATTGATATCCAGGTGATCCAGATTACTGTCCTTGACATAAAACGTGTACCCGATGCCGGTGTTGAAAAAAAGACTGTTGTTAAGGGTCACTGGCCAATACGCGCGCATGTTTACCGCGGGTTGGAAATAGACGTCGGCGACCCGGTTCGTTCCGGTATAATTCACGTTGTCCGTGAATTCAGTCTGCAGCGTGGACTGAAACCGAAGATTAACCGGCCCGGTTTTTATGTTATAGTAGTCCGGATCACTGATAGCGTTCTTGCTGCTATCCAATTGCTTATCGGCGTAGAACATTTGAATGGCGTCCTGACCCCGGGCGCCAGTGGCGGCGAATGAAAAAGCAATAGCAGGTAACGGAAAAGAAAATTTGAAGAGCCTCCCGACCAAACCATTCCATTGCAGGCGAGTCCGCTTTTCAAAAGAAATCATGCGTAGGTTATAAAATAGTTATGAGTCAAAGCTGACAATCATTGTAATACCGAATATAGGACCTTCTTCCAATTTCCCAGGCCGAATGAGATAATCCTCCCTGCTCTGTCCTCCCTTGTTCTACACCCGATTCGGGCATTCAGGCCACCTGAATGGGCTAAATAACCAACGCTTCTTAAAATTTAATGATGGATCCGTCCCCGCTTGGCAACAACCGGAAAAGACAAAAAACCGATAATGCTCGGGATACGTGAAGTTTTTCTCTTCAATCCACGCCCAGAAATTACTTTTGTACTGAGGTCAACAGCAAAACCACACTGTTTTGAAAATCGCAATTAATGTGAGGTTTTTCCGGACAAGGCGTCGGGTTGCAATAATTATGACCGCAGGTCGGTGGCGGAAGACAAAAAATTGGCAAGGGCAAAACGGGGGGGCAATTATTTTTAGGCGTTGATACTATGGTCTTGGGTGGTGTTGCTGGCGTGCCCGCCAGACAATTCCCTTGACCGGCAAAACCAGAGAGGGCCAATACAGCCAAAACACTCAGAACTGAGCTTTTATTCATAATATACCTCTTTTAACTTGCTGAATATATAACTCCAATTAGGTCGGATTGTCAATAATTATTTTAATGGTCGCAATCTCAAAGAGGCTATTTATTAATTGATCTTATCTTGTAACCTTTCATATAAAAGGCTTTTGATTGGACAATGGCAGTTTGCCTGGCTTCCCGGAAATGCTGAAAAGGATAGAACAAAGCATGACGAACAGGAAAAGTATCGAGTAGATCTGGAAAGGGAAATCATACCGGGCATACATCAGGCAGCCACCGATTGCGACCCAAATGAGCATGGCAAAATAGCGGCGCAGGGGAATACCCGTGGGAATAAACCACCGCACCAGAGCGCATAGCAAGGAGAACCCGATCAATCCGCAGCCAACCCAACCGAAAGTGATTCGGGTTTCGAGCCAGTCATTATGCAACTGTGCGGGCCAGAATTCGTCTGGATCAATGCGATAGAGCTGAAAGACGGATTCAAATGAGCCTGGTCCGGTTCCATACAAAGGATAATCACGGGCCATCGGGCGAGCCATGTCATACATCGTGTTTCGCGCCTCGAGATCCTTTTGAAAAGTAGTTGAGTCGATCCGGGGAGAAAGTTTGGACCAGCCCAGAAATATTCCCAGACTCAGGCTGATCACCAGAAAGATGAGAATGCCTTTGCGCCCCTGCCCGGCATGAGCGCGATTACCGGCGGACAACAAAATGAATGATGCGAGAGTAATTTGAATGAGATCCACCAACGCCCCAACCCGGGAGGAGGAAATCATGGGACAGGCAGCCATGATGGCGACCGCACCAAGAATAATGTCGTTTTTGCCGGGTCTTCTTTCTTTTCCAGAGAATGATCTGGCCCGGGCTCGTTGCCGCATCCACCAGAATCCAAGGCAAACCGGCCAGGCGAGATTCAGATATTGCGCTGCGTTGGCGCGATAAGCGTAGGGGCCGAATTGATCCTCAGCGGCCTGGTTATTGTAAGTGGGCATTAAAAATAAAAGATCGGGCGTGTTCGACAGGCGCTGGACGATGCCTTCGATACCCAGCAAACCGCCACTGATGGTTAAGACCCAAAGCAATTTCCGGAGACGGGCGTACGGAACCGGCGCAAATGCCGCACGAGTCTCTTTTGACAGTTGACGTTCAGCGCGTTCCTCGGTTGGAGATTTGACAGCCAGCCAATCATGGACTGCCCAAAAAGAGAGCGCCAGCGCCAGATAGGAGAAAAATGATTTTAAGCTGGCGGCTCGATCATGACTCGCGGGCAGCCAGGAAATGAAAGGGAAATACTCAAAGCTTACGATCTCAGGGTGGTACGTGGATCGGGCATTAAGCACATTGATCAAACAATAGACCAGGAGCAAGCCAGTCATCGTCATCAGTCCGCGGGTCAGGGTGCGGGACAGGCGGGCTTCGGGTGTTTGCACCACGACGTCCTTCCGATCCCAACGGGCGGGCCGATAACCGGTTGAATAACGAATCGCTGATTTCACGCCCCATAAAATTCCCAATGAATAGGCAGCAATATTCATCGTCCAAATGGCCCAGGGCTGGGTGGTGCCGAAAGCCCAGGGGGTGAAAACCATCATCCCACAAATAAAGTTTCCGGAGATCTCGTCGCTGATCTGGTAAATCCTTAGTTTTCGCAGTGAGATGCGAGTGCAGGTTGCCATGGATTTGAAAGAGCCGGTGGGGAAGCAGTCCCAATTGACGTTCACTCTGCCGGCCAACGACGACGTATCGGCTGGCAAGGCTGCCCGCCATAAACCCAACCACTGGGCAGTGAACGGTTGGCCAACGACATCGCGGTAATCACGGCATCCGTTCCCACCGTTACGCCCGGGCCGACAAAAGAGCCGGCGCCGATCCAAACGCCGTCTTCGATCACGATCGGCGCATGGCGATAGGCCATGTCCGGCGAACGATAATCATGATTTCCCGAACAAATAAATGCGCGTTGTGAAATGCAGCCGTGCGCGCCGATGGTCACCGGGGCGAAATTAATGATGCATACTTCTTCGCCAATCCACGTAAAATCGCCGACGGTCAGATTCCATGGAATGTGAATGTTGACCCGCGGCTTCCAATAAACGCCGCGACCGATTTTCGCGCCGAACAGTCGGAGCAAAAACGTCTTGAAACGCGCAGGCCAGGGTAACGGTGAAAGAAAGAAAATGCATTTCAAGAAATACCAGAGTATGAAAACAATAGCCGGGCGTCCCAAATCAAAACCTTTTCGCTTGTCAAAAAGATCGTTGCGAACCCGGCTTTTATGGTTTTCAGGCACCGGCTGATTCATGGCGAGCGAGACTGGCAGAGTTAAATGAGTTCTTCAAGTTTGGCGAACAGTTTACCGGCGGCCACCGCAACGTTAAATCTGTTGGCAAAGCACGCCGTAGCGGCGCCGGCCATGGACGTCTTTTCTTCAGCCGAAAGTTTTTCCCAGTGTTGGAACAGGCGTTCGGAACCGGCCAGAGTATCATCTTCCACTAATCCTGCCTGATCCTGCTCGATCTCCCGCCAGATATTAATTTTATTGGAGATGAGAACGGGCTTGCCGCAGGCCAAAGCTTCAACGACGGCGATGCCGAAATTTTCCTGATGGCTCGTCAACACAAACGCCGTGGCATGATAAACGGCTCCCCACTTTTCATTGCCAGTCATCATGCCGGGCCAAAACACCGAATCGGGCGGACAAATATTCTTTGCCAGACTAAACATTTTTTGGCCGTAGTCGGTGTCCAGGCCGGGACCGGCAATGACAAGCGCAGGGGAAGACGCGCTGCCGCCATCCTTGCGCGCGCGCAAAAAATTGGAAAACGCCTCAATCAAGAGATCCACACCTTTTTTGAGATTTATACGGGCGAGGAAAAGGAAGAACGGACGGTTCTTGATCCCGGGGCATTTTTTATACAGGGCCGCTTCCATGCCCGGGTGATAAGCCGGGGGATAGGCAATCCCCAGGCCAACGTCGATTTCCTGTCGCGGCCGATAAGGACGGAAAGTATCCCGGGCTAAAAGCATTTCTTCGGCACAGGTAAAGAACACCGCCCGCGCACGATGAATCACTTGCTGTTCGGCCAGCTTCCAATAAAACCAATTTCGAACTGCTTTCAAGCGGCGTTCGGGTGCGCGCTGGAACCACGGGTCAAGCGCCCCATGGGGAAAGACAAAATAAGGTGGTGCTCCCGCATCTTTGGACGCGCGGGCGAGGCCATGACCAATATATTGCCACTGGCCGTTCAAGATCGCCGCATCATAGCAGGCAAGATTTTGTTTGAGCCATGGTCGCAGCGCCGGATGATAGCCCCACGGACCCCGGCCTTTTCCCAGGGCATGGATTGTAAAGTTGTCTTTGGCGATAAATTCCGACGCGGGATCATCCAGGCAAACCACCTCCATCGTGTGACCCAGATCAAGCGTGGGCTTCGCCAGATTACGAATCGCCTGTCCAGGACCGCCGGTGCGGGGATCCATGCTCGAAATAACGTGTAGTAACTTCATGTCGATTGGGAGGACTTAGCGCGCCATAATTCCATGGCGGAACGGAAGACATCGTCAGGTTTTGTTAATTGAATGCCGTCAGCAGCTCCGTGTTTCATTTGCAAACCGATGTGCCAGCCGCCGGCGGGCAATGGTGGATACAGCACTTTGTTAGTTTTCCAATCCCGATGTCCCGGAAACCATTGACCGGGTGGATTGAACCAGGAGAATAGACCCAGCGTCGGAATCCCCACGGCGCTGGCAAGGTGCAACGGCCCGGAATCATGCCCGATAAAAAGCCGGGCGTGCTCAAGAATGGCAGCCGAGATTCGCGGCGACGTTTTTCCACAAAGGTTCCAGCTGAAACCGGTCCAGAACCTTCTTAATTTTTCACTTCGGTCCCATTCATCCGGAGCCCCGAGGAGTACCAAACCGATATCCGGCAGTTCTTTGGCCAGCAGAGCCAGGAGTTTCCCCCAATTATCTTCTCCCCAATCTTTAACGACCAGCTTGGTGCCAACGCTCATGGCCATGAATCCCCGCTGGTGAAGCGGCAACAATTCCAGCGCAGAGGATTGCTCCTCCATTGTCAGCTTTAATTTCCAAAGTTCCCGGTCGGCGAGATTTAAATCGCCGAGCGATGCCAGCCGCGAAGCCAAGCGTTGCGCTTCTGATTCATGCAAACCGTCGCGGCACAATTCAACACGAAGTTGCCGGCGGTGAAACGGCGTGCCAATAATTTTCTTTACCCCGCAGGAACGGAAAAAAACATAATCGCGCAGGCTTTTGAGCAGGCCGCGGCTGGCAGCCAGGTTGACCACGATTTCCGGCTGAATCCGCCGGATTTCCTGATGCAGTTTTGCCAATTTTGCCCGGCTGCGCGTGCCCACCGGATAGCTTACGACTTCGTCACAAAGACCGCTGTTTTGAAGGATCGCCATCGCCGGCGCTGCTTTCCCGGAAACCGGCTCATTGGTCAATAGAACAATATGCGCGGAGGGAAAAGTTCGCCTTACTAAATGAAAACAAGGGAGGGCGACAACGGTATCGCCCAGGCTTCCCAGCCGATAGACAAGGATTTGCTTAGATTGTGGCATTAGTGATTTGTTTTTGCGGCCTGGAATCGGAGTCGTTAATAATCGAGGAATCGGGACGAGTGGTTTTTTTTGCCTTTTTCTTCCGATCTTTGGCGGCGGCGGCCAGCGTGAGTCCTGCCAGAATAGTAGCTGCACCTTGGGTGCTGGCTTGTCCCCATTGACCATTGAGAATCAGCAGAAATCCGGCGGAGGCGAAGACCAGCGCTTGCGGCTGTCTCCGCTGCCAACCCTTGATGGCCGCCCACACAATAAAACCTGCCAGACAAGTCCGGTATAAGATAAGCATGGTTCCGAGAACCAATCCGTTGTCATATAGCAACCGGCCCCACTCACCTTCGGATGCCCCGAAACCAACATCGCCGGTCAACAATTTTTGGCCGACATTAGTTGAAAATCCGGTACCCAATGACTTCATGGTGGCTTGATCAAATGCGCCAAACAAGTCGCCGGCCATCCGGTCAACGATGGAGCCTTCGATTCCGCCCTGGTCGGTGGTCGAAGTCTCCCAGCGGTCCGCAAAAGCATCCATGCCATCCTTAAAAGCCGGCACCTGAAAAGCCACCAGAGGCAATAAAACCGACACCGCCGTAATGCGGAGAAATATTCCCAGGGAAAAACGCGAACGGGCCACCATGGCCACAATGCCCACCACGGCCACTATGGCGACGTTAAAAAAAAACAGGCGACTGATGGATATAGGCATAGCGACCAGAATCGCCGCGCCCGAAGCCAGCGCGAGCCACCCGGGAATTTGTCCCGCGAGAATAAGCAAACACCAACACGCCGTGAAAAGCGGGTACAGTTGGGAGGGGCCGGTAATGAACGTAAAGGTTCCCGGCGGGCGATAATGCCCTAGCGCGCCATCAAAACCAGCCCCATCTGAACTATCGCCGACACCGTGATTAATCCATGAATCCTGCGGCTCGTAAAACTGCCCCACCATAAGAATGGTGTAAGGAATCGCCACCCAAACTGCCACCCGGGCCAGGGCAAAAAGATGTTTCCGGTGTAAAACCTTGCCCATGATAAAGATCAAGGGAATGCTAAAAAAATCGCACCGGACGCCATAAAACGCGATCAGGGCATTCCCGTGCCCCAGCAACATGGCATTTAAAAACGAAGTGACGGCCAACAGCGCGCCGATCATAATAAAGCCATTGGCGGGAAATAGGCCCTTGGATATCGCCAGGCAATAGATGGCGATCATGACGGGATCACGGATCAGCAGAAGGGGCGTGGCCAACCCGGGAAGGAACCAGCGCCGCAATCCGCCTTCGATCACCCACAGCAATATGTATAGCCAAATCAGGCGGCGAATGTTCGCGGTTTCCTGTTCAAACAAAAGCAATGAACGATCAACCGTTACCGGGATTTTTTCGGAGGAAGTTGATTGGGTCATATCGTTTTTGCCAGGGCTTTCACCAATTCCTGGCCATAAACCGGCCATGGCCGGGCAGCGGCAACCTTGCGCGCCTGAACGCCCGCCGCGTGAATAGTCTGCGGCTCTTTGAGCAACTGTTCTAATTGTGCTATCAGCGAGTCGGTTGAACCTGCCTTGATAAGCCAACCGTTTTCCCCGTGCGTGATCAAATCAGGACCCGCCGTACGATCGGTGGTAATAACTGGTGTGCCTTGGGACATGGCCTCAGTGATCACCAGCCCAAAACCTTCAAACAATGATGGAAAAACAAAAATGTCATGCAGGCGCATTTGTTCCAGAATTTCGCCATGAGCCAGACTGGGAATCCACCGGTGTTTTGCCAGTTCACGATTCAGCGCCGGGCAATCTTCCGTGACCTTGTTTCCAATAACGGTGAGCGAAACCGATGCCCCCAAAAAATTGACGGCTTTAAATAAATCGCCGATTCCTTTGCGTTGCGATAAACTCCCGACGAATAGTAACCGCAGGGGCTGTCCCGGCGTGACTGAGCCGCGCGCGGCGCGGTCGGGTCCGCTTGAAACCGGCGGGAATCCGTAAGGAATGACGGCGGGTTCTGGATACTTACCCGGATAATCTTTTAAGGTTCTGGCCGTGAAACTGCTGGCGACGATGATTCGGGTCGCTTGAGCAAGTTCCGCATCCTTGCGCGCCAGTTTTTCATTGGAATCCTTAAAGCCGGTCAGCGTTGCTGCCCATTCAGGCATCCGCTCAAATTCAGGTTCCAGCAATGTCCGGGCCGAGCGCCAATAACCAATCGGTAAATCATAGAAGCCGGGCAACCCATTTTGCCGGGCGGCGGTTAAAGTCTGCAGTGCCCCGTCTTCATAAACATAAACACCGCTAAACACGCGGGGGTCTTTTTTTAGTCGTCTCGCCGTCGCTTCGTCCAAGGAGCGATAGACGGCATCGATGCACAAGGGTCCCGTCTCGTGACTCGTCAAGCCGCCTAATTTAAACCGGGTGGCCAGCATGCGGCCTAATTCGCGAACTGGATGTTGGACTGTGAGCGCCTGTAAAAAAGGCCCGTCATATCGCCGGCGTTGAAATTCACGGCCGATCGCAGTATGACCTAACCGGTCCCAGGCATTGCCGGGAAAGCTGGCCACGGTCGTGTGAAATTCCCCGAGCATTCCGGCCGCCAGCAAACCGCCCAGCGCACCTCTCACGTTGGCATTACCGGTCGGATGAGAAAATAATAGCGCGGCCATTTATTTTGATTTGCGTTGGTAAACCGCCTTGTAAGATTCGCGATAGAAATCCATGGTGCGCAAATAATTCTTCAACGTGCTTCGGCCCCGTTCTCCACGTTCACAATATTCTTCCTCGCTCATATCAATCGCAGTTTGGAGGGCTTTGGCCAAATCCTCGACGTTGCCAGGCTCAACGATGATGGCGGCGTCTCCGCCGGCTTCCGGCAAGCCGCCATCGCGAGTGACAATCACGGGCACACCGACGCTGCGGGCTTCAATCGGGGTCAAGCCCAGATCTTCCCGGGTTCGCGCCGGAGCCACCACCCAGCGGGCGGAGGCGAGGTGCCGGACCTTGCTCTGGCTGTCGATAAATCCCGGTAATTCGATTCCCCCGACTCCCAGCCGGGCAATCAGATCCAGAATTTTTGGCCTCAGCGGGCCGTCGCCAACTAATCTAAGCGGCCAACGGTCGATGTCCGGCTGCACGCGGGCATAGGCCGCGATCAATTCCTCCAACCCCTTGTTTTCGATCCAGCGGCCAAGAAAAAGAAACCCGCGTCTCTCCCCGGGCGGGCACCAGGCTTGGGGCAATTGGCTGACGGTGGGAACGCAATCGCTTCCCTTGAGCTTCTTTTTAGGTTCCCACGTGTCCCAGACGAACCTGGAATTATACCAACGCCGATCGGCCAGTCGTGCGCCAATCCACCATAAAACTCCGCGGACACTCAACCCGGGTCGGCGCCAATTGTGGATGGTTAGCACCAGACTCTTGCGCCAGAATTTTGCCGGAAAAATAATATCCGGCGAAGTGTTCTGTCCGTGGACCACATCCGCCCAACGGATTAATTTCAAAATCCCGGCCTCGCCACTGCGAACAAAATTTACGGGGCAGCCGACTGAATTGGCGGCGGTTTTCAAATCCTCCTTCAGTTCGAGATCGAGCACCAGCTTGAAGCAAATCCGGACTTCAAATTCCGGCCACTGCCTCGCGGCGGCGGCAACCGCTATGACAAAAGCTTCCAACCCTCCGTAATGGCCTTGCGTGGGACTGATAATCAGCAATTTCATGGGACGAAAATCTTTAGGCCGATGCCGGCGTGCCGGGCGGCGGCGCTGCGTTCATGATTTGAATCATTTTTTGCGCAACTGTCGCCGTATCGTTAGTAGCAGCGAGTCGGGCATCACGAACCGGCAACACGTTTAGCAAAACCAATTGTTCCGGAAAAAACAGCTGTGGCAGCGGTGCGAGCGGCCGGGAATCCGGTCCGGCGAGATGCCAATCATCACGGGTGACCAGCAGGGGTAAACCGTGAGCCCACATGGCGGCGGCAGTTCCGCTTTTTTGGATCACCTGCAGCGGCGTGGTGGCCAGGCCCAAATCCAGAGTTTGAAGAATCCGGGATATTTCCGCAGGCGTCCTTTCACCAAGCGTGAGCACAACCGCTTGATCCTGCAAAGCATTCTTCAGACCGGTTAGTTGTTGCGGGGACAAATGGCTTTTGCCAAAAAATACCAATACCAGACGCCGGCCAAAGCGCTGCGCGAGCGGGAACAAGGCATTCGCCGTTTTTTGAGCGGACCATTCGGGATGCACAGCGCCAAAAATTCCTGCAAGATAAAGTCCCTGCCGGTCGGCAGCGGCTCCGGTCGCATTTTTCATCGCCGGGGCGAGCAACTCATCCCAGGCATCGCCCGCTGTGTATGTAATGTTGCTAAACAGGGGCAAAAGAGTGGCGTTGATATTTTCCCTCTGCAACGCTTGTCGGTACGGATCAGCCTGGGTAAAAATAACCGGACCATTTAACCGGCCGACCAGGTCAAGAATAATGGATTTTTGCAGGGTGCCCCAAAGCCGGTGCTTGAGGGAAGAACCCCGCCCCAAACCCAACCATAGTTCGTGGAACATGATTTGCCAACGAGCGCCGGGACAGATAGCCCGGATTTTTTTGCCCAAACCGAAACACAAGCCTTTGGATTGGTAGCCAAAGGGGACGAACTGCAAGCTGGCCCACTCCGGGCCAAAAGGTTCCAGCCATTTCCGGGTTTCCACGATGCGGCTGGCCCAAGTCGAAGTCGCGGGCAGTCGCAAACAGGACATGGAAATATTTTCCATGAATTGGATGCCAACCAAAGACCGATCCACGTATTGGTCATTTAGCGCAACTGCAACCACCTCATGGCCGCTGCGAATGCACTCGCAACCGAGCCGGCGAGTGTAATCACCCACGCCATCCCGGCCGGGTTCCAACGAGCCGCAAAAAATGACGAAACGCATTAATTTTTTCCAGGATGAGTCAGCCAGGTTGACTGGACGGCGCGTGAATGAATTTTCTCTAGTTTACGGGCCATGAACCGGCGGGCGTAAGCCCGAAAGGCAGGATATTGTTCCTCGGTGATTTTGGACAGGCCGACAATGATGACCAGCGTGGCGCAAATCGCGCCCATGACTTCGACGGGACTCCGGGTGTTGTACCTGGTGACCGCGACCATAAAAAACAACAACGGCACATGATAAAGGTAGAGTGAAAAGGTATGGCCAGCCAGCCAGCGAATGAATTTTGTGATCCGGTAAGCCTCAAGATCCATGGCCAAATGCCGGGAAAAAAGACAACACGCAAAAAAATTAGCGCTAACCATCAGCGCAAACAAGTCATCACCAATAAAGTTGTATGAATAATAAAGGGGATACCGGCCCACTTTGCCGTTATCCAGGCCAAGTTGTTTTTGAAAGACCAGGCAGCCGATAACGACAAGTCCGGTCAGCACAAACAGGAACAGGCCGGGCAGCCGGCGACAACTAAATTTCTTTCCCGCATAATACGCCAGTGCCCCGGCTGCCCACGCAGGCGCCAGGAGGAGTATTTTAGGTCCCACCAGCAGCGTTAACGCTGTCAGCCATAGAATTTTGATGCGGTTCGTCCGGACAAAGATGAAAACACCAAAGAACACATAATACCAGAATTCATATCCTAGCGACCAGAAGGGATTGTTGGAAGAAGGGTTAAGGCACAGAAACCACAGTTGCTGGCAATAGACTAAATTAGCTGCCAGACGAATGGATTGCCAATGAGGGTTAACTGTAGCGTACACCTCCGGCGAAATCCGGGAGCCAATGGCGTCTAACAAATAAGTCAAAAACAAAGCAGGAACAACGACGGAATAGAGCCGGGCAAGACGATCCGCACTGTAGTTGGCGAGTGTGCGGTCCGGGCGATCGGCACTCGCGGCAATGACATAACCGGAGAGAACGAAGAAAATGATCACCAACTGGTGGTTGAAGTAAACATAAGGCAGCACATGTGACGAAACCGGCAAGTGTTCCGAATGAAACAAGAAAACCCCAATGGCCGCCGAAAAGCGGAATACGTCCAGATAAATCGAGGTCAGTCCGCCCATCGGGTTCTTATTCAAAATGGTAATTTGATTTGCCATGCGGGTTTAATCTGATGCCTGACCATCGTTTCAACAGACATCAGCCGCCGGAATTTTTCCTCATTTGCCGGGCGTATTTCGTGTAAATGCCGGCCGTTTCCCTCGCGATCGCCGGCCAGTTGAATTTTTGCGAATGCGCCTTGGCTGCCGCCCTTTCCAATTGGAGGTTGCGGGGACTTGCCAACAGCGCGACGATTTTGGCGGCCATGGCCTGGACCTGCCCGGGCCGCACCAATCTTTCGGGTGGCAAGATACTGCTCGGGCCGGGGGCGTCATAAGCCACGACCGGCACAGCGGCAGCCAGCATTTCGATGAGACCAAACCCAAAGCCTTCCAAATAGGAAGGAAAGATACCGACTGAACAATCACTCAGCAGCCGGGGCATGTCCGCGGTATTATAACGCGGTATGATTTCCAGTTTTGCTTGCCGGTTCGCCGGAAAAAAGCGGCGCACTTCTTTTTCTGTTTGATATAAACCGGCAGTGCCCAGAAGCCGGAATGTCGCCATCGGCACTGCCTCGAGAATGCCTTCCACGATCTTCGGAAAATCAACACATCCCTTGCGCAGGTCAAAGGTGCCGACAAAAACCACTTTGGGATCCGGTGGCGGAGTTTCCTTGACGGCGTCAAAGAGTTTCCTGCGAGCCGCGTCGATGCCATAAGGCAAGACGACGATGTTTTCACGCTGCAATCCGCACCGGGTCAAAATCTCGACATCGCGGTCATTTGATACATTGACCAAATCCGCCGCGCGCACGGTCGCATCAGCATCCTTAAACAACGCCTTCAATCGCTTCGCATCACGTCGCTTGTGGATGAACGCACGCAATTGGAAATTCAGCGTTTGTGGTTCGGGAAATTTGATCTCGGTCAAGTGGTGAACCAACAGCACCGACCGTGCGACAAAAAGCGTGCTCCGGGTGAAATCGTTGCGATCGTAAGGCAGGAAAGCGTGGTCGTAATCCACGATATCGTAGGACCCGGCATTTTTTTGCAAATAAACTCTCAAAGATTGAGCCGCCGACAGCTTGCCAGCCGGACTTATTTGTTCCCTGATTTCCGGGACCGAAATGATTTCACACTCCCAGCCCAGGCCGGTCAACGCGTCCGCGAGTTCAACGGCAACTTTGGAACCTCCCAACTCGCGACTCGCGGGCACTTGTGGACTGAATAGAATTTTCATCGCAACGCATTTCTCATATATCCCGCCAGAATAAATGCTTACAGCCGGCGTAATGCCGCACGGCCGCACGGATATTGTTTCGATAACAAAAATCGTCACTGATGGAAGTCGCCACTTCATTCACCGCGAAGAACCGGCCGCCCGTTTTCCAGAAAACATAAGCGATTAATGTCTGCTCAAAATGGCAAGTCGCATGCGCCGCCCAGGCAGCGAGGGCCTCATAATTTCTCGAATTCAACACTCGGTCTATAATGCCTTGCGGATAGAAAACGAATCCACAGTTGATCGGCGGTTCCGTCATGATTTTGCTTTCGCCCAAAAAGGACGCCACATCGGAATCATAGGAACGTGTGTAGTCCAGCCCGATGACGATTTGAGAATCAAAAAATGCTTCTCCTTTGTTGGCATCCAGGAGCGGGCCAAACCAGATGATGTCCGCATCTGAGAGCAGGATGTTTTCACGCCGGGAGGCTGCCAGGGTGATGGCAAATTTTTTTGCGTAGCCGCCGAATTTTCCCGAGGCCAGCCACTTGCGAATAAACATTTGTTCCGCCGGTTGCAAGGTGGCCAGCGCTTCCTCCCAATGACAGATAACCACGGCTCTCGGGCTGGCCGGCAAGCACTCGTTGAGCAAAGCCAAGGCGCGGTCGGAATCACCGAATAAAGTCAGGGGTGGCAACGTCGAATGATGTAGGGCCAACGATTGAAGACTTTTGATCAGCAACGGGACGTCTCGATCATACACGATGGCCACCAGCCTGGGCAGAGACTCATTGACCGGCTGCCATTCACTCAATTTAACCGGCCGGGATTTTATCCGGCGAAGCGTATCGCAATAACCATAAAAGGTTCGAGACCTGAGACTGCGAGCGATACGTTTCAATAATTTCATCAGAATACTGATTTTCCTGCCGACCGGTCCTGACGTTGGCCCATCCAGCCGTCTGCATAAACCCGGCCCGGGAGTCTGGCAATATTCATGAGTTGGCAGAGACCGGGCTTAGCGTTTTGAAAGTATGTTTAAATCCCGCCCAAGCCATGTAGGCATTCAGCGCGATGGATGGCAAAACGCTCAGAAATGAAAAAATCAAAACCCCGCGCACCGTGGAAACATTGAGAAACAGCAGGACCACGATTTGGGTAATGATGGTCGCGGGAATATAGAGGTTGGCGCCTTTGATCCATGCACGCGAAGCGTTGATCGTCCACATCACTCCCGCGATGAAACTAGTCACGGTTGATAATAGCATCAACAACAATTCCGGCTTCAGGTGGGAATAATGCGGTCCTAGCAGCCAGAGGAATTGTTTGGAACAGAGCGCGGCACTTCCGACCAACGCGGCGGATATTATTACGCAAACTGCTAAAAGCTGGAAGTAACGGCGCAAAAGGCGGTGCGGCTCCTGACACCGGGAAAAACGTGGTATGACAATCGTCTCCATCGTGGTATTCAAGATCGAGAAAAGCACGGCGATCCGGCCCAGCGCGCTCACTTCCGCCACGTGGCTGGCGTTGCCAAAGACAGTGATGATCCAGACCGAAATTTGGGATTGCAAACAGAAGAAAATTCCATTGGGCAGCATTTTTTGCGAAATCTGTTTTAATTCTTTTTTATCTTCCTCATGCGGTGGTTGAGCGGTGTCGGCATAGTCAGTGGAAAATCTTCTCAGCCAAAACAACTGATACCAGTTGCCCACCACGGCGGCCAGGGCGGCGGTAACCACATTTAGATAGAAATGAAGCAAACCGCCGATCATTGCCAAACGGAGCAGAGCATTGCTGAAATCAATTTTTTGAAGCCGCCGATATTGGCCATGCAACTGCAGACTCGTGATCCAGACGGAAGATTCGAGCAAAGGAATCACACCCGCGATGATGGTCAAACAGAGGCCAACGGTCAGAAGACTTGACGCTCCGTTGCGCCACAACATCCATGCGGCAATCGGAATGGTCACTCCCAGCGATGCCAGCGCAAACCAGCGACGCAAGGTCAACGCGGCCATCAGCAACTGGCCGAAACGTTGGCGATCCTCGCATACGCGCCCGCCGATGGAACGTACCCCAATGCTGATTCCCAGATCTGCCAAAAGGTTAGTAGTAGCCTGCATGGAATTGGCAATGGCAAATAGTGCGTAGTCCTGTTTTGCCAGGGTCCGCACGATCAGCAACCCGGCAATAGCCGTCAGCGCCTGCACCAAGCCCTGCACCAGGCCGAACTCGACCATGCGAAAAGTCCATTTTTTAACCTGCAACCAACGGACTCGGTTGAACATGAAAGGAATGGTCACTAATGAATTCAAGCGAATTTTTGTTTTTTCCACCGGCCGGGATGCATCCGGACTGCCGGTCTCATCCTCTAAATGATTACCAAAAACTTTGACAAAGCGCCGCACTTGGCGCTCCGGCAAAAAACTTGCCAAAAGCCATTGTGCTTATCCGTCGTCAAACAACCTCCCGCGAAACGCACCGTTTTACGAAGGTATTTACCTTTTTGCCTGGGTTTTGCTTCCCGGCCCTGCCAAAAATGGCCGATACCACCATTCCATTTTCTCAAATGTCCCAGGCTCAACTATCGCAACGGAAAGCTTGAAACTAAATGGATATAAAACCTGCTTGCCCATCAAAAAACTTCAAAACCATCTGGCAAAATTGGGGATTATCAAATGCATGATCAAGCTTGAGGCTTGAAAGGACATGAAAAGTTGATTGCCTTTTCATCTCACTGAATCACGAATGTTGATCTCCTATTTTAGCGTTTCACTAAACTAACTGACACCATTCTGGCCCTGAAGATAGCATTTTGCCGGTCTTATTCAACTGAAAACATAGCCACCCTGATTCACCCCAATAACCGCACGGGTTTACGAATCATAAGGAATTTACAATAGGGGCTTCATAAATCTATGTGAACCTCGTCGGGCGATTGAAAGCAGATCAGATTAAACAAATTACATTGAATCGTGCAGCCCTTGGCACAACGGACTTGTGTAAAACTTTCATGGTGTCCATCCCCGTATATAATATAGGCAACGCTGGATGTTCACGACCACGGAACACAGTTTAATGGAGTGGATTGGGGAAAATCTCCTTAAAACCTATGGGGCGTAAAATTGAGCCCATGCTCTACGAAAAGAACGTCCTATTATTTTTCCCGGCCAAATGCCGCCTGGATTTTTTGAAATCTCATCCAAAACTTCCGACTTTCGGGAAACTTGAAACTTCCGCTTAGTTTTTTGGCAGTTTTTCCTCGACCATTTCGCACAGGGCGTGGAACAAAACCTTTTGCGCTTCTTGAATCCTGGCCGTCACCGCGCCGGGAACGATCAGGTCAATGGTGGCGATGCCTTTGGTGTAGCCGCCGTCGCGGCCGAGAAAAGCAATGCTTTCCACGCCCTTGAGTTTGGCTGCTTCCAGCGCCCGCAAAACGTTTTTGGATTTTCCGCTCGTGGTGATGACGATCAGGACGTCGCCTTTTTCACCCAGGCCCTGGACCTGGCGCGCAAAAATTTCGTCCGCATGGTAGTCATTGCACACGGCGGTCATGAGCTCGCCGTTGGCCGTGAGGGAAATGGCCGGATAAGGACGGCGGTCTTCGCGAAAGCGGCAGAGAAATTCCGTGGCCAGATGCGTGGCATCCGAGGCGCTGCCGCCATTGCCGCAAACCAGCAATTTTTTCCCGGAAAGCAGGCTGCGCAGGACCAACTGCGCCGCGCGATACAGCGGCTCTTCCAGGGTGGATAAACTGCGCAGGGCGACAATTGATTCTTCAATGGCGCGTTGCAAATGACTCATGCCTACAGCGTAAATGCCGGCCACTGAAAGAAAAGGCAAAATCCATGGCATTGGAACGGTTCCAGTTTTTCCTGCCTCGGAGAGAACACGGATTAAACAGGGATTTCATTGGCTACTATATTCTGCTTGATGGTTGACATACCGGGGTGGCCGCATTAATCATTTTTCGCATGCCAATCTATGAATTTCATTGCGGGAAGTGCGAACGCGACAGCGAAATCCTGGTGCGTTCGGCGGATTGGCTGGGGACCAAATGCCCGCATTGCGGTTCGTCCAAGCTGGACAAAAAATTCTCCACCTTTGCTTCGTCCGGTGCCGGGGCGCAGCTGGCCGGCAAAAGTTCCGGCGGCAGGCACGGCTGCGGCGGCGCGTGCAGTTGCCACTAATTTGGCAAAAATTACCGTCCGCACAATTCCCGGGCACTGATCCGGGTCAAATCGGGCACGGTCCAGTCCGCGCCGCAGGGTGCCAGTTCTTCTAATTTGGCGCCGCCAGTGGCCACGCCCAGCGTTCGGGCGCCGATGAACTTCCCACAACGCACGTCGAACGGCGTATCGCCTATGACGACGATTTCCTGCGGTTGCAGGTTTTTCCCCAGCACCCGGCGACCGCGTTCCAGCGCGGCCACGGCAATGCGATTGCGGTCTTCGTGGTCATCCGCAAAACCGCCAAACTGAAAATATTCCCAAAGGCCGAACTTACGCAGCTTGATCTCCGCGCCGAGTTGAATATTGCCCGTGAGCAGACCAAGCGCCGGCGGCTGCGGCAGCGCTTGCAAATCCCGGATGAATTCAAAGACCCCGGGACAAGCGTGGCCGATGCTGTCCGCGAGAATTTGGTCGAGCCAGAAAACGTAGCGCGCAAAAAATTGCCGGAAATGCCCCGGTGATTCATCGAGGCCGTGGATTTTGAAAAATTCGCGAACCAGGCTGACGTCCGTGCGGCCGGCAAACTTCATGCGTTCCGAGCCGTGATGGAGATTGAATTCCGTCGCGAACGTTTTGGCAAACGCCCGCGTGCCGGCATGTCCCGTGTGAACGAGCGTGCCATCAATGTCGAAAAGAACCAGCCGAACCATGCGGGAAAATATCAAACCCCCGGGGTCGCCGCGAGGATTTTACGCGGCCGGTTTAGGCCAGATATTGAGAGCGATTTCAAAAATACTGCCGCCGTTCGGCAGGAGAGATCAAGCTGGCGGCGAAGATGCCGAACTAATTAGAGACTCCTCACGTC
>Ga0206807_1043_pt1 | contig 24923 bp, 26 predicted proteins | sample Alteio_BWOrgCont_57_FD_152915 | JGI IMG/M metagenome (GOLD analysis project Ga0206807, IMG submission 152915) | Enriched cells from forest soil in Barre Woods Harvard Forest LTER site, Petersham, Massachusetts, United States -... | ecosystem: Environmental > Terrestrial > Soil > Temperate forest >...
TGCTTCGTCAATACAAGGGCTCCGGCACCCTTTGCGTCTCATTGACGCCTCAAATTACAAGTTTTCGGAACCCTCACCCCCTGCCCCCTGTCCCTTTTCCGGAGAAAAGGGCGAGGGGGAGGCATACTGATACATTGGAAAATTTCACTCGGGTTGGACAGATTGTGGGGACCTTCGGGCTTAAGGGGTTGGTTAAGGTTATGCCTATGACCGACTTCTTGGAGCGGTTTGAAAAGGGGTCTAAGCTGCGGCTGAAGGGTGAGTGGGTGGAGGTCGAGTCGTTCGCAATTCATAAGAAGAGACCACTGCTGAAGTTAACCGGAATCAGAAATATTACGGCGGCAGAGGCCCTGAAATGGGAGTATCTCGAGGTTCCCGAATCTCAAAAACCGGAGTTGGATGAGGATGAGATTTTGAGCCAGGACCTCATCGGTCTAGTGGTTGTAACGGTCGAAGGACGCGAACTAGGCGTCGTCGACGACGTTATTCCAATGCCGGCTCACGACGTTATTCAGATCGGAGAGTTGTTGATCCCTGCGGTGCGAGAATTCGTAAAGGATATTGATTTCGATGCCGGTGTCATGACAGTCGAGCTAATTCCGGGGATGATCGAAGAGTAGGGCGGAGTTCGCTGGGCTCCTGGCGGGCTCTTCGCGCTGGGCGGGACGCTTTGCGTTTTGCGACAAATACGCAACGAAGCCAGCTTATACCAGCATAATGGATGCCTTCACCGCTCCGCATTAAGGTCCATCGGCCGTTTTTGACACCCTTTGCAACCAGCGAGCGTCTAAATGATATGACCGTCTTTTTAGTCTTGATCTTGATTTTCCTAGTGCTGATCGCGATCATCGTGGCGGCAGCCACTGCCAACAGGCAGGCAAATAATCAGATGGGCCCTATGTACGTCGAGCAGCCTGTCGTCTACGTGGATGACACCCCCCTGATCGCGGGGATGGTTGCCGCCGACATCGCCACCGATATCGCATTTTCTCAATCGATGCAGATGGGTGGCATGGACCAGGGGCAAGGCTACGATAATCAAGACTCCGGATTCGGAGATAACGGCGGCGGAGATTTCTTGGGCGGCGACCAGTCGTTTGACAGCGGATCATCCGGTTTTGATATTGGCGGCGGGGATTTCTAAGGGCGCTTCGCGCCCGGTAGGTATCATCGCTCAGTTATGGCTGAACTGCTTGCTGTTTCCTTGATTCGCGATGTTCCCGATTTCCCTTTGCCGGGGATCATGTTCAAGGACGTCACGCCTGTCCTTGGAGACCCTGCGGCATTCGCTGAGGTCTGTGCTTTGTTGGCAGCCGATGCCAAAAGCAAGGGCGCCGAAGTCATTGTAGGAATCGAAAGCCGCGGTTTTATTTTTGGCGTTCCGGTAGCGCTTGAGTTGGAAGTGCCTTTTGTGATGGCCCGAAAACTTGGGAAACTTCCTTACGACAAAATCTCCGAGGAATATGCCCTTGAATACGGCACGAACACGGTCGAGATGCATGTCGACGCGCTTCAGTCCGGCCAAAAGGCATATATCGTCGACGATCTTTTGGCAACTGGCGGTACCGCTGCAGCGGCGGTGCGATTGATCGAACGGCTCGACGGGATCGTTTGCGGATTTGGGTGCTTGATCGAGTTGACCTTCCTTCAAGGCCGCGAAAACCTGCTCGGTTACCCCGTTACCGCGTTGATCGAGATCTAGGCGATGAGGCCCCAGTTGGTCGCAGTCATGGGACCGACGGCTTCGGGGAAGACTGAGTTGGCGGAACAGATTGCGGAGCGTATCGATGCTCAGCTTGTGAATGCGGATGCATTTCAGATTTACCGCGGCATGGACATCGGCACCGCGAAGCCGGATCGAAGAGATCTTTATCGGCTGCTCGACATCCGAAACCCAGCGGAGGGCTTCGGAGTAGGCGAATATGTGGCTCTCGCTCAGGAAGTAATTCAGGATTGCTGGAAGGCAGAAAGAAGCGTTGTGGTAGTCGGTGGCACTGGGCTCTATGTTCGGGCACTGTTCGAAGAGTACAGCCAAATGGGACAGGCGCCGACGCCGGAACTTCGGCTGAGTCTTGACGAGAAATCGCTAGAAAGTCTCGTAGAAGAACTGCAACGTGTGGAGCCCGAAGCCGCAAAAGGTCTGGATTTGCAAAATCGTGTGAGAGTTCAGAGAGCACTCGAACGGATTTACAGTCCTAAACCGTCAGTGCCCGTGCATCTGCCTCCATTTCAAAAGCAAAAGTTTGCCGTCATGCGGGACATAGATGATACGTCTGAACGTATCAAACGCAGGACAGAAGAAATGATGCGGAAGGGGTGGGTCGAAGAGGTCCAGAGGCTGAAAGCCGAAGGATTCTCTTTAGCAGACCCAGGATTTAGGGCACTTGGATATGGAGCTATTTGGCGAACCCTCACCGGCGAGGTCGAGCTAAAGGAAGCACTGGCGACAACGATCGCCGAAACGAGACGGTACGCGAAGCGACAGCGGACATGGCTGCGCTCGGAACCTAATCTCGTGATTTTGGATTCGGATAATGCGCTGGAACATGCAATGCGCGCACTGAGTCCCAATATTTTTTAAGGAGTTATTTTATAGCATGGCTAAGGCGATTAATCTTCAGGATATGTTCCTGAATCAAGTTCGGAAGGAGGGCATTGCGGTCACGATTTATTTGACCAACAGTGTCCAGCTGAGGGGTCAAGTACGTGGATTCGACGCATTTACGGTGTTGCTCGACGCACCGGGCAAACCCACGCAACTCGTTTACAAGCACGCGGTTGCAAGCATTGTTCCAAACAAACCGATTAGTTCGTATCGTGCACCTGGCGAGGGTGAGGAGCACTGATCCGGGGGCAGTGCTATAGCGATGAAGCGTTCGAGGGAGGAGATGGTGTTGCGGAACTCTGACGAAGACTAGCTGGGCTCTGGGCCGAAATACTGTAAAGCCCAAACACGGTGCGCAATTCGATAGGCTTGTCGCAGGCACAACCCATCCTGCGGCTACTGGTGAGGCGGGAATTGGAGGCCTCGCAGTTGTTTCCAGAACCCTCACCCCCTGCCCCCTCATCCCTTTTACACGGAGAAAAAGGGAGAGGGGAGCGGAAGAATTATGAAATTCACTAAGATGCAGGGGATTGGGAACGACTTTGTGATGGTCGACACGATCCAGGATGGCGACTTGCCGGCTGACTTACCGGGGTTCTCGCGATCGGTTACAGACCGCAGGCTTGGTGTCGGTGGCGACGGCCTGATTTTAATCGAGCGAGGAGACGCAGCGCCCTTTCGGATGCGGATGTTCAATCCTGACGGTTCCGAGGCTGAGATGTGCGGCAATGGAATTCGTTGCTTTGGACGACTTCTCAAGGAGCATGGGCACATCACCACAGACCACGCTGACATCGAAACCGGCGGCGGCATACTTGACCTCCAATTGATCGATGAAGTGCGGATACGGGTCGACGTGGGACTCGCTCGGCTCACTCGAGGCGATGTTGGAATGACGGGGGATCCCGACCAGATGTTTATCGACCAGCCCGTCGGGGGCGCCTTTTTCGGCACAGCAGTGTTGATGGGGAATCCGCACCTCGTGATCTTTGTTCCCGATGTCGCTCAAGTCGATCTACCTCGGGTAGGTCCGATATTCGAGCATCACCCTTTCTTCCCAAACCGAGTGAATGTCCACTTCGTCGAAGTTGTGGACAAAACTCATCTTATTCAGCGCACTTGGGAACGAGGAGCAGGGATCACATTAGCTTGCGGAACCGGGGCATGCTCATGCGGCGTTGCTGCCTTCCTTACCGGTCGCGCGGAGCGGAGCGTCGAGATCCAACTCCCAGGCGGGAAACTTGAGATCGAGTACCTCGAAAGCGGGCATGTGCTCATGACCGGGGCCGCGGAGACGGTGTTTGAGGGTGAGATCGACGTGCAGGCCGTCTGAGTGGCTTTACGGTATTTCGGTGTTACGGTATTTAGGGCCGGACCGTTCGCTGTTAGGGACTCAGGCGAGATAAAGTTCTGGGTCGGCTCCGCAACACCGGAATACCTCGACACCAAAAACGCGTGTTATTGTTGGTCGAAGATTTCTAACTGCAGGTTTCCAGAATCCTCACCCCCTGCCCCCTGTACGGACCGATACGCTTCGCTCATTGCCCTTCGGCGGGACTGGAAAGCTTGTCCGGAGAAAAGGGCGAGGGGACGTTCAGTCGAATTTTTGCGAGCGAATTCTTTCTACTTCCCGGCGCTCGTCGTCTTGGGCGATTTTGTCTCGCTTGTCGTACAGGGCCTTTCCTTTGCCGAGGCCGACGTTGACTTTTACCCGGCCGTTCTTGAAGTAGAGAGACAAGGGAATCAGGGAGAGTCCCTTTTCCATTGCCTTTCGGTCTAGCGTGTTGATCTCTTTTCGGTGCATGAGGAGCTTTCGGTCTCGACGCCGCTCATGCTGGAAGACGTTTGCCTTTTCGTACGGCTCGATGTCGGCATTGATGAGGTAGATCTCGCCATTCAGGACGCGGCAGAAGGCGTCGTTAAGGTGCCCATGCCCCAGATAGAGGCTTTTGACTTCGGATCCAAGCAGCGAAATACCTGCTTCGTGAGACTCCATGATGTTGTAGTCAAACCGCGCTCGTCGATTCTGTATCGATCGAGGCGCCTCGTTCACCTTTTTGTCAGATTTTTTGGCCACAACGGTAAGAGTGTACCGGGGGGAACTGATGGGTTATTTCTCGTGTTAAAGTCGCTTGACGCTGTAGGACGCTACAGATTGATCTCACGAGGTAGATTTGACATATGCGAATTAATCCATGCTTCCTGTTTGCGATACTTGTCGTTGTCGCGACGGGATGCAAGTCGAGCGGCTCCGGCGGTGCAAACGGCGAGGGGGCTAGCACTCCGACCCTCACGAAACTTGGTATTGAAGATCCGGTCGTTGGAAAGGGCGACGCGGTAGAAGCTGGAGATGAGGTTTGGGTCGTTTACACCGGCAAGCTCGGCACCGGCCATATTTTCGACTCGAACGACAAACCGGACGGGAAATCGTTTCACGTTACAGTTGGCAGCGGCGGAGTCATCAAGGGATGGGATCAAGGCCTTGTCGGCATGAAGCAGGGCGGAAAGAGAAAGCTATCTATTCCTTTCGCCCTAGCGTACGGCGACAGCGGTAAAGACCAAATTCCACCAAAAAGCGACTTGTTTTTCGATATCGAATTGAAAACTCTTCTTAAAAGGAAAGACGCCAACGTAATTACTGCAGAAGACGTCAAGATTGGAACCGGCAAAGAGGCGAAGGACAATGACAATGTCGCCGTTTCCTATACCGTGACTACAAATGGCCAGCAGATTGAAAAACAGGACAGCGTAAAATTCAAAATCGGCGGCGACCAGATGCAAATAGACGGATTTGACAAGGCTGTCAAAGGTATGAAGGTCGGCGGCGAGCGCGATATTTCAATTCCTCCGATGCTGACGCGCGGACTGAGAAACGAAGACCTCGGGATGAGCGTCGGCGTTTGGCACGTGAAGCTTTTGAGTGTGAATTAAACGGTAATTGCAGTGAAGACCTTTAGACTCTTAGCGTCCTTCGTTATTTTTGGCGGTGTTGCTGCCGGGTGCTTGGCTCAGATCGCGCAGAAGAAGGGGGGCTTTATTTTCCGCGTACATTACACGCCGGGGCAGGTCCTCAAGCTGGACAGCACGATGACCTTCATCAACAGAGGATCCGATCCAGCTGGCACGGTGAAGGCCTCCACCACTCTGAAAGTGCTTACCGTGAGCAAGGGGATTGCCAATGTTGAGATGCTGGTTACGCCCGGGGTCCTGGCAGGAACGAAGACTCAAGTTACGCCCGCACAGAAGATGGTTCTCAGATTAGACGACAAGAACCGATCCGCTGATAAAAAGGAGCTTGGCGGAGGCATGATCGCGCTTCCCGCTCGTCCGATGAATCCAGGATCGACCTGGAAGACATACCTGCCACTGAAAGATCCCAGCGGTGTAATTCAGACTCTCACTGCGATTTATAGGTTCTCAGGCATATCCAATGAAAATGGACACCAAGTGGCGGTCGTAACTTACATCCTGAGTGGGTTTGCGAATGGAACCGGCGCCATGAAATTGCTTGTAAAGGACGGATCGCTGTACAGCAACATCACGAACCTGAGTCTTACATCTGGGAGCACAGTTTCAAAGGTTCAGACCGTTGTGAAGCGTATTCAGTGAGCCAGGCGCCTGCCATCGATGTGGCTTCTAGCGCGAGTCCCATCATTCGAGAGTTGCTCGCACAGCATCCTCGAATCGGACGCGTGGAAGTGGGGGATTCTTTTGGGGTCTGTTTCCAGCAGGCGACATGGTCTCGTGAAGTTCGCATCGGCGACACCAAGGCTGACCTTTACGGGCTGGTCGAAGTCATCGACAACAATCCGCTGGTTTGTGCCGACATGATCTCGGTCCCCGGTAAAGCGGCGACGCTTGCATTGATTGCCTTGGCGCCGCTGGTCCACGCCGGGCTTGTGACGGACTCACCAGTTTTAGTCTTCAACTTCCCAACGGATGACGAAGAGGTCGCTCGCGCGCTGGAGCGTGAGGGCCTGAAGACAGGGGTCGCGGTCCATTCCGAGCCCTTGGATCTTGGCGGAGTGCTTGCTGCTAGCGTGATGGTGTCGATTGAGACCCCTGAGGACCTTGACGAAATCGATTTTCTGTACAACGAGCAATTTGGTAGATCCTTCTACGTTCGCCGTGACGAGACATCTGAGTGGGCTCCTGACGTCGTGCGAGACAAGCCGTTCGCTGTCTATCGAATACGGATTTCCCCCGACGAGCCAAATTCACTGCTGACGATCCGGCTACTTTCAGATCCGGACGGCAAGTGCGGCACCAGTCAAGTCATTCACGCCATGAACGTCATGTGCGGCTTTGAAGAGACATTGGCTGTAGGCTAAGAGTCTTTGTCTAAGTCGATGACTGGCTTTTTTGGCGCCTTTTCGGCGTCGACTGCCTCGATATCCTCTTTGGTGCCGGACATGACATCGGGTCCCTCCCCGGAGACTTTCTCCCAGATTCCCTTTTCGGCACGACGAAAGGTCGTGAACCCCTTTCTGCTTGCTTTATCGTCTGGAGTTGAGCCGGCAAGTTTGAATGTCGCTCGACTGATTACGCGCTTCACATCCAGCCCGCACCACGGGCAGTATTTGAGGGGGTCTTCCTTAATGCCCTGGATCACGGCAACGCGGCCTTCACACATCAGGCAATCGCGGTCGTCGGGTTCGTACTCGTAGACGGGCACGAGGTTATTTTAGCCTGTGCCATGTAATCCGGTGTGGGTGTCATGCGTTTCCAGAACCCTTCCCGACTCGCTTGCGCTCCCCGGGATCTTCGACACCCCCTGCCCCTCGCCCTTATTCGGAAAAAAGGGCGAGGGGAGACCTGCCAGACTTTCTTGGTGGATTCCGTTGAGACTTTGAATTCGGAGATTGTGGGGTGTCGCCTTTGTCCTCGCCTTGTGGAATGGCGTGAGAAGGTCGCTTTAGAGAAGCGGCGGAGCTTTAGCGGGGATGTTTATTGGGGGCGGCCGGTGCCTTATTTTGGGGACCATGCTGCCCAGAGGCTAATTGTGGGGCTGGCGCCGGCGGCGCATGGTGCAAATCGCACGGGCCGGATGTTCACCGGAGATCGGAGCGGAGACTGGCTGTTTGCGGCTCTGCATCGCGCGGGAGTCGCCAATCAACCGACTTCGGTAGACGCCGCCGATGGCCTTGCTCTTCATGGCGCGCTCATGGCGGCCAGCTGTCACTGCGCTCCGCCAGACAATAAGCCTTTGCCCAGCGAGCTTGAAGCCTGCAATCGCTACTTATCGCGGCTGCTCACGGATCGACACTGGAAATCGGTGCTTTGTCTGGGAAGCATCGCCTGGACGGTTGTCCACCGGACTTACGGGCAGCGGGTAGCAAAGTTTGGGCATGGGACGATCCACCGTCTGGACGCTGGCACTTTGCTTGTTGGCTCGTACCACCCGAGCCAGCAGAATACTTTTACGGGCCGGCTTACGGCACCGATGCTGGACGCGGCGATTGGGCTGTGGTTGAAGGGGTAACTCGGGTATCACCGCGCCTAAAGTTGGACTCTTATTGCAAGTTTCCGGAACCCTTTCCGTCTCGCACATGCTCGTCTGGATCTGCGACACCCCCTGCCCCTTCTCCCTTTTTCGGAAAAAAGGGCGAGGGGAACTACTCGTTTACTAGGGGTTTGCGTTCTAGTTCGAAGCGCTTTAGGTTTCCATCTCGGGAGACGGCTAGCTTTACTTTGCTGCCGACGGGACCGGAGAGCATTTTTCGCAGTTTCTTGAGCGAGATGACACCCCCTAGGTCGATAGTGTCGATGGACAGGAGTTCATCGCCCTTTTTGATACCGGCTTCGTCACCTGGGCTGCCGGGAGAGACTGCGTAGACTCTCACCTTGCGGTTGAGGTTGTCGTATACGGCGGAAACGCCTGACTCTCCTGGCGGTTCGTTCTCAACTTTGCCGGTCCAATTCTCCAGCCAAATTCGGCGGCGACCGTAGTCGATGATAATGTTGAAGTTCCGAAGAAAGCCAAAGCCAACGGTTCCGTCGAAATCGGCTGTACTCGATGGGAGATCGATGATGTCCCACGTGCTCTCGGGAACAGGAACTCCGAAGATTGTCATGTTGGTCATCTTCTTGTCCCAACTGACGACTGGTCCAGAGGCAACGCCGGCGACGGTGGTGAACTTCGGATCTTTGCCCACTTCCCACAGGCCGACCCGCTCAAGGGAGTCCCGATGGGACGTCGCATAAAACGCGTTTCCAGTATCGAGGGCCATGTGCAGGTTTTGCCCAGTCGGAGTCTTGACGCTCATTTCCACGGAGTTGGCCCCAACCGGCAGCATCTTGGTCAGAAAGGTCTTTTTGTTGTCCGGAGTCCGGGTCGTGATGTCGAACGAAGGCGGATAGAAGATGAATTTCTGATGCTCGAAGTTGATTTCGGTGATGTTGTTTTTAATCACCTCAAGGCCCATGATTCCATCGCAGTGAATTCCGTAAATGAACGAATAGTCTTCAGGCGGGGTTAAGACTGCTTGCATGCCCGTCGGGTCGATCGTTTTGGTCCCCAATTTCAGCGTCTTGACCTTTACAGTTGACACTTCAAGTTCGCCTACAAAGTCTCGCAGGGTCATGGTGCCAGTAGGTTCGCCGACGTTTATCGTGTTCGAAATGTCAACGGCGCCACCGAAGCCTGTGTCAAACATAAGCGAAACAGGCTTTCCGTTGACGGTCGCATCGACAATCAGCGCCTCTTCGCCGACGTGAAAAGGAACTTCGATGGGGGCTTGAGCTAGGCCAAGGAGCAGGATGGATGATAGGAGGAGCATTTCTTGGAGGGGAGAGGGGGAGAGGCGTTGGGCTTTAGGCTTTAGGGGAGAGATGAAACAATGATTAGCTCAGGTTCCGTATTACGGTATTACGGCCTGCGGGCAGGCGGTGTTCGTGCTTGAGGGTGCTGGGACTTCGGAAAATGGTACACCGAAATTTGAGAATGCCAAATCCTGATGAGGGAAATCGTACCCGCATGACGTCCGCGAATGGGCCGTAACGCCATGAGTCTGCAATTATATTGGTTCTCGACGCCCGACATATATGTAGAAGGCTTGAGGAATAAATGGCAAGAACAGGAAGCAACATAGCATCATTGGAATCATCCAGAGGGCTCTGCCTCTTCGATCAATGAGATCGAGAGAGGTCCAAATCATGCTTGCCAGGATCGTTGTGGCAAAGAAGGCGATTGTTGCGAACGCACTAAAGGACTGGGCCGGTTTGTAGCCGAGGAACGAATTCTTAAAGTCCTCTTTTCTTACCGTCGTCGGAGCAATGAAAGGGAAGTTAACCTTCATGAGGATCGCTGCAACGATTGAGAGGGCTACGATGGTCCAGCCAAATGCCACCCAAGGCTCTTGATTCTCGGCCAGAATCGCAAACAGGTGCTTCCTTCCGTAGCCGTATCGACGCTTCCGCGCCAAGTGGGTGCCAGCAATTAAAACGCCTTGGACAGAAAACTTTAGTTGATCGCCTTCTGCCTGAACCGTCGCCAGCAACTTCTGGGCCAAAGGGTTCGCGGGATCGACTTTAAGGCACCGCTGTGCTGCTTCGATTGCATCTGCCTTGTCACCGATGTTGTGAAAGTGAACGGCAAGGTCAAACAGAGTTTCGAAGGAGGGATCGAGAACGGTAGCCTTCCGAAAGAACTCGGTGGCGGGCTCAGCGCGGCCGACTTGGGCAAATGCGATCCCCCTCAGCACGAGGACGGAGGCATCATCCGGAAAAAGGTCGGCGGCTGTATCTAGCAGACGAAGGGCTTCGGAATTCTTGCCGGCTTTGAGTGCAGCGGTGGCTTGATCGATGGCTTGGCGGGCGAGTTCGCTGGACATAAAACGGGGTTCGGGCAGTTTACCGTGCGGGTAGTGCCACCAGAACAGCGGTAAGCCGTGGCAGACGGGTTTCCTATTCTGTATACTACGTCAACCGCGGACCTTGTTCTCGGGCAATTCTTTATCTGGATAGTGGTGGGACCAAGTGATGATTATTAAAAATAGGTTCTCGTTTAAGCTTAGCCTCGCGGCTTTGGCTTTAGGTGCGATCGTAGGCAGCGGTTGTGGGGCCAAGACGGACAGCGGCGCAGGCGACGCGCCAAGTACCGGTTGCGTAGCGGACAAGAACCCGGCTCCGCCAGACGTCGTGCCGGACGGCATTCCGCTTGGTCTCGTGGCAAGCGAGAACGGCGACCTTAAGCCATGGGGCGAAGACAGCGCCAAGGGCGCACGTTTGGCAGTGCAGGTGTTTAACGCAGCCGGCGGCGTCGACGGCAAGAAAGTCAGCCTCTATATCGAAGACAGCAATTCTAAGCCTGAGCAGGGCAAGAGCGCTGCTGAGAAACTCGTGTCGGAAGACAAGGTCATCTGCCTACTAGGAGAAGTTGCTTCGGGAATTACCGCCCAAATGGGCACCGTCGCAGAAGAAAAGAAGGTCCCGCTGATTGCCGTGGGTGCGACGCGAACAGACCTTACTGCCGGAAAGCCCGACATGTTTCGGGTCTGCTACACCGACGCATTTCAGGGTCCGGTCATGGCGAAGTTTGCTTACGAGAAACTCGGCCTAAGGAACGTAGCGCTCGTGACAGACAAGAAACAGCCTTATTCAACAGGCCTCAGCGACAGCTTCCGAGCTTTCTTCGTTAAGCTTGGTGGAAAGATCGTTGGCGAAGAGTTTTATGAGAGCGGCGCGACTCAATTCCAAGCCCAACTTACCAACCTCAAGGCCTTGAATCCTGACGGACTGTTTATGAGCGGTTACTTTAACGAGACGGGCCCAATCGCCCGCCAAGCTAAGGACGCCGGCCTCAACGTGAAAATGATGGGTGGCGACGGCTGGGACAGCTCGGACATTCTAAAGTCCGGCGGCGACGCGATCCTTGGCAGCTACTTCTGCAACCACTACAACAACAAGGACGACCGGCCCGAAGTCAAGGACTTCCTGAAGAAATGGGGAACCCGATATGACTGCTCCGTTCCTGGAACGACCATGGGCGCACTCGCCTACGATGCGACGATGCTGGCATGCCAGGCTCTCAAGGTGGCCAAGACCAAAGATGCCGCCGGACTTCGCGATGCGATTGAAAGCACAGAAGGGTTCAAAGGCGTTTCCGGCGACATCACTCTGAAGGGAATGCACGGCAATCCGCCAAAGCGCGCGCTTGTCGTACAGTTGACAAAAGAGGGCCAGGTATTTGCCAAGGCCTACGACGTCGGACCGGACGGACTCCCCAAGTAACGGATGGGACTTGTTGAGCACCTTCCCTTGGCAACGCTGAACTTTCAGACGTTGCCAGACCAGCTTGTGAATGGCCTCCTCTTGGGGGCCGTTTACGCGCTTATGGCCCTCGGCTACACGATGGTTTATGGCGTATTGCGCCTCATCAACTTTGCCCACGGCGAGGTTTACATGCTAGGCGCCTACGTCGCCCTTTTCGGGTCGTACATTATCGGTTTCGGTCCTGGCTCAGACCTCTCGGCTTCTCCCCATCCACTCGTAGCGCCAGGCATCCTGATTATCGTTGGTATCGTGATGCTTGTAGTTGGCGGCGCCATGGCATTGGCAGCGATGAAGGTCCCGAAGCTGCCTGACGTCGTCAAGGGCGTTGGATGGGCCCTTGTCGTGCTGGGATTGCTCGGCGTGATGGTGAGTTTGTTCCAGCCCCAGGCGATCAACATCGTCCTGATGCTGCTTGCGAGCATGACGGTTTGCGCTCTCGTCGGAATCGTCATCGAGCGGTTTGCATATCGACCGATGCGCTCACACTCGCGAATCGCATCCTTGATCACGGCGATCGGCGTATCGCTCTTGCTTCAAAACGGCGGCGCGTTATTTTTACCGAACTCTCCACCGCCCAGCATCGCGGAGAACGTTAATCCGTACCGCCAAACGGTGACGATGCACCTCGTGCCTGGCCCCGCAAACCTTCATCAGGCGGTCCTCAGTGCCGAGCCGGAGTATCTAAAGACAAAAAAGGCCTTCGATGACTATATGGCCGGTCCCGGGAAGGGAAAGAGCCAATTCGACCTGCCTCCGGAGGGCGACAAGATCAATTTTGCCGCTCAAACGGCCGCGACCAAATACAACGACGCCAAGCGCAAAGAAGACTCGGCAGGCGTAAGCATCACCATTCAGCAGGGCCGGATCATAACCCTCGTGATAGTGATCTTTCTTATGGCGGGGCTCACTTATCTTGTGATGTACACGAGGGCTGGCCGGGCCATGCGTGCGGTTTCGCTCGATTTCGATTCCGCCGGACTCATGGGGATCAACGTCAACTCGATCGTCACCTTCACGTTTGTGATCGGGTCGTCGCTCGCCGGCGCAGGCGCAATGATGATCGCTACTTTTCAAGGCTCGCCCTTGACTACGTTTTATGGCCTCCTACCCGGCGTTAAGGCGTTTGTCGCCGCTGTGCTGGGAGGCATCGGGAATATCCCAGGCGCTGTTCTGGGAGGCGTACTGATGGGAATGGCCGAGACGATGGTTCGTTGGGCCGGGTACGGGCAATATGCCGATGCAGTCGCATTTGTCATTTTGATCGTGGTGCTGCTCGTGCGGCCAGGCGGGCTCTTGGGTTCGTCGAAGGTGGAGAAAGTATGAAGTTTTGGGTCATACGAATCTTGTCCATCGTTGGCGCAATCCTTGCATGTGAGTGGATCCAAAGCGTCGCTAGCCACCAGAACGACTACATCCAGCGGATGTTCATTCTCTCCGGGCTGTATGTGACGCTTGCGGTCAGCCTTAACCTGATCAACGGCATCACCGGGCAGTTTTCAATCGGCCACGCTGCTTTCTATCAGGTCGGCGCCTATCTTGGCGGCTACCTATCGATTCACTATTTTAAGGCGGCAGGGTTGCCTCCCCTTGTCTGGTTGGTAGTCACTATGGTGGCAAGCGGCGTGGCAGCAGCAATCGCTGGATTCGTTGTTGGGCTGCCGTCGCTTCGACTCAGGGGCGACTATCTTGCCATTGTCACCCTTGGCTTCGGCGAAATCATTCGAATTCTGGTCATCAACACGCCCGCTCTGGGCGGCTCATATGGCATCGATGTAACGCCGAAGATTACGTCGATCGCTTTGGTGTGGCTTCTGGCAATCGTTTGTATAGCGGTCTGCCGAAACCTCCTCAAGACGGCTAGTGGTCTTCCCTTCCTTGCCGTTCGTGAGGACGAAGTCGCGGGAGCGGCCATGGGCGTCAACGTTACTCGGGTCAAGGTAAGCGCTTTCATGTTGGGCTCAGCCTTTGCGGGCGCCGCAGGCGCACTATTGGCGAGCTACGAGAGCTTTATCACGCCGACGACGTTCGGAATGGACGTCAGCTTTATCATTTTGACGATGGTTGTTCTGGGTGGAACGGGTTCGATTACGGGGTCAATCTTTGCTGCGATCTTCCTGACGCTGTTGCCGGAATACCTGCGAAGCCTTAAGGGGCCGACCGGGGGGCCGTTGTCGCTAACCGGCGGCACGGTGCTTGGCTGGATGGTCGCGGTGGTTGTTGTCGTTGCCATCCTCCGTTACATTTATGGTGACGGCGGTCGGCCAAAGATGCAAAGGTTGTATTTAACCGGCGCGGCACTGGTAATTGGCGGCATTATTCAAGTTGTATCGAGCCTTCTACTTAATAAAATCGGATTGCTTCACGACAAGCAGATCGTGATTGACCAGCTACGGATGGTGATCTTTGCAGTTACGCTGATCGTCCTGATGCTTCTTCGGCCGCAAGGCGTGTTTGCACATCACGAGTTCAGTTGGGACTGGGTTTCGAGGATTATGGGAAGGAAGAAGGAGGCTGCGGTTTGAGCATCCTTCAACTTGACAAGGCCATGATTCGATTCGGCGGGTTGGTTGCCGTTAACGAGGTGTCTTTTGAATTGAACAAGGGGGACCTGTTCGGTCTGATCGGACCTAACGGGGCGGGAAAGACAACCTGCTTTAACCTGATCACTGGAGTCTATAAGCCGACTTCCGGCGAGATTCTCTTCAATGGCAACAAGATTACGGGGACGCCGTCCAACAAGATCGCGAAGCTCGGAATCTGTAGGACCTTTCAGAATATTCGGCTTTTCAAAGCCCTTACGGTCTTGGAGAATGTCGTTGTCGGTGGGTATTTGCGGCACAAGACCGGATTGTTCTCGGCTCTCACGTACCTGCCCTCTTCGATCCACGAAACGGAACGACTTAAGGCAGAGGCAATGGAACTGCTGAAGGTGCTCAACCTCGATCATGTGGCGTCTGTGCGAAGCGCAGACCTATCGTATGGCATGCAACGCCGCCTGGAGATCGCTCGAGCCATGGCTACTCAGCCAGAGCTTTTGCTGCTGGACGAGCCTGCGGCGGGAATGAATCCGCTAGAAAAGGAAGAGCTTCTCAAGATGGTGAAGAAGATCCGAGACGAGCACGGGATGACGGTGCTGCTTATCGAGCACGATATGCGGTTCGTGATGGGCTTGTGCGAGCGGATCGTGGTTCTGGACCACGGCGAAGAGATCGCGCAGGGGCCGCCAAGCGCCATCCGCAACGACCCGAAGGTCATTGCGGCGTATTTGGGCGAAGCGGTTTAAGGGCGGCTTTGCCGCGGCGTTTGGCGGCTCCACCGCCGGTATTGAGGTGTTGGGGTGATGCGGAACCCTGGCGAAGTGCCGCTCCAATCCGGTCCGAAATGCCGCTGTACCCAAATACCTCAATACCGAATCAGCTTCTGGTCGGTTATTGCGAGTTTCCTGAACCCTCAACCTCTGCCCCCTCTCCCTATTCCGGAGAAAAGGGCGAGGGGTTCCGATCAGTACTTGATGGATTTTAGGGCGGCTTGGACTATTTTTTCTATGGAGGGGAGAACGAATAGTTCTAGGGGTTTGACCCAGGGGACGGGAGTGTCTAGGCGGGTAATACGCATCGGGGCGGCGTCTAGGTATTCGAAGGCCTTTTCGGCGACGCGGGCGATGATCTCGCCGGCGAAGCCGCAGGTCATGGGGGCTTCGTTGACGACGATCAGATGGCTGGTTTTGGCGATCGAGGCAAAGATGGTGTCTTCGTCGAGGGGAACCAAGGTTCGGATGTCGATGACTTCAGCGTTCACGCCCAGCTTTTCTAGCTCGGATGCCGCTTGGAGACAGTGGTAGACGTTCTGGCCATAACTGACGAGGGTGATGTGGTTGCCTTCGCGCCTGACGGCGGCTTTTCCGAAGGGGATTACATAATCCTCTTCCGGGAGGAGCTCTTCCACTTCCCTCTTTCGGTACAGCTCTTTGATCTCAAAGAAGATGCAGGGGTTGCCGTCTCTTAGGGCGCCTTTAAGGAGACCTTTTGCGTCGTAGGGCGTACTTGGACAGATCACCTTCAAGCCAGGGGAGTTGCAGAACCACGCCTCATTCATTTGGCTGTGGTACAGCGCGCCACCGCCATAGGCGCCGGCTGGGCCGCGGATCACCACAGGCATGTTAACTTCGCCAGCGGTGCGATAGTGATAGGTTGCCAGCATGTTCACTATCTGGTCGAAGCCGCACGAGATGAAGTCGATGAACTGCATTTCGGCCATGACCGTCTTGCCGCCCAAGGCAAGCCCGGTTGCGGAGCCAACGATGCAGGCTTCGGAGATCGGCATATCGATGACGCGACTTGAGCCATATTTGGCGAGGAGACCTTCCGTGGCGCCGAACGCTCCGCCGAGGATCCCAATGTCCTCACCCTGACAGATCATGTCGGGGTTGCGCTCCATCTCCTCAAAGAGGGCTTCTTTAATGGCAGTGACGTAATTCTTTTTGCCGGTGGCAGGGGGAGTTGCTACTGCGCTCAATTCTTTTCCTTAAATACCCACATAGCGCCCTCTTCAGCGTTGGGAAGCGGCGACTGAAGGGCAAACTCAATGCCTGCGTTGAGGTATTCGACTACTTCCGGGGGAAAGTCTTCATTGGTGGCTTCGGTAGCGTTTTTACCTTCGGCGTGGTAGGTCTCCGCGTCGGCCGAAGTCAGGTAGCCGAGGGATAAAAGCGTTTGGCGGCACACACCGATGGGGTCCCGAGCCCGACCAGCCTCGATCTCTTCCTGAGGGCGATATTTGTTTGCGCGATCGTCGTCATGGTCGCCATGTCCGTAGGCTCGGAACGTCTTGCACTCGACGATGCTAGGTCCCTTGCCACTTCGGGCATGCTCGACAGCGGCCGTGACTTTATCGTATACGTCGAAGACATCCTGGCCATCTGCGATGAAGCCGGGGATGCCATAACCCTTGGCCCTGTCCGCAACATCTGGGGTTGGACAGCCTAAATCAACCGGCGTTCCGTATGCCCACTGGTTGTTTTCGATGATTGTCACAACAGGCAGACGGTGCACAGCGGCGAAGTTGATGGCTTCGTGAAAGATGCCCTGCGCAGTGGAACCTTCTCCATTGAACGTGAGGCAGACGGCGTCTCCGCCGTTCAAGCGATCGGCGTACATAAGACCGGCCGCCACAGGAATTGTGCCGGCCAGCATCGACGTCGAGTGAATGATGTGTTTACTACGGCTGCCGATGTGGGACCAGTTGTCGCGGGCCCGCCCCGGCGAATCAACCTTTCCCCACACTTGGGCACACACCTCTTCAATACTCATGCCAATGCGGTCCTCTCGCTGCCATCCCTTCCGAAGATCTTTCAGGAAGAAAGCCGGCATGTCGCGGTGGATGGGAGATATCCAGTCGTTGGACTGCAGACCAAAGAGCGCACCAACCAGGATCGCCTCTTGGTTATGGGAGGAGTACAGAGTGCCCTTTAGGCGTCCTCGGCGCTTCTCTTTGATGAGCCGCACGTCAAAATATCGAGCAAGATAAACTTGCTTGAACATCTCAAGGCAATCCTCTTTCGAAAGAAGATCACGCGGTCTCAATTTCGGGACATCCAAATCAATGGGTGTTTTTTCGGCAGTGGCAGTGCCTGAATTTCGGCTCAAAGGGGTGTGCTCCGTCCTGGGGATTTCTTTTTCAAAGATACCCTAGTACATACGCCTATACGGGGCCAAAGGGTCTAGGGTTAGCCTAGAATGGCGCCGTTGACCAGGAATCCGAGTTGCCGATGCCACGTTAGTGGCCGTCAACCGCGGAGTAATCAAGCAAAGCTGGCGTTTTGCGACCCACCACTGGGGTCGGGGAGATTGGATGCGAATAACCGGTGGTCGCAGGATGCGACGCACCGGCTATTTTTTTGCGACCACCCTTCGGGGGTCGGGGAGGTTGGATTCGGCGCCGCTAGTTGGGGTTTCCTACAACGCTGGTTAGGAAGTCGAAGAACATTTGGGGATTGCCGTAGCCTATTGTTTGCTTGATGACGGCGCCGTTTTTATCCAGGATGTCTTGAGTGGGCATGGCGGTGATGCCGTACGTTGCGGCGACGCTTGACTGCTCGTCGACGTCGATTCGGCAGAAGACGAGTTTTTTGCCGAATTTCTTGAATTGCTCAGTGTTGAAGCACTCGCGCTCCAGCATTTTGCAGGGACCGCACCAGGTAGCGTAAAAGTCGACGAAAATCATCTTTCCGCTCGCTGCCGCTACTCTTTTAGCTTCGTCGAGGTCGTAATACCACTTGGCTGCATTCATCTCTTCGAGGGTCATCTCACGAGAGTCGGCAGGCGGATCAAAAACAAAGGTGGAATCGGGCACTTTGCTGTTTAGGTCGAGCGTCTTGGTGTCGACGATCATCGAGAGCTTTTTATCCGGATCGTTCTTGTCGAGTTCGATCGTCGCTTTGCGGGCGACTTTGTCATCTGGATTCAGGAAATACGTGATGACTTTTTTGCCGCTGGCATCATAGGTTGCCTCAACCGTCGCCATCGATCCACCCTTCATCGATTTCGATCCGAGATCCTTCGAAGTCATAGCCTTATAGGCATCTGCGTCGAAGAAACCAGCGAACAGATGGGTCTCTTCGGGGGCCAAAATCGACTTCAAGGCGCTAACCGTAACCGGCTGTTTGAAATACGTCTTCTCGGTCTTATCGTAGGTGACAAGATCTTTGCCATCAGCCACATAAAGCTTGTCTGGAGTCTCAACTCGGACCATGTTCGGCTTTTTGAGGGTGATCGAGTACTGCTCGGCGCCGCCCGTGTGAAGCGTCTGGACGGTGTAGGTCGATGTCACGGTTTTGGCATCGTTGATGGCCTTGCCAAAACTTGAGAGAAGGCTTGTACTGCCGACATGGGCGAGGGCAATTGCTGCAAGCGCAGTCGTGGCTGCAAAAAGGATGGGTTTCCGCATGGTGGTCTCCTGGTCAATTCTTAATGAGGACGTTTTATTCTAACTCAGATTCTTGGAATTGGTGGAATTGGAACGGTATTGCGGTATTTGGGTGTTGCAGACGGTGTTGCGGTGTTGTTGCGCCGTTCCACGTTTCCGGAACTCTTCCCGTCTCGCTTGCGCTCGTCGGGATCTTTGACACCCGCTGCCCCCTCTCCCTTTTTCCGGAGAAAATGGCGAGGGGGTGGGTAAGGTAGGCACGAAATATGTCTCGTAATTTGACGCTTGCTCTGTTGATCGGTTTGATTTTTGCCCATGTTGTGCTGGCGGCGAACTATGCGGCGGTGACGCCTTATCGTCAGGCGGGGGCGCTGTTGGGTTTGGGGAAGCCTCAGAAAGTCAAAGATATCGGAGCGCCGGACGAGCGGCAGCATGTGAACTACATCCGGCATCTGCTTGATGGCGAAGGTTTTCCAGTATTTGAACCGAACGACAAGAATCTGTATGAGACTTATCAGAGTCACCAACCGCCGGCGTTCTACGTTTTAGGCGCCATGTGGTGCAAGGTCTTGGGAGCCTCGAACTTAGAGGAAAAAGATGCCGGACTGAGGTTGCGGGCTTTGAACGTTATCCTCGGTGCGGGCACGGTCGCGGGAGTTTTCTTTCTTGCTTTCTGGGGATTTCGCAACTCTGAAGTGGCGTTAGGTGCAGCATCGTTCGCTGCGTTCTTGCCAATGTTCACAGCTTTAAGCGGAGCGGTCAGCAACGACCCACTATTGATCCTACTGTGCACCTGGGTGCTTGCGGTGACGGCCCTCTGCCTACGGGATGGCTGGAGATATCCTCGGATTGCAGTCATCGGAGTGCTCACTGGGCTGGCTTTATTAACCAAAACCACGGCTTTGGCGCTCGTTCCCGTCCTGGTGCTAGCCGTATTCCTTCCCCAAGAGGTGGATCCTTACTACGAGCAGGAAGAAAGCGAGAGGCCCATCGAGACCATCGAGAAGATCTATCGGTCCAAGAAGAAGATGCCTGCGCTCAAGATGATGCTGGTTGCAGCAGCGATTGCGCTTTGCATGGTCACACCTTGGTGGGTTCGCAATCAGCAGCTCTACCACGATCCATTTGCGATCACGGCTTTCAACTCAGCTTTCAAGGGATCAGCACAAAAGTCGGATATCGTGGCGGGAATAGCCGCGATGAATCCGGACGGGTCGAGCGAACTGACGTACTGGAAGGACTGGGTCGGATGGTGGACGGCGCGATCGTTCTTCGGGGTGTTTGGCTATATGGACATCTGGATGAATGAGCGAGGAACCTCGTTCACCGGCGTCTCACAAGCTGGAGCAGCCCCCAACACGTTGTATCGCCTTCTTCTGGCGGTGACGGTGTTGTGCCTGCTTGGTTGGCTGATTGCGCTTACAAAGGATCATTGGAAGGAAACCAGACCAATCCAGATAATGAACGCCGCGTTCTTCCTCGTGGTGCTCTTGCTGTTCCTAAGGTTCAACATGCAATATTTTCAGGCGCAGGCGCGATATCTCCTGCCGGCTTTGGGTCCGATTGCGTGTGCAGTTTCAGTTGGCGCATGGCAGCTGCTGGGCAAGTATCAAAAGTTTGCCTTCCCCGCGATCGCGATCTTGTTTTTGGGCGTCAACGTTTTTGCGCTGCAGAAACTTCCTGACGAATTCTCTAAACGCATTGAAGCTGGGAACCGTCTGGAGTAACTATGATGAGTCTCGCGCTCTCGCTGCTCGCCGCTTTCCAAGCCGGACAGTCGGTCGCCTTGTTCTTGCCGGCAGCGCCTGTGCCGAAGATCGTCGCAGAACTTTCCAAGGCGACTGGCGTGCCTATGGCGGCCACGATGGTGCTTGGCAAAGATATCGTGACGATCGACGTCCATGATCGACCGCTGAGCGAGGTTATGGAGCGGCTTGCTAAGACCCTCGACGCGTCCTGGAAAAACGACAAAGGCACGTTTCGTCTGAACCGCAGCGACGCACAGAGTACGGCACAAGAGAACACAGAGCGACAATATCGTGAGAAGCAGATTGCTGCCGAGATCAGCCGGTCAAAGGCGCTCCGCGATGGGACTTTAACGCTCGAAGATGCAAAAAAGCTCCGCCAGCAGTTTGAAAAGCTGCGCGAGAAGAACCCTCGCTACTCTTTTGACCCGTATGGCGAACTCAGTGGAGCGATTAGCATGGCTCCCGCCCGCCGAGCCCTGATTCGGCTGATCGCGCAGCTCGATCTGTCCGAAGTCTCGCTGCTTGAACCCGGAGATCGGATTGCCTACTCGAACAAACCGACTCACACCGAGCGGCAGTTCTCCTTTCCAATCGAAGATTTACTTGGCCGCTTCGTTGCCGAACAGAATGTTTGGGCTGAGGCAGCAGGCACTGTATCCGAAGGCGGCCCAAGTCGCATGGCGGACGACCCTTTGGACGCCAATCAAGCCATTACCCAATCGCCAGATCGAATTCTTCTCATTGCTAACCGGACCAATTCTTCCGCCCTCGTCACGTTCAGTCTGTTTCTCATCGCCGGAGAGAAGACGGTTGGGACAGCCAATGCATGGATCGGCACCGATTCGATTCGCAAGATGTCCCGTGAAATGTTTGCGAACGCTCCGGCAGCGGGAACGAAGATTACGTTGAGTCCATCCTCTTTGAAGATACTGCAGGCAACTAAAGGGTTTGGAAGGCCGGCACAAGGTCCAGCACCGGGGCCTACCACCGACGTTGTCGACCTGATCTCGCATCCAGACAAGATAGATCCGCTCGCCTTGGTCGCCACGGACGGGTTCGTTTCGGTTGCAGCGGCGAAGCATCTCAACTTGATCGCCTCCCTACCGGATGAATTAATCGCGCTGAACTTCGTACCGAACCCGAGCGCACAAACCTTGGAGGGATTCCTGCAAGCTGCGAGCGGGTACGGTGATCTGGACGTCTCAGAGAAAGATGGCTGGCTGATCGCTAAACCAGCAAAAGCCTATTCCGCTCGCTTGATACGCGTGGACAGGACGGCATTGGCGACCTATCTGAGCAGTATTGTCGCGACAGGTCGGGCGAGTCTTGACGCGCAGGGGCAGTTTGCCCTTGTAGCGCAACCTTCTGATTACGACACGGTCGGTATGCCGATTGGGATGCTCATCGACATCAACAGCACTCAGAACGTTGACAAGGACTGGGTTACTTTGAAGCTCTGGGGTTCGCTGACCAGAGAGCAGCGGAGCTTACTTGTCAGCGGCCAAAAAATCGCATTTAAAGACTTGACCCCTGAGCAGAGCGGTTTAGTCGAACGCGAAGCTTTCCATCGGTCCTTCAAGTCCATTTCAGGTGAGATCAACGTTGAGGCAGGGGATATACGACGATACATGGAGCCAACGGAATGTTTGCCGAATGGCTTGCCACCCAACGGAACGCTCTCCGTTACTGCACAAAGTGCTCCTGCGATCTTGGCCTCTTCTACAACCGTCAACGTCCGGATGTCGTTTGCTCGCGTTTTCGATGCTGCCGGACTCGGCTCAAGCCTTGCCTACTATGAAGGAGCCAGCCCAGATTCCAATCCCATGTTCGATCGGTATCAGATTGTCCAGCGAGTGAACTACTCATTCGTCTATCGCTATGACGGGGTTGTTTCGGATCGATCCGATTTGCATGACATCGTTGTACCGGCCGACAGCACGCCAGTTGCCTTCGCTGACTTGCCGAAGGACGTTCAGGATCAGGTTTTGGCGGCAAAGGCTGATGAGAAGCAGAAGTTGGCGGCCGAACCGGCCAAGAGGGTTCCTCCGCCTTAGGGTTGGAGTCTTATTGCAAGTTTCCGGAACTCTTCCCGACTCGGAATCATTTCCTTACCCCAGCGCTGGAGCCTTATTGCAAGTTTCCGGAACCCTCACCCCCTGCCCCCTCTCCCTTTTCCGGAGAAAAGGGCGAGGGGGTCCGGATCGATTAGCCGGCTACGAAGGCCATGCTGGCGGCGGGGTAGCGGGCTCCGGCGGGGGGATGGATGGCGGTAAGTTCGGCAAGGTCTGCCGGTGAGAGGAGCAACTCCGTAGAAGCTACATTCTCTTCCAGGTACTGGAGCCGCTTGGTGCCTGGAATTGGGATTAGGTGGTCTCCCTGCGCCAGAACCCATGCGAGTGCGACCTGGCTGGGCTTTGCATCGTACTTCGCGGAAATGGCCTCTACTTTTTCGACAATTCGGAAGTTGAGATCGAAGTTTTCGCCTTGAAATCGCGGATTCATCCGTCTCCAATCATCGGCCCCGAGATCTTCGAACTTCTTGATGGCGCCGGTCAAAAAGCCTCTTCCAAGGGGGCTGTAGGGTACGAACGTGATTCCCAATTCCTTGCAGGCGGGTACGACGTCGTGCTCGAAGTCGCGGGTCCACAGCGAGAATTCGCTTTGGACTGCCGTAATGGGATGAACAGCGTGGGCTCGCCGGACCGATTCCTCCTTTACCTCCGATAGACCGATGTATCGAATTTTGCCCTCTTTGAGGAGTTCAGCCATTGCTCCGACGGTCTCTTCGATCGGGGTTCGCGGATCGACTCGGTGTTGGTAGTAGAGGTCAATTTGATCGACTCCAAGTCGCTCCAAACTTTTGTCGATACACTTGCGGACGTATTCAGGGGTTCCGTCGACGATATACGGTGCGTTCTTCTCCACTAGGTCTTGGTGGCTCGTCATGCTACGGTCGTAGACGTTGGCGAACTTGGATGCCAGGAACACATCGGCTCTACGGTCCTTTAAGATCTTTGCAAGAAGGAACTCATTACGGCCGGCACCATACATGTCGGCGGTGTCCCAAAAGTTCGCTCCAAGTTCGAGAGATCGACTAAGGACTTGGAGGGACTCCTCGTCGTTTGCTCCACTGTAGGCAAACGACATTCCCATGCATCCCAAACCAATTTCCCCGACTTGATCCTTCCCTATTGTCCTTCGCGTCATTTTTCGTCTCCTATCTTTCCCGCCAGTTCTAAGATTGGTCCCCGGCTTACGGGTTCCGGTGCGCAGGCCAATCCGTGGTTATCGTAGAGTTCAATCTTCTTTTCAATGAGTGCCAGAGCTTCGTTGAGTTCCCTAAGCTTCTCGAGCATCTCCCGACGGTGTTCTACGAGAATCGATCGTCTTTGAGGTGATGCGCCGTCTGACCTCACGTGAGTTTCCATATACTCACGAATGCGACGGATCGGCATTCCAGTCGCTCGCATTTTGGTCACGAAGTGAATGCCATTCAGATTCGTTGCATCATAGCGGCGCTGACCACCCATCGTCCGAACGACGTGAGGCAACAATCCGGCTCGCTCGTAGTACCGAAGAGTGTCGACACTCAAACCAACTCTCTCGGCCGCTTCGTTTATCGTTAGTCCCTCGTCCATGATTGATACTGTACAAACCTGGAGCGCACTCCAAGTCAAGAGATCGCAGAAAAAACGTTAAATATCCTCGCAATCGTCCGGAACTAGATAACCGGGCAAAGGGGGTAACTGGGTAGGGTAGGTTCGCGTCAAATGGTTTGGAGTGGTGTCAGCGGTCATAGATAAGGCAAGACAAGGATCGTTTGACGAGGATCTCGTTCTAGTAGAGAGGTTTCTCGCAGGCGACACCCGTGCATTCGAAGAGCTTTACTCGAAGTATTACGAGAAGGTTTTTGCGATTGCGCGCGGTGTCCTGATGGACTCGGACGAGGCAGCGGACGCCGTGCAGGAGGTCTTCACTCTCGTGTACCGGCATCTTGCGCGATTCGATAAGCGCTCCCGGTTCAGCACGTGGCTCTTCCGCGTCGCCGTAAATCGAAGTATTCAGGAGGCCAGGCGGAACCGTTATCGCTCCCGAACCGTAGCGCTTACGGAGGCTGTCGGAAAGATTGCTCCCGAGGAACCGGATACGACGGATCCGAAGGTCCAGGCGACATTGGCAAAGCTATCGCCCGCTGACAGAGCTCTATTAGTTTTGTTTTACTGGGAGGAGTTAAGTCTGCAAGACATCGCGGACAGCATCGGTTGCGGAGTCAATGCGGCAAAAACGAGGCTGTATCGAGCAAGAGAGCGGTTCCGCTCAATCTACGAGGCAAATCCATGAAGCGAGTACCACCAGAACTGGACAGCCTCATG
>Ga0206807_1044_pt1 | contig 24899 bp, 14 predicted proteins | sample Alteio_BWOrgCont_57_FD_152915 | JGI IMG/M metagenome (GOLD analysis project Ga0206807, IMG submission 152915) | Enriched cells from forest soil in Barre Woods Harvard Forest LTER site, Petersham, Massachusetts, United States -... | ecosystem: Environmental > Terrestrial > Soil > Temperate forest >...
GCATCATCTACATAATAATGCAACTCAGGATACTTATTCATTAGTTCATACACTTCATGAATTGGCGTTACATCTCCATACATTGAATACACCCCATCAGCCATATACCATATCTTGCTGTGTTTCTGACGTAGAGCCAGTATTCTTTCTTCCAGTAAGTCCATGCGGTTATGGCGCATAAGCTCAGTATATACTCCTTTAGCCTTAACAAGGTTTACCGCAGTATGAACAGAGTTATGTACCTGGTGATCAAGTATTATAGCATCTTTATCATTTACCAGAACGGGTATTGCACCAATGTGTCCTAATGTGGTAGTAGGGGTAACTATGGCATGTGCATTAAATATCCTACTTAACAAAGCCTCCAATTCCTCATAGTAGACAGGAGACATATAAGCCCTTGAGGATGAGAACTGTGTACCATAATTATCAATGGCATCCTTAGCTGCTTGTTTAAGCCTTTCGTCAAATTCTAACCCGAGATAGCTGCAAGAACCAAAACTAACAACTACATTATTTGATTTATCTAAAATTAGTTTATTCCCCTCAAGTTTTTTATTGATGGTATTAAGGTGCATAGCCCCGTTCTTGGCGCCATAGTTCAGCACTTCAAATATTGTATCTATCGGGGGTGTTGTCTTTTTCATAAATCAGTTAACCTTATATCTAAACATTTGACGGCACAAAAGTAGAGAGCCTGATTCTGAAAAAAATGAGTGTAAAACACTAAAATGAAGTTATTTTCTAGGTGTTTATACCTAGGTATAAACACCTAGTTTCGTAGCTTTATACTTTTAACTAACTTTGCGCTATGGAAGAACCGTTACCGGGAAGCAATAAATGGGAGACCACCTTTGCTATTGCTGAAATAAAAGACAATATATTATATATTACTTATAAAAAAGGTATATCAATTTATATTGACGATGCGAAGGAAATGATTCGTAAGAGGCTGATTTTTACCCAAAATGTTGCATACCCTATGCTCGTTCAGGATGAAGGAATAGGTTTTATTGCGAAGGACGCCAGGGACTTTATGTCGAAAGAAGGCACAGAAGGAGTAGTTGCAGGCGCAATTAAATGAAAATATAAAGTACACTAATCTTGCAATTAAGAAACATGGCCTTCCATTAGTTTCTGAGTCAGCTACTCCCATATTCTTTATAGGGGTTAGTCTTCCTAAAATAGGATATAGTATAATCAGCAGGATGTTAAAAGATGGGTATTATGTAAATGCAGGAATATTCCCTGGAGTACCAGTTAAAAATACAGGTATACGTTTTACGATTACAAAACTGCATACTTTCAAAGAAATAGATAATATGCTCGAGGCCCTTACGTATCATCATGCTGAGGTATTGAAAGAAGAGAACTTCCCGATAAGCAAGGTATACCAGGCATTTAAAATGAAGGAACCCATTGAGCAGAAAATGGAGGAAATAATTACCATTGGTGAAAAGCAGTCTAAATTGCAGGTGCAGCATGTTACTTCTGTAATAGATGTAGATAAGTTAGAGTGGGATAATTTATTGGGAAACAGAGGAACTTACAACTGGGATGGATTAAAATTACTTGAAGAATCTTTTTCAGCTAATTTAAAGCCCGAAGAAAATTGGAACTTCGATTACATTATTGTAAGAGATGAAAATGAAAAACCTGTTCTGGTTACTTTCCTTACTTCAGCTATATGGAAGGATGATATGCTGGCCCCGGAAGGCGTTTCTGTTCAGGTAGAAAATAAACGTAAATCATTAAATGACCCATATTATCTTACTTCTAAATTGGTATCAATGGGGTCTTTGCTTACAGAGGGGGATCATTTATATATAGACCGTACGTCTCCATATTGGAAAGAGGCCATGGGCATTTTACTCGAAAAAATGTCGGTCTTGCAGGAGAAATATCGTGCTACAGGTACATTATTGCGCGACCTGAAACAAGGCGACGATGAAATGGATAACTACATGATGGACAATGGCTATTTCAAAATGGGAATGCCTGTTAGTCATGTTATAGATACCTTCAACTGGACCAATAGGGAGGAGTTTGTTGCAACATTATCTAGCCGTTCAAGAAGGCATGTGAGAAGGGATGTGATGGACTATGTAGATAAATATGAAGTTACTATTGCTGAGAACCTGACAGCGGGGGAAATAGAGCATTTATATGGTTTATATATGAACGTTAAAGCAAAGAGCCTTTTGCTGAATACCTTTGCGCTTCCATATAAATTGTTTGAGAATATGGCAGCAGACCCTAATTGGGAAATAATGCTGCTAAATCTTAAACCTGAATTTGATAAAAGAGAAAAAAGGAAACCCATTGCCGCTGTTTTCAGTTATGTAACTGAAGAAAAATATAATCCAATGATAGTTGGGCTTGATTATGCTTTCCAGGAAGAATTTAAGTGTTACAAACAAGCTCTTTACAGAGTTATTGAAAGAACACATTTATTAAGGAAGAAGGCTGTTAATCTTGGCTTTGGCGCAACTGTGGAAAAGCAAAAATATGGGGCAAAACTTATTAATGTAGTAGCCTATATGCAGGCGCAGGATAATTTTTCGCTGGAAGTAGTATCAGGAATGAATGTAGCAGAAGTAGTGAGTGTATAATAATAGAAAAGAGTACCAATGACTAAAATAAAAACTACCACTCAATTTGTAATAATTTATGAGGCTCACAAAAGAGGAATTCTCAATCTTCAATTTGGCCTCGAGAATTAAGATAATAGAGAATGACGGAGTTTATCTGATAAAGAAAATAGTTGATGGCCGACATGAAATTAGATTGTACTTATTATATGACTTTTATGTGGAAGAGTATTATGATTACAAACAAAATAAGGTACTGCAGGTGAATACTGTAAAAGGGAAAGAATGGCTACAGGCTTTTTACCTTGATATGATAAACCAGTTTAATTTTTGTTGAAGGCAGGAATGTATGGCGGGAGAAGAAAAAGAAAATAAAATATCAAATAAGGTATACTTTAAAAATAATCTGGGTTCCATACAACCTATAAAATACTCCACCCCCCCTCAATCCTCAATATCGCTTTACCCTTCTCTACCTGTAGGGAGAAGGGTGGGCGGGGTGGACCCATTTAAGGATTAAATAACAGATCGATTTTCATATGATTACTGAATCAAAACATACCGATACAATAAAAATAGCAGCTATGCTTGCACTGGTTGGCCTTATATGCTGCTCGCTCATTTACCAATCGAAAGCATTGATCAGATTAAAAACTCAATCACTTACTCAGAACAGCAAATAGAGACAGTATTTTTATTGAATCACTCTCTTTGTTTATAGGGTTACAGTAATCTTATCTTTAAGGTTTTGATTACTATGTATTTATTAAGGTGGTATTTTTCTTGTCTTTTTGTATTATTTTATACATTAAAATATGCAAAATCTTTAAAATCACTAAGAAACAGCCGTTTTTTACCAAATCAATGCCTAAATTACTACATTTGCAAGCATTATTTTTAAGGGAAGGATAACCTATAATATAACCGCAAACTTGAAACCAACCGATATTAAAGACCCTGAGTATTTTCATAAAGTGGTAGATTGTCAGTTTGCCTGCCCTGCGCATACCCCGGTACCCGAATATATCAGGCTTATAGCCGAACAGAAGTACGACGAGGCATATATGATTAACTGGGACTCAAATGTGTTTCCCGGTGTGCTTGGCCGTACCTGCGACCGCCCCTGTGAGCCTGCATGCCGCCGTGGTCGTGTGGAAAAAGAACCCGTTGCCATTTGCCGACTTAAACGTGTAGCAGCTGACAATAAGGGTGATGTAAAGAAATTTATGCCTAAGGGGCCATTCAAGCCTAACGGAAAGAAAATTGCCCTTCTTGGTGCCGGCCCTGCTTCACTGGCTGTTGCCCGCGATCTTGCCCCTTTGGGTTATGAAATACATTTGTATGATGAGCAGAAGCTTGGCGGCGGATTTATGCGCAGCCAGATTCCGGCCTTTAGATTACCTGAAAGCGTGCTTAACGAAGAAGTAAACTATATCCTTGACCTTGGCATACATACCCAATTTAATCATTACGTAAAAAGTTTAAAAGAAATACTGGCAAAAGATTACGATGCCGTTTTTGTGGGCACTGGTGCGCCGCGTGGCCGCGACCTGCCCGACCTGAAAGGCCGTAAGGAAGGAGCAGACAATATTCACATTGGTATTAACTGGTTAGCCAGCGTGGCGTTTGAGCACGTAAGTAAAATAGGTAAAAAAGTAATTGTGCTTGGCGGCGGTAACACAGCTATGGACTGTTGCCGTACTGCACGCAGGCTTGGCGGCGAACAGGTAAAAGTTTTAGTTCGCAGCCCGTTTGCTGAAATGAAAGCATCTCCCTGGGAAAAAGAAGATGCACAACACGAAGACATTCCTATTATTGATAACCATGTGCCTACTTCATTCGTAGTAGAGGATGGAAAACTTAAAGGGATGACTTTTGAGAAAGTGCATGCTGTATATGACGACAAAGGAAAACGTAGTCTTGTTCCAACCGGCGAACCCGAAGTATTTGTGGAAGCTGACGATGTGTTGGTGGCAATTGGCCAGGAAAACAGTTTCCCATGGATAGAAAGAGATTGTGGCGTAGAATTCGACAAATGGGGAATGCCGGTAGTTAATAATATAACCTTTGCTTCTTCGCATAACAAAGTATTCTTTGGAGGCGATGCCGCTTTTGGTCCTAAAAACGTAATTACTGCTGTGGCTCATGGGCATCAGGCTGCTGTATCAATGCACCTGATGTGTATGGGTAAAGACATTATGAACGAACGCCCATCACCAATGGTGAATCTGCATAGTATGAAAATGGGTATTCACGAATGGGCCTATGATAGCGAAGTGGCGGCAGATGTTAGATATGTTGTTCCCCAGGCCGATAAAAAAGTGACTTTGACTAACAGGAAGAAAGAAGTGGAACTGGGCTTTGATGTCAGCACAGGTTTTAAAGAAGCTGAACGCTGCCTGAACTGCGATGTTCAAACTGTATTCTCGGAAACCAAATGCATTGAGTGCGATGCCTGCATGGATGTTTGCCCTACCTCGTGCATTACTTTCACAACAAATGGAGAAGAGGATGACCTTCGTACAAGGTTAAAGGCCCCTTCAAAAAATAGAACGCAAGACCTTTATGTCTCAGATGTTTTGCCAACAAAGAGAGTAATGGTTAAAGATGAGGATATGTGCCTGCACTGCGGACTATGTGCTGAGCGCTGCCCCACATCAGCATGGGATATGCAACAGTTTTTTTATAATGTAACAAAAGCCGGTAAAATATGGCAGGAAGACTTGGTAATAGTAAAGTAAACGATTTTGTAGTACGATTTGCGAACGTTAATGGTACAGGCTCAGCCAGCGCCAACTTCCTGTTCACCAAATCTATTTTCAGGATGGGAATTCCTGTTACACCTAAAAATATATTCCCCTCGAATATACAGGGATTACCTACATGGTATGAAGTACGGGTGAGCGAAAAAGGCTACCTGGGCAGAAGAGAAGGAGTTGATTTGATAGTGGCAGTTAACCCTCAAAGCATGAAGGGCGATATAGCCAGCGTAAGGCCAGGGGGCTACTTTTTATATGACAGTTCTAAAATGCTACATGCTGAATATATTCGTGACGATTTAAATTACCTGGGCATTCCTTTAATGGAAATGTGCAACAAGGAATTTACTGATGCACGCCAGCGCCAGCTTTTTAAAAATATTGTTTACGTTGGTGCACTTACGGCTCTTTTAAATATTGAAGTAGGTGTATTCGAGCAGCTTTTTGCCGAACAATTCAAAGGCAAAGAAAAACTTATTGCACCCAATATAAAGGCCCTGAAAATGGGTATAGATTATGTGCATGAGAACTTTAAATACCCTCTGGATATTTGTGTAGAAAGACGCGATATGCTTAAGGATGCCATATTAATTGATGGAAACTCTGCTTGCGGGCTGGGTGCTGTTTATGGAGGAGCTACTGTAGTTGCATGGTACCCAATAACCCCATCTACATCTGTTGCAGAAGCATTTGATAATTACGCGGCTGAATTCCGGATTGACCCTGTAACCGGTAAAAAGAATTATGCCATTGTGCAGGCTGAAGATGAATTAGCTGCAATGGGTATGGTAATAGGTGCAGGCTGGAATGGAGCCCGTTCATTTACTGCTACAAGCGGCCCGGGCGTATCGCTTATGAATGAATTTTTAGGATTAGCTTATTTTGCTGAAATACCTGCAGTACTTATAGATGTGCAGCGTACAGGCCCGTCAACAGGTATGCCAACGCGTACACAGCAATCTGATATTATGGAGGCGGCTTATGCTTCGCATGGCGACACAAAGCACGTATTGCTTTTTCCTTCCACGCCTAAAGAATGTTTTGAAATGACTGCTGACGCATTTGATCTGGCAGAACAACTTCAGACACCTGTAATGCTTATGACCGACCTCGACCTTGGCATGAACGACCACGTTTCTCCTCCTTTCGAATGGGATGATAAGCGGGTTTATCAGAGAGGTAAAGTACTTACAGCGGAACAATTAGATACAATTGACAAGTTTGGCCGCTACCTTGATAAAGACAATGATGGTATTCCTTACCGTACTTTGCCAGGAACACATCCGACTAAGGGAGCATTTGTTACCCGTGGCACTTCGCGCGATGAGTATGCTGTTTACACTGAAGATGGGGATGCATACCAGCGTAACATGGACAGGCTTATTAAAAAGTGGCATACGGCAAAAGACATGGTTCCAGCACCAGAGGTTTACCAGAAGAAAAATGAATCGTCTACCGGACTGATATTTTTCGGAACATCTACATATGCAGCCGAAGAAGCTATGGATATACTGAAAGAGAAAAAGATAAAAGTAGATGCCATGCGTTTAAAATCTTTCCCGTTCAATAAAACAGTTGAAGCTTTTGTAAATTCTCACGACAGGATTTTTGTTGTGGAACAAAACCGCGATGCTCAACTGAAGAGCTTAATGATGATAGAAATGGGTACAGACCCTAATAAGCTTATATCTGTTCTTAATTACAACGGAATGCCAATCACGGCCGATAATATTACCGGGCAGGTACTGGAAGTTTTATCGCCTTCACCCAAATTAAAAAAGGTAGTTTAATATGTCATATATCCGACCAAAATTCCGTCACCCCGATATGCCTAAAAATAAATTAGGCTATACGTTAGATTATTATGAAGGTACACTTTCTACATTATGTGCCGGATGCGGGCACGATTCAATAAGCGCAGGCATTGTTCAGGCTTGTTACGAACTTGACATAGAACCCCATAAGGTGGCGAAACTTTCAGGAATCGGTTGTTCTTCTAAGACTCCGGCATACTTCCTGGTTAACTCTCATGGGTTTAACTCGGTGCATGGCCGTATGCCTTCAGTGGCTACAGGTGCTAATATGGCTAACAGCGACCTCACGTATTTTGGTGTTTCGGGTGATGGCGACAGTGCTTCTATAGGAATGGGACAACTGGTACACGTAATAAGGCGTAACCTGAAAATGGTTTATATAGTAATGAATAATGGTTGCTACGGACTGACCAAAGGACAGGATTCGGCAACAGCAGATGATGGTTCAAAAAATAAAGCGGGCTCAGTAAATCATTTTCAACCGATTGACCTTGCAAGCTTGGCTATTGAATTAGGCGCAACATTTGTAGCGCAAAGTTTTTCGGGTGATAAGACACAACTTATACCGCTTATTAAGGCGGCTATGAAACATAATGGCTTTGCTTTTATAAATGTTATTTCTCCGTGTGTTACATTTAATAATAATGTGGGCTCAACCAAGTCGTACGATTATGTACGCGAACACATTGAAGCAACCGCTACAATAGATTTTGTTCCTGAAATGAAAACCATTACCACCAGTTATGATGAAGGAACAGTAAAAGGAGTTAAAATGCACGATGGTACAGTAATTCAATTACACAAACTGGCAACTGAATGGGACCCGCAAAATAGGTTATCAGCCATTAATGCCGTGCAGCATGCCAAGGCTAATAATGAAATTCTGACAGGTTTACTTTATATTAATGAGGATTCAAAGGACCTTCATACTATTATGAATACTACGAATAAGCCCCTGAGTACTTTTACACAAGCTGAACTTTGCCCTGGTTCGGAGAAGCTTAAAGAAGTGAATGCCGGGTTAAGATAACTTGGTTAAAAATTTGAGATTATTAAAATAAAAAGCCCTGCTAGTTTAGCAGGGCTTTTTTATTTTGTATGGTTTGAAAATATTACTGTTTAATAAACTTTACAATCTCCGTATTTTTATCAGTAACAACTTTTACGAAATAAATTCCTTGTGCCAGGCCATTAATATCTACCGGCAAGGTTTTACCGTTACTTAAAGTTGTATTCGTATAGCTCAGTGTCCTTCCTGTAATGTCAGCTATTTCAATAGTTGCAGGCACATTGGTACTATTTGTACTAAATGCAAGATATATTGTTGTGGTTGCCGGGTTAGGGTAAGCAACAGTATTATTATTCGATACAATATTCTTTACCGCAGTAATTACTTTTACTACCACAGTAAAGCTTGCTGTATCGGTACACCCATTAGTGCCAGTGCCTGTAACAGTATAAGTAGTTGTTACAGTAGGTGTAACAATAGTTGTATCGGCACTGCTGCCTGTTGTCCACGCGTAAGAAACAGATGTGCCACTTGCCGTAAGTGTGTCTGATGTGCCAGGGTTAATAGGGCTAACTCCTGTAACAGTTACACTTGGAAGCGCATTAACTCCCACTTTTACAGTATCCGTTCCTTCACAGCCATGTGAGTCGGTACCTGTTACAATATATTCACCCGACGAAGCAGGGGCAAAAGCTACTCCATTAGTAATTCCGCCACTCCAGCTATAGCTGACAGCACCACTGCCACTCAAAGTTACCGAATCTCCCATGCATACAGTATCGTTTACCGGTGTAGAAGTAACTGTAATAGTAGGATTAGGGCGAACTCTTACTTTGGCAGACGCGTCACCCATACAACCATAAGCATCGGTAACCTGCACGCTATAAATAGCCTGTGTGTTTACAATAATAGTGTCGTTGGTGCCCGATGTACTCCATGCATAAGTAAGGGCGCCCAAGCCTGATGTTGTTGTAGCGGTAATAGTATCGTTGCCGCCACCGCAGATATTGAAATTACCAATTGTGTTGCCATGCAGTGAAACCATTACAGTATCCACCACAAGATTAAGGCTGTCTTTGTTCTTGCAGCCATGTGAATCGGTGCCCGTAACAACATATTCACCTGAAATACTTGCTGCGAATGGTATTGCATCAGTAATGCCGTTATTCCATGTGTAAGATGTGGCTCCGTTTCCGTTAAGGGTAACCATAGTTGATTGGCAAACTGTATCTTTAGATAAGCTTGATGTAATTGTTATTGACGGCAAAGGCATTACACCTATGTTTACCGAATCTTTTCCTTTGCAGCCATGTGAATCAGTTCCTGTAACAACATAGTTAGCTGATGAGGGAGGAACAAATGCTAAACCATTAGTAATGCCTCCGCTCCAGCTATAACTAAGCGCACCGTTACCGCCAAGCCTTATAGAACCTCCCATACAAACTGTATCGTTAGCAGGGTTAGATGTAATTGTAATAGTAGGGTTAGCATTAACTGAAACATTAGCGCTTCCGTTGCCCATGCAACCATAAGCATCGGTAACCTGCACGCTATATGTAGCGGCAAAACTTGCAATTATGGTGTCATTGGTACCGGTTGTGTTCCATGCATAGGAAAGTTTACCTAAGCCCGAAGAAGTTGTTGCAGTAAGAGTATCTTGCCCGCCGCCACAAATGGTAAAGTTGCCAATGGTGTTACCATGCAATGAAACCTTCACTGTATCAACTACAAGGTTAATACTGTCTTTGTTTTTGCATCCATGCGAATCGGTACCTGTTACAGTATATTTCCCTGAAATACTTGCAGGGAATGGTGACGCATTAGTTATTCCATTGTTCCATGTATAGGATACAGCTCCGTTTCCAGTAAGGGTAACAGCGGTAGACTTACATACAGTATCATTTAATGAACTTGATGTAATAGTAATTGTAGGTAATGAATTAACAGTAACGGTTGCCATATTGCTATCAGCACAACCAAATTTATCTTTCACAACAACCGTATAACCTCCTGCAGTTGTAGCATATATTGTTGAGTTTGTTTTGCTTGTACTCCAGCTATAAGTAAAAGGAGAACTACCCGTAGCATTTGCTTTTAAAGTATCAGTCATGCCCATACAAATGCTCATACCGCCAATAACGTTGCCCGAAATATTTACAGAAACGCTGTGAACGGTAAGAGTATCATAATTACTTAACGTACTATCGTCGCAACCATCCATTGTAACACAACGATATACGTAGCCGTTCATAACTGATGTTGCTCCTGTTAATTTAAGCGTTTGAGATGTGGCTCCGCTATACATGCCCGTGCTTGTTAAATCGGTAAACCCCGTGCCTGTATTAACTTCCCATTGATAAGTAACAGGTGCACTTGCAGTGGCAGTTACTGTAAATGAAGTATCGCCATTTGCACAAATGGCAGCATTTGTTGATTCCATAGTAATAATTGGAGGAACACATACCTCAAGCAATTGTGTAAAAGCAGGTGCCCTGCCATTTGATGAACCGGCAAAATTAAGTAGCTTCTCAAATGTATATGTGCTGGTATCTAACCTGAAAATAACCCCAAAATTATTCGTGCCGCCTTTTGAGGTCATTCCATACAGGTCTCCATAGCTTGAAAGTATTAATGTACCTTCAGGCAGTGTGCCCGATGATTTAGTGAAGTTATAAATATCAGTATAGGAGTATGTCACTGGGTCAAGAGAAAATACTACACCCGAATCGTGGGTTCCGCCATAATTTGTAAGGCCATATAATTTACTGCCGCCCCATGTAAGGTTGCCGCCAGGCATTCCACCCGCAGATTTAGTGAAGTTATATTCATCGGTAACTGTATTTCCAATGGGGTTATACAATAAAACAGTGCCGGAATCGTGGGCTCCACCTACATTTGTTAAAGCAAGGAAATTACCCGAAGGGGTAATTACAATAGTGCCATATGGCTTCCCGCCGGTTTTGCCTGTTAAATCAATTTTATCAGCATAGGTGTAAGTAACAGTATCAATTGAGAAAATAACGCCCGAGTCTTTTGCGCCCCCCAAGTTGGTCATTCCATATAATTTTCCATTACTGAAAACCAAAGAACCGTATGGGTTTGAGCCCGTGGCCAATGCAAAGTCATGAATATCGGTATATGTTTTGGTCGTTAAATTATATTTAAAAATAACACCAAGTCCGTTAGCTCCTCCATCATGTGTCATTCCATAAAGCGTACCATTGACTTCAACAAGAGAACCCGAAGGGTGGTCACCGGTTGGCCTGGTAAAAAAATAAAGATTTGTAAAAACTGATGTAGTAACATTATAGCTGAATATTGTACCCGAATCGCCTAATATTCCTCCTGCAGTTTTTGCCATACCAAAAAGAAGGCCATTAGAGCCCTTTATAAGGCTCCCCTGTGGGTTTATACTTGAAATATAAGTAAAGTCATGTTCATCTGTAAGTATGGGTGCTGATGAAGTGTCAATTTTAAACATTATACCTACACCGGTAGCGCCACCAAGGTTTGTTAATCCTAAAATTGCTGTTTGGGCATATGAAGCAATTCCAATCAGAAAAGCAGCAAAAAAGGAAACTATTAGTTTCCCTGTTTTGAAACTACCATGAGAGCCAGATAAAATGTAATTGATTTTCATTTTGGGGATTTTGTTTGTGATTTTGTAAGAAGAAATTACCAGGTTTTGAGATTGCGAATATAACCCTTTCCTTAAAATACAGGCAATCAGGCATAGCTTTAAACCAGGAATCATATATAACTGGTTAAAACTTTTTGATAATGAATGGAATTAAAATATGTTAAATTGTTATTATTAAGAATGGCGCATTTATGTTCAGCGGGCTTTAAAAATGATAGGCATATGCCCATAATAATAAAATAACAGGGTAGTTGCCTTAATGTATCCTGCATTTTTGAAATTAAAACTACCTTTGTCTTACAAAACTTTTTACTATGCCCGGGTTTGAATTATTTGGAGACGAAGAGCGCAAAGAAGTGAACGACGTAATGGCACATGGAGTGCTTATGCGTTACGGATTCGACGCTCAACGAAAAGGCTCATGGAAGTCGAAAGAACTGGAAGCTGAAATATGCAAATCTTTTGGATGCAAATATGCCCAGCTTACAAGCAGCGGCACATCAGCACTTACTACCGCTATGCATGCACTGGGCATAGGTTACGGCGATGAAGTAATTATGCCGTCTTTTACCTTTGTGGCTAGTTTTGAATCCATTTTAAGTGTTGGCGCTGTACCTGTAATGGTCGATGTTGATGATACACTTACGCTTGACCCTAAAGCAGTCGAGAAAGCCATTACTTTAAAAACAAAGTGTGTAATGCCTGTGCATATGTGCGGTAGCCCGGCCGACCTTGATGCACTGAAAGCAATTTGTGATAAACATAAACTTATTCTTTTAGAAGATGCATGCCAGGCAATAGGAGCTACATTTAAAGGTAAATCAGTGGGTAATATTGGTGTTGTTGCTGCATTTTCATTCGACTATGTAAAGACAATGACGTGCGGTGAAGGCGGTGTGGTTATAACTAACGATAAAGATATTTATGTAAAGTGTGATGGTTACAGCGACCATGGCCACGATCACCTTGGTGCCGACCGCGGTGCGGATCAGCATCCATTTATGGGCTATAATTACCGTATAGGCGAATTGAATTCTGCCATTGGCCTGGCTCAAATAAGGAGGCTTGATAAAGTTTTAAAATTACAGCATCGCAATTCAACTATTATTCGCGAAGCATTAAGTAAAGTTGATGGTGTTACATTCCGGCGCATCCCAGTTGGTGGTGGTGAGAATGCTTCATTTCTGTCTTTCTTTCTGCCTTCGGAAGAAAAAGCCCGCAAGGTTACACAGGAGTTTAAAGACAAAGGCATTGCAGGCAATTTTTACTGGTACGATAATAACTGGCACTATATAAGGAAATGGGACCACCTTAAACAGGCAATTTCACTTGCTCCACTGGCACCTGAATTAAAGGAGAAAGTAATGAAAAACGTTACCGGAACATTTGCTCCGAGCGACGAAATAATGAAGCGCTGTATATCTTCATCCATAAGTGTATTGTGGACAGAAGAACAAGTACACGCGCGTGCCAAAGTAATGGCAGAAGCAATTTTAACACACAGTACTGCTAAAGTATGGTAAGCATAGCATTGATACCGGCCAGGTTAAATGCAACAAGGTTTCCTTCGAAGTTAATGGCAGATTTAAAAGGTAAATCTGTAATACGCAGAACGTATGAAGCCACGTTAGCCACATCATTATTCAATGATGTTTATGTAGTGTGCGATAGCCCGGTTATTTATAATGAAATAGTTAATAATGGGGGCAAAGCTATTTTGAGTAAAAAAGAACATGAATGCGGAACCGACCGTATTGCCGAAGCCGCTGCTGAAATGGAAGCCGATATTATTGTGAATGTGCAGGGCGATGAACCTTTTGTTAAAAAACAACCATTGGCAGATTTATTAGAAGTATTCAAAAAGGATGCACAGAAGGAAATACATGTCGGTTCATTAATGCAGGTGCTTAAAAGTCAAAAGGAAATTGATGATCCCAACTACGTAAAGGTAGCGGTAGATAAAGATTTCAATGCACTGTTTTTTTCGCGCAGTGTTATACCATACCCGCGTAATCCAGAACATAAAGCACCCTATTATGAGCATATAGGGGTATATGCCTTCAGGAAAGAAGCGCTGATAAAATTTATTCAGCTACCGGTAGGTATTTTAGAAGATGCTGAGAAGGTAGAATGTTTAAGATTTTTAGAAAATGGAATGAAAATGAAAATGGTGATGACAGAATATATGGGTATAGAAATTGATATACCTGAGGATATAGAGAAAGCCAAAAAGTTTTTATAGAACTATAATACAGTTTAAAAATGTTCAGAAATTTTAAGCAGTTAGATTATCTGGTATTCGGCCGTGGTAGCCTGAAACAGCTGAGTGATATAATAAGGCCGCACCGCAAGCCAGGCCGGCCAATGGTTTTTATAATCGATCATTTTTTTGAAGGCAAAACACTACCTGGTAGTTTAGGGCAGGAAAATGATGATGTATTGATATTTGCCGATGTTACCGATGAGCCTAAAACAAGCTATATAGATACCATTGCAGATACCTTAAAAAGTGAATGTGGCAGTGTGAGCGGCATTATTGGTATTGGGGGAGGCAGCACAATGGATATTGCAAAGGCTGTTTCGCTGATGATGGGCAATCCCGGTAAAGCCCATGAATACCAAGGGTGGGATTTAGTTAAGAACCCGGGAGTTTATAAGGTGGGCATTCCAACCATAAGCGGAACGGGAGCTGAGGTATCGCGCACATGTGTACTTACGGGGCCTACCCGCAAACTGGGTATGAATAGCGATTTTACTCCTTTCAACCAGATAGTACTTGACCCGGAACTTATACATAATGTACCCGCTAACCAGCGCTTTTATACCGGCATGGATTGCTATATACATTGTATTGAATCCTTGCAAGGTACATTTATAAATACGTTTAGCAGGGCAGTAGGGGAGAAATCGCTGGAATTGTGCCAGGAAGTTTTTTTACATAAAAAACAATGGGATGCCGAGAGCGATGATAAGCTGATAATGGCTTCATACCTTGGCGGAATGAGCATTGCATATTCACAGGTAGGTGTGGCACATGCTGTAAGTTATGGCCTTGGCTTTTTACTTGGAACTAAACACGGAATTGGCAATTGCATAGTGTTCGATAAATTACAAGATTATTATCCTGAAGCCGTGAAAGAGTTTAAGCAGATGGTTAAGCAGAACAATATTGAAATTCCGCAGGGAATCTGCAAGGGTCTTTCTGAGGATGAGTATAATACCATGATTGATGTTTCGTTGGGAATGGTTCCCCTTTGGGAAAATGCCCTGGGTAAAGATTGGAAAACCAAAATAACCCGTGAGAAACTAAGAACGCTTTACGAGCAGTTTTAAAAATGCCGGATAAAAAAGAAATAGAAAAATTCTTCGGGGAATTACAAGATGTAATTTGCGATGGCCTGGCGAAAGCCGATGGGAAAGCCCTTTTTGAAGAAGATTTATGGGAAAGGCCGGAGGGTGGTGGAGGCAGAACCAGGGTTATAAGGAACGGAGATGTTTTCGAAAAGGGCGGTGTTAATTTTTCTGCTGTTTATGGCCCTTGTCCTGAGTTTTTAAGGAAGGAGGCCGGTCTATCTGCAACAGAGAAAGTCGATTTTTTTGCCACAGGTGTATCCATCGTTATTCACCCTAACAATCCGTTTGTCCCCATTATTCATATGAATGTGCGTTACTTTGAAGCAGGTCATTTAAAATGGTTTGGCGGAGGAATTGATTTAACCCCTCATTATATAGATGAGGGTGACGCGCATTATTTTCATACCCAGCTTAAAAAGGCTTGCGATAAGCATAACCCTACCTACTATTCTGAATTTAAAAAATGGGCCGATGAGTATTTTTTTATAAAGCACAGAAACGAAACACGTGGAATAGGGGGAATATTTTTTGACAGGCTATCGGCAACCACTGAAATTAATTTAGAGCAGCGGTTTGCATTTGTAAAGGATGTTGGCATGAGTTTTTTAAATTGTTACCTGCCGCTGGTAGAGAAAAACAGGAAAATAACCTTTAATGAAGCCAACCGTAAATGGCAATTAATAAGGCGTGGGCGATATGCCGAGTTTAACCTGGTTTATGACCGCGGAACCAAATTTGGCCTATCCACTAATGGACGTGTAGAGTCTATTTTAATGAGCCTGCCTCCACTTGCAAGCTGGGAATATGTTCATAATCCTCCTGCTAATAGCCTGGAAAAGAGGACATTAGAACTCCTCAACCATGTTAATACGTGGGGGATTTAAAAAAGTTACGTTTTTTTTTGCTTTTTTGACCTTTCTTGATTACTTTTGATATAGAGAATTTAAGTATTTCTATCGAGTAAATAGTAATTATGAAGCAAAAAAATACCTTGCTGTTTTTTTTATTGCTGTTAATTACGCCCCTATTTATGTCAGCGGGTAGCGGAAGTGGTAAGCCTGTTGTAAATAAAGGAGAAGCTATTGAGCAAACGTGGGCAACGTATGAAGTTCAGTGGGAAGGTAGTATGATAAAAAAGTTAAAAACTACTGCGAACGATTTTCAATTATTTCTCAAATACACCAACTCGCAATTCCTTAAAGATAAAGGTGTCTTTTTTACAAAAGGATTTCATAATCAGCTTAATGCAAATACTATAAAGCAGTTTTTTATTAACCTTACCAATTCATACCTTCCCCTCTACCGCCAATATGCAAAAGCGAAAGCTGAATTCCCAAATTCGGTAGCCGAGTATACCCACCAGCAAGGCAACGACAGGCTTGCCCATGCTCCTTTAGGCGTTTGTAATCCCAGTTGTAATAATCTTGATTTCAGTAGCGGAAACCTTAGCGGGTGGAATGCATTTTATGCATCAAATAATTCATTGGCAAGCTCATTCAGCATTAGTGCCTTAACAGGTGGCCCTGCGGGCGCGGTTACCCGTGCTGCATTAGATCCGACTACCAATACCAACCAGGTAGCTATTATGTCCGGTGCCGGCCTCGACCCTGTTTGTTCAAGCATACCTGTTACTCCCCCTATTGGTAATTTTTCATGCCGGGTGGGCGATAGTACTGAGGCTTTGCAAGGGGTTGCCGAAATTTCCAACCAGTTCACAGTTCCTGCCGGTAATTCAATGCTCACAATTCAATGGGCTGCGGTGCTTGAAAACCCGGCCAGCCATACTTATTACGAGCAACCCTGGTTCTCTATGCAGGTATTAGACCCGCATGGTAACCCCATACCGGGTTGCGGGATTGATTTTGTTGATTCATATGATAGCGGCTCAAACCTGGCCGGGTGGCAGAAAGTATATTATGCACCGGGTGGAGATACATGTTATTGCAGAAACTGGACAACCGTTTTCGTTCCGCTTTCCGCATATGCAGGGCAATGTGTAACTGTCATGTTCGAGGCTGCCGATTGTTCATTGGGCGCGCATTTCGGTTATGCTTACGTAAGTTGCTCATGCAATACACTTTCTCTTCTAACATCTTCGCCGGGCTTTTGCGGCCAGCCTACTATAACGCTTACCGCTCCGCCAGGTGCAGCCAGTTACTTCTGGACCGGCCCTTGTATAACAGGGGTAAACAACCAGCAATCGGTTAGCGTTTCGTGTGCAGGTACTTATTCAGTTATTGTTGCAAGTACGCTTGGACCTAATTGTAGCGATACTTTAAGTATTAATGTCCCGGTTGTGGGTGGGGGCCCTCCTCCAAAACCTTTCTTTACCAGCGATACCGTTTGTGCAGGGTTTCCTACAACATTTACAAATTTATCGAACCCGCTTGCGGGCCCGGGAGTTAAGTTCTATTGGGATTTTTACAATAACGGGAAATATGAAGATTCTACTACTTCACCCACATGGACTTTTACCCAGGGTGGCACTTATCTTGTAACACTTCATGAAAACATAAATGGTTGTGGTAATGATACTACTGTTAAGGTGATTGTAGATAGTTCCAGTGCCCCTACATTCGATGCTTTCGGGGGCTGTTCGGGCACGCCCGCGAGTTTCTTTATGATTACTGTACCTACAACAGGATATGAATGGAATTTCGGCGACCCTGCTTCAGGCGTCAATGATACTAATACCACATCTACTTTCCCATCTCACTTGTATGCCACCACAGGTACATATACAGTTACGTTAAAAACTATCGGAACACATTGCCCTGATTCTACTACCCAGGTGGTTACTATTTCTGCAAGCCCAACTGTACAAATAAAAACCTTACCATATGCCTGCGGGGATAGCTCATTAACTTTTGTTGACATTGATAGCACTAATATTGCGGAATATGATTGGGAAGCATTTAACAGTAGTGGAACTCTTATAGCTTCTTATTTTTCTGTTTCATCCGCATCAGCGTCCTATACTTTCCCTGGTCCGGGTACATACTCTATAATATTATACGCATATAATAATCCTAATTTCTGCGAGGCTGAAGATTCCATTAGCATAACCATAGGCCCGGGTGTGCCCCCTGTCGCTGCTTTCAACGTTATACCCGATTCCGTATGTTTAGATAAAACTACACTTTTCAAAGATGCATCAACGGGTGGTCCAAGTGCATGGAATTGGAATTTTGGGGATCCTGCATCCGGTGCCAAGAATACTTCTATCCTCCAAAATCCTTCACACATATTTACGTCAACAGGAATATATACAGTGAAACTTAATGTTTCCGGGGCTTGCGGCAAAGATAGTATCACGCAGGTCGTCACGGTTACAACACCCGTGGCCAATTTTAGTGCTAATGCAGTCTGTTTAAACGATTCTACAAAATTTGCGGATGCCTCTACTACTCTCGGAGGAGGAACTATTACTAACTGGTCGTGGAATTTTGGAGACGGAGGAACATCAACTATACAGAACCCTGCGCATCTTTATCTTACTGCCGGTAGCTATAATGTTACCCTTACCGTAACCAGTTCCTTTGGATGCGATTCTACTATGAAATTGAAAGTAAGTGTGGAAGCACCTCCTTTACCTGCATTTATTAATACAAAGGCTTGTATAGGGTCCACGACGCAGTTTACAGATAAATCTACTCCGACAGGAACCATTACTAACTGGTCGTGGAATTTTGGAGATGGGGGAACATCTACCACCCAAAATCCGGCCCATACTTATTTAGCCCCGGGCGCATATAATGTAGCGCTTACGGTTATTAATTCATCCGGTTGTATTGATTCTGTTAAAGAAGTTGTTAATGTATTCCCTTCACCGGTTATTGCTTTCTCTGCCGATACCTTAGCGGGTTGCGCCCCACTGTGTGTCACCTTTACCGATGCCAGTTCTATTGTTGCTCCATATAAGGACAATGGATGGCAATGGAGTTTTGGCGACGGGGGAACGTCAACCGTACAGAACCCTAACTATTGCTATAAATTGGGTGGAACATATAATGTTACGCTAATAGTATCGTCAGACAGTGGTTGCAATGCCACTTCTACCATAGCGAAAATGATTAGCGTGTATAATAAGCCGCAGGCGTTATTCACTTACCAGCCTACTATGGTTACAATTATGGAGCCAGTTGTTAGCTTCACAAGTAATTCAGTTTCTCCCGGCGACAGTATTATAAGCTATTCATGGCTGTTTGCTGAAGACGGTTCAACCTCGAATTTGCAAGACCCAACGTATACATTTAAGGATACTGGTTTGTATTGTACTCGGTTAGCTGTTACCAATACGCACGGTTGTGTTGATACAACTATTCAGTGTGTAGATGTTCAGTCACTATATACTTTTTATATTCCTAACGCCTTTACCCCTAACGGAGATGGACTAAATGATGTTTTTGGCCCTAAGGGAGATTACATAATGAGTTTTGAAATGTACATTTTTGACAGGTGGGGTGGCCAGCTTTACCATACCACAGATATTACCAAACCATGGGATGGTTCAGTAAATGGGAATAAAGCAGAAGAAGATACTTACGTGTATTTAATAAATGTTACGGACGTTCACAGACAACAACATAGTTATATAGGAAGAGTAACCTTAACCCGGTAGGGTTGCTTTAACAATTTAAAAAAAAAGAGTATGAAAAATCAGTTAACAAAACTAGCAGTAAAAGCAGGCATTGCTTTATGTAGTATGTTATTTACTACCTCAGTTAGTTCTTACGCACAAAGTGCAAAAGACCCTGAGGAGACAGAAAACACTGTAATAAGTATTTGTAAGCAGGTTGCCAGCAACCTTGCAGCTACCAAGGGTATAAGCAAGCCCGATATGGTTGCTTTTAAAGCATATTATATTGAAACTATAATGTGGGATAAAGGGCAATTGTTTAAGAACATTGAAGACGACAGTATTAATACAACTAATACTGTTGCGTATGTAAATTTAACAGTAGCAAAGTATGCTAAGTTTTATGACCAGTATTTGAAAATACCAGCTATTAATCGCACGGTGCACAGTGCCGAAGCGGCTATAAGCCCTCCATGGCCCGGTGCATGTAACCCGGGTTGCGATAATATGGACTTTGCAAGTGGTACATTAGCTGGTTGGATGGGATGTTATTCAAATAATACTTCAAGTTCTTCAGGTTTTAGTTATGCTACCCCTACATGTACAGGTATATTAGGTGCCGTGACTACTGCAGCTGTTTACCCAACTACAGGTTTACCCCAGCTACAAATTACAACGGCTACTCCTGACCCAGTTTGTGCAGCAGCAGGTATTCCTGGCTTTCTTTCCCAAACGTGCCCGTTGTTAAGCGGAAGCCCTAATGCAGTTGAAATAGGCGATTATAATAACCCGGATTACGGGGTGGGAATCCTTGAACAGTCTTTCACAGTGACAAAGGCAAATTGCGATTTTACATACTATTATGCCGTGGTTCTTGAAAGCCCTGGAGGTTCACATACACACTTCCAGCAGCCATATTTTCAGGTTGATATGTTCGACCAGAATGGTAACCTTATACCTTTCTGTGGTAACTATAATGTAACGGCAGATTCGGCCTCGGCCCAGGGAAATTTCAAGGGTGTTTATTATGCAGCTGATGGAGATTCATGTTATGTGCGCCCGTGGACAACTGTATTTGTGCCATTAAAGAAGTATCTTGGACAGTGCGTAACTATCAGGGTGGTAACATCAGATTGCGCATTAGGCGGCCACTTCGGTTATGGATATTTCTGTGCCAAATGTGCCCCGCTGGGTATTATTACTTCGGCTCCTGCAATTTGTAAGAACCCTATTACACTTACAGCACCCGCTGGTGGTGCTTCATATGCATGGACCGGGCCTTGCATTATAGGTTCTCCTACAGCCCAGACAATTACCTGTGGCTGCGCTGGTAAATATACCGTAATTATAAAGAGTTATATCGGTGCTCTGTGTGCCGACACACTGGATACTACTATAATTAGTTCAACTGGTTCTATATTGGCAAGTTTCAAGTCGGATACAGTTTGTGCGGGCAATCCAACAAACTTTACCAACCTTTCCGCTCCGGCTGCAGGTACTACATATGACTGGAATTTCGGTGATCCGGGTTCAGGGCCTGCCGATAGCAGTAAATTAACAAACCCAACTCATACATATCCAACATCGGGTACTTACGTAGTTAAGTTAACAGCATTTAATGATAGTTGCAGTGCAGATACTACGATTAATGTCGTCGTCAACCCAGGGCCAATCGCGTCATTTACATCGGCGCCCGTCTGCCTGAATAATCCTACTACGTTTACTAATACATCTACAGGAGGGGCTACCGGTTATAAGTGGAATTTCGGGGAGCCATTATCAGGGCCCAATGATTCATCTAAATTAACAAGTCCTACGCACACATATAGTACATGCGGTAAGTATCTTGTTACGCTAATTGCTAAGAATGGAACTTGTGCGGATACCGTAAAAGACTCGGTGACAGTAAATCCTTTGCCCACACCTAATTTCACTGCTGCCCCTGTTTGCCAGGGATCAAATACAGTCTTAACTGACTTGTCAACAATTAATTGCGGCGGTACAGTTACAGGTTGGGCGTGGAATTTCGGCGATCCGACATCAGGCCCCAATAATACGTCTACCGTGCAGGACCCTACACACGTATTCTCTGATACAGGCCATTTCAGCGTTATTCTAACGGCTACTTCCAACAATGGTTGTCAGAATAGTGTAACATTACCAGTGGTTATTGTACCTGACCCTGTTGCAGGTTTTGTTTCGGGCCCTGTTTGTCTTGGCCAGCCTACATCATTTACTGATACATCGAAAGGTCATCCTACAACATGGGCATGGAACTTTGGTGATGGCGGAACTTCTGCCGTTCAGGACCCTACTCATACATACGGAACAGCAGGAACATTCGTTGTGAAACTGGTTGTTTCAAGTGGTGCCGGTTGTACCGACAGTATAACTGAAAACGTGGTTGTTAACCCGCCACCTGTAGCAGCATTTACAGCTACAACGGTGTGTCAGGGCACAGCAACAACATTTACCAATACATCTACAGGTGGTGCAACTTACCTGTGGACATTCGGTGATGGTGTAGGAACATCTACTTTGCTAAACCCAACATATACATATGGTACCGCTGGTTCATTCAATGCGAAACTGGTAGTTACATCTGCAAATGGTTGTAAAGACAGCGTGACTGTCCCTGTTACTGTTAATCCTTCTCCAACGGGAACAATAACCGATGGCCCCGTTTGTCTCGGAAGCGCAACCAGTTTTAGCGTGAATCCTGCTTTAGTGGGAGGAACCTATAACTGGAATTTTGGAGATGGTGTCGGCACATCAACAGTACAAAACCCGACATATACATATACCACTGCAAATACTTTCAATGTGTATGTGGTACTTACTTCTGCATCGGGTTGTTTTGATACAGTTAAGTCAACTGCGGTAGTTAACCCAAATCCTGTTGCTGATTTTTCGGCCACACAGGTGTGCCAGGGCCATCCTACTGTATTTACCGACTTATCTACAGTAAAAACAGGAGCAGTTAGTGGTTGGGCATGGAATTTTGGTGACCCTGGATCGGGTGCCAATAATACATCTACAGTTCAGAACCCTACTCACGTTTATTCAACATGCGGTACCTTTAATGTTCTGCTTACTGTAACAACTTCTGCCAGTTGTACACATGATACAACTATTACAGTTACTGTTAACCCAGTCCCGGTTCCTAACTTTACGGCTACTTCAGTATGCGTAGGCTTAGCTACCACGTTTACCGACGGCTCTACAATTGGTTGTGGCGGTGTAATTAATACTTATAACTGGAACTTTGGTGATGGTAAAGGAACATCAATAGCCCAGAACCCTACCTATACCTATGCAGCAGCAGGCACATATACGGTGTCGTTGACTGTAGCATCAAGCCTTGGCTGCGATTCTACAATTAAAATACCGGTTACAGTTTATCCATTACCAGTAGCTGCGTTTACCGAAACATCACCTTGCGATGGAACGCCAACGCAATTTACCGATGCATCTACAGGGGCTACAGCATGGGCCTGGAACTTTGGTGACGGTGGAACATCTACGCTTACTGACCCTACCCATTTATATGGAACTGCGGGACAATATACAGTTACCGAAGTGGTGACCTCTGTTAACGGTTGTGTTGATTCTACCAAGAATACAATAACCGTTTATCCTAACCCCGTGCCCGGCTTGAAAGCCGATACGTTGCGTGGATGTGCGCCTTTGTGCGTAAACTTTACTGATTTGAGTACGATAGTTACTACATGGGGAAGTTCAATTACTTCATGGTCATGGTCTTTCGGTGATAGTACTGCCGGTTCTGCATCCCAGAACCCGTCACATTGTTATACCAAGGTTGGTACTTTCACAGTGTCTTTAACCGTTACTACCAATAACGGTTGCACTGAAACCTTTACCATACCTAATTATATAACTACATACCCAACGCCTAAGGCTAATTTTTCATCTGCACCAAACCCTACTACTATGGCCAGCCCTACAATTTACTTTACCGACCTTTCTACAGGCAGCCCTGTTTCGTGGTCGTGGGTAACATTTGGCGATAATACAGACTCGAGTAAGACAACGGAGAATACCCAACATACCTATGGTGATACCGGTACATACAATGTAACACTTGCCATTGTCAACAAATGGGGTTGTGTTGATACCATAACCTTACCTGTAGACATTCAGCCAATGTGGACTTTCTATGTTCCCAATGCGTTTACACCTAATGGCGATGGTATGAATGATGGGTTTATAGGTAAAGGCGTTGGAATAATACAATATGAAATGTGGATATTCGACCGTTGGGGTATGCAATTATACCATTGTACCGATATGAACTCTCCATGGGATGGAAGAGTACATACAGGAACATCTTCGGGCCAGATGTGCCAGGAAGATACGTATGTATGGCTTATTGACATTACAGATGTATTTAAGAATAAACACCGTTACGTAGGACGTGTATCAATTATCAAATAAAGAAGAACAGACTTTATTATATGAAAGGGGGGCTTTTAGCCCCCTTTTCTTTTTGTAATACTATAACACAAGTTGAAAAAGAACCGGCTTACTGGGGGTAGCATCGTTTTCAAAACTTGCTATCTGTAGGTTAAGCAGATAGCTTCCATCTAATACAGTATTAGGAACATAGATAAGCTCTGTAATGGTTTTTGATATTTCAGGAGATGCAGGATAGTTCCAGAAAACATGGTGAGCCGCTACTTTGCCTCCGTCTTGTTCTTTATCCACCGAAGGAAGGTCGATAAGCAAATGTTTTATACCAAGTGATACAATGCGTTGCATTGCCCCGGCCGTAAGGTAAGGAGGGTTAGTACCCGAATACTGCATATCCATTTTTGAAGCAGGATTAGAAATAGTGCGTATTACCAGTGCTTCAGGTTTTTTATCTCCGAGGCAGGTTTGAATATGTTTTTCCGTAATCACTAAATCGCCACCAGGTAATTCATCAGGTAATATGCTTATAAGTTCTGCAATAAAGAAAAACTCTTTCAATCCCTGGTTAATGCTATAGTTTTCTTTACTAATGTGCCCTACACACTCGGTGTGTGTGCCATTGCCATGCGGGTTAAATGATATGTTCCGGAAGTTAACCGATGCCCCCGATACTACTTCTCCTACCCAGTCGCCGGCACGCACAGGCTCTATTTTAACGGGGT
>Ga0206807_1045_pt1 | contig 24784 bp, 22 predicted proteins | sample Alteio_BWOrgCont_57_FD_152915 | JGI IMG/M metagenome (GOLD analysis project Ga0206807, IMG submission 152915) | Enriched cells from forest soil in Barre Woods Harvard Forest LTER site, Petersham, Massachusetts, United States -... | ecosystem: Environmental > Terrestrial > Soil > Temperate forest >...
GGCGACGCTGCAGAAGGTGATGACACTCCTCCAGGAGGCAGGTGGACAATCCCCTTCGGTGGCGGCGTCGGACGCGTTATGCGCCTCGGACCACAACCGGTGAATCTCTCAGCAAACTTCTACGGAAACGCGGTGCATCCTCCGGGAGCATCCTCCTGGGGTATGCGTCTCCAGATTGCACTGCTTTATCCCAAAAAGACCAAGGGATAAAGTTCTCCCTTGACTCGATGACCTGCAAGTTTCTCCATGGGTCGTTAGGTAGAAATGCTAACTGACAGCATAAGGTTCTGCGGGTAACGTTGTTTGGATTGATTTTTACAATCTTTACGTCGGATTGCGGAAGCTCTTTAACACCGCGCCCAGGAGGATACACTGTGCGATTCAATCATCTTCGAGTAATCACTGCTCTAGTCGTTTTCTCAGGATGCCTGTTGTTTCACGCATTTGCCCAAAACGGGGATAACAAACCGCTTTCTGACTTGCCCCGACAATTTGCAGCAACTGCAATGGGTCAAGCCGGCGCCACGGCTGGTAAGAGCTTCGGGGTAAATGTCTACATCACAGGATGGACGACCGACCAACAGGTAAAGGACTACATCAGCACGCTCAAGGAGAACGGCCCGGACGGATTGGTGAAGGCGATGGAGAAGACCGATGACGTTGGACGACTCTCCCCTACCGGGTTTGTGGGCAGCGGCTTTCGCTTTGCGCGGTACAGACCCACGGCAAATGGCGGATTGCACATCGTAATGGTGACGAACCGTCCTATGTCGTTTGGCGAGGTGTACCGTGGAAACCGCTCGACCGACTACCAATTCGGCATCGTTGTGCTTGACGTCGATAAAGATGGCAAGGGCACGGGAAAATTGGCGCCCGTCTGCAAGATCAAGTTCAACAAGAAGAACGAACTCGAAATAGAGAACTTCGGGCAGAAACCGTTTCGCCTCGCAAACGTGTACCTGCAGAAATAGACGGCTTATAGCCTGAAGGTAACTCCGATTCGTGGCGGATTCTGGATGCAAACACAGACCGTTTGTCTGCGACGCTACCCAAGGCAGCCTCTTGCTTAACGTTACAGCAACAGCAATTGATTGAAATGCGGCGAATCATGAAACCTGCATGGTCGATCGCTGCCGTGACAGGTTCGCTGTGCAGGGCATTAATGCCCAGGATCTCGCGCCGCGCGCCTATTTCATCGGGCCGCTGCGCTCCAATGCAATCACTCTGGCAGAGCCTTTCTTCGACGGCGGCATCGACTACAGCAGCGTAATTCCCATTAGCATTGCCAAGGGAATTACAACATACCGACGTTTAGCTACTATTCCACTGGATGTTGCAAGCTGGTACGTCTCGCCCCAAGGCGACCATATGAACCTGAGGTTGGCGGAGTATTGGTTTGTGTTCGTCAGCGTGCCTGTCTTCCAGTTCATCTTGCTGCGCTGATATGCTCATGCTGATCTGGTTCTGTTACAGTTTTCACTTCTAAATCTTCACCTTCTGCCCGCACACCTGACCGCTCTCACCGCCCATACTCCAGGATCATGAAGATCGCTGCGTGATTGAGGAAGAAGGACGCTGTAGTAACTTTTGCCAATAGCTGGGTAGCACTTCTCCTAGTAGACCTGGTCGCGCCCGTAGTGCATTCTTTTTTGCAGGTTGGGGACAGTTCGTCCCGGTGTCCACACGTTCCCAACTATGTTTTTGATTCAGCAATGCGATGAAGGGCGATGCCCCGGGAATCGCGGTGGGATGGCGCTGACCTTTCCGCTGACATTGACATTTAAATCTGAGCGGAGGCTCTAGAGATGACACGCAGATTTCGTATATGGGAAGAGTGCGGAGTAAGAAAGGTAGTTGCTTATGTGCTCCTTCTGTTTGGCATCCCGAGTCTCATACTCGCAGAAGATATCGGCTGGCCGCGTGAGATGACCCAGAACGGTGCGCATATTGTTTACTATCAGCCGCAGATTGACCGGTGGGCGGATTACCGTACCCTCGACGCCCGAATGGCAATCTCGGTGACCCCTGCAGGAGGAAAGCCGACACCAGGGGTGGTTTCCATCCAGGCACGTACCGATGCCGACAAGGAGACCCGCAACGTTGTGATCAGCAATATCAAGCTGACCGACATACGATTTCCCTCGGTGGACGCTGCAGGTGACGCTAAATTAGGCGAATTGGTCCGCACATTTTTTAAGCCCGACAATACGATCACAATTTCTCTCGACCGCCTGACGGCGGAAGTTGAGGAAGGCAAAGTGTCGGGACCCGCGGTGCAGGTCGATAACAAGCCTCCAAAGATATTTGTCAGTAGAGGACCTACCGTTCTCCTGCTGGTCGATAACAAGGAGGTCCGAGCGGCGATTGAGAAGACGAAGCTTGAGTTCGTGGTGAACGCCAACTGGACGGTCTTGTTCGATACGGCGGGAAAGAAATATTACCTGATGAATGGAAAGCAATGGCTGACGGCGGACAAACTTGAAGGCCCGTGGACCGTCGCGGCGCAGCTTCCGAAAGAGATGAACAAACTTCCCGCCGATCAGAACTGGGAAGAGGTCAAGAAAGCGATACCGCCGCAGGGTCCGGCCGGTGCTGCACCCACTGTGTTTTTCAGCAACGTTCCGGCGGAGGTAATCGAGTTCAAAGGGCCACCCGTTTACGCGAAAATCCCAGGCACTCAGCTGACGTATGCGACCAATACGAAGAGCGCCGTCTTCGTACAGACGGACGAACAGAAGTTTTACTACCTTGTTTCAGGACGATGGTTCCGCGCTGCTTCGCTGGATGGCCCGTGGAGCTACGCAGGTGGAGACTTACCGTCGGATTTTGCAAAGATTCCGCCGAATGGTCCGGGTTCGGATGTTTTGGCGGCGGTGCCCGGGACTCAAGAGGCAATGGATGCCGTCCTCCTGGCACAGATTCCCACCACGGCAATCGTGAATATCAAAGAAGCCGAGGCCCAGGTAAAAGTTCAGTACGACGGAGAGCCGCAGTTCAAGCCTATCGAAACGACGCAACTCTCCTACGCCACCAATACACAGGACAAGGTCATCAAGTTCGGAGATATTTATTACCTTTGCTTTCAGGCTGTGTGGTTTATGTCCACCACCGCGAACGGCCCTTGGAAAGTGGCAAGCTCCGTTCCCAAAGAGATCTACACGATTCCGCCAAGTTCACCGGTCTATAACGTGACTTACGTGACGCAGACGCAGACGTCTCCAACCACCGTCGAGTGCGACCACACGGCGGGATATCTTGGCATGTTCCTGGTGGGGACGGCGGTTGGCCTGACAATCGCATACGGAACGGGCTACTACTATCCTCCCTACTACTATCATCCACCGTACGGGTATCCCATCTATCGGCCGTACCCAGTCACCTACGGAGTCGGCGCCTTTTACAGTCCCTACTCAGGCACTTATGGTGTTGCGAGAGGCGCTTATGGGCCGTACGGAGGAGTGACCGGTGCAGCCTGGTACAACCCCTCGACAGGCCGGTACGGCAGATCTGTATCAGCATACGGCCCGTATGGCAGTGCGACCGCGGCGCGCACCTACAACCCCTATACGGGTGTGTATGGCGCAACGCGTCAAGGTTCGAACGCTTACGGCAATTGGGGTAGTTCGGTCGCGGTACGCGGCGACCAGTGGGCACAGACCGCGCATAGAACAACCTCGCAAGGGACTGCGGCAGGTTTTCGGACCTCTGAAGGAGCACGCGGTGCCGGTTACAGCGGTGCAAATGGGAATAGCGGATTCGTGGCGCAAGGCAAGAATGACAATATGTACGCTGGCAAGAATGGAGACGTCTATCGCAAGGACTCAAGCGGTAGTTGGCAGAAATACGAGAACGGCGGCTGGTCCGATACGTCCCCCAGGCCCACCCCGCATACCCAAAATGCAAGCATGACACAAAGGACCCAGGCCCAGCAGCGGCCTACTCAAGGCGCAGCCAACCGACCTGCTCCAGCACAACAGCCAGCCATTTCTTCCGGGACAATTCAACAGCTGGATCGCGACGCTCAGGCACGTCAAACAGGAACGCAGCGGACTCAACAGTTCCAACGATCTGAGCGTGCGAGAAACTCTGGTGGGACCACACGCCGTCGACCTCGTTAAATCCTGCGAGACTACGGCGATTTGGTCTGAAACGATGCACTAAAGAGACGCCGCAGATCTTAGGGTGATGCACAGTCTGCGGGCGCCGAAACCGTTGCTGTCATGGGCGTGAATACGTGTACCACACAAGATTTCTATAACCGCAATAGATCCTTTATGGAGAAACCCATGAAGAAAACCAATTGGCTTGTCAGCCTTACTATTCCATTCGTCTTCACGACTATTACTGCGGCGTGGGCGCAGACTCCCGCTGGAATTCCTGTTTTCGAATTTGACAGGGCTAAAAGTTCGATCGGATTCAATGTGAAAGCCTCGGCGGCTTCCGTGGGTCGAAGGACACTTCCTTCCCCCTGTCCATGCGAAGGTTTATGCGTCTCTTGACATCGCGAGCCACAGCAAGCGGCGAGTGGAAATACTGGGGAATTTACCGGGGACCCTCAGCACAGATCAGTAGTACTCAGTAGAAGTGGAAGAGCAGGGAAGAGCCGCATAAGCACTGGATTTAGAGAAGCCCATAGATACCAGCAGTAACTGGCATAAATGGGCTTCCGCGCAACTGTTAACCGAAGGGTTGTAGGTTCGAGTCCTACCTGAGGAGCCAATTCTTACAAGCGCCTCTCAACGACTTCTCCAAACTTCGCTAAATTCCATTCAGACTTCCCCGAATCCTATATCGGATTGGGCGATGAATTCGATGCCGATAAGCTGGAGGCTTACCCGCCGGGCGCTGTGATTGTGCTGCCGGGCAACACGGCGCACTTCCATTGGGCAAAATCCAGTGAATATGTTACCCAAGTCACGGCGATTGGTCCGCTTGGGCTTGAATACATCGAGCCGAAGGATGATCCGCGGAACAAGACCGCTTGACCCTTCCGGCCGATGCTCCACCAGGTTCAAGAAGCCGCTGATCTTTGCGTATATTTGCGGCATCGTCCTATCCAGCCGCCTGTCGGCCCGACGCACGCACCAGCAAATAGAAGGCGGCGATGTGCGTGATCATCAGCAGAGGCACGTAGATGACCGGGATCACGTAGGCGGAGCCTAGTTGTCCCGCCAACGCAGGAAGGCCAGCGCGAACGGCGTGGTAATAGTCGAGGATGATGTCGGCCACTCCCACGAGATTGAAAACGACGACGAATGACCAGAATAACGGACGTATCCTCACGGTGAGAAGCGTCAGGATAGCCAGCACTCCGGTTGCAAAGTCTCCGTAGGCGGCGAAGACTGCGAAGCTGGCGGGCAGATTGGGTCCTACGATTCCTGGAAGAACGAAGACCAGGCCGAAGAAACGGAAGCTGTGCAGGGTAGCGATGATCCGTTGCGCTTCAAACTGATCCATTGATTTGAGTTTCGGCCAGAAGTAGACACCGAAACAAAGCAGGCACGCGATATAACCCAAGACGAGATGCAAGGGGAAGATGATTTGGGGCGGCATTGGTCCCTCCTATTCCGTATGGGATGATGCAAATCATCCCATACGATTCAAAAAAACTTTTCGAAACTTGTAAAACGACCTCATTGACCCGTGGAGATGAAGAATTCTGCATTCTTTCGGAAGAACTCTTCCAGTGTCTGTGGATCCCTACCAGTGACCGAACGAACCGCGTCGGTAGCCTGGCGGCGCTCCTCACTTTCCCGGAAGTACTGCCAAAGATGGGTCAGATGATCGAGTGCGTGAGAATTGATTCGCCCCTTTACGGCTTCGGCCCATTGCTCATCCGTGATGGGCACATAGCGAATCGGCCGCCCGAGCGCCCTGCTGAGAATTTCAACTATCTCTTTCACCGTTGGGGTTTCGCTCACCAGTGGGAATACACTTTGCGACGGTGTGCCGGGGTTAGCCAACAGAGTCGCGGCTACGCGGGATACGTCTTCCGCGCCGGTAAGCGGAATGACGGCACCCCCTTCGCCCCATGGCAGAAAGGCGGCGTTGTGCTCGGCCACTCTGCGGCTGACCATCGCGCGTACATTTTCGTAATAGGGCGGCGCTTGGATATGTACGGCTCCAATGTGCGCCCAGTCGAATATGCGATCGGCCAAGCGATGCTGCAGATTTCGGAATGAAGGAGCGCGGTTGAGATCTCGAAATGATGGATCATCGAGCGTGCCCTGAAACTGCGAATTGTTCACCACCAATTCGAGACTTGCATCATGACCGGCTGCAGCGAAGATAGTGGCTGCCTCAATCAGCCCATCGGCCACCGGGTAAGTGAAGAATGCGCGCTTCACCCCTTTCATTGCCGCCTGGACTGAGGCCGGGTTGAGAAGATCGCCCTCGATGACTTCCGCGCCTTGTTGTCGGAGGCCATCGGACCGGGCGTCGAGTTTATGGACGAAGGCGCGAACGTGAATGCCTTGTTTGAGCAGGAGTTCCGCGACGAGGCGTCCGGTTGATCCTTGCTGGCCACCTGCTGCGCCGGTAATCAGGATAGGGTGATGCATTGGAAGTTCTCCTTTCCTGATAGGATTATATAAATCATCCTATAGGTTCGATTTTTTTAGCTACGGCCGATTTGCATCGTGGGATGATCTCGCGCATCCTATGATGAGCCATGCGTTACCGACCCGAACACAAAGCGGAAGTCCATCAGAAGATTGTGAAAGACGCCTCCCGCCGGGTGCGCTCAGAGGGCCTGAACGGGGCAGCGGTTGCAGCAGTTATGCGTGACACTGGTTTGACGCACGGTGGCTTTTACAAGCACTTCGAGAACAAGGACGAGCTACTCGTGGAGTCGCTGCGGGAGTCCTTCCGGGACATCATCGACAAGCTCGTTCGTGTGGCCGAACAGTCGCCTTCCGAAACAGCGTGGAAAGCGATCGTGAAGTCGTATCTAAGCCTGGAATACTGCGATCACGCGGAGCGCGGCTGCCCGCTGACGGCGCTCGCACCCGAACTGGCACGGGTAGATAAGAAGATGACTGAGCAGGTCGTTGCCGAGCTTGTGAAGTACAAGGATCGAATGGTTCCATTTATGCCCGGCCGTCGAACTGTGGACAAAGAGCGCGCCTTCTTTGCCATCTTTTCAGCGATGATCGGCGCAGTCGAAATTGCGCGCATACTGCCGGATCGCGCCGTACAAGAGAAGATCCTTGGAAACGTAAGAGATTTTCTCCTGGGCAGTTTTTAAGCACGGTTTAGTAGATGCCCACTCGATCTATGGGCAATCGGACATGGAAAGTAGTGCCTTGAGTGGAAGTATCAAATGCCACGGCGCCGAAATGTTTTGCCACAACGCGCTGGACAGTATCGAGGCCCAGTCCCAATCCTTCTCCGAATGGCTTGGTGGTAAAGAAGGGTTCGAATACGCAATCCTGAAATTCCTCCGGAACTCCGCAGCCATCATCTTCAATTTCAACGAGGAATGTCTTCTCTTGCAGTTTGACTGACAACGTAAGCGTGCCTTTGTTCTCCATGGCATCGAGGCTGTTTTCGATCAGGGCGGAAAATGCCTGATTCAACTCGCTCCCATAGGCATGGAGCAAAGGCAGTCCTGGAGGGATATTTTTCTTTACGGCCACATTCGCCAGCCGCGGTTGAAACATCATCAATACATTATCCAGAGCACTCGCTATGTCGACTTCCTGTAGAGGCTGCCGATCCATGTAAGAGTAGTCCTTCACGGCGGTAACGATGCGAAAGATCCGTTCACTTGCTTGAATGACAGAGGCAATAGCTGCGTCTTGACTCACCGTTGCCAGAAGGTCGAGCAAGGCAAGCGGCTGAAGTTCGAGGGGAACCGGAGCCAGGAATTCTTGAAGATGAGGAATCGAGACCTCAGACTCCGCGAGGATCGGTGCTAACTTCCAGCTTTGTTCAAAGCCCTTGCCATCCAACCAATCGCTTAACGCTTCTTCGAGGTCACTTGCGAGTACTGAATTACTCTGACGAAAGCTTGAATTCATTCTGGATCGGATAGTATTCATTCCATCGATGTACACATTAAGAGTCGTCTGGTCTGGTAGCTTCGAGCCAAGCTCGTAACGCGCACTGTTTCTTTCCGGTTCCGATTTTTGACTTAGCAAAAGAGCCGCACTCCGCGCCGCTGATGCCGGATTGTTCAACGTGTGCGCCAGATTTCCTGCAAGTTTACTCAGCGCTGAGAGCTTGCCGATCTGTTCTTCGGCTCTTGTGTACTCCCTGTTACGGTCAAGTAAGACTCGGACCATGCGTTCTGTTATTGAGGGAATAGCGGCTAACAATGCAGGGAATTGGCCTTCGTGAATCTCAAGCAGCCAAACATCGCCGGATGCGCGACCATCGGCATTCCATGCGCGGATACGAGAAAACGGCGTCTTTCCGGTAATCCGTCCAGTCCTGCCGGTGAGAACCGAAACAGGGCTTGAGGTGTGGCGCTTAACGACGACCTCGCCAGCCAGCACGAAGATGAGATGGTGTGGAGGCGCTCCCTGGCTGAAGATCAATTCGCCGTCCTGCACAAATCGATCGCGGCCGGCATCAGCGATCCATAGAAATTCTTCCAAAGTCAGACCGTTCAGTTCCCCGATTGACTGAAGGGCAGCGATTCGTTGTTCACTGTTTGAAGTTCGATGGGATTCCGCAGCTAGAGTGGAAGGGTCGGTCACCTGGTCCTCGCCAATGCGTTAGGCATAATCTTCATTTTCGGCAAGGATAGCTTTCTTACCGAAATAGCTGATCAGGTAAAAAGATACGCCAAGCGATATGAGATCCTTGAAAAGAAACAGGCCCAAAAAGCTCATGTATCTCATCCCATGAATTCCTGGTACGGAAATAATCGTGCCGGGGGTAGTTATGATCATAGTGCTGGTCGTAAAGAACATCACTGTTGCGACAAGCCCTCCCAGGATGCCTGCCTTGGGCTTGAAATAACCTACGATAATCAAGCTGGCGGCAAGCCACTCGGTAAGGCCGATAAAGTCCGCTCCGATATAGGGACCGAATAACTTAAACTGCCACCAGGTCAGGGGACTGTTAGAAACCAGGGGAGTTATGCCTTCGGCTCCGGGACGCGTCATCTTGTAAGATCCGGCCCAAAGGAGCATAACGATCATGCCGATACTGGTGACCAGGAAGGGAATATTGCGATCGTCTATCCATGCAGCCAATTTCGTTAGCTTGCTTTTGGTTTTTTTTGAAAGATCCGCGGAATAGGCCAGGTCTTGTTTCTTCGCGTTGATTGCTTGCCCTGACGGGACACTACTCATATGTATTTCTCCTTGCGATGGTCGATATGATCGGCGATTGGCATCGTCCTCGTGCTTTATACTGGGCGGGCGCAACGCATATCAGCTGTCTGGTCGCAAACGAAATACCAATCTCAATACTTCTTCTTTAAGGAACGTTGTCGAGCTAAGTTCTTTCTGTTCTACAGAATTAATTTGCTGCATCGAAACGAATCTCAATCTTCACCTGACGAAGTTGCGACGGACGTCTGACAGTGACGGATGTTGGTTGTGCGGTTCGTCGCGTGGAACTGAGACGGGCAGGATGCCCAAGTGCTAATAGACAAGAATTGGTTACAATCTTTGCTCGGAGGCAACGATCTCTAGAGATCTGGCCTGCGTTGTCTATTCGCTACAGGCGAGTAGCCCTCCCAGAGACGGCACTACTTTGAATAGGACCATTCCAGTCTGGCGTGTTGTTGGGACCTGGCTTTTCGTCGCGACCCTTTGCACCGCTTCGTTCGCGCTTGAGAGGGGTCGGACAATTGCACAATACGCGCATACAGCGTGGGGGCCGAAAGACGGTGCGCCGAGTGCAGTTAGAGCATTGGCGCAATCCACGGATGGATATCTTTGGCTGGGAAGTCCCGACGGTCTGTATCGGTTCGACGGTCTCACATTCGAACGCTATCAGCCCGAATCAGGCGGCCCATTCCCGGCCCATGTTACTGCACTACTGGCCCTTCCCAACGGGGACCTCTGGATCGGCTTTCGATCAGGCAGGGTCAGCCTCTTGACCCATGGACACGCCACGAACTATGGCGCGCGTGAGGGTCTGCAGGAAGCAGCGATAAATAGCTTCGCGCAGAATCGAGATGGGGTGGTTTGGGCTGCGACTAACCTCGGGCTGATGCGGTTGCAAGGGAATCAATGGAAGGAAGTGGGGCGGGATTGTAATTTCCCGGGCGAGCTTGCCCGGGCAACTTATCTGGATCATCAGGGAACACTCTGGGTGGCTACTGAGGACACGCTGGTCTTTCTTCCGCCGGGCACCAACAAATTTCAGCCAACCGGCATTCAAGTAGGTCACGTAACGCAAATTACACAAGCGGCCAGCGGAAAATTGTGGATGGCTGAGACAACAAGATCCGTCCGTCCCCTTCCGCTATCGGATAAGCGGCTACCTGCTGATGACACTGAAATCCGGGTTGGTTCCGGTGGCATTCTTATTGATAACGAAGGCGCATTGTGGATCACCAGCTTCGGCGATGGACTTCGCCGTGCCCCGGCTCCTGAGTTGTTGACGGGAACAATCAAGGAATTCAGCACTGCGGTCGAGTCGTTCACCGCCAAAGATGGACTCAGCGACGATGTTGCTCAGACCATCCTGCAAGATCGCGAAGGAAATATATGGGTCGGAACCCGTAACGGGCTGGATCGCTTCAGAAAAACGAACCTCGTGCCGATCCTGCCTTCCTTTAATCGCTGGTATGCCGTTATGGTTGCCGGAGACGCCGGAGACGTCTGGGTAGAAAGCCGGGGACTCTTCTTTCGGGTTCATGGTGGAGAGGCAGAGGATAGTAAGCCGATTCCCGGCGGCCAACCAACTCTATTTGCGTATCGTGATCCCACCGGCACGATCTGGTGGTTTGGGCTGAATGCGATCTATCGCTACAACGCTGGAAGCTTCACCATGCTTGCGCTGCCGCCATCATTTCCCAAGCCTTTCCTGGAGGGCCAGATTGCGGCAACGGCGGATGGCTCAGATACGCTCTGGATGTCTGCACAAAGACAGGGGTTGTTCTACCTGGACAAGCAAGGATGGCAGCGACTTGAAGCCGCATCAGAATTCGCCAATTTGACGCCGATGGCAGCCTTTACAGATGGGATGGGCCGCGCGTGGTTCGGATACCTGGAGGGCACAATCATTGTCCTGAACCAGGGAAAGATCCAGAAGGTTTTTCTGCCAAAAGATTCTCCCATTGGGACCGTAACAGCGATCGGCGGTCGGGGACACCATACATGGCTGGGTGGGGAAATGGGTCTGGCGTTCTTCGATGGAAACCGCCTCCGGCGGATCAGCCCGGCAGACGCCGAAACATTTGACTCCGTTCTGGGAGCTGAGGAGACTGCCAGTGGCAGCTTATGGTTGGCAGAGCAGAGGGGTGTAATTGAGATCCCGGCAACCGAAGTCCAGAAGGCTTTGGCGGACTCCTCCTACCGCGTGAAGTATCGCCTCTTTGACGCATTCGACGGCCTTCCAGGCAGACTTGCGGGCCAGGCGACCTTATTAAGGGAAGCTCAAGGAACCGACGGCGTCCTCTGGTTCGCTGCGTCGGACGGTATCGCCTCGCTCGATCCCGCCAACATTTTCACAAATCAACTCCCACCACCTGTTTTGATTCGGTCGGTGAAAGCAAATGGCAGACCAACTGGTTCGCTGACGAATCTCGTTCTGCCTCCGCGAACAACCGATCTGCAAATTAGTTATACGGCTTTGAGCCTGTCTGTTCCAGAGAAGGTGCGTTTTAGGTACAGGCTGGAAGGTGTAGATAAAGACTGGCAGGGCGCGGGCACTCGCCGCGAAGCTTTTTATACCAGGCTCGGTCCCGGTAAATACCATTTTCAAGTGATAGCTTCTAATAACGATGGAGTCTGGAATGACGAGGGAGCACGTCTGGACTTCAGAATCGCGCCTACCTGGTACCAGACAATCTGGTTCCAAGTGCTCTGCGGTATCGTTTTCCTCCTGCTGATATGGATGCTTTACCAACTCCGCCTGCGGCAACTGAAGCGTCAGTTCACACTCACGCTGGGAACCCGCGTCGACGAACGTATACGCATCGCACGAGAACTCCATGACACCCTGCTGCAAAGTTTTCATGGGCTCATGTTTCAATTTCAGGCAGCTCGCAACCAGCTTCCGCGAAGGCCGGAATCCGCGATGCAGGCTCTGGATGAAGCAATCCTGGCGACTGAGCACGCCCTCGCGGAAGGCCGCGACGCCATCCACGACCTGCGCCCGGAACCAGCGGCTCAACACGACCTGGCGGAGTTGCTGACTGCTGTCGGGCAGGAACTGGCAGGCACTGATGCTGCGAACGGGCATACTCCCAGTTTTCGCGTGACTGTTGAGGGTAAACCGCAAAGGCTTTCCCCGACGCTCCAGGACGAAATCTATCGGATCGGTCGTGAAATGATCCGAAACGCCTTCCACCACGCCGTTGCCAGTCGTATTGAAATAGAAATCCGATACGATGAGCGTCAGCTGCGATTACGCATCCGAGACGACGGAAAGGGTATTGACCCCAAGGTTGTGGAAGCCAGTAGTCGTCTTGGACACTGGGGCTTGCCGGGAATGCGGGAACGGTCGCAGCGCATCGGGGCGCGATTGGAATTCTGGAGCGAAACAGGAGCTGGCACAGAGGTGGAGTTGAAGGTTCCGGCCGAAATCGCGTATGAAAAGCAGCGGGAGCGTCGTCGATTCCGACTGTTTCACGGAGGTGGGAGCAATGGCGAGCGTCCCTAGTATGATTCGTATCCTCGCTGTCGATGACCACCCGCTCCTTCGCAAGGGCATTGCAGCTCTTGTCAATGGCGAACCGGATATGAAGTTGATCGCGGAAGCCTCGAATGGTGACGAAGCCGTCGAGAGTTTCCGGCTGTACCGCCCCGATGTCACCCTGATGGATCTACAGTTGCCCGGTGTCAACGGGATTGAAGCGATCAACCGCATTCTGAGCGAATCTCCTGATGCCCGCATCATTGTCCTGACCACATACACGGGCGATGCTCAAGTGTTGCGGGCGCTTCGAGCCGGCGCGCGGGCTTACATCTTAAAAGGGCATGTGCATCGAGAGCTTCTAGAGACTATCCGCACAGTACATGCCGGACGAAAGAGAATACCGCCGGATATCGCTGTTGAGCTCGCAGAGCATGCGGCAGAGGACGAGTTGAGCTCGCGGGAGATTGAAGTCCTGCAGCTGATTGCCTCAGGAAATTCCAACAAGCAGATCGCGGACCAACTTTCAATTGAGGAATCAACTGTCAAGAGCCACGTCACAAACATTCTCTCCAAGCTGAGCGCCAATGATCGAGCCCATGCCGTCACGATCGGGCTCAAGCGCGGCATCATCGCGCTCTGATCCCCCAAAAGTCGGATCACCGGCTCCTATCATCGTAGGTTTCCACGTCGTTCAAATTACTGTAGCCTCCTCTTGCGGGTGGCATTCTTGCAACGGCTCTTTACGACATTCGCCGACGGCTGGCCCGGGTTTGGGCTTCTTGTTCAGCGACTGATCACAGGTTTGGCTCTGCTTCACGATGCGATAGTGCTCTTTAAGGAAGCGTCCACGGCTGCAGGCATAGCCCCGCCAGCCGTGGGAGCAATACTGGCAATCTTCATCATGATCGGGTTGTGGACTCCGATAGCGGGAACCCTGATTGCAGCCGTCGAAGTGTGGACCGCTTTTGTACATCCGGCCGATACGGGAACGGCGATTCTGCTGGCAGCACTAGGCGCCACGCTGGCAATGATCGGCCCCGGTGCATTTTCGATCGATGCACGATTGTTCGGCAGGAAGCATATCGGCGGTTAAAATTTTCTCCCCGAAAAGTCGGAGTTTCCGATCATGCGGAATAGATGGCAGAAATCACCTCCATCGTGGGTTGTCTGTCCGATCAGGGCTGTTGCAGAGTGACTCAGAGAGCGACCGCGCGCGAATCGCTGCGTGTTGAGGAGGCAGACATGGGTTCCACTGTGGCGGGATACGACGAGGAGCACATCGTAGGTGCAGCGCCCATCGTTCGTCATCCACTCCGGCTTTCACGATTCAGGCAAGAAGATAAACAGGCGAAACAGGGGCTTTATCTCCCGGATGGAATTCGCGCGAGGTTTGGGGAAATCGTGGGCGACAGTCCGGTTCTAAAGACCGCGTTTGACCTTGTATCCATGGTGGCGCCCACGGATTCAAGTGTGATCATCATGGGCGAGACGGGAACTGGAAAAGAGCTCATTGCGCGCGCCATTCACAATTTGAGCTGTCGTCGCGAACGGGCCTTTGTCAAATTGAATTGCGCCGCAATCCCACTGGGACTACTGGAAAGCGAATTGTTCGGACACGAAAAGGGAGCGTTCACTGGTGCGATCGCGCAAAAGACGGGACGCTTCGAGCTCGCGAACAATGGCACGCTCTTTCTTGACGAAGTCGGGGACATCCCTCTGGAGCTTCAACCGAAATTGCTGCGAGTCCTGCAGGAGCAGGAATTCGAGAGGCTCGGGAGCAATTACACGCACAAGGTTGATGTCCGACTCATCGCAGCCACGCATCGCGATTTGACTGGCATGGTCAAACAGGGGGCATTTCGGGAGGACCTCTACTATCGGCTCAAGGTATTTCCGATCCACGTTCCGGCATTACGGCAGCGTACTGAAGACATTCCAAAACTGGTTCGGCATTTCATAGCGCTGTATGCGCGTCGAATGAATAAAAGAATCGAAGAAGTGCCCTCAGAAACGATGGATGCGCTGGTCCGATATCACTGGCCCGGAAACGTTCGGGAGCTGCAAAACTTTATCGAGCGCGCAGTGATCCTTTCTCCTCATACTGTCTTACGGGCTCCCATTTCCGAATTGGAGCCGCTTAATTCTCATAAGGGGTTCAATATTCCTATGACAGGTCTTGACGAGTTGGAACGAGACCATATCCTCCGTGCGCTTGAGGTGAGCAATTGGGTAGTGGGCGGCCGGAATGGCGCGGCAGAGCGACTCGGGATGAAACGGACGTCTCTGGTTTACCGAATGCGGAAGCTTCGTATAAGCCGCTCCGCGCCCGGATCACCTCCGTGTCACTCATTCTGAACTGCACAGGCTCCCCATCTAGCTGGGAGCTAGAATCTCGAATGGACGCATCATCTCCTTCGCGGAATGCTCCAGAATGTGGTAATGCCACAGATATCGCCCTGCATAAGCTTCGAAGCGCGCGATAATGCGGGTGACGGAGCGTCCGTTCGCGCGAACGGTATCTTTCCAGCCCGCTTCATTGGCTTCCGGAAGAAGGCGCGGTCCAGTGTAGCGGATCTGCTGAGAACGAAAGTACTCCGCCGCGTCGAAGCCCTGGCGGTCGAGAATTCGCATCCTTGCCTGGTGCAAATGAATCGGGCGCACCTCGGACGTGAGGTTGACCAGGCTCCAGATCTCCACCGTGTTCAAAATGGGTTTCTTAGTCACCGGCGCGTGCCAGCGTTGACCATTCAGCAGCATCATCGTGGGATGACCGTACGGGTCCATATATTCATTGAGGGTCAACACACGAGTGGTCACGGCTTCCGATTCTTCGATCTGCCGGATGGGACGAAGTGCGTTCGTCAGCGCACTCGTGTTTGCTACCTTTTTCTGAGAGACACGAAACTTTCTGAGAGACACGAAACTGCATGAGCGGCAGTACATCATTCTTCATCACAATCTCACTGCCGGCGTAGCTAGAGAAGTCGACGATCAAGTCAGCTCGTTCACGGGTGCAAGCGAGAGGCGCTTGACCTCGACGGGTTGCGTCAATAAACCCTGATCGGTGCCGATCTGGTAAAAACCTGGGCCATCCGGCAAAGTGAGACGGAAGAAGCGCGCGTTCGCAGCGTTCAGCACGCGAAACCTGTACTTGCGCGGAGCGACTTCAAGATAGGGCAACAGCTTACCGTTCACAAGAAATAGATTGCCGAAAAATTCCGGGATCCACGGACCGCTGTCGCTTGCCGAGACGGGATAATACAGCTGGCCTTCGCGATCGAGCATTCGATCGACGAGGACAAGTGGGATTTCATATTCTCCGCCCGGCAGGTTCAGTCCGTCTTCGACGCAGCGGATTACGGGGACGAGCGCACGCTACAAGAAAATAACTACGGCTTGATGAAATATGATGGAGCGTCGGTTAAGCTGCGCACAGGCGGCTGCTTACGCAAGAGTTGCCGCAAAGCGAAACGACCATGAAATACTGTTGGCAGGGTCAGCTGCTGGTAACGGGGCGGCTCAGCGAGTCGTCGTCCGCATTGAGCGCTGTGGCATAGAGTGGCTCGGCTGCGACTTCGTCCTGCATCCGGTCGACGAGCGATGCGATCGTCCGCAACATTCGCAGCAGCGCCTGCTCCCGCTCCGAATAGGTCGATTGTTCGTCATCCGAAGACTCCAGCAAGGTGCCAAGGTTTCGCGGGACGACTCTTTCATAGGGTTTTTTATTGAGCTGGTTCTCAAGGCTATCGGCCATACGCTCAAGAGCGTGCGCACATTCGACGCGAAAAATGTCGTCCATACTGGCAAAGGCTTTTGATTTCTGGCCGATGTCGCCAAACACACGAAATTGGATAAGCGGCGCTTCGAGCAGGTAGAAGGTGCGAATCGATGCCTGCCAGTGGCGAATACGATCGCGCGCCGCCATGTCAGCGGCACGGCCGCGTCCGGTTTCGAAAGGCACGGCATCGGTTTGGGCGGCCACCTCGCCGAAATTACGGTAGACCTGCTCCCTCTGTCGACGAACCTTGAGGATGGCTTGCGTATCGGTGCCTGCCGGCGAGACTGTGATGAGTTCTGCCATCAGGCGTAGATTGCGGATGAAGACGCGAACCATCTCGTCCGACGCCGGACGTGGATAGAGACGCTCGAAGACCAGCCACATCGCGAAGATGCCCAGCAATACGCCGACGGCGCGATCTCTTCCCAGGGTAAGCGAAGTCTGAAAGCTGAACTCGCTCAGGTTGATCAGGTAAAAGGCAAGGGCGATCTGCAGTCCCACATACGACAGGCGCGTACTCGATGTACTGAACCATGCGGCAATGCCGGTTACGACGGCAAAAAGCATGGCCAGGCCGGTGATGGAATCGATATTCGGCAAAATAAACATCTGCGAGCCGATGCCGAAAACAAAACCGCCCAGAGACGCGCCTACTATGCGCAACACCTGTTTCTGGCGCGATGTGCCGACGTTCGAGAGGGCGGTAAACACGCAGGTTGTCACCGAAGTGGAAATTCCAGGCCAATCCAGCGCCACATAAAGGACATAGCAGATCATTGCCGCAAGAGTGCCACCCAGGACAAAGCGCAGATGCTCGGGATTGGTGAATGCATCCTCTACGAAGAGGCGATTGGAAGACGGTGGGTTGTCGAGAACTTGAAGAAGCGGATCGATCGCGCTCGCGTCGGAGAAAATGGAAGGAATGAGCGATATGATTGCCTCGAGCTCAGAGAGCAGCGGAGTGCCGGCGCCCTCATCGGTGGACGCCTCCCATTGAGACGGCTGACCGGCGGGCTTCAAACATTGACGGATCTCAGCGATATGCTTTGCGAGCTCCGCCGCTCTTTGCCGGTCGGGAGTCGTTGTCTCGGAAATGGTGCTGGCGAGCGCTGCGGCAAAGTCAATAGAGCGGCCGGTGAGTGAAACCAGTGCACTTGTGCGCGTTCGATAACGGGCCCGATCGCTTTCGCGCGTGATGTAGGCGCGCAACGTTCCCACGCCTACCACGGCATATTGAGCGAGCATGCGCGAAGTCTCTGGAGACGGTGGACGATTCGCAGCATAATCTCCCATCAGATCTTCGATGTGTTTCAGCCGGACGTCCACTCCATCCATCACCTCATCATGCGGATAGATGGAATAGAAAATTATCTCGACAGTGAGTGTCACGAGAACGCCGATCAGCGTCGCGCCCACCTGCCACAGGGAAAGCTCTACATCCTGCAGCCCGGGCCCTGTCACATACCAGATGGAAAATATATTGGTCGTCATTGCGCAAAGACCGATCGCCACCACATAGTTCGTCATGGTCCTGAGCAAGAAGAAGAGCATGAAGATGCTGACCGCTTCCCACACAAAGTGGGTAATCGGAACCGACGCGAAAAGCCGGCCGCCAACAGGAATAAAGGCCCCACCCAGAACAAAGGCCAACACAAAGTAAAGTGCGGACTTAGAGGTCGATAACAGGCTTTCGCGCGATAGAAGAAAGGCGCACAGCGCGCCAATGGCTCCGCCGGGGATGCGGAAGGTGACGACAAGGATGGTCGTGATCGTCGCGGAAATGACCATGCGCGCGACCACGGCCCCGCGGCCTGGATAGGGAGCTAGCTCTTTCCGCAGGAAATCCGAAAACCATGTGGTGAAACGCGCCGCATGGGGAAGGTAAGTCGATTTAGTCGCCATAGAGAATGCGGAAAGGCGGTCAGGTCCTCTCGTTCATAGTAACGACTACCGATGGCGGTAGAATCCTGCTGCCATCCTTATTCTTCGCCTTTCTTTGTGGAATGACACACCTCTCGAGTTCATTTTTCGAGGGGTGACGAGAATTGCCGGTCTTAGTCGTCTTCGTCGAGAAGATTGCTCACGCGCACAATGGTTTCGATCTGTTCGGCGCTCAGCCGGGACAGAAGATTCCGCCGAACCGATTCGGCGTGGACCGGGCGCGCCGCGTCCAGCTTCTCCCGGCCGAGTTTGGTTAGCACCACCAGAACGGCGTTTCCTTTGCCGTAGCGTCGCTCGATAAGTGCCCGTTCCTTCATCCGTGTGAGCTGGTGAGAGAGACGGCTTTTGTCCCAATCCATCGATCTCGCCAACTCTTGCTGGCGCATCTCGCCTTTGCCGAGAGCGGCGAGGCGGGACAAGACTCCAAACTCAGGACCTGAAAGCCCGGTCGCCTCCGCGATGTCGCGACCGACTCGACGCAGCACGTCATCGCCCATTAGTTTGAAGGCGTGCCAGACACGAAGCTCGTGTGGGGACAAAAGTTTGGCAGACATAGATAGCGAAAGAATATCAACAGGTGGTTGACATGACAGCTACGGCGATAGAAAAGTCGCGTTCCTGACAGGAGCAAACAAAGGAATCGGCACGGCAATCGCCCGGGGATTGGCGCGTGATGGCTTTACTGTCTATCTCGGCGCTCACGACGGAGCGAGGATGAGCGGCAGACGACAGGCAGCTGGCATGGTGAGATGAAATCGATCTCGTCTTTAACTGGTACCCATAAGCGAGCAAATGATCCTGGGGATATCGGACAACTCCTGCTTGAGCGCGTATCCGCAGGCTCCTGCTTCAAACGCGGCTGTGCGAACATCTTCATCGTCGTAGTCGGTGACCACAACAACCCGGGCGAGCGGGTCGAATTTTCGAATCTGTCTTGTCGCCGTCAGCCCATCCACCTTCGGCATTCTTATGTCCATGAGCACGATGTCTGGCCGATGATCTTCATACCTCGCCAGGGCATCGATTCCGTCATCGCATTCCCAGATTGTGCTTGCCGCATCAACGAGAGTACGTCGCAACAAACGCCGAATCCCCGCATTGTCTTCCACGATTAAAACCGTCATCTTTTTTCCTATTTCATTGTGCAACGCATCCCCTACCATAGGCTGGAGCGCGTATGCGGCGGCTGAGGAACACCGAAGCAAGACTCAGGGTATAAAAGCCGCAGGATGAAAGATATAGAGGACGCTACACAACGGCCGTGTGGTTCCACATGGGTGAAAAGAGATCGGTTGAAACGAATGGTGGTTCCAGTTTGTGCTGGTGCTATCGGATCATGAAGATGGAACGGGCCATTGCGGTCCACCAAGCATTTTCCCGGCGCCTGATTGCATCGGCGGAGAAAGTTTCTCAACCATCGACGAATGTCTTTGGATTGACAGGAATGGCGGAACGGACGAGTCTGCTTGGTGGGGAGTTTAAAGTCCGATCCACGTTGGGTCGCGGCATGGTGATTACGGTAGAGATCAGCCAGAAGGGAAACGGCCATGGATGAGGCGATTCGGATTCTGATCGCAGACGATCACCCGCTCATGCGGAAAGGGCTCCGGCTCAGCGTTGAGGAGGATCCCGGCCTGGAAGTCGTTGCCGAAGCATCGGATGGAGAAATGGCATTGGCACTTGTCGAAAAATTTCGTCCCGACATCGCCCTGCTCGATATCGAGATGCCGAAACTCGACGGCCTGGGAGTGGCCCGCGAGGTCGCCAAGCGCGGCCTCGCGACGAAGATCATCTTTCTTACCTTCCATACAAATGAGGATCTCTTTCGCAGCGCGATGGACCTTGGCAGCGCCGGGTATATTTTGAAAGACAGCGCCGCTCAAGAGGTTGTCGCGGGCGTCCGGGCAGTCGCCGCAGGACGGCCATATATTAGCTCCGCCATCACTGCAGGCCTTCTGCAGCGCCGCGAGCCGCCTAAATCCGATCAACTGACAGCCGGCAATCTGACTCCGACAGAACGCCGGGTCATGCAGCTGATAGCGAACGGAAAGACAAGCAAGGAGATCGGCTCCGAGCTTTCCATCCACTACAGAACCGTCGAAAACCATCGCACGAACATTACTCGCAAGCTTGGCCTGGAGGGCGAGGGCGCGAATGCGCTGCTTCGATTCGCCTTGCAGAACAAGACTTCCTCCACGTAAGCCGGTCTTCTCAATCACGCTGAAGGCCCATGTGTGGAACCACATGGGTGTCTGTGTAGCGCCCTCTATTTCTTTCTAAACTTAGTTTCCTTACTCTCAATCTGCGGCTAGTGCTAATCGGCACTACCTTCTGTTAGCCGCCATCTTGACATTCGATCCAAGGTTTTCTGCGGTTCACCTTGCATGGGGCGAAGTGCGCTCCGGTGCAAAGCGCGAACCGCGATGGCGGAGCACTGGGCCAAATTGCAGTCAACCACTCGATTCGGAGTGGAGAAGTCATATCTCATATTTCGATTCATAGAGGAACCATGATGCAAACACAAAGGACCTGGACGATAGGCGGGACGCTTCCGACCGGAAGATTTGTTTTCTTCATCTGTCTTGTTCTGCTTTACGGCAGCATCTCCCACTTCGTCGCATTCGCCGACGACAACACAAGCACTCAGCCATCCTCGGCGCTGACTGCATATTCTTCCGCCCATGAAATCACGCAGAGCGGAACCATACAGCAAGTTATCTCGGGCAACGCAGGTATCAGCCTCCTCGTCGATGGCGCGCAGGGCGCCTTCGAGGCAAACCTGGGTTCGGCACTTCCTCGCCAGATACAGCAGAGCTTAGCGAGCGGACAGCAGATCCAGCTGATTGGAGTAACGCAGACAGCCAATGGTAAGCAGTATTTGCTGGTTCGTCAGATAACCGTTGCTGGCCGCCAGATAACCGTGCGGAACAAGTACGGACTTCCTGTCCATATGCGGTCGAACTCGGCATCTCCATCCGCTATTACGAATTACAGCGCCACTCAGGGAGGTGCGAAGTGAAATTGCGTCAATCCATCTATCTCAGTGCAGCAGCGGCCGTAGCCGTACTGCTTACAGCGTGCGGTGGCGGCAGTTCGCCCAACCCGCCGAATCCTCCGTCGATTTCCGTTGCCTTCAATCCGCAGGCGCCCGGCACTCTGGATACTTCGACGACCGCCAATCTTACCGCCATTGTGAGCAACGACGGCAAAAACGGAGGCGTCAAGTGGTCCGTAAGCTGCAGCGGCTCGCAGTGCGGCAGCTTCTCGGCTGCGAGTACCGCCAGCGGCGTTGCCACCGTTTACACAGCGCCGGCAGCAGCACCCAGCCCGGCCATGGTGACCATTACAGCGACTTCTGTCTCGGATACCACGAAGTCGGCCTCGGCGACTATTTCCATTACCACGCCGTCTGCGCCAATTTCGGTAGCTCTGAACCCGCAACCGCCCGCTTCGCTTGCAGCCGGCACACCTGCCAGTTTCGCTGCAGTTGTCAGCAATGACGGCGCGAACGCGGGAGTGACCTGGACCGTCACCTGCGGTGGCGCACAATGCGGAAGTTTTTCGCCTTCTACCACTCCCAGCGCCACCGCAACCACTTATACGGCGCCCGCCGTTCCTCCAACACCGGCTACTGTAACCGTTACCGCAACCTCCGTCACGGATACCACGAAGTCAGCCTCGGCCAGCATTGCTATCACGGGCCCGCCGCCGATTCTTGCGGATGGCAACTATGTGTATCACCTTGCAGGGGAAGACCCCAGCGACCTGTACTTCGTTGCAGGAGCATTCACGGTGCAGAACGGAGTCATCACCGGCGGCGAACAGGATTACATGGATAATGGCGGCGGTGGCGCGAACGATACTCTGATTCCTTCCGGCTCCAGTCTCTCCACTGCGAACGGCAACGTCCAGATCGTCCTTAATACCGGCGACCCGAATGTCGGCGTAAACGGTGTTGAGACGCTTCGCGGAGCTATCGTTTCCAACTCGCGTTTACTGATCTCCGAGTTCGACAGCTTCGCAACTGCTTCGGGTTCGCTTGACCTGCAGACGAGCACGGCTGCGCCCGCGGGCGGGTATGCCTTCAACCTCGGCGGCTACGATGGACTTTCACCACAGAACAATCTGGCCGTCGGCGGCATCATCAACATCAGCGGGGCGTCCATTTCAGTAGGCGGAAGTGTCCTGGACTACAACGATGGCGGAAGCGTTGCTCAGGAGCAGAGCTTTGCTTCGGGTACCGTCAGTGCTCCGGACTCTTTCGGACGCCTGACTCTTACCCTCAACCCGAGCGCGAACGCTGGTATTCCTTCTTTTGCCGTGGCTGGATATATCGTCAGCGTCAACCAGATCCAGTTGGTGGAAACGAACGATTCGCTCAACGGCGATCTCGGTGGTCAAGCCCTGGGACAGGGTTCCAACACCGGCCAGTTCAACCAGGCTGCTGTTGCCGGTGCTTCCTACGCTTTCGGTGCTCAGGGCATCGATGGTGTTGGTATCGTTCAGATGGCTGGAGGCTTCGGCCTCAATGCCAATGGCACAGTATCGGGCGCAATGGCGATCAACGATCTGAGCCTTCACAACGGTGCTCAGATCACCAGTGGCACTTATACGGTCGATCCAACTGGCCGCGTGACTCTCAGTGTGGTTGCAACCGTAACCCCGGTCAACGCCCCTGCTTTCAGCCTGCCCTATACCTTCCAGCTGTATCTGGACGGCAACGGGAATGCCCTGGAACTCGGTGTGGACAACACTCAGGTGACGTCAGGTCTGTCGTATCTGCAAACCGCGTCATCGGCTGATTTTGAAGGCACGTATGCTCTCGGAGTTTTCGGCTTTGTGGACATCAACCACGAACCAGCCTGGAGTGCAGTCGGCCCTGTGACTGTGGCTTCCGACACTTTCTCCGGATTCACTGATTACAGCGTTCAGATAGATGCTAACGGTAACTATAACTCTGTATCGGTCGTAACTCCCGGCGTCAGTCTCTCTGGCTCTGAAGACAGCTTGAACGGACTATTGAGCTTGACCGGGTTGAATGCCCAGAGCGTCCAGGCAACTTCCGGCTTCGGTTATTACCCCATCGACAATCGGCGTGTTCTGGCGATCGAAATAGATGGCCAGCAGATGGGTCTGATGATGCTGGAGGGAACTCAGCCTAATTAACCCGCCTCGACTTCTGTCCGGCAAACACGACTCTGTTTCGCCGGACGGGCCAGGCTTCGCAAACAAAAAGAAAAAGGTCTTGGAGTAACAAAATGACTACGAAAACGATGAAACAACTTCTTTCGGTGCTGGCCTGCTCGACGCTACTCATGGCAGGAGCATCAGTGGAAGCGATAGCGCAGGATCAGCAGCCTCAGCCGTCGCAGCAGAACTCCTCACAACCCACGGCGCCGAGCCCAGATGCATCATCAAATGATGCTTCGAATGACGCTCCAGCTGTCGCGCCGCAGACACCGGCCCAGCTCGATGCCCTGGTCGCGCCCATCGCACTCTATCCGGATGCGCTCGTGGCGCAGGTACTTGCCGCCGCTTCCTATCCTGACGAGGTAGCATTTGCCGATGACTGGCTCACGCAGAACGCGAATTTGACGGGCGACGCCCTGGCGCAGGCGGTCAATCAGCAGAACTGGGACCCCAGTGTGAAAGCGCTGACGCAGTTCCCGTCGGTGCTGCATGACCTGGCAAAGAATCTCTCCTGGACTTCCAGCCTGGGAGATGCATTCACAAATCAACAGGCCGATGTCATGTCTGCCGTTCAGACCATGCGTGCCAAGGCGCAATCCGCGGGAACCCTTCAGTCTTCGTCACAGATCACTGTCGTTCAGCAGAGCCCTTCGACGATTGTGATCAAGCCTGCCAATCCGCAGGTGGTGTATGTCCCGCAGTACAACCCCACCGTTGTCTATGGCGCTCCGGTTCAGACTCCGGGATACAGTACTGCGGACGTGGTTGCGACCGGCCTGCTTGCGTTTGGCGTGGGCATCGCGGTGGGCGCTGCGATCAATAACAGCTGCTGCGGCTGGGGCTACAGTTACTGGAACTGCAACTGGCACGGTGGCGCCGTGGTCTACAGAAGCAACGTCTACTACGGAAACAACGCGTGGCATGGTGGTGTCTACGGCTCCAGCGTGACGGCCTACGGCCCGAACGGCGTTGCTCGCGCCGGGACTGCGTACAATTCGTCCACGGGTACATATGCTCGCGGCGCATCGACCACGACCGCGTATGGTAAGCAGGGTGTCGCTCAGGCGTACAACCCAAACACCGGAGCCTATGCCGCCACGCATCAAGTTG
>Ga0206807_1047_pt1 | contig 23871 bp, 18 predicted proteins | sample Alteio_BWOrgCont_57_FD_152915 | JGI IMG/M metagenome (GOLD analysis project Ga0206807, IMG submission 152915) | Enriched cells from forest soil in Barre Woods Harvard Forest LTER site, Petersham, Massachusetts, United States -... | ecosystem: Environmental > Terrestrial > Soil > Temperate forest >...
GGCAAGACATCCCGCCTGATATTGACCTGAAAATGCCTTTCTAAGCGCTGTTTGAATTGATCGGCCGCGAGGGCCAGCTGCGGGTATTCTTCTAATCGCTGCCGGGCAGTGACCCAGGACTGCTCAAAATCGTAGCATCCGCCCCAGTTATAGGCGATGGCATTGGCCGGTACTAATTTTAAGGTATCATTGCTCAACGCAGGGCAGGAAAAAACTTTACGCATCCCCAAGGGCATATATTTTTCATCAAGCCCCAGCATCATTTTATATTTACTGACCACCCCGGGAAGATAGGACAGGCCATAGACAGGGAATGCATCGGCTTTATACCCTAATGGTGTCAGATGGGTATCCATTTCATGGCGCCACAGACCCGGGAAAAGATCAAAATTGACAAAAAGAAAACCATCACCCGACGGGTAGGCATTCTGGTGGACAGCATTGAACAAACTGTCGCGCAGGAGAGAATCGGACCGGTGCTGATAGACATCCACCACGTCCTGCAAATGCCCCAGCGATTCGGGAGCAATGATCAACAGGTCCCTGATGCGCACGTACATGATCCCCAGGCCCTGCTTTTTGAATAAAATGTGATTGATCACCCTGCCCTGGTATTTTTGCTGGTGGACCGTGACATCATCGCCCCAATGATGGGAAAGCTGCCCTAAAAGCTCGGCAATCCTCGTCGATAATGTCAAGCGCAGGATAAAAAAGACCCGATAGGATTCTTTATCATGATAAACAGCAACAGCGGCTTCTTTGCCCAGGAACCTTTTGATCAAAGGGTTGTTCCAGAACTTCATCAGGTCTTTTTGCCAGCGCTGAAAGTCCCTGACATCCCTGGGGGAAAAGTTATTGCGGCTCAGGGCATCCGGCAGGTCGATCGAAGCCAGACTCTTTCCAAAATCAGATTCTATCACCTGATTGACATGCTCCTGCACATGTGCCAGACGGGCATAAAGCAATGGATGAGAAGGCAGCACCTTCTCCACCGGTAAACCCGGACGCTGGCACCATATCCAGAATCCCAGGATAGATGTTACAATGACAAAAAATATCCAACCGCTTTTATTTTTCATATCAAACCCCAAAAAATGTCTTGGCATTATCATTCACTGCAGCCAAAACATCCTGCTCATTTAAATTCTTTAACTGAGCCAACGCCTTCCATGTCCGGATAACATCCTTAGGTTCAGCCGTATAAGAAGTTTCACCTTCTTTATAATGGACCGGAGAATCCGTTTCTATTAGTATACTACTTAAAGGCGCGTGTGTCATGGCCTGTCGTGATTCCTGGCTATAAGCAACACTGGGTGATGTGGACACGTAATAACCAGCGTCAATGATCTGCTGCAGAATATCCACCGGACCGCTGTACCAGTGAAATAACGCGCGCTTGACCCCTGAGGCGATCGTCATGCTCAAGCAGTCCTTCCACGCCCCGCGGCTATGGATGACAATGGGCAGATCATATTCGCGGGCCAGCTCCAGATGAAAACTAAAGGCATCCTTTTGTTTCTGCCGCTCGACCAGATCTTTGCGCACCCACTTATACCAATAATCAAGGCCGGTTTCACCGACGGCACGGGCTCGGCTGATGTTCACCCGCATAAAATCAAAAGCAAGCTGTTGAGTTTCTGGTTTAACCATGCCCGGGTGTACTCCTAACGCCGGATGGATCCGGGGCTGCTGGTACTGGCTTGCGATGGCCAATACCTTTGTCATCGAATCCAGGTCAACGCTCATGGCCATGATATCACTGACACCAGCTTCATGAGCACGCGCTAAAGCACCTGGGAGATCTTCCAGTTGATCAATATGCGCGTGGCTGTCAATAATTTTCATTTCACTTGCTATCAATAATAAATGTCACCGGACCATCGTTGATCAAAGCAACATCCATCATGGCTCTAAATTTTCCTGTTTGCACGAACGCCTTGGTGGCTTTTAATTGCGCCACGAAATAATCATATAATTCTTCACCCTTAACAGGATCAGCCGCTTCATCAAAAGATGGCCTGCGTCCTTTATCACAATTGCCGTACAGCGTGAACTGCGAAACAATCAAATATTGAGCGCCTGTCTCCTGCGCTGATACATTCATTTTACCTTGCGCGTCTTCAAAAATGCGTAATTCCATGATTTTCTTGATCAGCCCATCCGCGCAAGCTTTGTTGTCGTCACGGGCGATTCCCAAAAAGACCAAAAGGCCCCGGGCGATCAGGCCGATAATTTGACCATCCACCTTAACTTGTGCCTCTTTAACCCTTTGGATAACCACGCGCATATAAGTTTTTTAATTATATCAAAAGACTCCCTCTTTACAAGCCTCTATATTTATGTTACAAAAACAGGAATGAACCTTAAAGAACTTTTAACACAGCACGCTTTCCCTCAGTCATTCATCGATGTTTTGACGGCCTCAGGGATCACTAACCTACACCCACCACAGGCTGAAGCCATCCGCCGCGGTGTTTTGGACAAGAAAAATGTGGTCATGGCTGTTCCAACGGCTGCAGGCAAAACCCTGATCGCTGAGCTGTGCATGCTCAAATCCATCCTGCAGCATGGCGGCAAAGCACTTTATATCGCCCCGCTTAAAGCATTGGCCAGTGAAAAATACCATGACTTTAAAAAGAAATATGATGCACTAGGGATCAAGATCGGCATTGCCACCGGGGACCTTGATTCACCCAGCAAATATTTAGACCGCTACCAAATTCTGATCGCCACCGCCGAGAAAGTTGATTCCATCCTGCGCTCCAAAGCCGGATGGCTGATCAATTCCCTTTCGGTCATTGTCCTGGATGAGATCCATTTTATCGATGATGAGTCCCGCGGGCCTACCCTGGAAATCCTCACCGCGCGCATCAAGCAATTAAAACCGGATATCCAGATCTTAGCCCTGAGTGCCACCATCAGCAACGCCGATGAGATCGCCGGCTGGCTGGATGCAAATCTTGCTTTGAGCCACTGGCGCCCTATCCCCCTTAAAGAAGGAGTTTATTTTAACGAACGGATCATGTTCAATAATGATTCCATCCGCCTGGTGAAGGAAGAATCTGATGAAGACCTGAATAAACTTGTCATGGACACCCTGCGCGGCACGGGCCAAGTCCTTGTCTTTGTCAATTCCAGGCGCAGCGCACAGGCCGCGGCGCGTGAATTATGCCCATCGGTTGTGACACTATTGACCAGCGAAGAAAAAAAAGCCCTTCATGAATTAGCCACCGAGATCAGCGAGGACCATAGTGCCACCAAGGTCTGTAAAAAATTGGCAGACATCGTCAAAGCAGGCTGCGCCTTTCATCACGCCGGACTCACCCCCAAACAGCGGCATTTGATCGAGGATTATTTTAAAAGGAACATCATCAAGGTCATCTGTTCAACGCCTACTCTAGCGGCCGGGGTCAATCTTCCGGCCCGGCGCGCCATCATCCGCGACTGCAAGCGATATGCCAGCGGGATGGGTTCAGTATATATCTCGACCTCCGAATACAAACAGTGCGCCGGCCGCGCGGGGCGTCCTCAGTACGATGATTACGGTGAAGCCGTGCTGATGGCTAAATCCCTTTCAGAACAAAATGTTTTGTATGAGCGCTTCGTCCTGGCTAAACCCGAACCTGTGACTTCAAAGTTGGGATCTGAAGCGGCACTGCGCATCCATATCCTGTCCTCCATCGCCTCGGGATATGTGCACGATATCACCAGCATGTTTGATTTTCTCAATCACACCTTCCTGTCTTACCAAAAACAGGGCGTTAATATGGTCAGCCTGGTCGGAGATATTTTTGAATACCTGCACCAAAACGGATTCATTGATAAAAGCGGATTCAAATATTTCACCACCCCCTTTGGCAACACCACCAGCCGCCTTTACATTGATCCCATGACCAGTCTCATCCTGCGCGAAGGATTGACCAAGATCCATACGGGCAAATCGTTCTCCACCTACGGCCTTTTGCACATGCTCACCTGCTGCCCGGACAGTGAATTATTGAATGTGGGAAAAACGGATTACGAAGAGATCGAAAGCTTGAGTCAAAAGCTCGAGGATGAACTGATCATCAATCCCAACAGTTTGCCGATGCTGCAGGATGTGTATACCTATTACGCAACTCTTAAGACCATGTGGTTATGGTCACGCTGGATTGACGAGGAAAAAGAAGAAACAATGTGCGATGATTTTAACATTGGACCCGGCGACATTTACCGTCACGTGGAATCCGCCGGATGGCTGCTGCACGCCGCTGGCATGATCGCCGAACTTTTGCACTACAAGAAAATCACCTTCGAATTAGAAGCCCTGCGCCTGCGCGTGCGTTACGGCATCAAACAGGAATTACTGGAATTGGCGGCCCTAGAAGGTGTAGGACGCGTGCGTGCCAGAATGCTCTATAAACACGGCTATCACACCTTAGCTGACCTGAAACCCGCCACCGCCGAGCATTTAGCTTCGATCAAAACCATCGGCAAGTCCCTAGCCCAAAGCATCGTCACCCAAATCCACCACCCCCTCCAAAAACGTTTCACCCCCAAGAACCACAACTTTACCCAGGACGAGATCGAACCAGTGGCCGAGATCAACGAAGTTTGGACGGATTAAAGCAAAAATCGGTAGCAGGCATTGTAAGCGATGAATATGTTCTTTTCGCTCCACGGGTCGATTTTTTAACGCAAAAAGTCTCATCATTTTAGGTGGCTTCGCAACTCACCCTGAAGTTTTCTAAACTTCAGGGTTCGGCCAGCTCAGCCATCCCTCGGCCCAAGGCCTCGGGATCCCCTAAAATGATGAAACTTTTTGCTAAAATCGACAAGTGTCGCTCAAAGAACATATTCATCTCTTACAATGCCGCGGATCTTTATAATGTATTCGGCTATGAGGACATTGTGTTTTCTTTGAAGGTAGTAGAAGCTTGATTTTGTCCCGAACGTCCAGCTCGGGACAAAATCATGCTGGTGACTAGTGATGCCGCACCGCGAGGTGCGGCCAACGTGCCTGAGAAGAAAATACAATGTCCTCATAGCGATAGCGAAAGAATATATGCATCGCTTACAATGCCTGCTAATGTCTTAGAATTTCTTGAAGACAAAGAATACAGCCATGACCATGAACCCGAATCCGACGAGGTAATTCCACTTGAGGGGTTCTTTTAGATAGACCACTGAAAAAACGGCGAAGACGATCAGGGTGATCACTTCCTGGATGGTCTTAAGCTGCGCTCCGGTGAATTGGCCGTAGCCGATGCGGTTGGCAGGAACTTGAAAGCAGTATTCAAAGAAAGCGATCAGCCAGCTAACAGCAATCGCGATCCATAAGGGCGAACTCCTGTACTTTAAATGACCGTACCAGGCAATGGTCATAAAAATATTTGAGATGATCAATAGTACAATTGTAGCCATGGCGGCAGAATTTATGTTAAAAGATGGATTGTTTCTTGGTGTTCTTGGGCTTTTCAGTGTTGATGAAGTCCCACGTGTACAACTGCTGGCCGGTCAAAACCTTGCTTAGCTGCTTTTTTTCTTCGAGCTTTAATTCTTTTTCTTTAGCTAAATGATCCACAATGATGGGCTTAACTTCCTGGACCTGCTGGTCGGTGAGCCCTAACTGAAACTTCATCTTGGCAACAATCTCATCGGCGGTCAATGGATGCTGTGAAGGCTCCTTATCACCCTTGGCCCAGGCATTCCCTGCCCAAAAGAAAAGTACGATCAAAATCGCAACTAACTTTTTGCCTCTCATACCGCCGCTTTCCGGACTCCCAAGTTGCGTTCTAAAAGCGGAAAGAGTTTTTCCCAATGCCGCTTGAGCGCTTCAGGATTATGTGCGGGAAGATCAGCCATGGCAAAACCATGGGCCGCGTCTTGATAAAGTTCAGCCTCATAGCGGACCCCTGATTTATCTAACGCCTCTTTCAAACGCTCTATTTGGGCAGGCGGATTAAACATATCATTATCCGCGTGTGCAATATAAAGCTCAGCTTTTATTTTCTTAACCAGCAGATGCGGGCTGTCAGGCGCGTCGGTGGCAAGGCTGGCGGCATGAAAGCTCGCGACTGCGGCAATGCGGTCGGGGTAATAAGCAGCGGTCCTGATGGCCAAGGCTCCCCCCAGGCAATAGCCGGTAATACCGATCTTGCCCGGCATGACCTGCCGTTGCTTGGCCAGGAATTCAAAATACAAAACCGCGTCTTTCACCGCGACATCCGGGGTAAAATTATGGAATAATGGCGTGATCTGCCTAATCAACTCAGGCATATCTGCCGCTTTAGCTGGAAATTTCACATCAACGACAGGAGCTCGGCAGACGCGATAGAATAAATTCGGCAATAAAACATAATACCCGCGGGCTGCGATCGTCTTAGCCATTTCATAAAGACTGTCCCTGGGCCCGAAAGCATCCATATAAAGCAATACCGCAGGAAAGGCGCCTTTTTCTTCCGGGTAAGCTACAAAAACATCACAGATCGTGTCATAGGTCGTCGGGATATCAATAAATTGAGTTTTCATTTATTTCATTCCCTTACGATACATTCCCATGATTACCGGAATCATAACCCACTGAAGAACCACTGTCTACTGAAGACCAAACCCCGGTTGAAGAAGATTCACCTGTGGTGGTTCCCGGATCTCTGGATTGCGCGAAACAAGCACCTGCTACACTCACACCTAAGATCAAAAACACAGCTATTTTAATTAGCATAGACTCTCCTCTTTGTATTTAATGTTATCACCGACAGAAGAGACTTGCAAGATTAGATGAAAATTTACTTTTTCTCACTTATTGCCTGCTTATAGGCGATATTCCGGCTTATATACGCTTTAAGATCAGGATTTAATTCTATGGCTTTGTTGTAGTCTGACATGGCTTGAGCAATGTCACCTTGCCGGGCCCAGACAAGGCCGCGGTTAACATAGGCCCGGGCGTAATCAGGGTTTAAGGCGATGCATTGATTAAAATCCATGATCGCCAGACTAAGATCTCCTTCTTGAGCGTAGATCAATCCGCGGTTGTTATAGGCATTAACGAGATCAGGCTTTAATTCAATGGCCCTGTCAAAATCGAATAACGCGGCATCATCATCACCCCGCTTGTAATAAAGAAGTCCCCTGTTATTTAAGGCATCCACATAGCCGGGGAATATTTCCAGGGCCTTGTTGTAATAATACAGGGCTTTTTTATCATCCCCCTTGTTTTCGTAGATCAGGCCGAGGCTGTTGTACGGTCTGGCCTTATATGGAGATTTTTGAATGATATCGCTCCACAAGGTAAGCTCATCCTTCCATACTTTATTCCTCTGATACGTTAACATTGAATTAGTGACGATAAAGATCGAAAGAATGATCCATGCTGCCTTAACTGAATACCTGTTTGCAAGATAATACAGCACGGTTACCAGGAACAGACTAAAGCCAACTAATGGCAAATATAATCTGTGTTCAAAGATAACATCCCCGAAATGAAAGAAACTGGATTCAGGCAAAAGGGTCAGGAAAAACCAAAAGATGGAAAATGAGATCAGCCTGTATGTTGAGAAGACCCGCAGGGCAAAAATGAAAATGAGGGCCAATCCCGCGAAACTTAAGAAAACGGGAAGCTCAAAAAGACTCTTTGAGAATGAATAATCGTAGTCCAGGTTCTGATGTACCGGTATAAAAAGAAGCCTTATATAGGTCCAAATGACCCGAAATTGCGTTAGCAAATAATGTATCGAGTCAATATTAGGAATAAAGCTGTGTTTGGACTGAGATTTCTCTGCTCCTGTCAAAACCCATGTTAATGGGATGATCAAAAATACAAAAAAGAATGGTATCAGCCGTTTCCAGTTGATAACCTTTGCTGACCTGAAAAAACAAAATTCGTAAAGCACGATCATCAAAGGCAGGGTAATAGCATTTTCCTTGGTGAACATGGCCATGCCCGCGATTATCAAAGATAGGATGTAATACAAAACCTTTCCTGCTTTGGTTGAATCCAGACCAGATCTCACATAAAAACACATTGAAGCCAAATAAAACATGGCCGCCATCGATGCTGTCCGCTGCCAAATAAAGGTCACGGCCTGGGTTTGGATCGGATGTGAAACAAAGACCAACCCTGCAAACAGCGCCAGGAAATCTGCATGACGTGCGATAGGCTCATCTTTCATCACAGGGGTTAGAAAAGTCAGCCTTACAAGCCACCAAACAAAAATAGCCGCGATCAGATGCACCGCCAGGTTAAACACATGGTAACCGGATACATCCAGTTGATTAAAGTGATAGTTGAGGGCAAAAGAAAAGAAAGTAATGAAACGGCAAGGCCACCAGTTCCAGATGCCCTGCAGATGGTGAATGTCCTTTATTAAAAGATTGTCGACTATATAGGGAATATCATCAAAATGAAAGGAGCACAGCAAGGTGTTGGAATATACTGCGGTCCCCAGGCAGGCAATGAGAATGACTGAAAATAAACCGATCAACATTAACAAAAGTGTACTAACAAACCCTGGGCTTGTCAAAATTATTCAAAAGCCCGTTAACCTTATTGGCCAGTTCCATGATTTCAAACGGCTTGGCTATAAGAATATTATAAGGTTCATAAGGTTCTGTCTGCCTTCCCTCCTGGGCCACCAACCCGCTTAGCACAATGATCGGCAGCTCCTTGTACCTTGCATCTTCCCTGACCTTCATGCTCAAACGCCATCCATCCATCACAGGCATGGTCAGGTCAATGATCATCAGGTCAGGAGCATTGAATTTGATCGCTTTAAGGGCCTCATGGCCATCGCAAGACGTAGCCACCTCAAAGCCGTTCTTTTCCAAGACCGACTTAATCATGAAAACCATGTCCTGATCATCATCCACCACCAGGATTTTAGCCATGATCAATCCCCTTTAGGAATGAAGTAACGGTTAACATTTTCCAAAAGCTCACCGTATTCCTTATATTCAACGAACGTCAGGATCCCTGTTTTGACACTAATACGCTCCATCACCCGACGGTCATGCTTGGCCTCACGGGAGGTATACAAGACAAATTTAACCCCCATGGTCGTGGCCATCTGGCTTAACCTGAAAATGACAACGTCCCCTGGTATATCCGTTAATCCCAGCTGCACCAGTCCCACATCAGGAACATCCTTCATCATTTTCTCGATGGCCGCAGTCCCACTTTTGGCTGGTATAACAGTATAATCCGCGTTCAAAAACACAACTGATACCTGATCAAAGACGCTCTGATTATTTTCAACAATACAGACTTTGCGCGGATGTTCCAGCAGGCCTGTGCTCACCACCTTGCTTCTATTTTTGATGATCATCTCCGCCTGCACGATCAATTCATCGACCTCAAAAGGCTTGACCATAAATCCGTCGATCTCAAGGTCTTTAAAGAGACCCTGGACATTGGCCCGGGCGGTCAAGACAAGGACAGGGAACATCGGCCTGCCGTTGGGTCCGCAAATCTTGCTGTAGAATTCAATACCCCCCATGCGCGGCATGTTCATATCCAGGATAACCAGGTCCGGCCTGAAAGCATGCACCTTATCTAAACCCTCAACACCATTACATGCTGTTTGCACTTCAAACCCCTTGGACCTGAACTGAAACCCCACCATCTGCAACAGATCTATTTCATCATCTATGATAAGGATCTTCTTAGTGGTTTCCATGGATCGTCCCTCCTTCATCAATAGGAAGTGTGAAATAAAAACAGCTTCCTTTTCCTGCTGTTGATTGAACACTGATCTTCCCTCCATGCTGACGGATGATCTCCTTGCAAATGGCGAGACCCAACCCTGTGCCGGCACAGCGCTGCTGGGCATCCCCTAGCTGCTGGAATTTCTCAAAAAGCTTCACCATATCTTCCTCTTTAATCCCGTAGCCTGTGTCCTGAACACGCACCTGCACTTCGTTGGGATTAGTAGAATATATACTAGAAACAGTAATGCCCCCTGAGGATGTGAATTTGATGGCATTACAGATCAAATTATTCAACACCTGGATCATTTTATCCGCGTCATAGGATAAAACCGGTACTTGGCTGTCGAGGGACAAATCCATCAAAAGCCCCTTGGTGCGGGCTACCGCTTCTTGTGCTTCCACTACAGACTTGATCGTTTGATTAATATTCCCCGAGGTGATTTTCAGCGACGTCTTACCTGATTCTAAAAGAGCCAAGTCGAGGATGTTGTTAATCAAACGGTTAAGCCTGTCGACATTGTTCTTGGCCCTGCCTAAGAAATCTCCCTGCTCATCGGTCACTGTTCCGGCACTGCCGCTCATCACAATATCAATGGCAGCCTTGATCGATGCCAAGGGTGTCCTTAATTCATGGGAGATCGTGGAACTGAATTCCCTTTGGATATCATAAAGCACTTTCAATTTACAATTCGCCAGCTCTAACTCATCATTCTTAGCCCTCGTCTCCTCGAAGAGGCGACGGTTCTCCACGATAAGGTCGTAATGATGCAATGCCCCCTTCACAGAAGAGACCAGATCCAGCCAATGCCAGGGCTTATTGATAAATCGATAGACTTCACTGATATTGATGGCTTGCTCGGCAGCAGGCAGGTCGGCATAGGCGGTAAAAAGGATGCGGACAATGTCCGGATATTGTTCCTTGACCCTGAAAAGGAATTCAACACCTGACATTTCAGGCATGCGCTGGTCACTTAAAACAACCTTGATCTTCTGATGTGCCAAGATGTCCATGGCCTCAGTGATGTTGGACGCAACAGCAACCCCATAAGGCTCATCAGCAAAGACACGGGTGATGGATTTAAGCACGTTCTGATCATCATCCAGAAATAAAACATTCATTTCTTTCATATACCCTCCCCGCAAACCTGCATCGCCTCACCCACTCCGGTGATCGGCAGCATGACGGTAAATTCAGTGCCTTTGTCTGCATTAGAAGAAAACACAATGTTGCCCCCATGCTTCCTGACAATATCGTAACTGACACTCAAACCCAACCCCACCCCTCGGCCAGGCGCCTTGGTGGTAAAAAACGGGTCAAAGATCCTGGTGATATCCTGCGGGGGTATACCACTACCGGTATCGCTGATATTCACACATGCGTACTGATCCTTGATATAGGTCTTGACCGTGATAAACCCTTTATCCACGATTGAATGCGCGGCGTTGGTCAATAAATTGACAAATACCCTGCCGATCTTTTGGGGATTACAGATGACCCGTGGCAGTTTGCCGTAATTCTTCTTTAATTGTGCCTTGTATTTGATCTCATTATGGGCGATATTCAGCATACTCTCCATCAAAGCTTCCAGGTCAACCGCATCTTCCACTTCTTTATCAGGGCTGGCCAGGGCGCACAGATCAACAACGATCTTTCTAATAGTTTCAGTACCTTGCCTTGATTCTTTGATCAAATTCCCGATATCATCTTCGATGAAGGTAAAATTGGTCTCTGTCCTTACTTTTTCCCAGGAAGTAATGATCTGGGCCACGCGTTCGTGGTCCTTATCCTTCAAATACTTCTCCAATTTATTAAGAACACCCAACAGTTGGGTGTAATGCTCCACATACTTCTCAAGGGTCTGCAAATTACTGTTGATAAACCCGATAGGATTATTGATCTCATGCGCGATACCTGCAGCCAACTGACCGATGGCGGAGAATTTCTCTGACTGAAGTAATTGGCCCTGGACATTCTTTAAGTCGTCATGGGCCTTCTGAAGTTCATCAAGGGTATTGGCTAGATGATGGGTGCGTTCACGTACCTTTTGATCGAGCGTTTTATTCATCTCATCGAGACGCTGATTACTTCTAAGCAATGCCTCTTTAGTGCCCCGCGTGATCCGTAAGATGGAAAGCCATGACAATAACAACAGGATGAATACCGTGATAAGTGAGACCTGTGAACTGAGAGATTCCCTGGCATGATAATCGTTGACACCCACCAGCACCAGCAAAGCACCGGTGAGTCCCAAGACTATCGTGAAAAACCGTATGGAAAATTCTGTTCTCATAGTTTTCACCCTATTAACAACCTGACCGCTTCCATTAATGCTTCATTGCTGAATGGTTTTTGTAAAAATCCATCAGCACCCATTCCCTTGATCTTCTGTATTTCATCAGCCTCGTTCGTACCGGAGATAATAATAATCTTGGTATTCTTACTGGCGGTGTCCTGCCGGATGGCAGCGTACGCTTGATATCCATCCATCGTGGGCATATGAATGTCTAAGATGACCAAAGCAGGATGGAAGGCCTGATACTTCTTCCCTGCTTCAAAACCATCATGAGCCTCTTGAACAACATATTTATTTTCCATCATCAAAACACGCTTCAATGAATGCACAATACCCCGGTCATCATCAACGATCAGGATCCTTGTCGTAGTCTTTAATTGAAGTTCCTCGGGAACCGGCATCTTATATTCCTGGAGAAAATGCAAAAAATCTTCAATACTTACCCGGCTGTGATTGCCTGGGGTGCGATAGGCCTTTAATTTCCCTGAAGCCACCCACTTAAGAACCCCGCGATGCGTCACATGACAGAATTTCGCGATCTCTCCAGTAGTTAGCGGCTCATTTTTATCCTTGCCTATTTTCATTTTTCCTCTCCTATTAGTTCTGACTATTCTATCTGTTCCATCTGTTCCTATTTCAAGGATATACGGTTTAAAGGCAAATGTCAAATTGACACTCACATCTCTATTAATACGAAAATATTACGATATTAATTGAATTTGATCTTCTTCATGGCAAATCCGCACATCTTAAGAAGTAGAAAGCCATGGCGAAAACGCTGGATTTGGGTTGTTCCATAGGTGCGGTTCTTATAACGGATAGGCAATTCGAGTACTTTTAGGTTCAGCTTTACAGCGCCAAAGATCAGGTCAAAATCGCCAAAAGGGTCAAAGTCACCGAAATAATGGCGATTGGCAACAAGCTCTTCATAATGATGCTTAAACATAACCTTGGTTCCGCACAAGGTATCCTTAAAACGTTGGCCTAAAAGCCAGGAAAAAAACAGGCCAAAAAATTTATTGGCCAGCAAATTCAAGGACCGCATCGCCTCATCTTCCATAGGATAAATCAAGCGGCAGCCATTGATAAATTCACCTTTACCGCTTTGAATGGCTTCATAAAATTTGGGCAGCTCTTCAGGAGGCACGGTCAAATCAGCATCAAGGATCATTAATACTTCACCCTGTGCTTTGGAAAAACCTAAACGTACCGCGTCTCCCTTGCCTTTCCCCTCTTGCCTGAACAATTTGATATCTTTATGAGGATAGGCTTTAATGATCCTCTGCACTTCTTCATACGTGCCATCCTTGGAATGCCCTTCAACAAAAATGAATTCCTGATGGGCCCCGAACACAGGTGTGCGTGTCACTGCCTGCTCAATATTACCTTTTTCATTGCGGCAAGGAACAAGAATAGTGACGGAATATTCCTTAGTGTGTGCCAATAGAGGCCGGGCAATGATAAAGTGATTTAAGGTCAGGGCATTAAAAAACGGGAGCTTGGCCAAGAATCTATTAATCAGATAACTGATACCCCATATGTTAAACGGCAAAAGCGTGATCCTTTCACTTTTAACAGCTTCAAAACCTGCTAAATTAAGAAAATTGCTGATATCATTAAAGGTAAGCCAATTCTGTTCCTGCTGGGGGATTTTACGTTTAGCAGCTTCAGCTATCTTTAATAATGATCTCCAAAAATAACTATAATACTCAATAATGATCCGCGTATCAGGCGAACAAAATCTTCTTAATGACTTAAGGAAGCCTTGAATATCTTCAAGCTCGCCTAAAAGCCCTGAAAGGACTATATAATCAAATTTCTCATCCGTCGGAATATCCGCAATACTGCCTTTATAAAATTGCAGCGAAGGATATTTTTCATGTGCCCTCTCGATCATCCTGGGGCTTATGTCCACCCCTACTCCATAGGACGGTCTTAAGGCAGCCAACAAATCCCCGGTACCGCATCCGATCTCCAATACTCTTTTACCCTCAGAAACAAAATAGCGGTATTGCCTGTCTAATAAAGCATAATAATACCTGTTCTTACGGCGGAATTCATCACGCCGGGAGGCTAGGTTGTCATAATGGCTGGCTAGTTCTTGTATCATCATTGTCTCCCTGTTTCTTTCTCAAGGGCTTTGCGGAGGGCCATAAAATTACCACCCAATTCTTCCACTTTTCGTAAACTTACCCAGGATCTGTTGAATTCTTTTAATTGATAATACGTCACCGCCAAATCCATGTATGCAGCTGTATAATCAGGCTTTAATGAAATGGCTTTATCATAATCTTCCAGGGCTTGCCAAAGCTTGCCTTGCTTGTTATTGGCATTGCCGCGGTTTAAATAAAACTCCGCGATATTAGGATTCAATGCTATGGCCTTGGTGTAATTTAACACTGCTTGTGGATAATTTCCATGGCTATCCTCTATTGTCCCCCGTTTGTTGTAATCCGTCGGATCGTTAAACTTCAACAGATTTTGTCGGATCAATCTGCCATAATGCTCCACACTAAAAATCTGACGAAGATCCAATACATAAGGATGATGTTTCCGCCAAAGCACACCAGGGTTGACTTCAACGCGGCTTTCAATTGAACCTATATTGTCCCGACTCTGGAAATTGTTAAGATAGACCACCTCACCATTCGCAATATTTGTTAACATCCCACCCCCGCCAGGAAGCTTTTGAGTTAAATACCTGGTGATCGACATGACTTTCTCATCCTGCGGGTAGGTTATATAGATCAAAGGCAATGGCACAGCCCCCAGTTCATCTTCCTTAAACGCACTTTCTAATATTGGATAAATATCTTCAAAATACTGGGAAGTCAATACCCCGAATTCATCATAACGTTCAATTTCAGGAATATGGTCTGGACAGATAATATAAATCGAATCTGTCTTCTTAAAAGGGACACTTTGGGCCATCTGCCTGAACGCATCCCATTCAATATGACTGGGCAATACCCGGAAATACAATACATTATTAAAAGTCTTGTAACCTCCGTAAACAGCAGCGACACACAAAAGAATGGTTAAAATCAGCCCGCCTTTTGAATTATTCGGGATAAGCTTGATCCATTGGATTACGGCCCAGATCAAAATGAATATGATTAAAGCAGTTAACGGAACTAAACAACGGTAAAACGGGGCGTTAAAACCTGCGGCTAAATTAGGAAGAAAACTCAGGAACAATATAAAAATTAAGAGAGCTATTTGCCAAAGGGAGGTTAATAAAATACTTTTTCTAAAACACACCATCACCGCAGTCAGAACAATAAAACCTGAAATAATAAAAGCCATTTCCCATCTTGGAAAAATATTCCATAAGTTCAAAGCATTCAATAAAGGCTCATGCAAGAACCAGTTTAGTTTACCCGACCAATCATGATCAACCTTATACGGATTATACCCGTTCCAAACCTTATCTCTGTAATGAAAGGACATCAGGAATAGCAGGGCCCCGTAACTTAAAAGACTTGTAAAACCTATGGCCATCAAACGGAACAATTCCGCCCTAAAATCACGGGTCTCCCTGTCCCGAGCAAACAAAAGGAACATGCCCACCATCGTCCAATAAAACATGGCACCTGATGGATAAAACGTAATAGCGGCAAGCAAAGCCAGTGAAGGTATCAAGAAGCCTTTAGCATCCATGGCTTTGCAGAATGACCAGCAGGCCAGGGTCACTGAACACAAAACATAAACATTGGAAGTATAAAAAACACCGTCTGCCAATCCTGGCAGGAAGCATACAGCTAAAACAGCCAGAAACGCATCGATATAACTCCAGGAAAACCGGCGCAATTGGCCCATCAGCATGACCGCAAATCCGCTTAACAGAAGGATGGCCAGGAATCTTAAGAATTTCAGATCTGAAACATGATGAACAAACAATCCCTGTAAATTAAGCAGCCACGCAGAAGCATACCTGCCGATAATGATGTCATGGTCCGCAAGGTCTTGCTTATAACTGAACAGGTTAAGCCAAAAGAGGGATTCATCATGATGGAGAAAATTAAAATACAGAACTGGCGAGTAGACGGTCCCCAAAATCAGGAATATGAGAAGGAAGGTCAAGATCCGCCTGCTCATAGATGTCTCCCTGTTTTTCTCTCAAGAGCTCTGCGCAGGGCAGGATCAGAACTTCCTAAACCTTCCAAGGTATGCAGATCTTCCCAAGCCCTGTCATACTCTTTGAGCTGATAGTATGTTGCCGCCCGGTTAAAATAACCATCAACATAATTATTCTTTAATTGAATGGCTTTGTCAAAATCTGACAAGGCCTGGATGAAATTACCTTGCTGATAATAGACTCCTCCACGGTTTTTATAAATCACGGCAAGTCCAGGGGCCAGACGGATCGCCTGGCTGTAATCCAGGATGGCCTGGGCCCAATTTCCTATTTGTGCGTAAAGGTTGGCCCGGTTATTAAATCCTTCGACATTATCAGGATTAATTTCAAGAGCTTTATTAAAGTCTGAAAAAGCTTGAGGTGCCTTGCCAAGACTGACATAACATGCCGCCCGGTTAAAATAAGCCCTGCCCAGCATGGGATCCAATGAAATGGCTTTGTCATAATCCTGTATCGCCCGGCCTATATCACCTTCTTTAAAATAGATCTCCCCGCGATTGCAGTAGGCCACATCCAACCCAGGATTTAATTGCAAGGCCTTGCCATAATCTAAAAGAGCCTTGGTAAAATTGCCTTCTTTATTATAAACATTGCCACGGTTCGAATAAGCCGCGTCAAACTTAGGATTCAGTTCAATGGCTTTATCATAATCAGCAATGGCCTTATCATATTGCCCTTGAGCATCATAAATGGTGCCACGGGTATTGACCGGCCTTTCTTTATGGGGCGACTTGTGAACAATATCATCCCATAGGTGAAACTCATCCTGCCAAACCTTATTGCGTTCATAGGTCAAAAAAGAATTGATGCAGATGATCAGGGTCAGGATCATCCCTGTGGTGGCAAATGACCGTTTTGGGAATAAATAAAATAAACCGCTGACAAGGAATATGCAGTAACCTGCCAAAGGCAAATATAATCTGTGCTCAAAAATAACATCCCTGATAGGAATGACGCTTGATTCAGGCAGTAAGGTCAGGAAAAACCACAAGATCGAAAAAGACAATAATCTATAATTTAAAAATAAACGTTGGGCAGAATACAGGATACCGGTCAAGATCAATAAACTGCTGAATGTCGCAAGATCAAAGATACTTTTAGAAACAGCATACTCATAATCAAGGTTTTGGTTCAAGGGTAAAAAATCCAGCCTGATATAGGTCACCAATACCCTAAACTGCGTTAATAGATACTCGATTGGCGTGATCCCCTGGGGGCCTTCGACCGCCCTTCTCATCCCGTGAAAATCAATATACTTGGTCGCCACCATAGTCGCTGGAATGACAATGATCGTCAGCAAAAAAGGCATCAAAGCCTTCCAGTTCAGACCCTTCTTAGTCTTGAAAAAGAAGGCTTCATAAAGCAGCATCATGACCGGTAAGGTGATCACCATTTCCTTGGTGAACATGGTCAACACGGTGGTGATCAATGCAAGAATATAGATCTGCCGCCCCAAACGGGAATTTGGATTACCCTCTTGAAGTAAACGGGCTTTCACATAAAGGCAAAGCGAGGCCAGATAAAACAAGCCAGCCAGCGAACTGGCACGCTGGACGATATAGGTGACAGCTTCCGTCTGTACCGGGTGGGAGACGAAAACCAGTGCTGAGAATAAGGCGATCTCATCTGCAAAAGGTGCAATCTTGTTACCTTTCATCACAGGCGTCGAAAGGGTCAGTAGCACAAACCACCATAGCAAAACGGCAGATCCCAAATGCACGATGATATTAAACAGATGGTATCCCAAAACATCGAGTTGCTGAAAATGGTAATTAATAGCCAATGACAGATAGGTCAAAAAACGGCAGGGCCAGGAGTTGAAGATCTCAGGGATATTGTCAAGATGCTTGATCGCGTAATTATCTGTAATGGAAGGCTTATCGTCAAACTGAAATGAGGCATGAAAGGTGTTTGAATAAACAATTAACCCCAAACAGGAAATAAGGATGACGGAAAATATTCTTTTCTGTATTAATTCCATAGGTGATTCTTTACTCATTTACAGATAAGGCTTTCTTTAATGCATTGATACGATTGAGATCATATGTGCCTGGCAATGACTGCAGTTTAGCCAGGCTCTCCCGTGCCTGACCATACTCTTTTAATTGATAATACGTAACTGTAAGATCATCATAAGCAGCTGCATAATCAGGGCTTAATTCTATGGCTTTAGCATAATCGGCCAAGGCCTCCTTCAGCCTGCCCAGCCCATTATAAACGTTCCCGCGGTTTAAAAAAAGCACCGCCATGGTGGGATCAGACTTGATCGCCTGGGTATAATCCAGCACCGCTTGGTTCAGATTACCTGCTAAACTATAAATCGTAGCTCGATTGCTATATGCTGAGGCATTGTCAGGGTTCAATTGAATGGCTTTATTATACTCTGCCAAAGCTTCGGGCAAATCATTAAGCTTGCCGTAAATCACGCCGCTATTGTAGTGCGGATCAGGATCATGGGGATTAAGCTGCATCGCTATTTTATATTCCTGTAAGGCTTTAGTATAATCACCCTGATGATCGTAGCTCAAACCCAAATTATTATACGGCCTCTCTTTGTAAGGAGATTTTAAGATCACATCGTTCCACAAAGTGATCTCATCCTTCCAAATACCATTCCTGTGAAATGTCACCATCGAAAAACCGGCAAGGATCACCACCGCGATGAAATTTGATCTTCTTGTATCCTTTGAAAATGAGTAAACCAAACTCATCACCAAAAGAACAAATCCGACACTGGCCAAATAAACGCGGTATTCAGCGATGACATGCCCGATGGGGATCAAGCTCGATTCGACACTTAAAGCGATAAAGAACCACCAAATACCAAAAGAAATGATACGGCTTGTCCTATAAGTTAACCAGGCCAGCAACAATAGGCTCAATAAGAACAACCCGCACATGACCGTTTTAAAATCCATCCTGGAAAATAAAGGATAATCATAATCCAGATTCTGATCAATCGGAACAAACAAAAGCCTTACATAGGTGCACACAACATTGACTTCCGTCAAAAAGTACCGCTGACGGCTAACACCGCCGTGAGCCCTGGTGATATCGATCACCGCGTGCTGTCCCCTGCTATCCTGGACCATATTGGAATCCGCAATATTAGCGACAATGGAAGCTTGTGACGGCGTCCTGGACAATAATAGGGGAACAATCAGAATAACAACAAAAAAAGGTATCAACCGCCTGCAGCGTGTCCATAACGGCTCTTGCAGAGAACCTAAAAAATAAAATTCATATAAGGTGATAATGATTGGCAAGGTAACCACGAATTCTTTACAGAACACGGCCGCAACGGCAGAAATGATACTTGTGATCAAATATTTTTTTTGGGACCGGTGCCTGTACTGCACGTACAGCACGAGCGTCAATAAATAAAAAAAGCTCCCCATCAATACAAAACGCTGGGTAATGAAATTAACCGGCTCTGTCTGGATAGGATGGCATAAAAACAGCATTGACCCGAAAAAAGCAGGCCATTCCCAATTATTCTTCTTTAATGATCTCAACGTAAATGTTATCAGCAAATAAACCAGGAAGGCATTAAAGCAATGGATCAGTAAATTGATCAACCTATACCCGGCAGGATGTAAGGCACTCAATTTGTAATTCAGCGCGAAACTTAAACCAACCAGGAATCTGGTGTTAAAAGCATTGAAAATATCAGGAATCTTGATTGTTTTAATGACATCGTCATGTTCAATGGAACGGATATCATCATAATAAAAAGAAGGGCTTTGCAAAGGGACAAAATACAGCGCTAAGGCGCATAAGATGAATACAAGGAATATTCCGGCATGACGTGTCATTAATTTAATGGGAGCTTTTTTATTTTCTCTCAGTCAGTGCTTTCTTGATACTGCTTATCCGTTTAGGGTCATAGTTCCCTGACAATTCTTCTAATTGATGCAAAGCAGCCCAGGCCATATTGTAATCCCTTAGCTGGTAATACGTGACCGCCATATCGTCATACGCAACTGCGTCATTGGGATTTAATATGGTCACTTGCTTATAATCTGCCAAAGCTTCGGTAAATCTTCCCAATTTATTGTACATATTGCCCCGGTTCAAATAATATTCCGCAGACTTGGAATCCAGCATGACAGCCTGAGTATAATCCAGCAAGGCCTGTTTAAAATTCCCTCGTGCAGCAAGGATACTGCCACGATTACTATAGGCCTGTGCATAGTAAGGATTTAAAGTGATGACTTGAGTAAAATCTCTTAAAGCCAGGTCAATGGCCTTAAGTTTAGCGTAAAGCACCCCTCTATTAAAATAAGTATCAGGAAATCTTGGGTTTAGTTCGATCGCCTTCTTATAATCCTCCAATGCCTCTTTGTAATTACCTTTCCCATCATTACTTAAGCCAAGATTATTCCAGGGATTTGAGTAATACTTTAGAATGATATCTGCCTGGCGCCGGAATTCACCCAAATTGCATACTTTCAAAGCATTCACCAGTTCTTCAACCGCAGCCCCCTTGCAGCCTATGTCAAATAAAGTGATATAGTCTAAATAGTGATCAATATTAGAAGCCATGGGATAAAAGTACCGCTGCTGCAGCACCGACGCTAATTCTAAACTCTTAAGGCGTTGCAGGTTTTGCAGATCATCTACCGCAATTTTGCGCGCTCTTGCCGATGCCTCAAACCCATCCAGTTCTTTAGGGAGGTTAAATGCACCTCTCTTGACATATACCGCATAAAGGCCATTAACAGCGATTAATTGCCAGGAAGGTTGCGTGTTAAGGTACTGAAGGAAATGTTCATCCATATATTTAAACGGCGCCAAGACAACGATCTTGAAGTGATACCGGCTCTCCATGGTGGCCCAGTTTTCTTTGGGATGGAACATGGTGACCAGGGCATTATTGCTCCGTTCATAGGAATTGTTCCGCCCATCGCGAAAAGGCCTTAGCTCAGGGTACCCCATCCAAATCATTTCCCCGCCTAATTCATCCGCGTTAAAGACCGGCCCTGTGATTTTATTATCAATCAATGTTCTTATGAGAGTCTCTGTTGAAGGATCATCCAGAAGCCTGTATTTATTGATTGTCTGCCCGTTAATGTATTCTTTTTGAAGGCAGATACCTGCAATCTGATCCATTAAAAAAAGAACTACTCCCAAGCACAACAGGCATTCAATGATCTTTACATAAGGCAGGCGTTGGCGGATACCATCGAATTTGATGCGACGGATACCGAAGACAAAGACATAGGCGCAAACGATGGTATAAAAAGCTGAATTTCTTCCCACATATAAGAATGCAAAAGTTGAAAAAGCCAAAAGAAGAATAATAGTCAGGTTCTTCTTGTTAAAAAGAATGACCGTTAAAGCGAGCGCGAACAATACAAAATAATATATGTAGCCAAAAGAGTGAAAGATATACCAGGGAGGCTGCATCTCCTGTATGGAATGAGCAAATTTAAAGAAACCTATATAGTCAGGAAATAAGAAAACCTTAAAAGGATATAAAAAACCTTCTACCCCGTAAGGATTCAATAAAAAACTAAACAAACATGCGGCTCCCGTTAACGCCAAATCCCTTGCTTGTCTAAAAGCAATTGCTTTTTGGACAGCATCCCCCTTACCTGCAATAAAATACCTGATAGCAGCTGATAGGAAAAATATGGAAACCAACGGCATCCCGTAAATAAGGGAACCCAGGTGAACATTAAACCAGATGCACATGACAACGGGCAGGAACCAAAGGTATTTGCGTTCTCCCTTATCCTCATAATTAAAGAGATTGATAAGGAAAAACTGGATAAATAAAACGTTGAACATATCCGGTTTGAGATAATTACGGTTGGCAACACCTAAGGCCACCAAAAGAGTAAAAATGATGACATATAAAAAGGGAAGACGCTTATACAAATTAAAAAACAAAATACCGGTAACGAAGACAAAATATAATGACCTGAAAAATTTGAGCCCCAGCAAACCATGTATCTTAAAGACCAAATAAAGTATAGAACTCCCCAGCCATTCATTATGGCAGGACCAGGGTGCCCGCACGTCGCCAAATGAAAAGATGTCCACATGAGGCAATTGCCAATGCTCTACGATCCATTTCCCCGTGCTTAAATGCCACCAGACATCTTCCGTTTCAATGGGGTCAAAAAGATACAGAAATATAAATACTCCCAGGAGCAGAAGGAGGCATTTTTGAAGAAAAGGTCTTTGCAGGATATATTTCATGGATTAATTATTTTCCCTGAGCCAATACTTTCTTGATCAAACTGATCCGTTTGGGATCATAAGCTACCGGCAATTGCTCCAATTTTCGCAAACTGGCCCGGGCCTTCGCGTAATCCTTTAATTGGTAATACGTGGTTGTCATATCATCATAAGCTGTCGCGAAATCGGGATTTAATAAAATGGCTTTATTGTAATCTCTTAAAGCTTCATCATATTTCTTCTGCCTGTTATAGGCATTGCCACGGTTTAAATAAAAATCGGCAGTATTAGGAGACAATTCAATGGCCTTGGCATACTCTTCAACAGCCTGGATATAATCTTTTTGGTGGTCATCAATGGTGCCAAGATTGTTATAGATCCCTGCATCATTGGGATCAAACAAAATGGCATTGTTAAAATCCGCCTTAGCTTCGTTGATCATGCCCAGCTTATAATAGGTACTGGCCCTGTCCTTATAAAATATCGCCTTGTCCGGAGTCGGGAGAAGATTGGAATTGATGGCGTTGGTATAATCCCGGATGGCCTGACCCAAATTACCCTGCGCATCATAAATGGTCCCGCGGTTGCTGTAGGCATCAGAGTAATAAGGATTTAACAGGATGGCTTTATTATATTCCTGTAAGGCCAAAGCGGTATTCCCAAGCTTACCATAGACAACCCCCCGGTTATAATAAGCCTCGGGGAATTTAGGATTGATCTCGATGGCCTTTTGATAATCTCGCAATGCTTCTTTATAATTACCCAGCATTTCATTGCACAGACCAAGATTATTCCACGGCCTTTCCTTAAGAAGGGATTTATGCGCGGTATCATCCCAAAGATGGAACATGTCCTGCCACACTTTATTGCGTTCATATGTTAAAATGGAATTAATGCCGGCGACCAGGATTAAAAATACCACCGTCGCTGTTATGGACCTTTTACCCAAAAGATAAAATAAACCAGCAGCCAAAAACAAACTATACCCCGCCAGCGGCAGATAAAGCCTGTGTTCAAAAATAACATCCCTGATGGGTAAGATGCTCGATTCAGGCAAGAGACTTAAGAAAAAGAATGAAATAGAAAAAGAAAGCAGCCTGTAATTCTTCCACAATTGTTTGGCGACATATAAAATGCCTGCCAATAATAAGAAACTGCCAAAGGTGCTTAGATCAAAGAAACTCTTAGATGGCGGATAATAATAATCCACATTCTGATTGATAGGCAAGACAAGCAATCTCAGATAAGTCACTATCACCCTGAATTGTGTTAAAAGATAGTGCAGCGAGTCAATATCCTGCGGCTGCTCCCCTGCCCTTCTTAGATGATGAAAATCAACGTATTTGGTCACCAGCATGGTCAAAGGGATAACGGCTGTAGTCATCAGGAATGGCGTAAGGTTCTTCCACTTAATATCTTTCCTGGCCTTAAAGAAACTCGCTTCATATAGCCAGATCGCAAAAGGCAGGGTGATGGCCATTTCCTTGGTGAACATCGCCATCAGGGCTGTTATCAAGGAACCTGCGTAATAGAATCTGTTCTGCGATAACCTTGCTTTTGCGTATAAAC
>Ga0206807_1048_pt1 | contig 23774 bp, 13 predicted proteins | sample Alteio_BWOrgCont_57_FD_152915 | JGI IMG/M metagenome (GOLD analysis project Ga0206807, IMG submission 152915) | Enriched cells from forest soil in Barre Woods Harvard Forest LTER site, Petersham, Massachusetts, United States -... | ecosystem: Environmental > Terrestrial > Soil > Temperate forest >...
GGTGCTGGGAACCAATGGAATCTTTTATGGCACGACTGTCGGTTCCGGCGTCGGCCAGACCGTGTCGGACGGAACCGTTTTTTGCGTCACGACCAATGGTCTGCTGACCACATTGTTCGCTTTTGACGGCACCAACGGGGCCGCGCCCAGTGCGCCTTTGTTGATCGGCAGTGATGGCGCCCTCTATGGAACCACCGCGAATGGCTCCGGGGCTTCTGGCGGTGGAACAGTTTTCCGTCTTGCCCTTGAACCGATTCTGCCGGTACCACTTAACATCCAATCGACAGCCGGCGGCCCTCTCCTGACTTGGACAAATCCCATTTTTAGTCTCCAAGCTTCGCCCAGTCTTACTGGCCCATTCACCAACGTCCCTAATGCATACAGCCCATACATCAATACTTTTACAAACCAGATGATGTTTTTCCGGCTCAGGGCCGATATAAACTGATCCAGAATATATTTTCGATTTGGATTGGTATCCGGCAATCGAAGGCATCAAACAGAGCGCGTGGGTGAATATGAAAAATGCCTGTGACGAAATTAAAACGACCTAAGAATTGGTCCGTGGTGCCACCGAAGCCTAAGACCTCGCCGAAGCACGCTATAAAACCGGTCTTACCCCAATGATTCCTTTTCAACCTACAACCGCTGTTGCAGCGGCATTATTGCGTTGGTCAAAGTGTTCTGATTTTATCGCTTAACTTGCTGCTTAATTGTTGGCGGTTTGTAAGCCGATTGTTTACAGGTTATTTTTCAATAGCGCCCATTTTGTTGGCAATTGCACTAGCAAATTTCCGCCCGCACCTAAAAGTAGCTCGGAAATAAAAGGATTTGAGTCGTAGGCGAGGGTCGGAATCGGACATGAATTTCCACTGCCTCTAGAATGACTATCACGTTTTTATTGGGGTATCAAGGGTGAACGGGGGGTGACAAATAGTGAACAAATGCCTGCAATCACTGGTAATTTTGTTTTGTGTTGTTTTCAGTCATAAGTCCGAAGTGTCTCTGTAAACTAGCATGCCTGCGTGGAGAAAATATCCCATCAAATCTGCCAAATCCAGTGAGCGCATAGTGAAATTTGTTGAAAAACACATCCTTATTGGCGATTTACCCATTCGCGCAAAAAGGGTTTTGTTCTAAATTCAGAAAAGCAGGAGAGACGAGCCATCTCACACAAAGGAAAAGTCGAACTATGAAACGATCCCTGATCACTGAACGAACCAAACGAACCCTGCTGGCAGTGTCGGCCAGTGCCCTGATGCTTGGTGCTAGCCAGGCGCAAACTTCGGTTGGTATTAATTTTAGCGCAAGCTACTATGGCGGCGGTAATTATGCTTCAACGGCTGTGACGGACGTCGCCTTTGGCGTGCCTGCCGCCGACTGGACCTCAACCGTTTTGGATGATACCAATGATTCGCTTACTGTGACGCCGTCGGGCGGGGGATCGTTTGCCGTTTCATGGTCAGCTTCCGGTTCGGACATCAGTTGGGCATCGCCAAGTTACATGCCCGGCTACGCCGGGTACCCGGGCGATTCTGAGGTTTTTGACGGGAATATTACCGGCCCGTACACCGTGACACTAAGTGGTTTAGCCGTTCAATTTCCTCACGGTTATGCGGTTCAGCCGGTTGCCGCGGCAAACCAACCTTCCAGTGGAATGCTGCCTCTCATCGTCACTGACGACAAGACCACCAATACGTTGGATTATACGGGCCTTGGTGAATTTGTCGGTGGTGGTTTTGGCAGTGGTGGTGGCACATTTGGATATTACTCCCCGACGACCACCTTGTTCACCAATGACATTTTGACGATGTACGGTCCAACGAATGAACCGAACGAAAACGCGAACTGGCTTTCTGGATTCATTATCACTGATAAACCGGTGATCAGCGTTCAGCCGGTTAATACTGCGCTGGTCAGTGGCAATACCCTTTCGCTGGTTGCAAGTGTAGTCGGCGTTGAACCGCTTCATTACCAGTGGCGCACGAATGGTGTTCCCATCAATGGCGCCAATTCACCCAGGTATTCCATGCCTGATGCCACCGTCGCCGACAACGGAAATTACGATCTGGTGGTTACAAATAGCGTCGGCTCGATCACCAGTTTTGTGTCCGTTGTGAGTATCTCTGTGCCGGCCATGCTGACTTATGACGCCAATCCGGGCACATCCGGGGCGGAGTTGGATGGTTCTGGAACTTGGGACGCAACGACGACGAATTGGTGGAATGGATCGGGCGATGTGGCGTGGACTCCCTTCTCTTTTGCCACGTTTGGCGCGGGTATCGCCGGTGGCTATACGGTTACGCTGGCCACTAATGTCTCAGCCAGCGGACTTACCTTTGACAGCGAGAGCTACACGATTGCCAACACCAGCTCCGAGACGATCACCATGGTTAGCCCGGCCGAGATTACAGTGAATAATGACGCCACGATTTCCGCTCCTTTGGCCGGTACAGTCGGGTTGGTTATCGATGGTGCGGGCACATTGACTTTGAGCGCTCAAAATACTTATACCGGAACGACAACCGTGAGCAATGGAACGTTGAATCTGCCTACGGCTTACACCGGGGCTAATTCCGCTTTGGTGAGCCCGGTTATAAACCTGGAGCCGGGCACCAGCTTGACCTGTGATTACGGCGCTTTTGGTTGGTATGCCAATAATAATCCCAGCGGCCTGACCATTAATGCCACTGGGGCCACGTGCCAACCCAATGGTGCATTCGGAGTCGCTTACACCTTGACCGGCGGAAATATTTCTGGCGGCAGCATGCGGTTGGATTTAGGTGCCTCTGCGGGATTTAACGCCTTTGTTACCACTTATCCCAGCTCCACGACAAGCGTTATCAATCCGGGAGGCGGCAGCTTAATGTTGCGAAATGATTCCGGGCAGGCGACGTATGTGTTCACAACTGCTGCTGGAACTACTCCGACAGGAGTTGATTTAGATATTCAAGTTCCAATCAATCAAAACACGGCTCCTTGCTCGGTGGTTAAGGCCGGCTCCGGTACTCTGCAGCTTTCCGCTGCTAACACTTATGCTGGAACTACGACCGTCAGTAACGGAACTTTGCTGGTAAGTGGCGCGCTGGGCACGGGCGCGGTGGAGATCAAAGCCGGAGCCACGCTAGGCGGCGCCGGAACCATCGGCGGCACTGTGACTGTGGACGGCACACTTAGTTCCGGCACGAACAATCCCGGCGCGCTCACCATCGATAACGCGTTGACCCTCGATGCGGATAGCACCACGATGCTGGCAATTGATCGTGCGGCAGGTACGGCCAGCTATGGCAGCGTGCAAGGAATCACAACCGCCACATTTGGCGGCACGCTCCTGGTGACAAACCTGGGCGGCGCATTCCAAAGCGGCGACACGTTTACCTTGTTCAATGCAGGAACTTACGCGGGTAATTTCGCTGCAACCATATTTCCGCCCCTCAATTCAGGGCTTGGTTGGAATTGGAGTTCGGCGAGCGGCACGTTGACTGTGGTTCCGGTCGTGACAAATCCCGACCCGACGAACATTGTCGTGACTGTGGGTAGTGGCGGTCTCACGATGTCCTGGCCGGTTGACCATATTGGTTGGCGTTTGCTGGTGCAAACCAATAATTTGGCGGCGGGGGTAAGTACGAATGTAAATGATTGGACGCCGGTCGCCGGTTCTGCCGTCACCAATCAGGTATTCATTTCGATTGATGTCACCAAGCCGGCGGAGTTCTACCGCCTGGTGTATCCCTGAAATAGGAAAATGCATCTGGCCAAATCGGATTTTCACCGGCCCACGAACATTGGTTGGTAAGCCAGAACTGATTCAAAATAAAATTACCATGAATATGGAAATGAGAGACACAAACAATCATGGGGCGCTTGACGTCACCAGGCTGCCGATTTGTCACCTCACCCACCGTGAGCAGCAGGTGCTCGACCTGTTGCTGAAGGGATTGAGTAATCAACAGATCGCTGATGGATTAGGGGTGAAATTTTATACCGTGACCACGTATTTGAAATCCATCTATAAGAAACTTGGGGTTCACAAACGAATGGACGCGGCGGTGAAAGTTCTCAGTCATGGGATTCGGTCTGGCTCGATTGAGGGTGGTTTTTCGCTCGCCGCGCGCGGCCAGCTCCATGGGCTGCCGGTGCAACCCAGTCCGTTAACGATGCCAGCGGCCACGGCTGGATTGAAATAACCCTATAACAACCTGATTACGCATCATGCCAATCCCGAATATCTTGATCGCCAGAAAATTGTCACGCGGCTTTACCTTGATAGAATTGCTGGTCGTTATCGCCATTATTGCCATTCTCGCAGCCATGCTGTTACCGGCGCTGGCTGCAGCCAAAGAGAGGGCCCGCCGGACTGTGGATGTGAATAACCTTCGACAGTTGGGACTGGCCTGCGCCATCTATGCCGGAGATTTTCAAGATAATTTGCCACCTGGTGCCAGTGACATTAATCATTTTTCGGATGTCACCTGGACAAATATTCTACAATTCGGCATCACCTCCAACGCCATGGCATGCGAGTGTATCTCCCAATATCCCGGTGGCGCGAACGCGCTGTTTGGCGAGAACATCGGACAAGATTTATACGATTACGGCTGGTGCATTATTGGTTGGGTTTATTGGCCGGACACGCAGCCTGCGCCGACTCCCTACGGAACTTACAAACGCCCTCACAAACTGAGCAGCCGCGTAAATACCACTTCTGATACGCTGGCCTGCTGTCAGGCTTGGGATTCTACTCCGTCCGGCAATCCATGGTATTCATTGATCCCCCATGTAAAAGGGGGAAATTTGATGAGCTATCCGTCTGGCGTCAAGCCTAAGACCAAGCCCGAAGGTCTGATTGTCGGCCTAACCGACGGTTCTGCGGGATGGGTGCCATTTCAAAAATTAACTCAAACTACAAACGGTCCTGATTACAATTGGTATGAAGCGCGTTAGTTGGTTGAAAACCGGTAAGAGTTGCCGCCAGACGTTGGCAGTTTGGCTGATGCTGTGTCTGGCACTATTCGTTGTGTGTGGTTGTGGGCAGAAGACTAAGGTTGAGAGTATTGACCTCAGCCGTTATGCAGCCTTAGGCGAAGTCATGGCCGGAAAAACGGCGGATCTTTGTGGCGGAAATGGCAGCATCGTTTTAGTTGTTAGCGAAAGCGATAACGGGAAGCCCACGGCCTATGGCCAAACGATTGACGCTTTTCGCAAAGCCTTGGTCGACACCGTTCACATTGCCGCCATCGAGAGTGTCAAGATACCGGCGGCCAGCATGCCGGGAGTCGAGCCTTTCCCGGCAGGACAGTTTGCTGATTTGTTGCAAAAGTATTCGACCGCCAATTATCTCGTGTCCTTTGTCGGGGTGCCATTTTTGACGGCGGATCAAATTGCGCAATTGCCGTCGCCGCGGCCTCAAGTGGTCGTCGTCGTAGTACACAATGCACCGGACAAAGCCATGTTTACAGGGAAGGTAGTTTGTCTGGCGGCCGTCCCGAAAGTGGTTTCTGATGATGCGACGGCGGGTGCGCATTCATCACAGGAATTATTTGGTGCCCAATATGATCTTGTCACGCCTTAATCCCCGTCGTTACTTAGTTGATCCTCTTGCAGCTCATGATAATCGTGGCGCGACAAAATGGGACGGCATGGCCCACGGTCAAGTCCGCTCCCAGGATCGAAGTCAAATACCGGGAGGAATATCCATCAAACCACAAATCCAATTGGCACTCAGGAAAAAATTGGCGTACGGGACGATGAAATTTTCTGATTATGTTTTTTTACCGGCTTGCCGGGCAATTCCTGACGCTCCAGCCCCTGCAATCTTAATATGATCCGACACATTCGCTTTCGCCTCTTGCTTTTTCTGCTCGGAGGACGTTTCTTATTCACCGAGGCTGCTGCCAATGACCTGACACTTTGGTATAATGCGCCTGGAACGGCCAACATGACGCAAGGATTCATGATGGGAAACGGTCGTCTGGGCATGATTGTGCCCGGTAATGTTACCAACGAAAATATTGTTCTGAACGAGGATAGTTTGTGGTCCGGCAACACCAATGCCACCGGCAATTACGACGAGGGGCCCACCGGGGCGTTTGGTTCCTACCAGCTTTTTGGCAATCTCCTGATCAACCTCCCGTCGCAATCTGCTTACACCGGTTATCTGCGGACGCTGGATCTCAACACAGGCGAGGCAATGGTGACCTACACCAACGACGGAGTGGTTTACACACGCACCTTATTTTGTAGCGCCCCCGACCAGGTGATACTCGTTAAACTCACTGCCAGCGCCCCGGCTGCTTATACCGGCAGCATTCAGCTGGTCGATGGACATTCGACGGCGACGGTTTCAACTTCCGGTGGTTTGATGTTTTCCGGTGCGCTGGCCAATGGCGAATTGTATGAAGCCCAGTTGCAGGCGAGCAACAGCGGTGGCATGATTGTTAATACCGATGGCGTTATTGCCTTTACCAACTGTGACAGCCTCACGCTGGTAGTGGCTTTGGGGACTGATTACGCCCCTGATTATCTGAATAAGTTTGCAGGCAATAATCCTCACACAAATGTGGTTGCTCAGGCGCAAACGGCGATTACAAAGTCATTTTCTACGCTGGAGGCGGCTCATACAAACGATTTTTCGGCGCTCTTCAACCGGGTTTCAATTTATCTCGGTGCTGCACCAGCCGAGCGTACAAACTTACCCACCGACCAGCGACTCACCGCGAATATTCCAGCGGATGATGATCCGCGGATGGATCAGCTCATGTTTGGCTACGGACGTTATGTGATGATCTCCGCTTCGCGCACCGGTTTGCCTATGAATTTGCAAGGGCTGTGGAATGATAACAACAATCCTTCGTGGTCCAGCGATTATCATTCTGACCTCAACTTTGAGATGATGTATACCGGCGTGGAAGTTGCCAACCTCCCCGAATGTTTCGGGCCTTTCCTGAATTATCTCCAGAGCCAGATTCCCGTATGGCGGTATTTCACGACGAACACTAGTACCAGCATAAATAACGGCAGTTATGGCGGCAGTTTCGGCGGTAACAACGGCTGGGCAACGCGCACGAGCGCGAATATCTATGGAGGACAGGGATGGGAATGGATTGAAGGCGCCAACGCATGGTATTGCATGTATCTGTGGGATCACTACGCATTCACCGGCGATACGAATTATCTGCGCACAAACGCCTATCCTATTATGAAAGAAGTCTGCCAGTTCTGGCAGCAACATCTTATAGCGCTGCCTGTGCCGACCAATGGTGAACCTGCGGGCACTTTGGTCGTTACCAACGGCTGGTCGCCGGAAACTGGACCAAGGGAAGACGGGGTGACCTGTGACCAGGAGTTCATCTGGGATGTGTTCAGTAATTACCAGCAGGCAGCTGCTATTTTGAATACTGATGTCGTGTATTCGGCCACGATTGCCGATCTCCAGACGAACTTGCTACAGCCGCGTATCGGTCCTTGGGGGGAATTACGTGAATGGTTTTACACTGCGGACGTGCAAGGGCCGAACACCTCCTCGTCTGAGATGGAGTTTCGTGGCCTTTATCCCGGGCGGCAGATTACCCCGGAAGTGGCACCGTCGCTGGCGGCGGGAGCACGGGTTCATTTGCTTTCGCTGGGGGACAGCGGCTATGAATGGACGCATGCACAACACCTCGAGTGTTACGCCCGGTTGCACGATTGGTGGAACGCCCATCATGCGCTGGCGCTGGAATACACCACCACGGAGCCTAATCTCAATGGTGCGTATTCGAGCACCGTCGCGCAATTGGATAGCAGTTGCGGCGTTACCGCTGGAATTGCGGAAATGTTGCTGCAAAGCCATGCCGGGTTCATTAATCTGCTGCCGGCTTTGCCCAATGCCTGGCCGGCTGGTTATGTGACCGGCTTGCGCGCGCGTGGCGGTTACACAGTAGGCATTACCTGGACGAACGCTGCGGCCACAGCGACGATTACCTCCGACTTTTCCGGCAATTGTACGGTTTACACGCCCAATCCCGTTGCCGTCACTCAGGAGGGCAGTTCTGTTGCCGTCACTCATCCCGCCCCCGGTCTAACGCAATGGCTCACTACGTCCGGTAATGTTTACAACTTGCAATGGGTGCTGCCGCCGTTTCCAGCCCAAGCACCGCAGCCGGCGGATTACGCCACCGTTGTCGGTATCGGCAAATCGTTGAGTTGGATTTCAGGGGGGACAAACTACCAGCACAACGTGTATTTCGGCGCCGATTCCAATGCCGTCATGAATGCCACCACCAGCTCAGCGGAATATCAAGGAACATTTGCCACCACAAATGATGTCTTTTCCCAGCCGTTGACGAATCCGGCAACGTATTTCTGGCGCGTGGATGAGGTTGCTGGCACCAACATCGGCACCGGGACGCTTTGGCGGTTTACGGTGGTGACGAATTCGCCCGTGATCACCAACCCTATTGCCTGCTGGCTCCTCAGCGAGACTTCCGGTCCGACGGTTTATGATTCGACGGGAAATCATAACGGCACAGCTCAGGGTGATGTAGTGTTTGGGATGCCAGGTGTGACCAACCCGCCATTCACACAGTTTGGCAGTGACAACGTCGCCGTGCAGTTCAACGGAACAAACGCCACCATTGCGGTGCCGCCACTGGATCTGAATACGAATGCGGTGACAATCACCGCCTGGTTGAAGATCAACGGAACGCAGGGAGACTATACGGGGATTGTTTATTCTGATGCGCCGGATTATTCCGGCTTGCTTTTTACAACGGGAAATCAATTGGGCTACAACTGGAATGACCTCACCTATGGATGGTCTTCGGGACTTATGCCGCCGAATGGCGTGTGGACGTTTGTGGCCCTGGTGGTTTCGCCGACTCAAGCGGTCATGTACATGGCGACCAACGGCGTATTAAAATCTGCCACCAATAATGTTGCCAACAGCGCTTCCTCTTTTGGCGGCGAGCTTTATCTAGGTTCGGACAATGGCACCTACCGCTGGTATAACGGGACGCTAGATCAAGTTGCTGTTTACAATGAGGCGCTGACACCATCGCAGGTCAGCCAAATACTCGAGTCCGCGATTACGCCGACTGTATGGAACGGCGGCGGTGGGAATGTGAACTGGAGCACAGCCGACAACTGGGGCGGAACCTCGCCTGTAAACTGGCAGGCGTTGACTTTTCAAGGGACGCAAAGGCAATTAAACACGAACGATTTTCTGACGGGCGCCGGGCAGGTAACGTTGAGTAATGGCGGTTTCACACTCACGGGCAATGCGCTCACGTTAGCCGGAGGCATCTGTAATCAAACCGGAAACAATACCTTTGGGATCAACGCCACTTTGTATACCGATGGCGAAAGCTTTATGGTTAGCAACGGAACGCTAGCGGTCAGCGGAGACATTTCGGATAATGGTAGCGGCTACGGAATTGTCAAAGGCGGGGCTGGCACCTTGACGCTTTCTGGCCAGAACACTTTCACCGGCACAATAAATATTATGGACGGGACGTTAAATCTTCCGGATTCAAGCTCTGCCTCTAGTCTGGAATGTTCAGTCATTAATCTGTCTCCGGGAACGATGTTGACCTGCGCCTATCAGCCGTTTGGCTGGTATGCCAATAACAATACCACGGGGCTCACCATCAATATCACCAACGCCATTTGCCAGGAAAACGGATCGTTTGGCGTGGCTTATACGTTGACTGGTGGAAGTATCACGGGCAATAGCCTGCGACTCGATTTGGGCGCTTCCGGTGGTTTTAACTCCTTTATCACGACTTATCCCAGCTCGACTATGAGCGTGCTTAACCCGACCAACCAAATTCTACTGCGAGGGGATTCTGGGCAGACGATTTATTCTTTCACCGTCGCGGCTGGGACGACGAGCAATGGGATCGATTTGGATGTGCAACAACCAATCACGCAAAACAGCACCGCTTGCTCAGTGGTTAAGGCTGGAGCAGGGATGATGCAACTGGATGCCGCCAATAGCTACACAGGAGCGACTGTGGTCAGCGGCGGGACTTTGCTGGTCAACGGTTCATTGGCTGGGGGCAGCCTAGTAAGTGTCCAAACCAATGGAACGCTTGGTGGCACGGGAATAATTAGCGGCGCAGTAACGATTCAAAGCGGCGGCACACTGGCTCCCGGTGTGAAAAGGTTAGGTTCGTTGAAAGTAAACAGCTCCCCGCTCTTAGGCGGAATGATTCTGATGGGGATTAACACGGAAATGGTTCCGAGTAATAGCAGTATCACGATTGTGAGTGGGTCATTGACCAACGGCGGCACATTGGTAGTGTCGAATATGGGACCGGAATTGGTTTCTGGCGATAGCTTTCAAATATTGCACGCTTCCGGCTACATAGGCGCCTTTACAGGCATGAGCTTGCCCGTTTTATCCGCCGGGCTGGTATGGAATACCAATAGTTTGGTTGTCAATGGCACGATTTCGGTAAGTGCCGCCCCGCCGATGATCACGAGCTTAAACATGGCGGGCAGTGGGGCATCGTTCACAGTGGTCGGCAAGGGGGCAGTCAGCGAGGACTATGTCCTAATGACTTCAGGGAATCTGTCGCCAGCAGTTTGGACACCGTTATTGACCAATCGTGCGGACGCCAATGACGGATCACTGCTATTTACGGATCTGGACACAATCAACTATTCGCAGCGCTTCTACCGGATTCAAGCGCAATGATGGCGAGGGGGGTGTTGTTAGCAGTCGAAAATTGAAACTTCCGGAAGAGTTTTACAAATGCATGTTTTTCCCCCTATTTCTGGTCGGATTCAGGTTGGTTGTTCCGGCAGGGACGCGATAATTTGTTGAAATACACATGACTTATGTTGATTCCGCCATGGGCCGTGAAGTTGTTTTACGGCATCGTTTTTGTATGAAAATTCTTTGGGCTGATGATCATGAGCTTTTTCGCATTTGCCGCGAAGAATTATTCACAGCGGTGGTGGGTGACATTATGGATCAGCTCAAACTGCGTCGCCAGTTTCTGCCGCCGCAGATTCAGCCCCTGCGGTCCGACATGGTTGTGGTCGGTCGCGCGATGCCGGTGTTGGAAGCGGATGTTTTCGAGGAAAAATATCCGGGGAGTGCCAATCCGCTGCTCTCAAAGCCGTTTGGCTTGATGTTGGAGGCGCTCGATGATCTCAAGCCGGATGAAGTTTACATTTGCGCCGGGGCATCGCCGACTTACGCCTTGTGGGGTGAATTGATGAGCACGCGCGCCGCTAAACTCGGCGCCGCCGGTGTGGTGGTGGACGGTTACTCGCGTGACACGGCGGGCATTTTGGCTATGAATTTTCCGACCTTTTCATACGGGCGTTACGCGCAAGACCAGGCCCCGCGCGGCAAGGTTATTGATTTTCGCGTGCCGCTGGAAATTGGCGGCGTGACCGTGCACAACGGAGACATTGTATTCGGTGACATTGATGGTGTTTGTATTGTGCCTCATGCGGCGGAGCAGGAAGTCATCACCCGGGCGCTGGAAAAAGCTCGTGGCGAAAAACTCGTCAAAAAGGCGATTGAGGCCGGCCTGAGTGCCCGGGAATCGTTTGAGAAGTTTGGCATCATGTGAATGGATCATGCGCGAACCGATACCAGAATTAATTTTTTACGGACGCCAGGATCTGGCCGAGGGGCCGGTCTGGCACGCCGGCTATTTGTGGTGGGTAAACATTACGGCGGGCGAACATCATCGACTCGATCCGGTCACGGGCATGCACCAACAACGTCACCTTGGCGGCAACACGGGTTGCGCTTTGCCTGCCAAAGACGGGCGCTGGCTGGTGGCGCGTAATTGTGAACTGAACTGGTTGGATTGGGAATCCGGCAGCATTAGTACGTTTTGCACGGTCGAGCCGGAAAAACAATTCAATCGTTTCAACGACGGCCAGTGTGATTCACGGGGACGTTTATGGGTTGGCACGATGGATCGAAGGGCGTCGGGTGCGGTAGGTGCACTTTATGTGATTGAAGAAGGACGCCCGCCCCGACGGATGTTGGAAGGTTTAACCATTTCCAACGGCATGGGTTGGTCAGCTGCCGGTGATAAATTTTATTTCACAGATACGGCGACGAATCGAGTGGATGTTTTTGATTATAACGTCGTGGCCGGAACGATATTGAATCGTCGTGCGTTGGCGACTTTCTCCGTAGATGAATTTCCCGACGGCATGACGATGGATGCCGATGACAATCTATGGGTGGCTTTATGGGGGGCGTGGGCGGTGGTTTGTCTCGATGGCCAAAGCGGGCGTGAACTTCGGCGTATTCAGCTTCCGGTATCTCAGCCTAGCTCCTGTGTGTTCGGTGGGATGCAATTAGATGAATTATTTATCACGACTGCACGCGTGGGATTGCCGGCGGCGGCGCTGGAATGCGAACCGGACGCCGGCGGAATTTTTCGGATTCGCCCCGGCGTGTGTGGCCGGCCGGTACAACTGTTTAATTCGCCCCTGATGGCCCGCGGCCTCCAACCGCTATGAAAATCACAGAAGTCAAAGTGTGGTTGGTCGAAGGTGTGAAGTATAACTGGACGTTATTAAAAGTTTACACTGATACCGGGCACACTGGCGTCGGCGAGGCTACCAACTGGCCGGGTAGTCCGATCATTGAAGCGGCTGCAAGTCACGTCGGGGAGCGTGTTATTGGCCTTGACCCAATGCGTACTGATTTTATCTGGACGAAGCTTTATCGGGATTTGAATTGGATTGGGCCATTCGGCGCGTCGCTTTGTGCCATTAGTGGATTGGATATGGCATTACTGGATTTGAAAGGCAAGGCATTGGGTGTGCCCGTTTACGAATTGCTGGGTGGCGCTTTCCGCAAAGAAATTCCGCTCTACGCGAATTATTGGTTCACCGGCGGCGGCCATTCACCGGAAGATTATGCCCGGCAGGCTCGGGCGGTGAAGGCGGCGGGTTTTACCGGCTTGAAGTTTGATCCATTTGCTCACACAAACTATCTTTACGGCACGGATTTAAACACCAATCTCTCACTGACGCCCGAAATGCAGAATCGGGCCTGCGAAGTTACCCGCGCGGTGCGCGAAGCCGTCGGGCCGGAAATGGAGATGATGATTGAGACGCATGCGATGATGAACGGTCAGATGGCGGTCAAGATGGCCGAACGCCTCGCCGTGTTCGGCATGACGTGGTATGAGGAACCCGCCGGTCCGGAGAACGCCGCGACCTTGAGGGCTTTGCGCGATCGTTTGCCGGGAAATGTTTCCATCTGCGTCGGTGAACGGCATTACACGCGGCATGGATTCCGTCCAGTGCTGGAACAGCACATCTGCGACATTATCATGCCGGACATTACGCGCTGCGGCGGCCCCAGCGAGATGAAACGAATCGCCACGATGGCAGAGACATACAACGTGCTGGTGGCACCGCACAATCCCAATGGCCCGTTAAGCACGCTGGCCAGCGCCCATGTTTGTGCCAGCATACCCAATTTTTTTCGGTGTGAATTCATGAAAAATGACGTGCCGTGGCGGGATGCTGTGATCACGCATCCGTTGGATGTGCGCGATGGAAAACTCTATCTATCTGACCGGCCAGGTTTGGGTGTGGACCTCGTCGAGGAAGAATTAGAGAAACATCCCGGCGTGCGCCAATTGAATTCGCGTCCGAATTTCTACGTTTAGGATTATGCCGCTTACAGTGGATCTCAAAGGCAAACGTGCTCTGGTAACAGGTGCCAGCGATGGCGTGGGCGCCGGGGTTGCCCGGATGCTCGCCCGCGCGGGCTGCGACGTGGCCGGCACCGGGTTGGTGGAGGCAGATCACGAGCGAGCCCGGGTATTTATGCACGCGGTAGAGGCGGAAGGCCGGCGGGCCTGTTATCTGGCAGGTGATGACGCAGTAGAGCAAGCCACGCCCGCCCGCTGGGTGGCTGGTGCGGTGGCCGCGTTGGGCGGCCTCGATATCGTGGTCTCGAACGCCGGACAGAACGGTTTCCATGGCGTTAATGAGTGCACGGAAGAACAGTGGGAACACAATTTGAATTTGAACCTGGCCTCGCATTGGCGCCTGGCCCGCGCCGCTTATCCGTACCTGACGCAGTGTGCCTCTGGTGTTTTTCTCGTGATGGCCTCGAATCATGCCTATCGCACTATCCGCGGCTGCTTTCCCTACAATGTTGCCAAGACAGCCTTGACCGGGCTGGTGCGCGCACTGGCAATTGATTGGAGTCCGACGGTGCGTGCTGTGGGCATCGCGCCGGGATTTATTGATACGCCGGGAAATCAGCGGTGGTTTGACAGCTTCCCCGATCCTGTTGCGGAACGTCAACGGACCGAGCGCCGCCATCTGGTCGGGCGACTGGGCCAGCCCGAAGAAATTGGCGCGCTGTGCGCCTTTCTCGCCAGCTCTCAAGCCGGATTTATTAACGGCAATACCATTCTCGCGGACGGTGGCCGCGGGGCGTTGATTCAAGATGAATGAAATCTCATGGCCAGTAAAAACATGAAGCATTATTTGCCTTCGCTCCAATGATCAAGCTGACCTGACTTGTTATATGGAGCCTGTGCAACTTCAATGGATCGATTACACAATTCTTGGTGCTTATATCGCCTTTGTCGTTGGCATCGGCTGGCTGCTGGCGCGTTACCTGAAAACGTCGACGGATTTTCTTACGTCGGCGCGTTCGATTCCCACCTGGGTTACCGGCCTGGCGTTTATCTCCGCTAACCTCGGTGCGTTGGAGCTGGTCGGGATGGCCGCCAGTGGCGCGAAATATGGCATCTCCACCTGTTTTTTTTATTGGGCCGGGGCGATTCCGGCGATGGTTTTCCTCGCTGTGTTCATGATGCCTTTCTATTACGGCTCCCGGGCGCGTTCGGTGCCGGAATATTTAAAAATGCGTTTTGATGAGCGCGTTCGGGCGGTGAACTCAATTGCCTTCGCAGTCATGACGATTTTTGCTTCCGGTATCTCCATGAATGCGCTGGCGAAGTTGCTGGCTAATTTATTGCCTTGGCAATCTCATCTTCAGGTCGGAAAATTTCATCTGGGCAGTTATGATATTTATTTGTGGATCAGTTCGTTGATTGTCCTGATTTACGTTTTAAAAGGCGGATTATCCTCCGCGATTTACACCGAGGTCTTGCAATTTTTCATGATTGTCCTCGGCTTCGCGCCGGTGGTCTATTTGGGGTTGAAAGATATCGGCGGCTGGCACGCAATGAACCATTCGCTGCAAACCGTTGCGGCCAATCCCGCCAACTACTATCTGAAACCTGAGGGAACAAATTACGGGACCAACGCATGGACCAGCGCCTGGCAGCCACTGCTCGCCGGCCCGGCGCACAATCCCATGGGTGTGGACATTTTTGCCATGGGATTTGGCCTCTGTTTTGTGCTGGGCTTCGGTTATTGGTGCACGAACTTCCTAGTGGTACAGCGTGCCATGGCGGCCAAAAACATGGCCGCCGCCCGTAACACCCCCCTCGTGGCCGCCGTGCCAAAAATGCTTTTTCCATTTCTTGTCATTGTGCCGGGGATGATTGCCGCCGCGCTCTGTACATTGCCGGAGAAGAACTACCGGATTCCACCGCCCATCATTTTGCCTGCGGATTACGCCAAGGCCGTTGATGCTGTGAAGAGCTCAGTTCCGGCTGGCTCAGCTCAAGCCGTAAAAAAAATATGCGATGCATTGGGTAAAAAAGTGGATGCCGTACAAATCAGCTCGCTTGTCGCGGCTTATGCCAATGGCAAATTATCCGACCCGCAGATCAGGCAGGGCATCTACAACAGCATTGCTGAAAATGATTATGATGAGGTTATACTTTCACTGGTGAAAAGGTACTGTCCACCAGGATTGCTTGGCCTGGCGCTGACCGCGTTGCTCGCGTCATTCATGGCAGGCATGGCGGGCAACGTGACGGCTTTTAATGCCGTCTTCACCTATGACCTGTATCAAGCGTACTTTGCAAAAGATAAGACGGATGACCACTATTTCTGGATAGGGAAAGTGATCACTGTCGTGGGCATTATCTTGAGCATTTTCGCAGCTTATTTCGCCTCCGTGTTTTATAACGCGATGGACGTCATCCAGCTCGTATTCGGCTTTGTGAACGCGCCCCTTTTCGCCACCTTTCTGTTGGGGATGTTTTGGAAACGCACAACTTCAACTGGTGCGTTCATCGGTTTGACCGGCGGCATTGCCGGTTCGTTGCTTTTTCATGCCATCACAACCACACCGGCCAACCTTGATTCGAAGGGCAACGTCATCAGTATTGCCAAAGGCGGCTATCTTCACGTGTCGAAGGTTTTTCCCAGCGAAATGGCACAAAACTTTTGGCTCGCCGCATTTGCATTCATCGCCTGTTTCCTGCTGACGCTGATGATTTCACTCGCCACGGACCGAACCCAATCCGACGCTGAATTGAAAGGTTTGGTCTATTCGCTCACGCCCAAAATCATTATTAATAACCAGCCTTTCTACCAGCGCCCGGCGGTCGTCGGAATCGGTTTGTTAATCGCCTGCGTCCTCTTGAACTATTTTTTTTGGTGAATTCCATCCGCAAATTTGAATTATGAGAAAAACGTTATTGGCAATCATCTTTACCGCGTTGGCCTTGGTGTCGCGGAGCGAGCAGTGGCAGGTCGTCGAATCCTTTGACGCGGCTAAAACTAATGACGTCGCCACACTCGGTGGCGCGACGGGATACACTTATACCACGGGCGACATTCCGGCTTCGATGTTGCCGACGGACAGTGTGGAACGAAAAATTATTTTCGGCGGACGCCAGACTTTCGCATGGGGCAACGCAAATCCGGACGCGCATTACAAGATCAGGGCGGCATTTCTTTCCGATAGCACGGACCGGGTACAACAAATTCAATGGAACGGCCAATTGCTCGGGGAAAGTTTACCGTTGCCGCAAGGAAAAACTCTTTACCAAGAATGGATTGTTCCTTCGAACACCATCACTGACGGGAACATTACCATCGCCGTGAGTTCAACCGGCGGAGCGAATACCGTGCTATCGAGCTTGGAAGTCCTTTCCGACCGGCCGCAAAAATTTACACCGCCGCTTCCTTTGGCAGAAATTCTTGCCGAGATGAAAACCCCAATGCCGCGTTTATCACCGCGTCCCATGACGGTTTATGATGATCAATCACCACTCGTCTCGTTGGATGGCGTTTGGAAATTCAATCCTCTGCCGCGTGCTGGCTTCGAGCAATTCACTGCCAGAGACACCAAAAACTGGAAGAGAATCGAAGTTCCCGGCGAATGGGTAATGGAAGGCTTCGAAGTGCCAACTAATTCCGCCGCCGCGTATTGGCGAGAGTTTAATGTATCGAAAGACTGGATCGGGCAGCGTATTAAACTACGTTTCGATACAGTGCACAGTGATTGTCGGGTGTTCGTTAATGGCCGCCTGGTCGGGGCGCACGAAGGTTGTTTCACCGCATTTGAACTCGATATCACGGACGCGGTGAGGCCAGGCCGCAACACCCTCGCGCTTGCTGTAAAAAGCGAATCCATCGCCGACGTGCTCGCGAGCGCGACACAATATGCCGCGCATCAACTTGGCGGTATCACCCGCAAAGTACAATTGTTTGCTCTGCCGAGGATGAACATTGCTTCGCAGATTCTCACGACGACGTTTGATCCGGAATTCAAGGACGCGAATCTGAACATAAAACAGGAAATTGCCGATGAATCGGCCGCCATCAATACGGCGGTTGTAAAATTCGCGCTCGTAGATGCGGCTGGCAAAACGGTTTTGGTGACGACGACGAACATGCCGCAAGTTTTCGGGGGGCAGAGCAGGGTGACGGATTTTTCGCTGTCAGTCGCGTCGCCCCAAAAATGGGATTCAGAACATCCCTATCTGTATTCACTGAAAACGGAATTAATGGCAGACGACAAGGTGGCGGAGACGATTGTGCAGCCTGTTGGCTTTCGGCAGGTGGAAGTGCGAGGCAACCAACTGTTCATCAATGGAGCGGCGGTAAAACTGCGCGGCGCGTGCCGCCACGAGGTGGATCCGGTGCGTGGGCGAAGCCTGACGCCGGAAGATTGGCAGAAAGACGCCGAGCTTTTTCGCGCAGCGAATGTGAATTATATTCGCACCAGCCATTATCCACCCGCCGAGGAGTTTTTGGATTTGTGCGACCGGTACGGCATCTTCGTTGAATGTGAATCCCCGTTATGCTGGGTTCATCACAACGCCAATCTGACTTGGGATTCGTGGGATTACCGTGATCCTAAATTATTTCCCTACTTCATGCGCGCGGAATATGAAAACCTTGCTGCAAACCGCAATCATCCGTGTGTTATCATCTGGTCGCTCGCCAACGAATCTTACTGGTCGCCGCTGTTCGCCGAAGCGAATCGCCGAGTGAAGCTCGCCGACCCGACGCGGCCCACGTCCTTTCACGACCAATGCTGGGGCGGTTACAACAACGGCGGCAGCCAAGCCGATATTGCCGTTTATCATTATCCCGGAGAGAACGGCCCCGCCAAATGCGACAAGGAAACTCGACCGGTTTTGTTTGGCGAATATTGCCATGTCGAATGTTACAACCGTCGCGAGCTTGTCACCGATCCTGGTGTGCGCGAGGACTGGGGACGGGGTTTCGTGCGCATGTATGACTTGATGTATCAGCATGAGGGTTGTTTGGGCGGGGCGATTTGGGCGGGCATCGACGACGTTTTCTGTTTACCTGACAGAAAATATGTCGGCTACGGCATGTGGGGTTCCATCTGCGACGGCTGGCGGCGCGCGAAACCGGAATTCTGGCAGGTCAAGAAAACGTACTCGCCCGTGCGCGTGATGACTGACGTATTGCCCCTGCCCGCGCCGGGCGAATCCATCCGTATTCCGGTCGAGAATCGTTACAATTTTGCGAATCTGGCCGAAGTCGGTATCGCTTGGAAGATGGGCAAAGAGCAGGGGACGGTGCAGTTGGATTTGCCGGCAAGACATACCGGTGAAATTCTTATTCCCGCGCCCGCCAAATTAGAGGCAGGTGCGGTATTACATTTGAAGTTCACTGATCCGCGCGGTTTTGTATGTGACGAAGATAACATTCAGCTCGGAAAATCTTCAGAAGTTGCGGCAGTTACTGAAAAATCCGAGGGCAAACTTTCCTTCACGGAAACAAATAGTCAGATTGAGATCAAGGGCGACGATGTTGAATATGTCATTGACCGTCAAACGGGACAATTTATCAGCGGCAAATTCGATGGAAGAACTATTCTTATCGGCGGCCCCTCATTGATGGTGTTGCCTCTCCAAGATGAAGCCTGTGAACCGGTAGATCTGGGCATTTGGAAACCGTTGAACAATGTCTGCGAAAACTGGAAGGCCGGATCGGTAACGGCCACGCAAAATATGGATGGCAGCGTCGTGGTGACGGTCAACGGTTCGAGCACGGAAGCCAACGGCCGGTATCAGATTCATCTGGACACAGCAGGTGGCATCAAGGTGAGCTACGATTTTGCATCCAACATCAGTGAAAATCCACGTCAATGGGGCATGGTGTTTTTTACGCCTAAAGACTTTGAGACGCTCCATTGGAACCGCAAAGCGCAATGGTCATTTTATCCGGCTGATGATATTGGCCGGCCAATTGGCACGGCCATCGCACGCGTTGCGTCTAACAATGCGCCCTATGCGACGCATTCGCCGGGCCATACGTGGTCGCAGGATGCCACCGAATTGGGCGGGAATGATTTCAGCAGCACCAAAGTCGCCATCCACAAAGCGTCCCTGGCCGCCGGGTCAGTCGCGTTGCAAGTGGTTTCCGATGGCCACCAATCCATCCGGGCTTTCATCGCTGACGATCAAGCCGGATTACTCGTCACCGGTTTTCATACTGGCGGCGGCGATGGTTTTTTTGGCGCTCATTTCGCGGCCGAACGGCGACCGCTCAAGCCTGGCTCCCGCCTCGCGGACATGATTCAATTGCGGCTATCTGACGATTGATACATATTTTCGCACGGAAATGAGCCTTCGTAACGAAGTCTGTTATTAGGGAAATCCAATTTCTGGTTTTGACGCGCATGGCCCGATAAGCAAGAATCGTCTGCTGTTTGGCCAACTTGCTTTGTCTTATGAATCGCTGCTCTTTTTCTCGTGAACCAGTTACTGCCTCGGGAATTGAGCTGCTCACGGTGTGGCAGGTCGTGGCTGATGCCGACTATGCAATTCGCGCCGAGCGCTCCCGCCGGGATTCGCATGTGCGGAATATCAAGGCCGGGCAGGAAATGGTGGCCGTGCGCACGGTCCGTGGCGAAGGCCGCCTCTGTTGCGCCGGACGTGAACACCTGCTGTCCGCCAGGTCCCTGCTGATATTCGATTTCCCTTCGCTGGAAAGCTATGCCACCAACAGTGCGGCCTGGTCGTTCTGGTGGTTTGAGTTTCGTCCCACGGAGCCGTTTCGCCTGCCTTTGCACCGCGTCATGAATGCGTCCGGATCTGCCGGGGAACTGGCACGATGCAAAGACATCTTCCAATCGCTACGGTCGGAGACCATTGCCGTCCGTTGCCGTGCGGCGGCGGTGCTGCAGGCTCTGCTGTTTGAATGGTGGGCCGCCGCCGGCTTGCCCAAGGAAGGTAAAAACCACTCTCGCCAAAAAGTCCAAAAACTCATTGAGGCCATGCACCTCAATCCTGAGAAGCCGTGGACAGTGCCGGAAATGGCGGCCCAAGTGGGGATGAGTATCTCCTCATTGAACAACGCATTTCATCAAACTACTGGCAAATCGCCTGTCCAGCTGCGAAATGGGCTGCGTCTTGCTCACGCCTACGAGCAACTCCGGCACGGGGACCAGACCGTGGCGGAAGTGGCGGTGCGGTTGGGGTATTGCGACCCATTCCATTTCAGCAAGATATTCAAGGCCGCCTATGGATTTCCGCCCCGCGAGATTCTGCGGAAAATTTATAAAAACTCTCAGGGATTATCAGAGTAATAAGAGGCGATGTTTCACTGGTAAACAACTCGTTTCATGGATTGCTTTTCTCCTCTTATAGGTAATGATGAATTCGTCCAATGCAGCAACGTTAGTTTGCCGCCTTGCTGTTGGCTCATTGCTGCTATCTTGTTAAGCGATTGTAACGCTTTTTTGTGCGTGTTACTGGCAATTTCGCTGGCGATCAGCTTTTGAAAGCTCGCTGAAACCCTTTAAACATGGGCATTTTTGATTTTGGGGCGAGGGTCGGAGTTCATCCATCCCAAAATTGATGCAAGTATTTTAATTGCAGCATGATGCTTGGATTCTGAGTCGGAATCGGACCAGCCGGCGGCGCACCGGAATCAATCGTCAATCCTCAATGGCGGAGAATCTGGAAAAAACTTTGCCAGAAACCCCATTTGTTGTTGGTTAGGGAGGCATTTGTCTCTTTCCCAAGCGTATACTAGAGCGCCTGCAATACCCATTTTCGCCCCCAGGTGACTGGGTGCGAGGTTCTTCTTAATCCGGCTGGAACAAATCCAGTCGCCAATCGTTTTTATGCTCAGCGGCAGGCGTTTATAATGGGTCGATAGCCTCTTTTTTTGCTCAAATTCAACAGTAACCGTACGACGTGCAATAACCAACAAAACTACTAGGTGATGTTAGGGTAATATTTATGGCTTTGTTTTCAACGGATGTTTCGCGGCTCAATGGAGCCATAAGTAAATTTAAAAACCGCCTATGCGAATTGGTCAGCCAGTGGCTATCGGCTGCCAACCGAAGCGGAGTGGGAAAAGGCGGCGCGAGGCGGATTAAGCCGGCAACGGTTTCCGTGGGGGAGCACGATTTCCGAAAACGCGGCCAATTACTATGGAGCGACCGCCAGTTTTAATTATGATTTGGGGCCAAACGGCTACAACTCAAGTTTCACCAATGGGGTGATACCTTACACGAGTCCGGCGGGCTATTTTGCGGCAAACGGGTATGGCCTATGCGACATGGCGGGGAACGCTTATGCGTGGTGCTGAGACTGGTATGGGACATCATACGTCGGAGGCAATGATCCGCATGGGCCGGCTATAGGAACCAGCCGTGTTTTGCGCGGCGGCTCATGGAATGGCAATGCTTACTTTTTACGTTGCGCCTATCGCGACGATGACTCCCCAGCGGATGCATCCAACGATTTCATCGGGTTTCGCTGTGTGAGGGAACTGTGATTTTCTACACTTTTCACCTCCTTTGAACGTGATTGGACTTCCACGCGGACGGTTCCGGGTGATTGACATGTTCGCCGGTTCCCATCTGTAATCGTTCTGCGGTCCATTTTACCGTTATGACCGTCTCCTGGCGCCGGCGGGTCGCCAAGGCCATCTTGCCGGCGTCCCCTTTGGCACGCCAGTTTAATTCCGCATCACTCCATTCGGGCGTCTCAATTTTTCCGGTAACAAATTCTCCGCCTTTGCCCCGGCGGTCTCCTATCGTTCTTTTCCAATTTGACAATATCAAGAACCGACCCCTTTATGCTGTTTAGATGGTGACCGTGCTGACCTTGTTGGTCTTGCCCCCGCAACCATTGCAACTCATCTTGATTGTGTCTTTGGCGGGTGCTTGCTTGCCAGCGACATTCTGGCTTTGGCTGCCGGCAGCAGTAACTTTGGCATTAGCCATGACACCGCCGACCAATCCGGCAACCGCCGCAGTAACGAGAAGTGCTTTTTGAGTCTTGTTCATAGTTTTGACGATTTTATTTTGTTTTATCTCGGCTTCGCCCGCACAAGGTTTGCCTGACGCGGTGAAGCTCAAACAGCCTTATGGCTGATTTTGCTCTGATTAGATACGTCACGTTGCCGCTTGTTCAAGTAAATCTTTTTAATTTGACATATACCCTGGTAGGGTATATTTATGAAGCCATTATTTATGAATGCACAAGTTGGCAAGCGGGTAAAGGCGAGGCTCAACCGGATTGCCGGCCAGGTGGCTGGCATTCAACGGATGGCCGAAGAAGATCGCTATTGCGTGGACATTTTAACCCAAATTGCAGCCGTTCGTTCGGCCTTGGATGCGTTGGGCGTGGAACTGCTGACAAACCATTTGGAATCCTGTGTTCTCGGTCATGGCTCCGGGACGGAACATAAACGCGCGAAACCATTGACGCAAAAAAAACTCCTGGCAGAGGTGCAAAACACCCTGTCGAGATTTCTCCGATGACTCAATGATGATTGATCCTACATGCGGAATGATGGTGGACGAGGCGACCGCCTTGTTGGCCGAACACAACGGCCACACGTTTTACTTTTGCTGCGATGGCTGCCGACAAACATTCCTGGTAAAAAACGCCATGCCCGCTCCAGTCGGCCCGGATGATCCCTGTGGCAGCGACGCCGACAAACAGGATGGACACGCCGTGGGAAAACATTCCTGTTGTCATGCCCATCATGCCGCAACGACGGCACCGACCGCCGCCGCGAAATACTTTTGTCCGATGTGTCCCGGCATTGGGTCCGATAAGCCAGGTGATTGCCCGAAATGCGGGATGGCGTTGGAACGAAATCCGGCGTGGATTGCGCCGACAGCGGTCAAAGTCCTTTATATCTGTCCGATGCATCCGGAAGTGCAGCAGGATCATCCAGGGAATTGTCCAAAGTGCGTCATGACGTTGGAGCCCAAAACCGTGGCGGCGGTCGAGGAAGAAAATCCCGAACTCGCTGACATGACCCGCCGGTTCTGGATGGGCGGGATGCTCGCGCTGCCAGTCTTCGTGCTCGCAATGGCGCACTTGCTTCCCGCGCTGGGTCACGAAAGCTGGCTGATGGGCAACGCGTCACGCTGGATTCAATTCGCTCTTTCAACGCCCGTCGTGCTGTGGGCG
>Ga0206807_1049_pt1 | contig 23741 bp, 16 predicted proteins | sample Alteio_BWOrgCont_57_FD_152915 | JGI IMG/M metagenome (GOLD analysis project Ga0206807, IMG submission 152915) | Enriched cells from forest soil in Barre Woods Harvard Forest LTER site, Petersham, Massachusetts, United States -... | ecosystem: Environmental > Terrestrial > Soil > Temperate forest >...
AAATAGGCAATCCATACACGGCCGGCAAAAAAAGCTGAATTTACAATTGAGCCGTTCTGGTTATAAAAACTGAAAGAGGGGACAGTATAAAAGATAGTATCGGTTTTGGGCTTACCAGGAGCATTTAAATGAATAACCTGCTTTGGCCCGTAGTAATTGAGTCGTACAAATGACCTTTCTTTACCTGCGGCAAAAAAAACATATATGGCTGATGGAAAAACAAGAATGAACAGGAGTATCAGCGCCTTTTTCAAGGGACTGGCTACTGATGTAACACTGCGCCCACAATGGCGTCACCAACTACCTTTGAATACGCTCCTTCGGTAATAACCATAAACGCGAGGTAAAAAATAAACAAGGTATAGGGAGCCACGATACAATACTTCAACGCTTTCTTTTCATCGCCAAGGTGCATAAACACCCACACAATAAAAAATGCTTTTACAAGAGTGAAGAATATAAATGTGTATTCTTTATTAAGTTCACTCATTTCAACTTTGGCACCAATAATAAGTTCTATTATAGTGACAATAAGCATTATCCAGAAAACCATCCACAATTTCTTCCTCACGGGTTTGCCATGGGCTTCATCGTGTATAGCCATTTTCTCGTAGTTGGGGTAACCTTCGTATTCTTCAAAAAAGTCTGCCATATCGTTTAATTTTTAATTTCTCAACTCTTAATACTTAATTCTTAATACCTAATACTATTTTATAATAGATAGAAGAAAGTAAATACAAATACCCATACTAAATCCACAAAGTGCCAGTATAAACCAGCTTTTTCAATCATTTCGTAATGGCCGCGTTTCTCCATAACCCCATTCATAACCATAATGAGCATGATTATATTGATAATTACACCGCTGAATACGTGGAACCCGTGGAAGCCTGTAATACAGAAGAAGAAATCCCCGAAGGTAGGCAACGGACCATATGCATTTATTACCAGATTGGCACCCATGAAATGCGGATTAATAATATGCTTGCCATTCATTATGTAGTCAGCATAAACTACATGGTCTTCGCTTCCGGTAATGAAGTGATACCACTCCCAGCACTGTGAGCCAACGAATATGAAACCACCTATTATAGTTAAGAATAACCAGATAGAAACTTGTTTGCGGTTCAGCCTGTGGCCTGCTTCAACAGCCAGTACCATGGTAACCGAACTCATAATAAGGTCGAAGGTCATGAAACCTACATATGCAAGGGGAAGTTTTTTTCCTTCAAGGAATGGGAAGTGGGTAAAAACATCGTTTGGGGTGGCCCAATGACCTGTATATTTATGGCGCATAAAGCCATAGGCGCACAATAAGCTTGAAAATGTAAGAGCATCGGACACCAGGAAGAACCACATGAAAAGTTTTCCATAGCTAACCCCGAATGGAGATACACCGCCGTCCCAGTCTTTGCGTAATGGAGGTAAAGTAGCCGCTTGATTTGACATATAAAAATAATTAGAGTTGCCTTCGGCGCACAAAATTAAAAAGTTTCAGTAACGGACAATGCTTTTATACATGATTTTTTCTCACCGGAACATGAGCATAAAAATAAACAGGTATACCCATAATCCGTCAACAAAATGCCAGTAGGTTGTACAGAGCTTGATTCCATGGTAATTCTGAGCGCTGTATTTATGCCTTAACGACTTTACAAAAGCAATACCAAGGGCCACCATGCCGCCTAAAATATGTGCGAGGTGGAGGAAAGTTAAAATGTAGAGGTATGAACCCGAGGCATTACTGGAACTTCCCATTGCATAAATACCATCTTTTACCAATTCTTTATAGCCCATAAACTGGCAAATGCCGAATGCCACACCAAGCAGGGATGTTATAAGGATATAACGCGATAAAGCTGCCGAAATCCCTTTTTTTGCTGACTGCAGGGCCATATTGATGGTAATGCTGCTTAGCAGTATAATAGCAGTACTTATATAGAAAGGGAAAGGCATTTGAAAAGTCAGCCATGAACCTGTTCCGCGGCGCACAATATAGCCACTGGTAAGGCCGGCAAACATCATGGAGATACTTATACAGCCCACCCATAACAACATTTTAGTCGACTTGTGGCGAACCTCTATATTATCGGCGTTTTGCATTATTTCAGCTTCCATAACCAGTTAGATTTTTCCGAATAAAATAGCCAATTGAACAACAGGCAGGTAAATGAATGAACCGAACATCAGGCGCTTGGCTGCCTTAACGGTGCAGTCTCTGTAAAGCTTATAAGCCTGGTACGAAAATGCCATACCGCATATTATAATAACAATGCCTGAAATGGTACCAATCAGCCCGAAGAAGGCGGGCATCATACCTAGCGGAACAAGGAAGAAAGTATATACCATTACCTGTAAAGCGCTGTTTTTGTCACGCCCGCCTTTTGAAGGCAATAAGCGGAAACCTGCCTTTTTATAATCTTCATCGGCTACCCATGCAATGGCCCAGAAATGTGGGAACTGCCATAAAAACTGTATGGCGAAAAGCATCCATGCAAAAAGGCCGATACTTTCACCATTTCCGGCTGCAATATAGCCCAACATTGGCGGTAAAGCGCCAGGGAAAGCCCCTACAAATACGGCCCAGGGCGATTTCTGTTTCATGGGCGTATAAGCAAGGGTATAAAGTAGTAACGATATTGCAGAAAACATTCCGCATAAGGCATTCATTTTAAACCAGAGTATAGCAATACCTGCAATACCCATAAGGCTTGCAGCTATATATGCCTCGGTAAGGCTCATGCGTTTCTGCGGTAATGGCCTGTTTGCAGTACGGGCCATAAGCTTATCAAGGTCGCGTTCAATTATCTGGTTAAAACCGTCTGATGAAGCGGTAACTAAAAAGCCACCGAGTAAAAACCATAAAAAACGGCCCCATTCAAAATTACCTATGGCAATAAGGTACCCTATTCCGGCAGAAAAAACTACCAAAGCGGCCAGCCTGAACTTGGTAAATGAAACGTAGTCAGCTATTTTAGCTGAAATAACTCCGCGCTCTGTTAAAACGTATGTTTTTTCTTCTGCCACAATCCCTTTAAAAGGATTGCAATATTAGTATTTTTTAAAGGATAAAAGACAAAAAATTACCACACGCATGAATTATGCAGTAGGGTGTAGAATTAACATATAAAAACTTGATATAAATCATCTTTTTCAGATATGTATAGTTTCATCTTGAATTTGTTAATTTTGGTGTGAAAATAATTCTATTTTGACTTACTAATTTAAAGTGGGTGGTTTTAATCGAATTTTATGCGGAGAAAATTGTTTTTCTTACTGAAACCTTTTAGGTATATTTGCGTTCATAGCGACAGAACCCCTGACATAGTTTTTTATATTTACACTTCATAATTCTACAGGTTATGGTATTGAGAGTACGTTTTATTTTTATCTTATTGCTGACGTTAGGAACCGGTAGCGTATTTGCTACGGCGTATCAGTGGAATGGTTCAGTATCATCAGCTTGGTCCAATTCCAGCAACTGGACACCTAACGGTGTACCGGGAGCAAGTGACAACGTAACTATTGTGGCTGCAGGTACTGCGCCTGTTTACGATAATTCTTCTTCCTCCGGAATAACAAACTTTACCATGACCAGCGGAACTCTGGGCCTCGGTGGATTTACTCTCACCGTTTTAGGTAACGCTGTTTTTACAAACGGAACTATAAGTAACGGAACCTTAACCGTTAATAGCGGTGTAGCTAATACCGCCACCTTAACTGCCACAACCTTTGCCGCATCAGCCACATTAAATATAAAAACAGGTTTAATTACCCTGAATGGAGGAACGTATGGAGGAACCGTTACACTAAACCAAACCGGTGCAACAAATACTAATGGAAATGGCGGGGCAACTTTCAACGGCACTACTACTATTACTAATTCCGGTTCAGGTTATTTTTTAACAGCTAACACAACCAGGGATATTTTTGCGGGACCCTTAACCGTTAATAATAGTGGCAGCAATAACATATACCTTGCTTATAATACAGCAGGTAATCAATTTCAGTCTACGGTCACTCTTAATAATAATGGAAGTACAAGTGCAGGTACTAACAATATAATTTATGTTGCTGCCAATACAAGCGCTTCGGCCACCTTTTCAGGTGCAGTTACTATTAACAATACTTCTGTTTCTAATGCAAATACAGGAGGCGTTTATATTGCTAACGGCCAAAATTCAAGTGTAACATTCTCAAATGCTGTAACAGTAACCAATAATGGTTCAGGAAGTTCTACAAATAATGTTGTTTTTTCAAACGCAAACAGTTCTTCCGTTACCTTTAACGGTGCTGTTACTATAACAAATAACGGTTCTACCACTAATAATAATGTGTACATAGCTAACGGTCAGAATTCAAGCGCAACCTTTGCAACAACATTCACAGCTAATAATAACGGCACGGCCGCTAATGCTAATATCTACATTGCCCAGAATACAAGTTCGACCGTAACTTTTAACGGAGCAACTACTTTAAACTGTGCAGCTTCAGGCACCACTGGTTTTATTGGTGTTGGTGAAGGAACATCATCAACTGTTGGGGTTAATGGTTTATTTACCTTAAGCAATACGGGCACAGCTACTAATTCGTATATACGCCTGGGCTTATCGGGTAATATTACTGTGGCAGGCAATATTGTTCTTACCAACACCTCTTCAGCGTCGGGCCAGAATGGAATATATTTTGGATGGGGAGTAGCATGGATTGGAACAACTACGTTGACAAGTGGTAACACTATTGCAACTTCGTCTGCCGCTAATTTTTCTACGGGCAACCTTAGATTAGAAAACTTTACCCAACAGGGCTCGGCCGCCCAAAACCTGACATTTTTATCTACAGGTAGCGCAGTAATTACGTACTGCTCTAATTCTGCTTTTGGAGGAAACCTTATTTCTTCAAGTCCTGGTCTTGTATTAAATGGCTGCACATTTAGCGGAACTACCGGCTTTACAAAAACCGGCGCATCAAATGATAACGGTAACGGTGGAAATACATTTGTAGGAGTCTCATCATTAACCAATAGCGGTTCCGGCAACCTTGTATTAGGCGGTACTAATCCTGATATCTTTGAGGCGGCACTTACTGTTACCAACAGCGGAACAAACAGCATTCAGCTTGCTAATAATTCAGCGGGTAATCAATTCCAGTCAACAGTTAACTTTATTAATTCAGGTGCAACTACTGCCGCTACAAATAATATTATTTGGGTAGCGCAAGGTTCTAATGCCACGGCTACCTTTTCAGGTGCCGTAACCATGAACAACACTGCGGTAGCTAATAATAATACAGGCGGAGTATATATTGCCAATGGTACCAGTAGTAATGTTACATTTTCAAACACAGTGACAGCTACAAATAATGGTACGGGAGCAGCTACTAATAATATTGTGTTTTCGAATGGTACGGGCTCAGTGGTTACTTTTAACGGGGCTGTAAACACTACTAATTCCGGCTCCACAGCGAACAATAATTTCTACTTTGCAAACGGTATTACCTCACAGGCTTCCTTTGCATCAACGGCTAATTTTGGCAATAGCGCATCCGGATCGGGTAATAATAACTATTACATAGGAAGTTCCACCAGTTCAGTAGCTTCATTTGCAGGCAATGTTACCCTTAATAACACAGCATCGGGCAGCAATGGAAACTATATATGGATTGCTAATGGTAATTCTTCCCTGGTGACTTTTGCCAACCCGGTTAATTTTACTAATAATGGAACAGGTAACAGCGACCAGATTCTTATATCGACAGGTACAAGTTCAAAGGCAACCTTTGCAGGGGCTGCAACTTTCACCAATAGCGGAAGCAGTTATGGGTCAAGCCAGTTCCAGGTGGCAACAAATGCCACTGACACCGTTATTTTTTCCGGTGGATTAACGACAATTAATTCGGGCTCATCACCTAATAACATTTTCTATTTTGCTAACGGTAACACCAGCTATGTAAGTATTTCTTCACTTAATTTAAGCAATACCGGTAACGGTACAAATACTAATTATTATTTCGCACAAGGCAGCCCTTCCAATGTTGTCATTTCGGCCGGCTCTACTATTACTAATGCAGGTGCAGGTACCAATAATACAATAAGTTTTGCCAGTGGTACAGGTTCTACGGCAAGCCTCCCCGCAGGAATGACATTTAATAATAACTCTACCGGAACAAGCGGCACCATAAATATTGCCAACGGAACTTCAAGTACAGTAACATTAGCTGGCGTGGTATCATTAAATAATAATGCTACCGGTACGAATGGAACTATAAATGTTTCAACGGGCCAAAACTCAACAGTTACATTTTCAGGCGCTGTTACGGCTACAAATAATGGCACAGGTACCGGAGGTACAGATAATATTATCTTTTCAAACGGTGCCGGCTCCCTTGTAACCTTCTCCTCAACCTTAAATGCTGCCAACAGCGGTTCAAACACAAATAACAATTTCTACTTTGCTAATAACACGGGTTCATTGGCCACTTTCTCAGACGCTGTTACCATTAACAATACTGCTTCCGGCGCAGGGAATAACTATATATATATATCCAGTGGAAACACCTCGCTTGCCTCTTTTACGAATACCATTAATATTACTAATAATAGCCCTGCTGCCAGTCTTAATAGCCAGGTACTAATATCGACCGCTACCGGGTCAAAAACTACATTTGCCGGTGCTGCTACCTTTGCCAATAGCGGCAGCAGTTCAAATGCAAGTCAGTACCAGGTCGCATCGGGCACTACTGATACCGCCATTTTTTCCGGTGGATTAACTACCACTAATTCGGGCTCATCGCCAAATACTATTTATTATTTTGCTAACGGTAACAGTAGTTATGTAAGTATTTCTTCCCTTTCATTAAGCAATACCGGTAATGGTACTAATACCAATTATTCTTTTGCACAAGGCAGCCCTTCTAATGTTGTTATAACAGCTGGCTCTACTATTACTAATGCAGGCGCCGGAACTAATAATACAATAGCCTTTGCTCAAGGTACGGGGTCGACTGTCAGCTTCCCGACAGGAATGACCTTTAATAATAATACTTCAGGAACCAACGGAACTATAAATATTGCAAATGGAACTACAAGTACGGTTTCGCTCAGCGGTACAACACTAATTAATAATAATTCAACCGGGACCAACGGAACCATAAATATTGGTAATGGAGCAAGCAGTATTGTTACATTTGGCGGGGCTTCCACATTCACTAATACCTCAAGCGGAACGAGTGGCACTATAAATGTTGCCAACGGCACCAGCAGCAATGTTACCATGTCAGGCCCTGTTATAGTAAACAATCTTGCCACAAGTGTAAACGGATATATAAATTTTGCATGGGCACAATCAGCAACAGCTAATTTCTTAAGTACAGTTACTGCTACAAATAATTGTACGGGTACCGGCGGAACGGATTATATTTTGTTTTCCAATGGAGTTGGTTCTCTTGCAGCTTTCTCCTCTCCGGTTAATATTACCAATGCCGGGTCAAACGCAAATAATTATATCTATATTGCAAATAATACAGGATCACTGGCAACCTTTGCTTCTACAGTTACTTTAGGCAATAGCGGCTCAGGCTCAAACGCTAATCAATATAACATAGGCAGCGGAACCAGTTCAGTGGTTTCATTTGCAGGTAATGTAACTGCTACTAATACAGCCTCGGGTAGCAATGGTAATTATATATATTTTGCTAATGGTAACTCCTCACTTGTAACTTTTGCCAACCCTGTTAACTTCACTTGTAATGGCACAGGTAACAGCGACCAGATATTAATATCAACCGCTACCGGGTCAAAAGCAACTTTTGCCGGGGCTGCCACATTTACCAATAGTGGAAGCAGTTATGGTTCAAGCCAGTTCCAGGTTGCTTCGGGTACTACTGATACGGCTATTTTCTCGGGTGGATTAACCACCATCAATTCAGGCTCGTCACCAAATACCAATTATTATTTTGCCAATGGTAACACGGGTAGCTATGTTTCTATCTCCTCTCTCACTCTTGGAAACACCAGCACGGGAACCAATAATGGATATTATTTCGCACAGGGTGCTCCTTCAACCGTTGTAATCCTGGCAGGTTCAACTATTACTAATGCCGGCGCAGGTACTAACAGCACCTTAAGTTTTGCATGCGGCACAGGCTCTACTGTAAGTTTCCCCACAGGAATGACTTTTAATAATAGTTCATCCAGCACGAATGGCATCATAAATATTGCCAATGGAAACACAAGTATTGTTACATTAAGTGGCACTTCAACATTTAATAATAATTCCAGTGGAACGAATGGAACTATAAATATATCTAACGGAACCTCAAGTAATGTGACCTTATCGGGTCCGGTTATATTAAATAATACAGCCACAGGCACAAATGGAACTATAAATGCTTCTACGGGGCAAAATTCAGTAGCTACTTTTTCGGGTGCTGTTACTGCTACAAATAATGGTACGGGCATCGGAGGTACCGATAATATAATTTTCTCCAATGCTCAAGGGGCTTCAACTACTTTCGCATCGACATTAAACTGTGCCAACAGCGGTTCAAATACAAACAATAATTTCTATTTTGCTAACAATACAAGCTCACTGGCTTCTTTTGCAGGAGCTGTTACTATTAACAATACTGCAACTGGTTCCGGCAATAATTATATATATATATCCAGTGGAAACACCTCACTTGCCTCTTTTGCCAATACCGTGAATATTACCAATAATGGCCCTGCTTCAGCCCTTAACAGCCAGGTACAAATATCAACAGCTACCGGGTCAAAAACCACATTTGCTGCCGCTACCACCTTTGCCAACAGCGGCGCCAATTCAAACACCAGTGAGTACCAGGTGGCATCGGGCACTACCGATACTGCAATTTTCTCAGGTGGATTAACTACCACCAATTCCGGTTCATCTCCAAACACCTATTATTGGTTTGCTAATGGTAACAGTAGTTATGTAAGCATTTCCAATCTTTCATTAACCAACACCGGCAATGGTAGCAATACTGATTATATTTTTGCGAATGGCAACCCTTCTAATGTTGTAATTTCTGCCGGCGCTACAGTTACAAATGCAGGCGCCGGAACAAATGACGGGCTGTATTTTGCCAATGGAACAAATTCAACGGTCAGCCTCCCTTCAGGAATGACTTTTAATAATAATGCAACCGGTACCAATGGTATCATAAGTATTGCCAGTGGAACCAGTAGCACAGTTACACTTGCGGGCACTTCAACCTTTAATAATAAATGCAGCGGGGTGAATGGGACCATTAACGTTGGCAATGGAGCCACAAGCACTGTTACTTTATCAGGCCCTGCTATTTTTAATAATAGTGAAACAGGCACAAATGGGTATACCTATGTATCTTACGGAAATGCAAGCCAGGTAACTTTCTCTTCTACAACTACTGTTAACAACAATGGCACTGCCGCCGGGGGCAATTATGTATATTTTGCCGATGCCACAGGTGCCGGAGTTACATTTAACGGTAATGTTACATTCAATAACCAGGCTACCGGAGCAAATTCTTTTATAGGAGTTGATGAGGCTGCAAGTTCCACTGCTACCTTTAATGGAACCTATACTATAAATAATACTGCAACAGCTACTAACTCTTATGTAAGAACAGCCTTATCCGGAGCGGTTACCTGCAACGGTAATATCAGTGTTTCAAATACAACGGCTGCTGCAGGCCAAAACGGTATATATTTTGGATGGGGTGCCGGTTGGTTAGGAACAACTACATTGAGCAATAGCTATACTATTACAAATGGCAGCTTTTCTACAGGAAATCTTCTTCTGGAAAACTTTACACAGGCAGGTGGAACCTCGCAGGCCGTGACTCTTACGGGAACCGCTGATATGACCATAGGGCCAAGCTCAACTTTCAATGGCAGCGTGAATTTCGTTTCCCCGCAAATGTATCTTAATGGTTGCACTTACAATGGTGCTACTACTTTTCTTGAAAAGGATGGCGCCACCAATAATACAAGTACCGGAGGAAATATCTTCAACAGCAGTACTACAATTGAAAGTACATGGACCGGTAATTTTACTTTAGCAAATAATACAGGCGATGACTTCCAGAAAAGCGCAACATTTATACAAACCGGACCCGGTTCACTTCAACCAACGTATAATACTACAAGTACATTCGAGGGCGATATTTCAACTGTAGGAACCAATACTGCAATTACATTTGGCAAAGGTGGCGCCGCAGGTATAAGTAAAATTGATGGAACAACGGTACAACATATTAATGGTGCTGTAGCCCAAACTCCAATATTCACAACCTTAAATATGAATCAAACCTCGGGCGACAGTGTTGTATTGAATGTTCCTATTACTATTTCAACAGCACTGAACCTTACTACAGGAACCATTAAATCAACATCGACCAACATACCTACCTTGACTAATGGTGCTACTACCACTACAGGCACTGCGAACAGTTATGTTAATGGCCCACTAGCGTACGTTATGGCATTGAACGGAGCAAGGACACTTAATATGCCTATTGGAGTTTATACTGACTGGAGGCCTGTGGTTCTCAGCTTAAATCATAATGCTAATACATCATTTACGTATATAGCGCAGGTGTATGATTCTAATGCAAGAAAATTAGGCTGGTCACTTCCGGCAACCGTCGACACTATTTCAAGAGTCCACGTCTGGAATGTGGCCCGTTACCTTACCGGAGGTGCATTATCTGATTCAACAAGTTTAAATGGCAACCAAACAATACAAATATATTTTGGAAATGATGATAATGTAATTAACGGGGCATATCTTACCATTTGTAAGAGCATAGCTAATAAACCCAATAAATGGTTTGATATTGGCGGTTCTGGTGCACCTGCTTATAGTGGAGGAGCGAACCTCACAGGCAGTGTAACTTCTACCTCAGCCCCTGCAAAATTCTCATCATTCAGCACATTTACCCTGGGTAATAAAATTGGTGGTGGCAACCCGCTCCCTATTCAATTGCTTTCTTTTGATGCCCAGGCAACACCACAAAGCACTGTAAATTGTACATGGACAGTAGCTTCACAAGAAAACAATAAATTATTTACGGTTGAAAAATCGGTTGATGGTGTTACTTTTGATACTGTTGCTACATTGCCCGGTGCAGGTACCACGTCGGAGACCATCTCTTACTCTGCATTAGACGAGAGCCCATTCACAGGCACCTCATATTACAGGTTGCAACAAACCGATTTCGATGGTAAATATTCATTCTCAGATGTTGTTCCCGTAAATATTGCAGCGGCTGCATCAAACGTTATAGTGTTCCCTAATCCTACCAGCGCCAATCTCTTGTTTAAGTACTCTTCAGGAATTTCCGGCCAGGTTGCAGTAAATATTATCGATATGTCAGGCAAGGTAGTTGCAACTTATGGATTTACTGAGCAACTGGGTGAAAATACATTCTCTGTAGACGTAAGTGACTTCAGCACAGGTGCATATCTCCTTCAGATAAACGATGGCAAGAAGGTTACCAATGCGAAATTTATAAAAGAATAAGGGAAAGAATTATTGCCCGATTTCCTTTTTATAGTCGGCGGAAGAAAGAAGGCCGCTAAGTTCTGATGCGTTTCCTATAGAAAGCTTCACCATCCAGCCATCGCCATAAGGGTCGGTATTCACTAATTCAGGGTTGCCTTCAAGTTTAGGGTTAACTTCCAGCACTTTACCCGATACAGGCATAAATAAATCTGATACTGTTTTAACAGCTTCCACGGTGCCGAATATTTCACCATGTTTTATTTCCTGTCCAACAGTGGTAATGTCAATAAACACTATGTCGCCTAACTCGCCTTGTGCAAAGTCGGTAACACCTACATAAGCCTCGTTACCGCTTACGCGAATCCATTCATGGTCTTTAGTATATTTCAGGTCGTCAGGAAAGTTCATAGTGTCATGTTTTTTTGTGAGGGCGCAAATATAAGGTGTATTTTTTTACTTTTGCAACTATAATCAAGTCTTTTCAACATGAACGAAGAACTTCAGCTTATACTGGAAGATGCCAAAGAAAAAATGGAAAAAGCCATTGAGCATCTGGAAAATGAACTTGCCAAGATACGTGCAGGCAGGGCAAACCCTATGATGCTTGAAAATATAATGGTAGACTATTATGGCAACCGTACACCTTTGCGCCATACTGCCAATATTAACTCGCAAGATGCCCGTACACTTGTAATACAGCCTTGGGAACCAACCATGCTTGAGCCTATTGAACGAGCTATACAGGCGGCAAACCTCGGGCTCACCCCTCAAAACGATGGGAAAATTATCCGTATATCAATACCTGCCCTTACCGAGGAAAGAAGGAAAGAGATGGTGAAGAAAGTTAAGGCTGAAGCAGAAAACTGCAAAGTGGCTATACGTAACTTACGCAGAGATACCAACGAGGCTATTAAAGCTTTGCTGAAAGACGGTGTTCCTGAAGATGAAGTAAAGGAAGGCGAAACCAAGGCCCAGACGCTTACCGATACTTTCATTGTTCAGGCTGATAAGCATGGCGAGAAAAAAGAAGAAGAAATACTGACGGTTTAAGTTTTTCGGGTATTTATCAGGAATACACTTGTTATAACGGCCACAAAGCCGATTACCTGTATCCATCCCAGTTTTTCGTTATCGAATATACCCCATACTATGGCTACTACAGGTATTACGTAGGTTACCGAAGCCGAGAATAACAGTGACGATATTTTTAGCATGTGGTTAAATAATGCCTGTGCCATGGCCGTACCAAATGCCCCTAAAGCTGCGGCACAAAAAAAGCTGAATACCGCACCATTATCATGTGCCAGCCTTGTTGTAAAATCGGTTGTGAAAAGGTAGGTTATGGCAAAGGGTCCGACCAGGAATAATGCGCAACCGGCAACATATACCGGGTTCAATGTCATAAGGTAATTGTTCAGAATAAACGTATCGAATGCGTATGCAATGCAGGCAAGAATAATAAGAAAGCCATATAAATAGTTGCCTTCATATTTTCCTTCTGCGTTATAGATAGTCATAAGTACCGCACCGGAAAAGCCAAGTATGACACCAAAAGAACGGGTAGCTGTAGTTTTGAATTTAAAGAACATAAGGCCGACAATCAGTGTGAAAACTGGGGTAAGGGCATTTAATACACCCGCAACCGAGCTTGATAACTTGGTTTCAGCGGTAGTAAATAATATGGATGGAATACCATTGCCCAGCACCCCTGCAGCTATAACATATTTCCACTTCTCTTTAGGGATTTCTTTCAAATGCCTTATTACGAATGGCAGCAGGCACAAAAAAGCTACCGACATGCGAATGGCCGCCACTTGTCCTGGCGTATACACAACCAGCCCATGTTTCATTAAAATAAATGAACTGCCCCATATAAGGCAAAGAACAGTGTAGATTATCCACTTAACGGCAGGGGAAGAGGCCTTTAGCATAGTTTTAAATTACCCTCCCCAGTTTAATTTTAAACATCCGTTTGGCAGTGTCTAATTTGCGTTTGTGCTCAATCATCAGGCCTAGTTCTTCATCAGTGCTGGGATGTTTCAGGTTTTCCTGCAAATCGTGTATCATTTTCTCAATCTTGCGACTCTTTAACTGGTAAACTGCTTTTTCAACAGTCTCTGTCAGGTGGTCGCGTTCGGTTTTTATACCAATGCTTCTGCGGCTCCAGTCGCTCATGTGGTAAGGCTCTGCGGATAGTGTTGTTATCATGCCACTTATCTCAGGGTCCTCATGGCGTAAAAAATACTCTTCTGTAATTGGTTCACCCTTATCGTATACTATGCAGTACTCTTCAAATATTTTTCTGCATACGCTGTTCTCCAATGTAAAGTTGTCTTCCCTCAAACTTTCTATAATGAAGTCAGCTATTTTCATGGTGAATTTAGGTGGCGGTTCATCACCTTCGGCTTCACCTACAAACGTTGTTTCCTCATTACCAAATTTCAGTAAAACGCGTATCACTTCTTTTTCCTGCGGCTCTGCTGAAAAAACATCATACGCTACAGGCTGGGCCATAGCAGGCTTAGCAGCTTTAGCCCTTATGCCTTCGTCGCTGAAATCGTTTAGCGTTTTCTGGCGTATGGTTCGCAATTCGCTCCACAGTACATCTTCTTCCAAATCCATCAGGCGGCTGCATTCCTTTACATAAACCGAACGGGTAATTCGTTCAGGTATTACAGCTATCGTTGACACAATCTCTTTAATGAGCCCTGCTTTTTTAATAGGGTCATTCATTGCATCTTCTTTCAAAAGACGTGTTTTGAAAACAATGAAGTCGACCGCTTTGGTTTGCAGGTAGTTTTTTAGCTCTTCAGGCGAATGTTTCCGGGCAAATGTATCAGGGTCATCTTCGGCAGGCAGGGTAAGAATCTTTACGTTCATTCCTTCCTTCAACGCAAGATTAAATCCGCGTTCGCTTGCTTTTACACCGGCGGCATCACCATCGTATAAAATAGTCAGGTTAGGCGTATACCTGCGTATAAGTCTTATCTGTTCAATAGTCAATGATGTTCCCGAGGAAGCTACTACATTCTCAATACCTGATTGGTGCAGTGAAATTACATCGGCATAACCTTCTACTAAGTAGCAAATATCTTCAGCGGTAATGGCTTTGCGTGCCAGGTTCAATCCGTACAATACGTTACTCTTATGGTAGAGTAATGTCTCAGGGGAGTTTACATACTTGGCTACGTTCTTGTCTTTGCGTAATGTACGTCCTCCAAAAGCAATAACACGTCCGCTTACATTATGTACGGGGAATATTACGCGCCCTATAAAACGATCGAAGCATTTCTCAGGGTTGGGCTCGCTACCTGGCGGGGCATTTTCATCGCTATTTCTTACCAACCCGGCATTAACAAGGTATTTTAGTTTATATCCCGCCTGTGATGCAGCAGTCATAAGTGCTTTCGAGCTTTCCGGTGAATATCCCAGTTGAAAATCTTCTATTGTTTTCTGACTAAATCCGCGTTCTTCTAAATAGCTTAATCCTATTGCTTTGCCTGTATCTGTCTGTAACTGCTCAGTAAAAAATTTCTGCGCGAATGAACAGACTACCATTAAGCTCTCTCTCTCATTATCCTGCTCCTGTTGCTCAGGCGTGCGCTCCTCCTCTACAATTTCAATTTTGTATTTTTTTGCGAGATATTTCAAGGCATTCACATAGTCAAGCTGCTCATGTTCCATTACAAAATTCACTACATTGCCGCCACGGGCACAGCCAAAGCATTTGTAAATTCCCTTTGCCGGAGAAACTGTAAATGAAGGCGTCTTTTCGTTATGAAACGGACATAATCCTAAGTAGTTAACTCCGCGTTTTTTCAGGTTAACAAAATCGCCAACCACTTCCTCTATTCGGGCAGTGGTAAAAATGCGGTCTATCGTCTCACGTGGAATCATTTCCTCTTACAATAACGCAAAAATACTCATAAACTTACGTTATTGGAAGGCTTAATTTATTAACAGTATAAATAAGCTCAGGCGGGCTTTCTTTCCCCGAAAATACTGCTGCCAATGCGCACCATATTGCTGCCTTCTTCAATGGCTATTTGGTAATCTCCGCTCATGCCCATTGAAAGGTGCTGAAGATTATATTTTTCCTTATGCTTATTATAGAATGTTGCCAGGCTTTTGAATTCTTCCCTTACCTGTTCCACATTACCGGTATTGGTTGCCATGCCCATTACACCAGTTATGCGGATATTGGGTAATGCGTTTTGCATACCCAGAATTTCTTCCGCCTCAGTGAATGAAAGCCCATGTTTACTTTCTTCCTCTGCAATATACATTTCAAGCAAGCAATCTATAATACGGTTATATTTCATTGCCTGCTTGTCAATTTCGGTAAGTAGTTTCAGACTATCGATAGAATGAATAAGTGAAACAAAACCGGCAATATATTTTACTTTGTTAGTCTGTAATGTGCCAATCAGGTGCCATTGAATATCAGAGGGTAGACGGGGTTGTTTCTCTACTAATTCCTGTACACGGTTTTCACCGAATACTCGTTGGCCTGCATCATAAACAGTTTTAATAGCTTCAACCGGGTGAAACTTCGATACCGCCACCAATGTTACATGGGAAGGAATACTTTTCCTTACCGATAAATAACGTTCAGTGAGGGAGAGAGAATCCATAAATGGTCCGGAAGATTTTACAGCTTGGCTTTAACCTCAACCTGTTCGTATCCTTCAATAATATCGCCGATTTTAATATCGTCGAACTTATTGATGTTAAGACCGCACTCATATCCTGAAACAACTTCTTTCACATCGTCCTTAAAGCGTTTCAATGAGCCAAGCTCACCACTGTGCAGCACTATACCATCGCGGATTACACGAACTTTTGTGTTACGGGTTACCTTGCCATTCAATACCATACAACCTGCTACAGTACCAACTTTCGATACATTGAATACTTCACGTACTTCTATGTTGCAGGTAATTTTTTCCTGTACTTCAGGGCTTAACATACCCTCCATAGCGGTGCGCACTTCTTCAATAGCGTTGTATATGATAGAGTAGAGGCGAATATCAATCTGTTCCTGTTCAGCCAGCTTACGTGCACTTACCGAAGGCCTTACCTGGAAACCAAGTATAATGGCATTTGATGCCGATGCAAGCAATACATCAGATTCTGTAATCGCACCCACACCCTTGTGTACAATGTTTACCTGTATCTTTTGGTTCGATAATTTCAATAATGAATCAGACAACGCTTCAATAGAACCGTCGAAGTCACCTTTTACAATAACGTTCAATTCTTTAAAGTCGCCTATTGCCAAACGGCGCCCTATTTCATCAAGCGTAATATGTTTCCTGGTCTTGAGGCCTTGTTCACGCTGTAATTGCAAACGCTTGTTAGCAATTTCACGTGCTTCCGACTCCGAACCTACAATATGGAACTGGTCACCCGCCTGAGGAGCACCATCTAAACCTAATATAAGGGCCGGCATTGCAGGAGTTGCTTCAGCAATTGGCAAACTACGCTCATTGTGCATAGCTTTTACCTTGCCATTAAAGCAACCTGCCACTATTACATCGCCTACTCTTAATGTACCGCCTTCAACCAGTACTGTTGTTACATATCCTTTACCTTTATCTAAGGCCGATTCTATAACTACTCCGTTAGCTTTTTTATTCGGGTTAGCTTTTAAATCCAGTAGTTCAGCTTCAAGCAATACTTTTTCAAGCAGCTCATTTATGCCTGTTCCTTTCTTGGCCGATATTTCCTGGCACTGGAATTTTCCACCCCAGTCTTCCACTAGTATATTCATACCGGCAAGCGTTTCTTTTATCTTATTGGGGTTGGCTCCGGGCTTATCAATCTTATTAATGGCAAATACCATAGGTACGCCTGCAGCCTGTGCGTGGTTAATAGCCTCAGTTGTCTGGGGCATCACACCATCGTCTGCAGCAACCATAATAATGGCAATGTCAGTTACCTGTGCGCCACGTGCACGCATAGCGGTAAACGCTTCGTGACCTGGAGTATCAAGGAAAGTTATCTTTTTACCATTCTCCAATGTAACGTTATACGCGCCAATGTGCTGGGTAATACCACCGGCTTCACCGGCAATAACATTTGTTTTACGAATATGGTCAAGCAATGAAGTTTTACCATGGTCAACGTGTCCCATTACCGTAACAATAGGCGAACGGGGCAAGAGGTCTTCCGGTTTATCTTCTTCTACTTTAATAGCTTCCTGCACATCAACACTCACAAATTCAACATCGAAACCAAATTCCTGCGCCACAATACTTATTGTTTCTGCATCGAGCCTCTGGTTAATGGAAACGAAAAGGCCCAAACTCATACAGGTAGAAATAATATCCTGTATAGGAGTATTCATCATTTTGGCCAATTCATTGGCCGAAACGAACTCGGTAACCTGGATAGTCTTCTTATCCTGTTCCAGCTTTTCAGCTTCCTGCTGCATTTTTTCATTTATCAGCTCGCGTTTTGCACGGCGATATTTTGCAGCTTTCGATTTACCACCTTGTCCGCTAAGGCGGGCGAGGGTTTCTTTTATCTGTGCCTGAATTTCTTCATCGGTTAGTTCAGCACGGGGTACATCGCGCCTTGGTGGCCCTTTCTGATCTTTCTTAGGGGTTGTTCCCGGTGCTCCGCCTTCCTGAAGGTTTTCACGGCTGTATTCCTTTTTGAATATTCGTTTCCTCTTTTTACCTGCTCCCTGGTCCTTATGTGCGGGGGCAACATTTGAAGATGCCACCGGTTTTTGCGGCAGGTCTATTTTACCAATAATGGTAGGCCCTTCAAGCTTGCTAAACTGTGTCGGTACAAAATCTTCTTTCGGTCTTTCAGGCAGCGGAGGAGCTTCTTTTTCTTTTACAGGTGGCTCTTCTTTTGCCTTTGGTTTCTCAGGCTCAACTTCTTTCGGCTTTTCTTTTTCTTCTTCTTTCTTTTTGCCCTTTCCTTTCTTAGGCGGTGTAATAGCGTCAATATCTATTTTGCTGATAATCTTTGGCTCTTCAATCTTAACCTTTTCTCTTGGTTCAACAGCATGCACATCCTTTACAACCACCTCTTCCTGTGCTTTCTTCTTAACAGGGGGCGCTACTACTACTTCTTCAACCGGTGCAAATATGGCTTTCTCGCTCTGAAGCTGTTTCGCTTCAGCTTTTACTTTCTTTTCGCCTTCATATTCTTTAAGCGCAGCATCGTATTGCTCGTCTGTAATTTTTGCGTTCGGGTTGCTTTCCACCTTAGCGCCATTGGCGTTAAGGAAATCGGCAAGCGTGCTTACGCTAACGTTGAGCTCCTTTGCTACTTTACTTAATCTATGTTTACCTTCTGCCATACTTATTTTGTGGGGTTTTACCGTTTAGCCTTCAAATTCTTTCTGCAATATGCTGCGCACTTCCTTAATAGTCTCTTCTTCTAAATCTGTTCTCTTCACTAATTCTTCCGCGCTTAATTCAAGTACGCTCTTAGCTGTATCGCAACCGATAGATTTAAGCTCGTCGAGTATCCAGCTTTCAATTTCATCTGCAAATTCTTCCAGCGGAACGTCTTCGGTATAATTTTCTGCATCCCTGTACACATCTATTTCATAACCGGTAAGCCTTGCAGCCAAACGAATATTGTGGCCGCCTTTACCGATAGCCAAAGATACCTGGTCGGGCTTAAGGAACACATCGGCGTGTTTCTTCTCTTCTTCTATCTTAATAGTTGTAATCTTAGCCGGGTTAAGCGCCCTGGTGATAAGAAGGGTAGGGTTGGTGGTATAGTTAATAACGTCGATGTTTTCGTTCTTCAACTCACGAACAATGCCGTGGATACGTGAACCTTTCACACCTACGCAGGCTCCAACAGGGTCAATACGGTCGTCGTACGATTCAACCGCGACTTTTGCCCTTTCTCCGGGTTCGCGAACAATTTTCTTAATGGTAATAAGCCCATCGAAAATTTCAGGAACTTCCATTTCGAATAAACGCTCAAGGAAAAGAGGTGATGTGCGTGATAATGTAATTACCGGAGTAGTTCCGTTCATATCAACTTTAGAAACAACGGCACGAATAGTGTCGCCCTTCTTGAAAAAGTCAGAAGGAATCTGCTCTGTGCGAGGCATGATAAGTTCGTTGCCTTCATCATCCATAATAAGGATTTCTTTTTTCCAAATCTGGTAAACTTCGCCGCTTACTATATCGCCTTCTTTTTCTTTATATTTTTTGAACAACGATTCTTTCTCTAATTGAGAAATGCGCGAGCTGAGGTTCTGCCTTACGGCCAAAATGGCCCTGCGGCTGAAATCGAGGAATTTTACCGGCTCCGATACATCTTCGCCTACTTCAAAGTCAGGCTCAATTTTAATGGCATCAGAATAAGCAATCTGCGTATTCGGGTTTTCTACCTGCCCGTCTTCTACTATAGTACGGTTGCGGTATATTTCCACGTCGCCCTTATCGGGGTTAACAATTATATCGAAGTTTTCATCTGTCTCGTAACGTTTACGGAGCATAGATTTAAATACATCCTCTATCACATTCATAAGGGTGGCCTTATCAATGTTTTTCATTTCCTTAAATTCAGAAAATGACTCGATAATGTTAAGGTGCGTAGCTTCTTTTTGCGCTACCTCGTTTTTAAGGGTCTTTGTCATTGTTTATGATTTTTAAAAGATATGGATAACCGGGTCGATTTTATGTCCTGCAATTCAAATGTGTGTACCAGTGTTTCTGCTTTTTTATGTTCTTCAATACTTATATTTTCAGGGCTGAACGATGTAAGTGTTCCGTTAAATTTCTGCCCTCCGTAAGTAAGCACGTCAACTGTTTTGCCAATGCTCTTTACATACTGGTCGGCTACTTTAAAGGGTTCATCAAGCCCGGGCGATGAAACGGTAATCTCATAAGCGTCAGCCGCTTCGCCAAGGCTTTCAATAAGCTTGCGGTGCAGGGCGCTGCATTCATCTATTGATATACCTTTGATACTATCGGTATAAATAAGTATACGCTGGCCCGGCAACGACTTTATTTCAACCAGGAAGTAACCCATACTTTCCTGTTCCCTGAAAAACGCTTCTATACGTTCAAAAATGTCCATTTTATACAACAAAAAAGGAGGTCGTTTTTAGCCCCTCCTACCAGTTCTTTTATCTATTTCGGATGCAAATATATACAAATTTCTTAATTAGTATCAAGTATTAGGTATTAAGAATTAAGATTAATACCTTTAAATTACCTAAGGAACCACCATAGTGGCCTAAACTTTAGCCTATGCCTTTTGCTCTTTCACCGTTTCTTTCCTATATTGCATATCGTTATTTACCACATGATAAGAAAAATTCTATACATATTATTTCTTTTCCCTTGTTTAGCATCAGCACAGAAGCAGAGTACTTCCATAGCGGAAGATCCAATGATCAAGCAAATGCTTGATTCATGTTGTTACAAATTTAAAAGTGTAGATACGATAGATAAAAAAGCAATACCTCGAAAGATTAAATCATATTTTTCCAAGATTTCCTATTCTATATTTACCAGACAAGGATTGATGGGTGCTGATTCTGCAGGAAATACTTTTTATATTGTATTAGGATACGCGACCCATTATGTGCTAGATGAAGTAGATTATTTCTATTTTGATAAAAACTGTAAATTTATTAAAAGGGGAACGTATTTCTGTGATATATGCTTTTGAATATTTGGATTAGTAGTATCACTCCTTGCTAAAACTCTTAGCAAATCATGGGTAGCACTTTTTGAGGGGTGATACCCATAAATATTGCTGAATATCAATACGTTAATTAAAAATAACAAGCCAGAACTGCTACCCATTGCTACCCATCATTTACATGTTTTCCTACTGTGCGGGAGGAGTGGGTTTTATAAGTTTTTCCCCCAATTTTTTGGGTAAAATAGGGTGCAGCAATTGCTTAACATAGCTTTTAGGAAATACCTCCTTTATGCCAAAAGCTTCAGGCTCATGGTCGGGGCAAACATAGGTACCGAAAATAATATCCATTAGCGGAGAAATATTGGCATAGTTGCCCCTGTCGCGCTGCACATCGTGGTGCCAGTGGTGCAGCTCGGGCGAACCAATGAGCCAGCGTATAGGCTTAAGTGGTAGCCTTACGTTAGAATGTATGTAAATGGCCCATATCCCCCTGAAAGCAATTATGCCTGCTATAGTTTCAAGCGGGAAGCCTAAAATAAAGGCAGGTAGGTTAATCAGCCCTATGGTGTATATTGAATCGAGAGGATGTTCACGGTATGCGGCCAACCAGTCGAGGTGTTCGGCGCTATGGTGCACCTTATGAAAGCGCCATAAGAAACCAACATTATGCTGCAACCTGTGGCCCCAGTATATAATGAAATCGCTCAATACAAGTACTTCAATGGCCTGAAGCCAAATTGCCTGCGACTGTATTTTGTGCCTGAAAGCCTGGGGAACAATATCATCTAACCAGAAACTGAAGTAGCTTAATGCCCATATAACAAGGAACCCCCAGAGGAAGTACTGGCCAAGCATATAACACAAGTCGGTGAACCAATGAGGGCGGAAAGTCTTCTGTTTTGCTTTGGCCGGAAACACCTTCTCCATGGGTATAAATACCAGAGCCAGGAAAAGCAAGCTTAATCCTGTACCTTCTAGTATTTTATAGTAATCCATGCCCTGTTTGGTTAGTGTTTGGGAAGATGCACAATAGTGTCTTTAAGATATTTTGGGGTATCTTTTACAGTAAATTTCACATCTTGGGTTACCGGAACCTTTTGGTCTATCAGCACCATTGATTTGGAAGTGGACAACATAGCAGGGCTTATTTTAACAGTGTCAGCTTTAGGAGCCTTACTCGAATTATGTATAGGGGAATCCACAACAGAGGGATTTGCCGCACTTTGCAGTTCCGCCCTGATTATCTGGCTGGAAATATTATCGTTACCGGTAAAATAACCGTTGAGTTTCCCCGTTTTATAAGCTATAAAACTGCTGAGAAAAAAAACGAATAGTAGTAAGGTAAAGACCTGCAGTAATTTCTTTGCTTTCATTTTGGAAAGAGTTAATAGTTGAGTGCCGAAAATCAAATGTAATGCGGAAAGTTGCGATAGATGAATTGGTTAACATATATTAACAGAATGAGTGTTAATAAATATCTGCCATATTTAACAGTCAGATAATTTGAAAATTAATGTAATATGTATATGTTTGTAATATTATTAGACAGAATATTTATTTATACGGTGTAAAGAACGCATGAAGAAGGTATTGGCATTTTTATTAGGTACTCTATTATTCACTTCGGAAATTCGTGCCCAGAAAAACCTGGAGTTAGGTGCTTTTCTTGGTTGTTCATTTTACCTTGGTGAATTAAACCCCAATGGGTTCTTTAACCAGTTTACCAGGGTTGCAGGCGGCCTTGCTTTAAGATATAATATAAATAACCGCCTTGCAGTAAGAGGTAACGCTTTTTTTGGGACAGTAACTGCCGACGATTCCCAATCGCCTTCTGCTTCACAACGCGAAAGAAACCTTGATTTTAAATCACCTATAGATGAATTCTCAGTTCAGGCTGAATTCAATTTTCTTGAGTACGAATTAGGTAACCCCAAACACCCGTTTACTCCATTTATTTTTGCAGGCTTCGGTATTTTTAAAATGGACCCACAAGGTCTTGATGGTAATCAATGGGTTGAATTACAACCGTTAAGAACTGAAGGTCAGGGTACTTCCGCAAATTCAGCACACCCTTATCACCTATTACAACCCTGCATTCCTTTCGGAGCAGGTATAAAGACTAATTTCTCCAAAACAATATGCATTACCATTGAATGGGGTATGCGTAAGACATTTACGGGCTATATAGACGATGTAAGTAAAACTTATGTCAGCCCGACTGTACTTGCCGCTGCTGACGGCGTAAGCGGGCCACTGGCTGTTGTAATGGCAGATAAAAGTACCAACCCCGATAAAGCTTCGGATGTTGGCGAAGAACGTGGTGATGGCAAAAAGGACTGGTACTCTTTCGCTGGAATAATCCTGTCGTTCAGGATACATTCAACCCACGAGCACTGCTATAGCTATTTTTAATCAGCCAATTTTAAAGAGTTCACGCTCTCAGTGCTGGGCTTTCCCCTTGATTTCTATACTATTAAAGCAGTTATTAATGCTGCCAATGTTAAGATTAGTTTCTGACAGGAAAAAGCTATCGTTTTTTTCTTAAATTGCACCTTCATATTGATTTTTAGCGTAACTGATGAAAAGAAGCCTACTGCGTTT
>Ga0206807_1050_pt1 | contig 23494 bp, 17 predicted proteins | sample Alteio_BWOrgCont_57_FD_152915 | JGI IMG/M metagenome (GOLD analysis project Ga0206807, IMG submission 152915) | Enriched cells from forest soil in Barre Woods Harvard Forest LTER site, Petersham, Massachusetts, United States -... | ecosystem: Environmental > Terrestrial > Soil > Temperate forest >...
TAATTTCGAAAAAGAAGCCCTGCAATCCACCACGCCGGTGCTGGTGGATTTTTGGGCTGAATGGTGCGGTCCCTGCAAACAGATTGCACCGGTGCTCAATGAACTGGCCGATGAATACCAGGGCAAAGTCAAAATCGGCAAAGTCAACGTTGATGAGCACCAAAACCTCGCCGCGCAATTCGGCGTTCGCTCCATCCCGACCTTGCTGTTCATCAAAAATGGCCAGGTTGCCGAGCAAATGGTCGGCGCCCGCAGCAAGCGCGACCTGAAGGCCAGCCTCGACCGCGTCGCCGCTTAAGGCCCGGGTGGCTATGTCCTTCCTGGTCACGCCCGCCGAACTCGCCCGCCGCGCTGAATTATATAACCAATTGGGGGCCACGCTCGCAGCAGGCGTGCCACTGGTTAAGGCGCTGCAAATGACTCAAAAAAGCGGCGCCGTTCGCGGCTCGCGCAAAACCATTCTCGGACTCATCGCCCATCTGGAGGCAGGACATACTTTCACCGACAGCATGAAACGCGTCCAGGGCTGGATGTCGGATTTCGACATCGCCCTGTTGTCCGTTGGTGAAGAATCAGGACGGCTGGACGTCAGCTTCAAGTTGCTTGCCAATTATTACGCCACCCGCTCCAAAATCATTCGTGACACGATTTCCGGCCTGCTCACCACCCTCGGAACCATCCACGTCTTTTTGCTCATCTTTCCCCTTGCGATGTTGACCGACTTTGTCGTCAAAGGAATATTCGGCAGCCAATACTCGCAGTGTTTTCCGTTCATAATCGAAAAAATCGCCGTCTTCGGGGGACTGTACGGCATCGTCTTATTTTTTATTTTCGCCTGCCAGGGCAAGCGCGGGGAACGCTGGCGTTCGATTGTGGAATCCATTTTCCAAATGATTCCCTTGCTGGGAACCGCCTTGAAATTCCTGGTTTTATCCCGGTTGGCAGCCGCGCTCGATGCCCTGACCAATGCCGGCGTGGATGTTCCTCGAAGTTGGGAACTCGCCACGGCGGCAGCTGGCTCGCCCCACTTAAAGCGCGAGGTTTCTGAATGGAAACCGCAAATTGAAAAAGGGCTGACTCCCGCTGACATCATCAATCAAACCACTTATTTTCCGGAGCTGTTCGCCAACCTTTATCAGACGGGGGAAATCAGCGGGAAATTGGATGAATCGCTCAATCGCTTGCACGAGTATTACCAGGAAGAAGGTTTTCGCACGCTTCGGCTGTTTACCCGGATTTTGAACGGCACCATTTATGGCCTCGTGGTGATGGTCGTGGCTTATAATGTCATCAGTTTCTATTCACACTTGTACGGCGGCGCGATGATGAGCGGCGGCGGCCTGGATGGTAACTGATTCCTCTTCAAATATTTCCCCATGACGTTAAACGAACTCCTGACGAACGAAGAATTGCGCCGGCACGAATTTCCGGTCACACACAAAAGAAATTTTCTCGCGCACGCCGCCGTTTGCCCCTTGCCCCGGCGAGTGGCCGAAGCCGTCAACCAGTGCACCAACGAAGGCACGCTCGGCGACCAGGAAGCGTTTATGCTGCACCGGTTGGATGACGCGCGCAAATTGACGGCGCAGTTGTTGAATTGCCAGAGCGAAGAGGTGGCGCTGGTCGGACCGACCTCACTGGCCCTGAGCTTTATCGCCGCCGGGCTGAATTTCCGCAAGGGCGACAATGTCCTGATCTATCACGACGACTATCCGTCCAATGTTTATCCCTGGATGGCGCTCGCGGCGCGCGGCGTGCAGGTGCGCCTGTTGAACACGCGCCATCTGGGCGTGATCCGTCCCGTGGATGTGATGGGGCAAGTGGATGAGAATACGCGGTTGGTCGCGCTGGCATCCTGCCATTTTGTCAGCGGCTACCGCCTCGATCACGCCGCCATCGGCAAATTTTTGCGCGAACGCGGAATCCTCTTCTGCCTGGACGGCATCCAGACAGTCGGGGCTTTGCCTACGACCGTGGAACACGTTGATTTTCTGGCCGCCGACGCGCACAAATGGATGCTCGGGCCTTGCGCGGCGGGGATTCTCTACGTCAAACGCGACTTGCAGGAAAAATTGAACCCGCCGGTCTATGGCTGGCACAATGTCCGTTCACCCAACTTTGTGGCCCAGAACAATATTGAATTCAAGAATGATGCGCGGAAGTTTGAGGCCGGCACGCATAATTTGCTGGGGCTTACCGGTCTCATTGCGGCGATGGAACTGACGCTGGAAATTGGCGTCGAAAACATCGCCCGGGAACTGGCGCGCAAACGGGCGTGGTTCGTGGCCGAGTTGCTGAAAAAAAACTACAGCGTTTTGAACCCCAAACCCGAACCGGAAAACGTAAGCGGCATCACGTCCATCTTCCTGCCGGGCAAAGACCTCACACCCTTAAACCAGAAACTGGCGGACGCCGGCATTACCGCCTCGTTGCGCGCCGACCGCAAGGGACAAAATTACCTTCGTTTCTCACCGCATTTTTATAATACGGACGATGAATTACAGCGGGTGCTGGCGTTGCTCTAAAAAACCAGACCGTTTCGTTTTACGATCGTTTTTTTAAAGGTGTAGACGAACGCGGCAGATGAATCGTGAATTTCACTACTTTACAAAACCGTCCTAGTTATCCCGCTGACTGAATTCACGAATCATCGCCTTCCACCAGGACGCGAGTTTTTCTTCCGGACGCAGCCAGGCCTGCTGATGCAACCACACCATCACCCGCTGGTCGGCCATGATCGAAATCCGTTCTGCCAGAGTCAATTTATCGGGACCTTCCGTCAATAATTTTTCGCCCAACACGCGGACCGCTTCGGTGCCGGTGCCAAGGCGGACAAACTGTTCGACGTAGGTGGGATTTAACTGTTTCTCCCGCAGCAGCGAAACATGGATGGCGTTGATATAGGGATCGAGGACGGCATCAGCCAGCCCGGCGTATTGGCGGGGCGGCGTTTTGTCGTCAGTCAGATCATGGATACGCATTCGCGAGCGGAGGGAAACAATTTCCAGCGGCGGCCGGGTTTCTTCCGGCGTCAAAAAAATCCCCAGGTTGCGGGCCCGAAGCCCCAGGCTGCGACGGCTGGTGAGCACGCTCAACGGAATCGAAAAAATCATGCCCGAGAGCACCGGTGTAAACCACCAGAACAAGGTCGGATCGAGCCGCCACATAAAGATGCCCCAAACCAGGCCAATCAGCGTATGTCCCCAATGCCGTTGCGCCGCGTAAAGCCAATTGGTGCCGTCCGCGCCGCGTTTTTGGGCCACCCAGCCGACCGTGATACCCGCGATATTGGTCAACACGAACCGCGTATGCCAGAGCATCAACATGGGGGCATGCAACGTGGAGAAAACGGTTTCTCCGAGAACGCCGATGGCGGCGCGGCCCACGCCCCCGAACAGCGCGCTGCGTTGCCGGTCACGCGCGAGGTCAATGAGGGAGAGCAGTTTCGGCAACATGATGACGACCATGCAAATGATGAAAATCAGCAGGGCATGCGCCCGGCCGCTCCAGTTCACCAGATAAGGAGTAAAGGCCTGCACGGAAAGATCGGATAATCCGGTGTACTTTTGATACCAATAGATCCAATTGAACACGAGCAGGAAGGCCAGCCAGAGCGGTCCGGCCAGATACCCGAAAATACCCAGCAGCAAATGCAAACGGCTCACGCCGCGCAATCCCTTGGCGAATAAAACCAAACTATGCTGCAAATTACCCTGGCACCAGCGGCGTTCGCGTTGCGCGTTTTCAATCAAGGCCTGCGGGGCTTCTTCGTAACTGCCTTCCAGATCATAGGCCAGCCAGACCTCCCGGTTTTCCCGCAACATGAGCGCCGCCTCAACGAAATCATGACTTAAAATCTGGCCGCCAAAGGGTTTGCGACCGGGCAACTGCGGCAAATCGCAAAACTGCATGAAAGGCTCCGTGCGGATGATGGCGTTATGCCCCCAATAATTACCCAGGTCCAGCGCCCAGTAATTCAAGCCGGCGATGAACACGGGCGCGTAGAGCCGGTTGGCAAATTGCTGGATGCGCCCGAAAAGCGATTCCGCGTTGACGAGCGCGGGGATCGTCTGGATGAGGCCGGCGGTCGGATGAGCTTCCATCAATTTGACCAGATCCACCAGGGTTTCACCCCGCATGATGCTGTCCGCGTCACAACAGACGAAGTAACGGTAGCGACGCCCCCAGGTGTTCAAGAAGTCACGGATGTTGCCGCTTTTACGCTCTTCGTTGAACAGGCGGCGACGGTAATAAATCTTGCCGAGCGCGCCCAGATCCCGGACGAGGTCATGCCAGCGGCGTTCTTCCTCAACCCACTTGTCCGGGTCGGTGGAATCGCTGAGAATAAAAAAATCGAACCCCTCCAACTTGCCGGTGCGGGCGAGCGATTCGTAAATCGTCCGCAGCCCCTCGTAAACGCGCACCGCCTCTTCGTTATAGATCGGAAAAATGATGGCGGTGCTGACGCCGGAGATGTCCTGATCGCGATAATTTTTCAGCGCGGTAATGCGGCGGCGCGTGCCGAAGATGCGGATCCAGAAACCATAGACGCCGTGCATGCAGCCAATGGCGGACAGCAGAAACAAAATGATAAAAAGCGAGAGCAGGACCGTGCGCGACGCCGACCAACCGGTGCGCCACAACAGGTCCGCGAAGAGCATGGAAACGAGTCCCGCCAGTAAAACCGCCGAGGAATAAAAAACGAAAAGCCGCCAGCCCCGGCGGATACGCGGTACTGATGCCACGGAGATTTTGGGGACGCCGGGCATGCTTCAGGTGTGATGGGTAATCCAGAAAATGGCGACCAGCAGCAGGGCGAATAAAAGCCACGCCATGGCCATGCGCACATAGGGAAACTTTCCGAGGTTGCTCAACGTGGTTATGGGACCGAGATCCAGCGGCCGCGGCGTCATCTTGGACAATTGGAAATCCGGTCCGGCGAGCAGGAAGGTTTCGCGCATGGCGCCGACGAATTCCTCCGGCCACGGGCCCGGGCGCAGAAACTGGTCCTGCCATTTGCCGGGCATGTCCGCGAGCAGCAAGGCCAGCCGGCCGCGCGTCGAAAGCATTTGATCCGAGTTGGTGGGCGAGATTTGCAAAACCTCGGCGAACCAACCGGTCACGAGCCGTTCCATTTCCTCGACCGCCAGCTCGGTCGCGGAACGCAAAGGTTCCGCCGGGGCGCGTTTTTGGGCGCTTTCCAGCACGCGCAACACCAACTGGCCAAGCAATGGTTTATTGCGGATGCGGAGCGCATGAAAATAATTCTCCACTTTCACGTAAGCCGCATTCCATTCCTCCAGTGTGCGTCCGGCAATGTCGCCGGAGGCATCGGTCAAATTTTTTAAGGCGGACTCCATAGATAAGTCCAGGTTTCGCTCGCAACCTGTTTGCCGTTTTGCAAGGTGCAGCGCAGATCCACCGGGTCATGATTGCCGGGTTTGGGTTGCATGGTCAAATACACGCGCCAGGTGCCGGCGAGGGTGTTTCGCACCACATAGTTATCCGAAATGACGGCATTCGCACTGCAACTGGCAACGGAGGTCGGGGGTTTGTCCTGGGGAATGGCGTCCAAATCCGGCCCGTCAAAATCAATGACAAATTGCCGCGCGCCGGCAAACCGGGTGTCCAGCCCGATGCGCATGGCGACAACTTTATCATAGGAGATTTTCAAATCCGTTTCCCGCGTCCATTTCATGGTGTAGCTGAAGCGATATGGCTGGAGCGGCGCCGGTTTGACCTTCGGATCCCAGAACGCGACAATGTTATCCAGCCCTTCATAGCTCGTGCTCAATTCCACGAGATGCAGGTCGCCATCGCCCCAGTCGCCGTGCGGTTCAATCCATACGCTCGGCGTCATGTGATACAGGTTGAACATGTCCTGATAGGCGGAAAAGTCGCGCTCTCGCTGGAGCAGGCCAAAGCCGCGAATGCCCGGCGCGTGAAAAATCTGGTGGCGCATGACGGGCGGGTTATCCAGCGGCCGCCAGAAAATCTCCCCGTTGCCCATGTGCACGAGCAACCCATCCGTGTCGTGGACTTCCGAACGATAGTCGTCGGGCTTATGCTCCGTGTTTTTGCCAAACCAAAACATGCTCGTCAACGGGGCCAGGCCGATGGTGTCAATCGGTTTACGGTTGGGATTGACCGCCTGGACGGTATTCGTTTGGCGCAGATACAGGATGGCATCCACATCACACACCGTGGTTTCCCCGGGGCGCAGGAGAAATTCATAAGCGCCCACACAACTGACGCTGTCGAGAATCGCGTAAAACCGAATTTCGTTGTCGTCCACATTCGGCTTGCCCAGCCACCAGTCGGTGAATATCGGAAACTCCTCGGGCCGGTCGTTTTCGCCACAATCAATGGCCAGGCCGCGCGCGGATTGTCCGTAATGCTGGTCTTTGCCCAACAGCCGGAAATAGCTGGCCCCGAGAAACACACCCAGTTCGTCAAACTGGTTGGTCTGGTTCAGCGCATACAAAATGCGAAAGCCGGCGTAACCGGTCTTGGTGGGAATCTGGTTGGCCAGATCGGTAAGCTTGCCGTAATCAAAGAAATCCTGCATGAAACGAATGGGCTGGGTATGGGTCAGAGTGAATTCATTCACGTGAACCGGCTCCTGATAAAGGTAACCGGGGTGAAAGAACTCAATCCGGAAGGGCAAATTATCCGCCGCCCACAGAGCCCGGTCGCGGCGGAAGCGGATTTCACGGTACTTGTCGTAATCCAGGTTGTCCTGCTGCAACACCTTGGGCAAATCCACCCGCGGGGAATGGAAAGGTTTCAACGCGCGTTCGTAAGCGCGATGTGCCACATAGTCGAGATTCACCTCGGCCGATTCCGCGCCCCAACAAAGCGACGCGATGAATAAATTCCCGGCGAGGCAAAGCAAATAATAAAGCCGCCACATTGCAACAAGGAGAAACTAAAACACCAGATTTTGCAAGCGTTCCGAGAACGACCGGCGAATCGTTCCAGGGGGAAATGTCAACGCAAACTTTGGCAAACCCGGGGAAAACGGTGTATGGTAAAATTACTGTGAACTCGTCGGCGGGGGCAGTATTCGGGCAGGGGGTACTCGCCACCGAAACCGGCAAACGCGAAAAACACGCAAAATGACGCCATTACCCTTTAATGAAAGCGAATACCGGCGCAGCTATTGGCCGCAAAAATAGATTAAATAAATTTTTGTTGACGAATCAAACAATTGTTTGAATTATCTGTTTGAAACATGAGAGAGAAATCGCCAGTCCTTGCGGAAGACCCGATGCACGACGCCACGCGGCGTCAGCTTTTGGAAGCGGCCGGGGAAGTGTTTGCCGAGGCCGGCTTTCGCAACGCCACGGTGCGCGAGATTTGCCAGCGGGCGGGGGCAAATGTGGCGGCGATCAATTATCACTTTGGTGACAAGGAAACGCTTTACGTGGAAGTACTGCGTTACGCGCATGGCAAGGCGTTGGAGAAATACCCCATCCTGCTGAACGTCCCGGAAGACGCGCCACCGGAGAAAAAACTGTTCGCGTTCGTGCATTCACTGCTGCTCCGGATTTTTGAAAAAGGCCCGACTTCCTGGCATGGCCGGCTGATGTCGCGCGAGATGATGGAGCCAACGGCGGCGCTTGATTCCTTGATTGAAGAACGGATCCGCCCGATGTCCACTGTGCACTGCAAAGTCATCGGGGAACTCCTGGACCGTCCGCCGACCGATGAGTTGGTGTTGCGCTGCGCTTTCAGCGTGGTGAGCCAATGTGTGTTTTACAACCACTGCCGGCCGGCGGTGGGAAAACTGTTCCCCCAGCTGTTGCCGCATGACCCGGCGAGCATCGAAGCCCTGGCAAAACACATCACGCATTTTTCGCTGGCGGCAATGAAGGATTTTGGCACCAACAAAAAATAATTTTTTTGATCATGAGAAATTTGAAATGGTTTTTCCCCCTGGTGTTGACCGGCTTCACGCTGGCCGTCAACTCCGTCGCACAAGACATCAATACCAATGTCCCCGAATGGCTGACGCGCCCCCTTTCGCTGGCGGATGCGATGAACACGGCATTGCAGCAAAACGCCGCGATTCTCGAGGCCAAAAACGACCTGGAAGCGTCGCACGGGGTCGTGGTGCAAACACGCGCGATCGCCCTGCCGCATGTGCAGGCAACCGGCCAATACGCCGATGAAGAGGAAACCCTGCTCCAGAAAATTCCCATCCCCGGTTTTTACTATCCCATCCCGCACCAGAATTGGAACGCCGGCATCCAGATCGTGCAAGATGTTTACATGGGCGGACGATTGGTAGCCGCCTTCAAGGCCGCTGATGCCACCGAAAAACAGGCCATCGCCCAATACCAAACCTCGGTGGCAGACGCGTTATTGAACGTGCGCATCGCGTACTATGACGTCTTGCTGGCGGCGCAGGAAGTGATCGTGCATGAAGCCTCGGTGAAGCTGCTGGAAAAGGAATTGGACGACCAGCAACACCGGCTCAATGCGGGGACCGTGCCGAAATTCAATGTGCTCCGCGCCGAGGTGGCCGTGGCCAACGAACGGCCAAGCCTGATCCAGGCGCGCAATAGTTTTCGCATCGCCAAAAACAATCTGGCCAACGTGCTTGGATACAATTTACCCCGCAATGTCTGGGAAGACATCCCCTTCAACCTGACGGATGGTTTTGACACCGCGCCGTTTCAGATCAACCTGCCGGACGCCATCCAGCAGGCCCTCACGCAACGTTCGGAATTGATCGCCCTGCGCAAAGACATGGAACTCCAAAACCTGAACATTGTGGACGCGAAATCCGGCTACAAGCCGACGGTATCGGCGTTTGCGGGATATAACTGGGTGAATTCCGAGTTCAGCTCCGATCCCTCGGACGAATACAACGGCTGGAACGCAGGCGCCCAGCTCACGTGGAATATTTTCGACGGCGCGCTGACCTTTGGCAAAGTCAAACAGGCCAAGGCGCAATATGATAAGTCCAAAACGGCCGTTGACGACGAGGCCCGCCAGATCGAATTGCAAGTCCGCACGGCGTACTCCGATTTCATCCAGGCGCGGGAAACCCTGGATTCACAGCTCAAAGTGCAGGAAGAAGCCGAGGAAGCGTTGCGCGAGGCCAGGCAGCGGGCGGAAGCCGGCACCGGCACGCAATTAGATGTCCTGGACGCGGAAACGTCGCTAACCCAGGCGCGTACCACCCAGATCGAGGCGCTCCACGATTATTCCACGGCCCGCGCCCGGTATGACCGCGCGATCGGCAGCGACCTGGCCGCGGTAAAATAATTTTCATTTGCCGGTTGACGTCACCGGCGGCATTCAGGATTTTGTCCCGCTATGGCAAAAATTCAACGCGCGCTCATTTCTGTTTCCGACAAGACGGGAATGGTTCCCTTCGCCCAAATTCTCGCGCAGGCGAACATTGAAATCATTTCCACCGGCGGCACGGCCAAAACGCTGCGTGAAGCCGGTTTAACGGTGAAAGACATCAGCGACCATACGGGTTTTCCCGAAATGCTCGATGGCCGGGTCAAGACGCTGCACCCGAAAGTTCACGGCGGCCTGTTGTATATTCGCGGCAATACGACGCACGAAGCGGCGGCCAAAGCCCATGGAATCACGCCCATTGATCTGGTGGTGGTGAACCTTTACCCCTTTGAACAAACGGTGGCCAAACCCGGGGTGAGCCTGCATGACGCGATCGAGAACATTGATATCGGCGGCCCTTCCATGCTGCGCAGCGCGGCCAAAAATCATGACAGCGTGACCGTAGTCGTTGACCCGTTGGATTACAGCGAGATCGCCAGACAAATCACCGAAAACGGAGATACCACCCCGGAATTGCGCCGGCAACTCGCAGCCAAGGTTTATGCGCGTACCGCGGCTTACGACGCAGCCATCGCCGCGCATTTGCAGAAAGAATTCTCAGCGGGCCAGCTGGTGCTGCCCCAGGTCCTGACCATTTCCGCGCCGCTGGCCCAACCGTTGCGTTACGGAGAAAACCCGCACCAATCAGCGGCGCTTTACGGCAAATTCCGCGAGTTTTTCCAGCAACTTCACGGCAAAGAACTCTCCTATAACAACATTTTGGACCTCACGGCGGCGGCCAGTTTGATCGCCGAATTTGAAAGTGATTCGCCAACCCTGGCCATCCTGAAGCACACCAACCCGTGCGGCATCGGCCAGGGCGCCAACCTGCGCGAGGCCTGGGAAAAAGCGTTTGCGACGGATAAACAAGCTCCGTTCGGCGGCATTATCGCCGTTAATCAGGCGCTTGACGGCGGCTGCGCGGAAGCGATCTCGGAAATCTTCAGTGAAGTCATCGTGGCTCCCGATTTTTCACCGGAAGCGCTGGCCATCCTGCAAAAGAAGAAGAATTTGCGCCTGTTGAAGATTCTTAAAAGCCCGTTGGCCGCCCAACCGTGGGCATTGCGCGGCGTGGGGGCGGATTCTTATTTATTGCAGCAACAGGATTTGAAAGTAACAACGGCCGCCGATTTGAAAATCGTCACGAAACGCCAGCCGACCGAGAGGGAGTTGAAAGCGATGTTGTTTGGCTGGCGGGCGGTAAAACACGTGAAGTCGAACGCGATTATTTACGCGGGCGTGGACCGGACGCTCGGTGTGGGCGCCGGCCAGATGAGCCGCGTGGATTCGAGCCGCATTGCCGTCTGGAAGGCCGGCGAGGCCAAACTTTCCCTCAAAGGCAGTGTGGTCTGCAGTGACGCCTTTTTCCCGTTTCCGGACGGCTTGATTGCCGCCTCGGAAGCCGGTGCGACGGCCGCCATCCAGCCGGGCGGATCGGTGAAGGACGGGGAAGTCATCGCCGCGGCAGATGAACGCGGCATGGCGATGGCTTTTACCGGTGCGCGCCATTTCCGGCATTGAGCCACATCACTGGCTTGGCTAGCGAAGCAGCCAATAAATGATGGCTATCTGCGTGGCCGTGACGGCCACAAGCAGCACCCAGACAAGCATCTCCCGCAATCCCAACCCGCGGAGCGGGACTGGCGCCAGCCAGAATTGGATTTTGGCGGATCCCAAAGTGATTATATCGCCATTGCGCAGGCGGGCGGCGGTTTGCGGCTGTCCGTTAACAGTCGCCAGGGCGTCGGGAGCTGTTTCCAGGATGAATCCTTGTTTCTTTTGAAATTCAAGCGTCAGGTGCCGGTCCCAAACTCCCGGATCTTCAAGTGAAAGATCGTTCTCAGCCGAGCGGCCGATTAAAAAAGGAAAATGGCGGATGACTTGCACGTTACCCGCCATTTTCCCGGAAAGAATGCTAAGCTGAACCATCACCAAAGCTTCCGCTTAACATGAACTTGATCGCCGGGGTAAACCAAGGGATCAACTTCATCTCCGGCGAGAACTTTATCGCAGTTTACAATCATTCGCTGACCATTGACCCGTGTCAAAACCACATTTTTGCGATTGGCAAAATCAGTGAAATCCGACGCCGCAGCGATGGCGCGCGTGACCGTGATGCCTTCGTGGTAGAGCTGTTCCCCGGGGTGACCGACTTCACCCTGAACGTAATAGACACGCTCGCTGGTGGAGGTAACGGTAACATTCAGGTGGATGTAAAACCTCGGAACATACGCATTATAAATATCGCGTTGCAATTCGCCCATGGTCTTGCCGGCTGCCTTGATCGCACCGATGTCGTCAAGGGTGATGGTGCCATCTTCTTTGATGGATTCTTCGTGAGGCGGAACAGTGGTGGGCAATCCATCCAAGGTCACGGTCACGGTGTCACCCACATGCAAATGGGAAACATCCACTTCATGATTGGGATCAGTGACGGCCTGCTTATTTGTGTCGCAGCCGTTGAAAAACAGCGCCAAAACGGGCAGCAGACAAAGCCAGACGAAACGCATGCGGTAGGTAATGCTCAAATTCATGGACGGTTATACTGTCGAAATTGCCGGGGCAATCAATATTTTTGTTTAATGCCCGCTTTGCCAGCGTCATCGCCTGCGGCTTTGGCTTTGGCATCAGCTTCCTGCTCTTCTTCGCTGCGGGAATAATAGTAGTCGTGGTAGTAACCGCTGTAGTAATAGTAGCCTTCATCCTGCGACATATTAATATTATTCAGGACGATGCCGACAAAATTGCCACCGACTTTTTCGATCATCTGCTTGGCGCGGATGGTCATCGGCTGCGGATAGCGGCGATATTGAATGACCTGCATCACGAGATCCACTTCGCTGGCCAGAACGGAAGCATCGCTCACACCCAGAATCGGAGGTGAATCAAAGAAAATGAAATCGTAGCGCTGCTTGAGTTCATCAATCATTTCCTTCATTTGGGCCGAGCCCAGAATACCCATGGCGCTATTGGGCAATTTACCGCTGGGCATGAAATCGAGGTTGGGAACGGGCGTGGCTTGAACCACTTCCACCACGCTGTTTTGCTTGAGCAGATAATTGGTCAAACCAAGGTTGTTCGGCACCTTGAATAATTTATGCAAGGTCGGGCGGCGTAAATCGGAGTCCACGATAAGCACCCGGTTGCCGGCCTGGGCAAATACCGTTGAAAGATTGATCGTCGTGGTGGATTTGCCTTCCCCGGCCCCGGCGCTGACGATGACAATCGTGTTGAATTTTTCATTACGTCGCGTGAACAGCAAGTTGGTGCGCAACACACGGTAAGCCTCGGCGTTTTTGCTCTCGGCCCCTTCCTCCAACAAATAACCAATGTTTTGCGGAATGACCCCCAGAACCGGCGCCTGGAAGATGCGTTCGACATCGTCAATCGTTTTGACGCTGGTATCAAGATATTCAATAAAGAATGCCAGGCCGACGCCCATGATCAGACCGAAAATAAGACCGAGGGCGATGTTGAGCGGCTTGTTGGGTTTGACCGGGGCTTTGCCGGGCTCGGCAGAATCCACAACCTGAACCATCGAATCTTTGGGAATACTGGCGTCAACCCTTTCGGCATCCATTTTCAGGTATAATAGCCGGTGTTGTTCGTCCAACTGATCAAGTTTGCGTTTGGCATCATAGTAAGGCTGGTTTTTGGCCGCATCGGCCAAGTCATTTTGCTTGGCATCATTGACCTCACGCGTGATCTCATCCAGCGCTGCCTTTTGTGCATCCACTTTGCTGCTGATCCCGGCCATCACTCCCACCACACGATCGTCCACTTCGTTATTCAAAGTATCAATTTCTGATTTGACTCGAAGAACCACCACGTTGGTGAGTGAATAATCATTGGTAAGAACCGCATATTGCTGCTCCGATTCATGCAGTTTATCCAATTCATTCTGAAGGGTTGCGTCGGAAGAAACCGAGGGTAATATATCTCGAAGTTTTTTGGTATCATAACCCTTCAAATCATTATATTGCATCAAAGCCTCTGTGTAATCCTTCTCATATTCAATCCTCTGGTCGTTCAATTGTCGAATCTGCTCCTGACTCAATGGCGTGTTGCCCAAGGTAGAACCTGTATTATAATCAACAATTTTCAGAACTCTGCGTAATTCATCCACATTTGACTGCACAGTTAGAACCTCTTGTTCTTCTTTGTCATATTGGTCTTGCAAAGACTTCAAGCCAGTCATCGCCAATTCTTCGCGCGTTTGCAGCCGGTACTGCCGGTAGGATTCCGCCACGGCATTGGCAATTTGCGCAGCCTCCTTGGGATCATCACTATAAACCGCGATGGTAATCAGCTTGGTATTCCGCACCGGGGTCAGCACCATGCTGTTTTTAAGGATTAACATGGTTTCGGAAGTCTTAAGCGTCCCGCCGTTGTTGAATTTCTTGCCCCACTTGTCATTTAAATTCAAGGTCGCTATGACGTTACTCAGAACCACCTCGGATTGCATGATTTCAAATGTCGTCTGGATAAAGTAAGGATCAAAACCGCTCATAGAGGGGGTGTTATCCACCATACCCTGAACGTTATTAACATCCTGCTCTACTTTGATCCGTGTGGTGCTGGAGTAAGATTCCGGCAGAATAAAAGTAACCGCCGTGGCAATAATCGCAGTGATCAAAAAGACCGTAATGATGATCGCCTTGCGGATGCGAATAACGCGCCAATAATCGAGGAAATGCAATTGCGCGTCAGCGGGCGATGGTGACGGCGCCGGAGTTTTTGTTTCGTCCATAAATTAAAAAAAAATTGGGAGCCTGACCAGTTATGGACACGGCTCCCTTGCTTTCTGTTCAAACCATGCGGCTAAAATTTCTTAATAAGTCGCGGTCAAACCAACGTAGTACCGGTTGCGTTCGTAACCAGCTCCCGGAACACCTGACCGGAGTCGGTCATAATTATATCCGATATCCGCAGAAAGATACTGGTTGATGATGTATGTCAGATTCAACCCGGCACTGTACATCACATCCGGCGATATACTGGTAGCACCGTGGAATTCTGAATAGGAATATTGAGCAATAGCGGAACCGATCAATTTGTCGGTGAAATGATGGTTAATGCTACCATAGGCGGTTGAAGTTTCCTGATATTGAATCACGCCGCCACCCGGAGTAAGCGAAGAAACGTAAGTCGAATTATCCCCTTGGGTAAAACCAACTTGAACATAACTTCCCGGAAGATATGTATAGGTCAGGGCCACATTGCCATACGGCGACCAGGACTTCGAATCGGGGGTTGATTGATTATAACTATCAACGTATTCGGCGCCACCTTTGGCCGTAGCACTTATGTTAGCCGTAAACTGATGCTGCACGCCCACATAAATTTGATGTGCATAAGAATTGCGGTAGTTGCCGTCAACATTCTGACCGTTTACCGTTCCAATAGGCTCACCAGACTCATAATCCACATAGTCAAAGGAATACCCCACAAAAACCATGGTTTCTGGGTCAAAACGCCATTGCAAATCAAGACCAGCGTTTTGGTCAACACGATTCAAAAGACCCGCCAGACTGGGAATCGCAGCCGTGCCCCCACTATCCTGAAAATCATAAAAACTATTATTATAATGAAGATCCGTGCTAAACTCGCGGGTCCATTGGGTATCCAGATCAACATTAAAAACGTTAGCGAGGTTATTACCATTTACCCGGAACGGAACACCCGCGCCTTGAAGCAATGCCGGTTCCTGACCGGAGGTAAACGTATCAGTCACGTTGGCTTTCCAACGCTCATTGAACGCATGATCCAGCCAAATATCAAATTCGTGAGTTTGGTCAAAAGCATTTTGGCTCTCGATTTGGCGCTCGTTATACCAATAGAGACCATAAGTATACCTAACGCCAATGTCAGTCTGGGTAAAAGAATCATTGAGCGATACGGAGGGCGTTAGCTCAATGCCAAAACTTCCCTTTTTGATGTTGGCAGTGGCGTAGTTGTCGTCGTAAAACCCGCGAAGTGTTGCTGAAACACTCCAGATTTTTGGAGAAGGCGCTGGGATCGAATCATCAGCCAACGCTGATTGTAAACCCGCGGTGCCAACAGCCACCAGCCCTGCAGATATAAAAAAACTCTTCATATTTATTCTGGATTTTATTGTGTGAACTTGGCTTTGACCACTCTGCACTCCCTCTCGTTCAAAAGTGACATTAGCGGACAACGCGCAAACTTTAGCAGTCCTGGAAGTGAATGGCAAAACTTTTTTTCAGAAAATTCACAATTTCTACTCGCAAACATTTGCATTCCCGGAATTTGCCCTACTTGGGACAAGTTTGTCCCAGTTCTTTCATCAGCCGGATTAATCCCAGGGTGTTGATCGTGTCTTTTTTTTCCAGCCAGCCTTTACGGGCAATGCCCGCGCCGAGACGTAGAAAACTGGCGTGTTCATTCCGGTGCGAGTCAGGGTTGATGACGCATTTGACACCCTTGCTTTTGGCATAGGGCCAATGTCGCCAATCCAGATCAAACCGGCGCGGATTGCTGTTCAATTCAATCCAGGTGCCGGTTTCGGCGCAGGCGTCAATCACGGCCCGCACATTGACCGGATAGGGCTCGCGCTCCAAAAGCAGCCGCCCGGTCGGGTGGCCAAGTATATGCACAAAAGGATTTTCCGCCGCGCTAATGAGTCGTTTTGTATTCTCGGCCTCACTGCTGGAGGGAACGTGCAAGCTCGCCACGACCACTTGCAGTTCCGCGAGCACCTCATCGTCAAAATCCAACCGGTCTTTCAAGATATCCACTTCGCTGCCGGTCAATAGCCGGAAATCGCTGCCCCGTTCCGCTAACCCTTCATTGATCTTTTTGATTTCTTTGATTTGCTCGCGCAATCTTCTTGCATCCAATCCATTAGCTTGAAATGACGCCTTGGAGTGGTCCGTGATCGCCCAATACTCCAATCCCAGGTTCTCCATGTACTCGGCGATTTCCGACAAGGTATTATGCCCATCGCTCCAATTTGAGTGGTTATGGAGGGAACCCTTTAAATCAGTCCATTCAAGCAATTTGGGCAATGCATTCTTTTCACCCGCCAGGAATTCGCCGTGGTCTTCGCGCAATTCGGGCGGCATATAGGGCAGGTTCAGTTCCGCAAAAATTTCTTCCTCGGTCTGGCAAGGCACGAGTAATTTCGGGTCACGCGTTTCCTCTTTCGATTTGAACAGCCCGTACTCGTTCAAGCGCAGGCCGCGCTGGATGGCCCGCTGGCGCATCACGATATTGTGCTCTTTGCTGCCGGTGAAGTACGCCAGCGCAAACGGAAATTCCGCGTCGCTGACCACGCGCAAATCACATTGTATCCCGTCCTTGAGCAGAACGCTGGCCTTGGTCTCACCTTGGGCGATGACTTTTATGATTCCCGGAAGAGCAACAAAGGCCCCGATCACTTCTGCCGGCTTTTTGGAGGAAGCGAGCAGATCAACGTCGCCGATGACCTCTTTAAAACGACGCAAACTACCGGCGGCACTGCAACGGATCACATCAGGCAGCCCGCGTAATTCCTCCAGCAAGGGTTCAGCGACGCGCAAGGCATGACCCAGCAAATGCTTGCTCGCATAAGTTCGTTTGCGCTCGATACCTTCCAGGATATTGGTCTGCGTTTTCTCGCCAAAACCGTCCAATTCAGCAACTTTTCCGGCTTTGCAGGCGGCCTCCAATTTCTCAATCGAATCCACGCCCAGCTTTTTGTTCAAGGCCTGGATCTTTTTGGGACCCAAGCCGGAAATTTCCAACATCTCGATCAATCCCGGCGGAATGGAAGCCTTTAAATCATCGTAATACTTCAGTTTTCCGGTTTCGACCAGTTCGGTGATTTTCTGTTCCAGGGCCTCACCAATGCCTTTGATTTCGCCGAGCCGCTTTTCGGCGACCAGCGTGGCGAGCGGCTCGTGCAAACCTTCAATCGTCCGCGCGCCGTTGGCATAAGCGCGCGTCTTGAAGGGATTTTCACCCTTGAGCTCAAGCAGCACCCCGATCTCGACCAGAATCTCCGCCACTTTGTCTTTGTCCATGCAGGTAATATGAAGCCTTCCGTGTCAGGTGCCAAGTGCCACGTTCAGAAACAGCCAAACAGGCGAAACTTGAAACCCGGCGCCCGACACCTGACACTACCGAAAATGACTGCAATCAAGAAATGGCCGGCCGCCCTGACCATCGCCGGCTCGGACAGCGGCGGCGGCGCCGGCATCCAGGCCGATCTCAAAACATTCGCCGCGCTGGGCGTCCATGGCACTTGCGCCATCACCTGCTTGACCGCGCAGAATCCCCGGCATGTTCTGGCGATCGCCGCCGGCACACCCAAAATCGTGCAGCAACAAATTGAAGCCGTGTTCGGGGAATTGCGCCCGGCTGCGGTAAAAACCGGAATGCTTTACTCCACGGAAATCGTTTCAGTCGTCGCCGAAGCTCTCAAAGACCATTCCCGCGCCGGTCGGAAATCACTGCCGCTCGTGGTTGACCCCCTCATGGTTTCCACCAGTAGCACCCGCTTGTTGAAACCGGCGGCGGTCAATTGCTTAAAAGAACAATTATTGCCGTTGGCTGCCCTGATAACTCCCAACCTATCGGAGGCGGAGATTCTGACCGGCCAAAACATCTCCTCGGTCGAAGACATGCGCCGGGCGGCCCGACAAATTCATTCAGACTTCGGCTGCGCGGTGCTCGTCAAGGGCGGGCATCTGGCAAATTCACAGGAGGCGATGGATATTTTTTTTGACGGCAAAACCGAATTGCTTTTATCCGCTCCCTTCATGCGCGGTATTCGCACCCACGGCACCGGCTGCACTTATTCGGCGGCGATTTGCGCGGCCCTGGCGCGCGGGCACAAGCTTCCGCAAGCGGTTCAAATCGGGAAAAATTTCATCACGGCTGCCATTGCCGCAGGCTACAAGGTTGGCCGCCATTTTGCGCTGGGAGTTCCGGCCGGCCCAAAACTCTGATTTAAAGTGGCGGCCAACCGTAACCGGCTACAGATTCGGATAGCTCAGCCGGAAAAATTGGACGTCGTTGGTCGAGTTCAGCAAGAGGCTATTTTGCCCGTTGGCAATGGCAGGAGCCGAAATACCATTGGTACTCCAGATCGGGGAAATCAAATTAGTTGTCGTTTCCACCAGAAATCCGGCCGGGTATAATGGCCAGGTAATGAGAGCATTGGTGCCGGACAGGGTTATCGCCAGCGACGGCGAAGACGTAAATTCCCAGGCCAGGGCATAAGTTTCAGCGGCACTCACAATACCAATTCCCGGAACTCCGCCCGCAAAGCCGCCCGCTTTCCAAACCTGCAAGTCATAGCGTCCCGACGCCAGTTGCGGCATATAAATGTGTTGAACGTTATCAACCAGACTGGTGCTGCACAGGACCAGATTGCTATTGGCACAATTATAAAGGAAGAGGCTGAGATGGTTGATATCCGATTGGTTTTGTTGACGATTCCAGACCAGCGTGGCGATGGCGGTAAATTCCGCACTCGAATTATTGTTGGTCACATTAAAATAATAATGGTTCACCTGATCGGAAGTTAAGCCACTGGAATTGGTATTAAAATCCCATCCGCTCAAGATGGGAATACTGCCCGTGGCGCCAGTCGGCGGATGCGCCGAACCCATGGGAGAAACACTGCTCGTTGCGATAAAACCATATTTGCCGCCAGCAAGCTGCTCATAAGAGTTGAGCAGGTTCAGCACTCCCGCACCGTAACGCGCGTCGAGGGGCGAGGCCGTGGAATTCGTCCAATTCGCCGGTTTGACGGCGCCATTCAGCAACAATGCTTTGATGGTACGCATGTCAAAAGCGGAGTTGGTATTGCTGCCGCCATCACCTCGTAAGGCAGCCTGCATCAGCACCGCCGCCGCGCCCGCCACCAGTGGCGTGGAAAAGCTGGTTTCCCAGGCAATGGCGGTGATATCCGGTTTGCACCGGCCATTGTCTACGGTGGGACCGATGCTGTTGTAATAATTAAATTCATAGTATGCCCCCACGCTGATGCAATTGTAAGACGTGCCCGGGGCGCTAACGGTCGGGCTGTTTCCCGGATTGTCGGCGGCCGAAACAAACAATGTTTGATTTTGATCGGAATAATTATCGTACTGCGAATCCACCTGCTCCTGATCCGAAGCCGACAATGCTCCGAAAGTAAAACTTTGATTCACCACGGCGTCGCCGGCGTTGGGCAAGGAGGCGCTGGCGATATAGTTGGAGTAATAAAAGTCCGCCTCGGAATTATCCACCCGCGCCACATTCGTGGCGACCCCGGCGGGCGATCCATAATCAGGCGCGGAATACGTTCCATAAAACAACTGGCCGACAACATCGGCATGAGATGATTCCTGGCCAAGGTCATTTGGAAAAATATTCGCCGTGCCGCCAAAAGAAGTATAAGTGAAAATGGAAGCGGCCCGGTCAGGACTCGTGGGATTGACCTCCCATGTCAAATCATTGGTGGTCTCTGATGACTCCGGCTGACCCACCACAATGCCTTCGCCATTGAGATTGGTCGTCACCGCTCGCAAGGCCGTCACGCCGACTTCGTCCAAAGAAGAAGCAGCCGCAACTGATGCAAAAATCGCAGCCAGCAAGACCGCAAGCACCGTTTTAATCATCCGCCATCCCCCCGCCCTGGATCTTCATTCTAAATTTCAGCATAGCTTACTTCAAGCCCGCCAGGATTTCAACCAACGGGCATTACCAACTGATGACAAACAAGGAAACAGATTGCCGGGGCAATTGGCATGACAACACCAGTTTTCCATTCAGAACATTCATGGTTTTTGGCGATCCCAGTTCGGTAAGCTGTCCAGCCTCCTGCAATTCAACCGCCTGCGCGGGTGAAATCGGCATCGGCGCATTCATGGCCTTCCAGGCGGTGAAGGCATTGCTGTGTTCATCATCAATCCGGAATTGCCGGACCCGGACTTTTTTTGCCGCCGGCAAACCATCCAGCGAAAGCTTTACCGCCGCCGCCGCTCCGGAGATTTCGTCGTCATGATAATGCCAAACGAGCACGCTCAATTGATGAGAACTCAAACCGGCGAGCGCCGAGACATCCGGCTGCGACCGCACGCCGTTTTTGAGCAGGGAATCCAGCGGAACTTGCCCGCTGCTCTCGACCGCCACGCGCTGGCCATCCATTTTGGCCAACATGCGGAACACATTAAGCACCGGCAAATCAATGCCGTCGCTGGCCAGGACGCGGAAGCCGGCGAAAGGCGGTTCATTTTCAAACTCGAACGCCCACGTCAGCGCGCCTTCCAGATTCACACCATAACGATCGGCCAATTCAAATTCCCGCGCCACGCTGGCGGCGGTATAGCTGGCGTAGATCGCGCCGTTGCGATAACCCAACTGGTCGCCCTGGCAGGCCGCGCAACCATCCGGATCGGATTCCCCCACAATGATGGGTTTGCTTTTCAATTCGGGAAACGAGGCGATGATCTTGAACGCTGAATCCAGGTTGCGCATCTGGCTGGCCATGCCCATGCGCACATGACCATCCGCAAATTCCGGCGAGCCTTTGGCATGGAAAGAAATGAAATCAATCGGCGTCCCGATTTGGCCGGTCGCCTCATTGGTCCCGTGCAGGCAGTGCTCCAAAAAGACGCGCAGAAATTTGGTGCCACCGCCGGCTGAATCCGGCCCGCCCACCCGCGCCGCGGGCAACGCGCGTCTCACGGCCGCCACCGCGTAATCATGCAGTTTGAAAAAATCCCGCGGCTTGCCCTGCCAATAACCGATGTTCGGCTCGTTCCAGGTCTCCCAATACCAGTTCGTCACCGCATCGCGCCCGTAGCGCGAGAGGTCGTGCCCGGCCCATTGATAAACCAGTTCCGACCATTTCGCGTAATCTTTCGGAGGATACGCCCAGCCGGTGTAAATCTCATTGTATTTCGCCGCCGGAGTCCAGTGATGCTGATACGGTTCCGGTTTGGTCGAAAGCGCTTCCGGCATGAAACCGATCTCGACGTAAGGCCGCACGCCGCGTTCGCGGTAAGTGTCAAATATCCCGTCCAAAATCGTCCAGTTATAAACCGGATGGCCATTGGCATCCTCGAAATAAACCCCGGTGGAACCCCATTTCAAAGCCGGCGTCCCATCGCCGCTGTTTAACAAATTATGGGTGCGGAAATAAACGTCATTCGTCCGCAACTGGCCGAGTTCGCCGATCAGTTTTTTCCCGTTGGTCATGGTGGCATAATTCGGCTCGTCCGCGCCGAAAAAGCGCCAGATCGGCTTGAGTTCACCGACCGGTTGGTTGGCGTGAACCTGAATCGTGACGGGAAATGAATCAGCTTCGGCGGCAAACAGCCATTGATTTGGCCACGCCCAGACCAAGGCGAGGATGACGGGCAGGCGGAATTTCACCCGGGCAGATTAACCGTTTGGCCTAATTTTTTCCAACCCGGTTTTAAAAATTCTGTCGAATTCTCCCGATTCTGCCTTAACTTTGGGGATGGCTGACACGCTGGTCATCAACGAAATCTATTTGAGCCTGCAGGGGGAGAGTACCTTTGCGGGTTTGCCGTGCATTTTCATCCGGCTCACCGGGTGCGACTTGCGCTGCTCCTTTTGCGATACGGTGTATGCCTTCACCGAAGGCAAAAAAAAGACCTTTGCCGAAATCTTCGAAAAAACGGAGGCCCTGGCCCGTCCCTTTGCCACGATCCAACGACCGGGGCTGGATTCCAGGCTGCCCCTCGTGGAACTGACTGGCGGCGAGCCGTTGCTGCAAAAGAACACCGTGCCGCTCATGCGACAACTGTGTGACCGGGGGTTCACGGTCCTGATCGAGACCAGCGGCGCGCATGACATTTCCGGAATTGATCCCCGGGTCCGCCGCATCATGGATTTGAAATGCCCCGGCAGCGGTGAAATGGAGCAAAATCTTTACGCGAACATCCCGCATTTGAAGTCCACGGACGAAGTCAAATTCGTCATCGGCACGGTTGAAGATTATGAATGGGCCCGCGAACAAATCGCCAGGTATAAACTGGACGCCCTTTGTCCCCTGCTCTTTTCCTGGGTGCATCCGCTGACACCGGAACAGCAGAGCAAGGTCTTGAAAAAAGTTCCCGCCGGGCTGACGGCCATTTCCCGCCGTGATCTGGCCGAAAGAATCATCGCCGACGCGCTCCCGGTGCGATTTCAAATTCAGCAGCACAAAATCGTCTGGCCGCCGGAACAGCGTGGAGTTTGAAATGAGCGAAACCGGGAAAGTCATCGAATTGCTGCGTGAATACGAATCACGCAATGTCATGTTCACCGAACCGGACGGTTCATGGCCGATTGTCTGGGAACGCGCCAAAGGCGTGCATGTGTGGGATGCCGAGGGCAAAAAATATCTGGATTTGACCGCCGCCTTCGGGGTGGCCGCCGCCGGGCATGCGAACCCGGACGTCGTCAAAGCCGGGCAAACCCAGATGGCGAAATTGTTGCACGCCATGGGCGACGTGCATCCGCACGCGCGCAAAGCGGAATTGGCGCAGAAATTGAGTCAGCTCACTTTTGAGCGCTGGGGCAAAAAATCCGGCAAAACACTTTTCGGCAATTCCGGCTTTGAAGTAGTGGAAGCGGCCTTGAAAACGGCCATTCTGGCGACACAAAAACGCGGCATCATTGCCTTTGAAGGCGCGTATCACGGGCTGGGTTATGGCGCCCTCAACGTCACCCACCGGAATTTTTTCCGCAGCCCGTTCCAATCCCAATTGCGCGAGTTCGGCCATTTCGTGACCTATCCCCAAAAGGCCGCCGACTTGACGACGGTGGAATTTCAGATCCGCCATTTTTTCCGGCGCGAACGCATCGGCGCGATTTTGGTCGAACCCGTTCAGGCACGCGGGGGCTGCCACGTGCCGCCCCTGGATTTTTTGCGCTTGTTACGCAAACTATGCGATGAATTCGGCGCGTTGCTGGTGCTGGACGAGATCTACACCGGCTTCGGGCGCACGGGAAAATGGTTCGCCTGCGAACACTCCGGGGTCGCGCCGGATTTAATCTGCCTGGGCAAGGCGCTGACCGGTGGTTTTCCGCTTTCCGCCTGCGTCGGCCGCTCCGACCTGATGGACGCGGCGTGGCCCGCTTCCACGGGCGAAGCCATTCATACCAGCACCTTTCTCGGCCATCCGGTCGGCTG